>Ga0187819_10000620_pt1 | contig 17905 bp, 11 predicted proteins | sample NC_wetland_sal_i_15_FD_132411 | JGI IMG/M metagenome (GOLD analysis project Ga0187819, IMG submission 132411) | Wetland sediment microbial communities from Neuse River Estuary, North Carolina, USA - SO4_4 | ecosystem: Environmental > Aquatic > Freshwater > Wetlands > Sediment | place: USA...
ATGCGAAGGCGAAGTGGCCGGTGAACCGCCCGCACCGGAATCCGCAGTGGTGGGAAGTGAAAAAGCACTTCGCGAATGATCTGGGATTACGGAAGTAGTTGATGGGTATCGGCGCCGGGGAGCGGTTGTGTAAATACCTGTATCACCGGACCATCAAAAATCTCGGCGGGATCACGCATCACCTGGTTCCGCAGACAGAATTGGCTGAGATGGCCCATCCTTTCTACAACCAGTTTGCGCGCGGCGGAGAAGGGCATCTTGAAGTCGGGAAGAACGTTTATTACACGGTTCATCATCTGTGCCACATGGTGCTGGCTCTGAAACCTTTCGGGTGCATGCCGTCATCGCAGTCCGACGGCGTACAATCGGCGGTAGTGAACAAATTCAAGGACATGATCTTCCTGCCGATCGAGACCTCGGGCGAGGGCGAAGTAAATGCGCACAGCCGCGTGCAGATGGCTCTAGGTGAAGCCAAGGTAAAGGCCAAGACCGAGTTCGAACAATGCCTGAAGTCTACGGGTAAGAGCCTGGATGAAATTCGCGAGTACATCGCGGAGCATCCCGAATTGAAGCGGCCGTTCTATCACGTGCCGCACCGCGAGGGCATTGCCGGCACAGCGGCGCAGTTCATCCTGCACGTGAACGATCGCATGAATAAGAGCGGCCGGTTCCTGCATCGTTCTCGTGTGCCGGGCATCGCTCTTCCCAACGCTGTCTAACCGATTCCGGCCGGCGGTGTAGGGCTGCCGGCCTCTAACTTTTCTTTTGGCCGAATCGTGATCGGAGAGATCGAATGCACGACCATTCGAATGGACATGAAAAGCAGGCGCCCCAGTTATTTCAGATTGCGCCTGCTCCTTGCCAAAAGCCGCACGACCATCACACCCAATTTCTGGTAGGGCTCGACGTTGGCTCGACCACCGTGAAGGCAACAGTAGTCGAGGCGGCGACTGACCAGATTCTGTGGCAGGACTATCAGCGGCACGAAACCAAGCAGCCGGAAAAGACTCTGGAATTCCTGCGTCGCATGGAAGCCGAGGCCGGTATCAACCGGCACAACACGCGGATGTTCATGACCGGCTCCGGCGGCGGTGGGATCGCGGAACAGATTGGCGCGAAGTTTGTGCAAGAAGTGACGGCGGTGTCGCTGGCAGTAGAGAAAATGCATCCTGAAGTGTATTCGGTGATCGAGTTGGGCGGACAGGACGCGAAGATTATTGTCTTCAAGGACGATGATGAGACGGGTCGCAAGAAAAAAATCCCGTCGATGAATGATAAGTGCGCAGGAGGCACGGGCGCAGTCATCGACAAAATTAACGCGAAGCTGAAGATCCCGACGGCCGAGCTCGCGCTGCAGGGTTACCACGGGATCAAACTGCACAAGGTAGCCGGCAAGTGCGGCGTGTTCGCCGAGACCGACATCAACAGCCTGCAGAAAGTGGGAACGCCACCGGATGAGTTGATGGCTTCACTTTTTGAAGCGATTGTGCTGCAGAACCTGAGTGTCCTAACCCGCGGCCACACCCTGCGGCCCCATGTTTTGCTGCTGGGCGGGCCGAACAGTTTCATCAAGGGCATGCGCGAGGCGTGGCAAGCGAATATTCCGCGCATGTGGCAGGAGCGCAAAGTTGCGGTTCCGGACGGCGCCAAGCCGGAGGATCTGATCAAGGTTCCGAGCAACGCGCAGTACTTCGCGGCGATGGGTGCGATTGAATTCGGCAAGACGGAAGACGATTGCGTGGGCTGCTATCAGGGCTATGAGAAGCTGCTGTACTACATTGAGTTCGGACGGCAGGAGGAAAAAGCCAAGTCGGGCGCCAAGGGATTAGTTTCGAGGGAAGGCGAACTCGACGGGTTTAAAGAAACATATCGCCGGAAAAAGTTTACGCCCGCGACATTTCAGAAAGGTCAGACAGTTGGGGGTTTTATCGGTATCGACGGGGGATCGACTTCCACCAAAGCAGTTCTCCTCGACGATCGCGGCGACATCCTGTGCAAGGCTTACCAACTGTCGAACGGAAATCCGATCCAGGACACGATTGAAATGTTTGAGAACCTGCGCGGGCAGGTGGAAGCGCAGAATGCTAAGCTCGAAGTCCTGGGCGTGGCCACCACCGGATATGCAAAAGACATTCTGAAAGATGTCTTACATGCTGACGTAGCATTGGTTGAAACAGTGGCCCACACCGAGTCGGCGCTCAAGTTTTATGAAGATCCGCATGTCATCGTCGACGTCGGCGGGCAGGATATTAAGATCATCATTCTTCACAACGGCCGCGTAAAAGATTTCAAGCTGAATACGCAATGCTCCGCTGGCAACGGATATTTCCTGCAGTCCACCGCTGAAGGCTTTGGGCTTGGTGTTGAGCAATACGCCGATCTCGCTTTCTCGGCTCAATCCATGCCGGTTTTCGGCTATGGGTGCGCGGTCTTCATGCAATCCGACATCGTGAACTTCCAACGTCAAGGTTGGAGGGCGGAAGAGATTCTTGCAGGGCTGGCTGCCGTGCTACCGAAGAACGTATTCCTCTACGTTGCCAGCATTCCGAATCTTGCGGCGCTCGGGACGCGATTTGTGCTGCAAGGTGGAACGCAGAACAACATGGCAGTGGTAAAGGCGGAAGTGGATTTCATCCACAACAGCTTCCGCGCCGCCGGCAAAAAGCCTGAGATTATCGTGCACGAGTTCTGCGGAGAATCCGGCGCAATCGGCGCGGCGGCTGAGTCTCTGCGCTTGTGGCGAAATGGGCTGCAAACTTCGTTTGTCGGCCTGGATGCAGTTCGAAAAATTCAGTACCGCACCACCCGCAACGAATCCACGCGCTGCAATTTCTGCAAAAACAATTGCCTGCGCACCTTCATCGATATCCGCACCGCTCCCAAGGACGAGATGAGCTTCGTTCCCATTCAGAAGGTCACCAAAGTTCCGTTAATGCATGGGGAACAGCGATTGATCATCGCCACCTGTGAAAAGGGTTTGGTCGAAGATGTCAACGAGATGAAAGACATCAAAGCCGGCATCGACGAGATTAAAGAAAAATATCTCAACTTCGTGGACATCGCTGCCCATGAAGTTTTCCGCCCGGTCAATCCAAAGAGCGTTGCTGATTCAGTTCCGACGGTCAAGTTTTGGAACAAGGCGGCAAAAGAACGCATCCCGCTGATGGAGAACCGCAAGAAACTTCGCGTTGGTATTCCCCGCGTGTTGAACATCTACACCTACGCCGCGCTCTTCAACGGATATCTGGAGAGCCTGGGCGTACAGCCGGAAAACATTATTTATTCCGACTACACGAGTTCCGATCTTTACCGCGCGGGCGCAAGCCGCGGTGCCATCGATCCCTGCTTCCCGGCAAAGATCGGCATCTCGCACGTCTACAATCTCATCCAGGAAAAGCATCGCAAGAAGCCGCTGAACGTAATTTTCTTCCCGATGTACGACGTGCTGACGTCGCCGCTGGTAAAGATTGTCGGCGCCAATGCTTGTCCAACCGTGACTGCGACGCCCGAGACGGTGAAGGCCGCATTCACCAAGGAAAACGACGTATTCACCGAGCACAACGTCAAATACCTCGATCCAGTGCTGAACTTTGCGGACCGCAAGCTGTTCGCCCACCAGATGCTGCAGGCGTGGCAGCCAATTCTCGGCCTCTCCCAAGAAGAAAACGATCGGGCGGTGGAAGTCGGCTACAAGGCTCTGGCTGACTATGAAAGCAATATTCGACGCAGAGCTCGGCAGGTTCTCGACCAACTTGAGCGCGAAGACCGCATCGGAATCGTCATGCTTGGCCGTCCGTATCACCACGATCCCGGACTGAATCACGAGATCATGGATGAGTTCCAAAAGTTGGGCTACCCCATCTTCTCGCAGAACACTCTGCCTCTGGACGAGGACATGCTGGAACGCCTGTTCGGCGAGGAAGTTCGCGCAGGCATCATCAGCCATGCGCTCGACATCAGCGATGCGTGGAAGAACTCATACTCTTGCAGCACGAACCATAAAGTCTGGGCCGCAAAATTTACCGCCCGGCATCCAAATCTGGTGGCGCTCGAAGTCTCGAGCTTCAAGTGCGGGCACGACGCGCCCATCTACGGCGTGATCGAAGGCATCATCGAACAGTCCGGCACGCCTTATTTCTGCTTCAAGGATTTGGATGAGAACAAGCCTTCGGGCTCGATCAAGATTCGCGTCGAGACCATCGACTATTTCCTGCGACGCTATCGTGAGGAGGTCATCAAGAAACGCAAGGCGGTGCAGGACATCGAGGCGCAACTCGCAGCCTACGAAAACCAACTGCGGGCGCAGATGGAGCAGGAGACCCGAGAAGTTGCAGCCGACTGATTGTTGCCCACTCTGACCACATCCGCCGCACCGCCGGAATAGTCAAACTCGCGTCAGAATTACGAACCCGCCGCGTGAGCCACGTCACATCTTCGGCCGCGCCATATATGAAATGATCTGCCATACTGAATCTCAACCAGAGATTCAGGGACCTGCCGATGCAAGTCATGGCTAGCTCCGCAACGCGGAGAGACGAACGAGAGTTGGACGACGCCCGCTTCGCCATGCGGCTCTCCCTAATTTTTGGCCTGGCAATGCTGCTGGGGAAAACCACAGTCTATTTCTTAACCCATTCGGCCGCCATTTTTTCTGACGCAGCGGAGTCCGTCGTTCACGTAATCGCCGTGGGGTTCGCCAGTTTCAGTCTTCGCCTCAGCACGCGATCAGCTTCCCCTCAATTCCTCTATGGTTACGAGCGGATCACGTTCTTCTCCGCGGGATTCGAAGGCGCGATGATCGTCGTGGCCGCAATCGCGATTCTCTACGAGTCGATCCGCAAGTGGATCGCCGGGCTGCAGCTGGAGCATCTGGGAGCAGGCGCATTGCTGATTCTGACAGCCGGAGTAGTCAATGCGAGTCTCGGTTATTATCTTTTGCGCACCGGCCGGCGGACCAATTCGCTCATCCTCGAGGCCGATGGCAAACACGTTCTGACCGATAGCTGGACCAGCTTTGGCGTTGTCGGAGGATTGGGGCTAGTGTTGCTGACCCACTGGAAGCCGTTCGATCCGCTGGTCGCCATTGCGGTCGCGGCCAACATCCTCTGGTCCGGAGGCCGTCTGGTCTGGCGTTCTGCAGTCGGCCTGATGGATTATTCCGATCCCAAAGCCGGCCGGATCATTCGCGACAAGCTAGATGCAATTTGTGAGGAACTGGCCATTCAATATCATGGTGTACGCTTCCGCACCACCGGATACCGGCAAATCATTGAAGTGCACTTGTTGTTCCCGCGTCTGACTTCGGTCAGCGAAGCGCACCGCCTCGCAACCATCTTGGAGGAGCGGCTGCCGGTTGACGTCGGAATGCCGGCCGAAGTCATCACTCACCTCGAGTCCCTGGAAGACCACGCCGATGTCCACCGCGAGGAACACTACACGGGGAAACCGGAGTAGGGAGCGCTGGGTTCGGTGACCAGGCCGTGAAATCCAGGAACCGCACGCCGGAGCTGTCATCCCTCTCCAAAATCCCGGTAGCGAGCGAGCACATCGTGCTGGGAAACTACTCCTTCCAGCTTGCTGAAGTCGGCGCGGTTCACAACCGGAACCAGCGGCCAACGTTCCACGTATCGCAACGCCATTTCCAGCGGATGATCGGGATGCAGATAAGGAACCTGACGCCCAGCTAAAACCGAACTTAGAGTCTGACTGCCTTTGCCCTCCTTGAGCATCGTCTGCAGTTCTTGTTTGGTCACAGTGCTCCATCCTGTCGGGTTCAAGCGAACCACGAGCACATCGGGCGACTTCTCGTCCAGAGCCTGCACCGCGCGCTCCAGCGTTTCCTCGGCGTCCAACACCGGACCAGTCACTGGGCGCATGGCATCCTCCACCCGCAAGATTCCCTCTTCCCGCAGCTCTTCCATCGACGGCAAATCCAGGCCGTCCTGACGAGTGAGCACGTCAAAAATTGGAACGGGTTGAAGCCCACGCGAAATCAGATACGCAAACGTATTGGCCACCATCACCGGCAAAATAATAGAATAGTTTCCGCTGACTTCCAGCACCATGAATACCGATGTCATCGGCGCACGCAGGAAGCCGGCAAAAAGAACTCCCATGCCCACCAGAGCGTAAGTGCCCGGCGACCCGGTCAGGTGCGGTAGCAAAACGTGCTCCGCCCCGCCTACAGCCGCCCCCAGCATGGCGCCGATGAACAAAGTTGGAGCAAACATACCTCCGGGAGTTCCGCTGACGAACGAAAGCAGAGTCGCAACGATTTTGAGTCCGGCGAGGATGGCGAGCATTTGCCAGGTGAACTGACCGTGCATCGCTTCGTCGATGTAAACATAGCCTGCTCCCATCACCTGCGGCGCGCCCAGAACTGCGATCAGGCCGATGAGCAAGCCTGCGACTGCTGGCTGAAAATACTGCGTCCAGCGTGGGAGCGCTTTACACCACGGCCGTAAAATTCCGATTCCGCTCGCGAATGCAACCGAAGCCAAGCCGCCCACCACCCCAAGGATCGAATATGCAATCAGTTCCGAAGGCCGCTCGAGTTGCACGGCAGGAATCCGAAAAAGCGACTCCGAGCCCAGAAACCATCGCATTACCACCACGCTTGATACTGCGGAAAGCACCACCGAACCGAGAATGCCGGCAGTCCAACGCCCGATGACCTCTTCAATCACAAAAAGCACCGCCGAGATCGGGGCATTAAAAGCCGCGGCCAACCCCGCTGCGGCGCCCACCGGAGCGATCAACCGCATGCGGTCTCGGGATAATCGCATGGCTCTTCCGAGCGCCGAAGCCAGGCTGGCGCCAATCTGCAAAGACGGATCTTCTGGACCAAGAGAGTGTCCCGACCCTATGGCCAGCGCAGCCGTGATGAACTTGCCGATAGCGGTGCGAATTGGGATATAGCCGTTGTAGACGTAGAGCGCTGCCTTGGTTTGGTTCACCCCGCTCCCGCGCACCAGCGGAAACAAATGAATGACCAACACCGCGATCACTAAGCCCGCGAGGCTGGGCGCCCGCAAAAGCCGTGCTGGCGAGGGCGTAAATCCCGATCCCAATAGATAATTACGGCACCAGCCAATGGCGAAACGGAAGCAGACAATGGCCAGTCCCGAGAAGATTCCGATAAACACCGATAAGACGAGGAAGAAACGTTCTTCCCGAAAAAGCGATCGCAGTAAAGCACCGCGAGATCGTTCTGGCAAGATCGCCGCTAGCTCGGCTTGTCCAGCCTCGATTACCGCATTAGTATGTGAGTCGGGCGAGAGATCCACGCTAATTCCCTTCGTGCAGTTTGGAGATTAGGAGCAATGCCATGTCGATTCCGGTCGGAGGCTCGCACACGGCACTCGCCTGGCGCTCGATATCAAATACCAGATTCATCGCGGCTTCTACTAAGTCCGGATTTTTCCGCAGGCCTTGCTCGGTGATCTGCGGCTTCATCTTTTTCCATTTGTCCCTGAGGTTCTCTTGCGAGGTTGCGGACAAGCCGGTCCCTCTCGAATTGCCCGCAGCCGAGCAAGACTTGAGCCGCTCCCCTGCCGCATTGAAAGCTTCGATGACCATCCGCCTGCGCTGTTCGGCAGAGATCTGCCGCCGGTAAGGATCCATCTTCAGCACTAGCTCCGTGGTTTTGAGCCGCTCGGCGCTCTGCACATCGCTGGGGTCCGCCGCCACCGCAGCCTGCAGATAGCGCTGCGCCAATTCGTAGCGCCCCAGCTCGAAAGCAGCCAGCCCTGCGCCTGCCAGGGCCACCGGGTTGTGCCGGTGCAACTTCAGGCTCTGGCGGTATTCTGCGAGTGCATGCTCATAGTCCTGCGCCCGGACGAAAAGATCACCCACGTGCGCGTGCTGCGATGGATCGTCACCCAGATTTTCTGCGAGCGCTATCAACTCCGCTTGCGCCTGCGTCTTGGCATTGATACTTAACAGGTATTCGATGAGCTCCAGGCGGGCGTTCCGCCGTTCCTCCTCCTGGTCGCCGGGCCAGATGGCATAGATCGCATTGTGGTAGTAACGAAGTGCCTGTTCCGTTTCTCTCCTTTGCACAGCAATGCGTGCCAGTTCGAGGTTCACCAGCCCATTTTCGGGCTCCCGCTCCCACAAGTTGATTAAGTAAGCATAAGCCTCGTTGGTTTTCTTCAAGCCGATTAGCGCTTCCGCCAAGTTGAGCTGATAGGTGTAGTTGTCGCGCGAGTAAAGCAGCGCAGTGCGGAATTCGCTGACTGCGCGGTCAAACTGGTGCTGCTTGAGGTCCGCGACGCCACGCGTAAACCATCGATTGCCCAACGACTCTTGCTGCGCCCGATAGATGCGGGCCAACCCGCTGACAGCGAGAAAAGACACCACCGCCAGCGCAGAAAGGAGGGCTAGAATCAATGGCTCTCGCCTGAGATAGAAGCGAAGACCCGGCTCTTTCTCCCGGTCGACTATCGTACTGGCCGGCGATGTCTGCATGGCAGTCTTTGATAATAACCAAGATTAGATGTCTGATGCGCTAAGAGGCAGCGCCGAAAAAAATATATCGGCCAAGAAGTGAGGGTGTAAAGCACAGACTGCCTAGCCACTGTGCCGGATGTGCATGACGTCGCCATCCTGGACGATATAATCTTTCCCCTCCAGACGCAAGGTGCCGTGGGCGCGGGCATTGGCTTCTGATCCAGCTTCGAGCAGTTGATCCCAGCGGATGGTTTCAGCGCGGATGAAATGTTTTTGCAAATCGGAATGGATCGCGCCGGCCGCGTCCTGCGCGCGAGTGTTCACCGGAATGGTCCAGGCTCGGCACTCATCCTCCCCGGCGGTAAAGAATGAAATGAGGCCAAGCAAAGCATATGTGGTTCGGATCAGACGAACCAGACCGCTCTCTGTGAGGCCATAGCTGGAGAGGAATTCGGCGGCATCGGCGTCACTCATTTCCGCCAATTCGGCCTCGACCTTTCCGCAGATCGCTGCCGCGGCTGCATTCGCGCGTGAGGCCACCTCGGTCAGTTTGTATTTGCTGACTGCAGCTTCGAGGTCCTTTCCGAGTTCCGTGCTCTCGTTCACGTTCAGCACGTAGAGAATCGGTTTCTCGCTGAGAAACATAAAGCCGCGAAGACGTTTCTTATCTTCGGGTGTCATCTCCATCTCGCGCAATGGGCGCTCCGATCCCAGGTGAGCGTTGGCGCGCTTGAGCAAATCGAATTCTTTTTCAAGATCCGCGGTGCGCATTTTCTTCAGGTCTTTCTCCAGGCGCTCAAGGCGCTTTTCGATCTGGCCAAGGTCGCTAACCATGAGGTCGAACTCGACGTTCTTAATATCGCGCAGCGGATCGATGGGGCCAACGTGCGGGATCGCGGGATCGTCAAACGCCCGTAGAACGTGGGCAAGCGCATCCACTCCACGCAAATGCGTTAGATATGCGGTTTCTTTCAGCGCGTCCTGACCGATCGCGCCAACGTCCACGTATTCCACCGAAGCATGAGTCAACTTCTTGGGATCGTAGAGCGCGGCCAAACGGTCAAGGCGATCGTCGGGCACCTTGGCCACGCCGATATGAGCCTCGCGCGGATTGGCGTAAGCCTGTTCGGAGAGATGCGCCTTGGTCAGAATGCGGAAGAGCGATGTCTTGCCTACTTGCGGGAGGCCGATGATGCCAGTTTTCATAAGAAGAGCTTCTAGCTGCTAGCTTCTAGTAACTAGCTAGTCCCTGTGAGAATAAATGATCTCGCAGACCTAACAAACATTGATGCCGATTCAAGTTGAAACGGTCGTAGCTAGGAGCTAGCAGCTAGAAGCTAGCAGCGGTTAGATACACAACTACCAATCCCAGCAGAAACACCCCGCTCTCGACTCGCGTCGACCAGACATGCAAAGCGTCGAACTGCATGCGGGCCGGGTTATCGGGAGGCACGGAGTCAATTTCACCAATCGAGGCTCGCAGCGTTTCCATGCGAGGGATAATGCCGAATTGCGAGATTAGAGTCAGAGCGAGCATCAGGCAGATGAGTATGTGGCGCGCGGCAAAGACATGCATCGTGCCTCGAGTGAATCGGCTGTAAAGAATGGAACTCGCCAAAAAGATGAGGCCGGAGACGATTCCCATCCAATGCAGTGTGCCCAGGGACCGACCAACTAAGGATCCGGCCAGATGCCGGGTGGGCAATACGGAAAAAGCAGTCGGCGCCAGAACGAAAGCGAAGAAGACCAGCCCGCCCAGCCAAACAATCAGAGACAAGAGCATCAGGTACCGGAGAAAGGACATGAAAGAATTATAGCGTTGGCCGCCGGATACTCTACAGGGTCATGCTGAACGCAGTAGCTGAAGCGCAAAGTGAATCAGCTGCGAAGTCGAAGGACCCATGACGCGCTTGAGCTACCAAAAGTTAGCAAGGCATTCTCACCAGTGGGGAGAACTCCTGATGCCGTGCGTCCTCGCCCGGGCGGCCCCAGCCATCTGTCGTCGGGCCGCTGTGGGCGGCTCAGTCATAGGTGCGGGCCTGGTGATGCGTCGGTAGAATCGAGAGGCCATCTTTTCCTATAGAGTCTCATAGATTCCTGAGGGCAGCCACATGTCGACTTCCTCCCAAACGCGTGAGTGGAACGCCACTGACTACCATCGTATTTCCGGACCACAAGTCAATTGGGGCAAGAAAGTCCTGGCCAGAGTACACCTTCGCGGTGACGAGAGGCTGATGGATGCCGGTTGCGGCACCGGACGGCTGACGGCCGAGTTGTTGCAGGGCCTGCCGCGAGGCTGGGTTGTGGGTGTGGACCTGTCCGAAAATATGCTCGCCGGTGCGCGAGATTATCTGGCGCGCGATTTCCCTGGCAAGTTCTCAGTGGTGGCTGCCGATCTGCAAGATCTCCCCTTCGAGCGAGTGTTTGACGGCATTTTCAGTACGGCTGCATTTCACTGGGTTCTGGACCACCACCGTCTCTTTCGCAGCCTGTTCCGCGCATTGCGGCCCGGGGGATGGCTGACGGCGCAGTGCGGCGGTGGTCCGAATCTGGCTCGGCTGCGCAAGCGAACCGACGAGCTCGCAGCCACTGCGAAGTATGCGCGGTACTTTGCCGGTTTTCACGAGCCCTGGACCTTCAATGATGCTGAAACTGCCGCAATGGTTCTGCGGCGGGGAGGATTCGTAGAAGTCGAGACCAGTCTGGAGCCCGCGCTGACCATCCAGGAGGACTCCACGAGGTATTCTGAGTTTGTGCGCACCGTCATTTTGCATCGGCATCTGGAGCGGATTCCAGACGACGAACTGCGCACTGAATTCGTCGCCACCCTTGCCGGCCAGGCCGCGAACGACAATCCGCCATTCTCGTTAGATTATTGGCGGCTGAACTTGAGTGGGAAGGTTCCCGAGTAACCCTGCCTGAACGGTCAGAAATCTCCTTGAAGATTTTGATCTAGTCCCGCACCACGGAGGGCGCGTACTGCAATTCCTGCGACGTCAGAGGATAGCGTCGCACGCTCACCAATCCAGCGACAAGCGCGATCGCGGACCACAGAAATGCTCCAGGGATTCCGATGCGGTTTGCCAGGGCACCCCAAAGCGCGCTGCCGATGGCCATTCCGCCCTGCAGCACCAGCAAGTACATCGAGAGTGCCCGCGCCCGCAGGACCGACGGCGACATGGTCTGTGCCGCAACATTGAGACAAGCCAGAATTCCAATCCACGCCGTCCCGCTGGTGAACAATACCAGTTGCAGCCAGCCAAATGTTTGCACTCGCCCCGCGGCAAACGTCATGGCCGCAAACACCAGGATGGCGACGGTGACAAGGCCATCCACCGAGAGAGTACTTCGTAAGCGAGGCAGCACCGCTGCGCCCGCCAATGCGCCCAGCCCAAATGAGCCGAGCAGCAGGCCGTACCCGGTCGCTCCATGCGGGCGGGCAATGATGGGCAGCAGAGCCAGCAGGGAACTTGCTCCCAAACTGAACGCCCCAGTGCGAATCAGCACACATCGTACGAGCGGAGCGCCGCGCACATAACGCAGGCCGGTGAAGATGGCATCGGTAACGCGGCCGGTTTCGACCTCCTCGAAGTGCGGACGCTTCCAGCGATACAGAAAAAAGATCACGCCAAAAAAAGAAGCCGCATTCAACAGGAAAGCCACGCCGGAACCCGCGATGGCGATTACAATCCCCCCCAAGGCCGGACCCACTGCGCGAGCTACGTTGAACCCCACCGAGTTCAAAGCCACGGCAGGCGCGTGCTGCGCAGGAGAAACGATTTCTGGGGTGATGGCCTGCCACGCCGGATCGTTCATCACCGCGCCCAGCCCCATCACGAATGTGAACCCAAGCAGAATCCAAGGCGTCACAGTTCCCAACAGCGTAAAGATGCCCAGCAACGCCGCTGCCGCCACCATCCAACCCTGAGTGATTAAGAGAAAGCGCCGCCGGTCCACGATGTCAGCGAGCGCGCCGGCGGGCAAGATAACGAGGAAAACGGGCAGCGTCGTCGCCGCTTGCACCAATCCCACCATCAATGGAGACATCGTGAGCTGAGTCATCAGCCAACCCGCGCCCACGTTCTGCATCCAGGTTCCAGTGTAGGAAATCACCGCCGCGACCCAGAGTGATCGAAACAGTGGCTCGCCCAATGGAGCCCATGCGGAACCATTCTCGGACCGCCGCAGAGTCGATGGCATCGATATTTTCACTGCTTCGGCCATGATCAGTTGCCTGCGACCCTTTCCGCCGGGATGTGCTTTGCAAATGGCCATTCCCCGTGACGCCACGCGCGCGCCAGATAGATGGCCACGCCGCTAATTAGGATCAGCAACGCGTAACGAATCTGGCTTAGTGAGTTGGCGCGTGAGATCAGCACGAAAAGGAACCCCACCGATGCCGCCAACGCGGGCAGCGGATAAAGCCACATGCGAAACGGCCGCGGCAGATCGGGACGGCGGATGCGCAACACGATCAAGCCAATCGCCTGCAACAGGAATTGCAGCATTATGCGAATCACAACCAACCCTGCGATCACATCCGCCAGCGATAGAAAACAGAACAGCGCCGCGACTGCGGCAAGAGCAAGCAGCGACACGTAGGGGAATCGCCCTTCCACGTGCAAGCGGGCAAACGCTTTAAAATAATTTCCGTCGAGAGCAGCAGCGTACGGCACCCTCGAGTATCCCAGCATCAGCGAGAAAACCGAAGCGAATGCCGTCCACATCACCAGCCCGGTGGCGAGATTCGCAGCCCATGGCCCGTAGATCTTTCGCATAAAAATTGACACAACATACAAGCCGCGATTGTCTTGACCAGCCTGCATCTCGCGCCACGGCACTACGCCGAGGATGCTGATGTTCATCAACACATATAGACATGCCACTAAAAAAATGGATAGCAGGATCGCGCGTGGAATCGTTTTCGCCGGTTCCTTCACTTCGTCACCCAGGAATGTGATGTTGTAATAGCCCCAATAATCGTAGGTAGCGATCAGCATCGCGGAGCCTAGTCCGAGGAAGAAGTTGCGAGAGAGCGTGAACGCGCCCGGCGGAAAACTGAAGGCGAGGGAAGCATCAAAGTGGCTGAAGCCTGCGACAATGATCCACAACATGGTTCCGATTACGCCGGCCAAGAGCAACTTCGAAATCCAACCAATGCTCGTGATCTTGCGATATAGAAGCACCGTCGCCAGAGCGACCATACCAATCGCCACAAAGGTTGCTTCCGATACCAGCCAGTGCAGATGCAAGCTGCCTAACAACGGCAACGGCAGGCTCCAATCGCGAGCAAGGTGGGGCTCTTCCAGTCCGGGCCAAAAATAAGATGTGTACCCGGCAAGCCCAATGGATCCCGAGGCGATCGAAAGCGGCGCACTGAAAGAAAGCTGCCAGACAAAAAGAAAGGAGATCAGCCGGCCCAGACGATTCGGCCCGTAGATTTCGCGCAGGTAACCGTACGAGCCACCCGACTGGGGCATGGCCGCGCCCAGTTCCGCCCACACCAGGCCATCGCACATGGCGAAGATCGCGCCCAGAATCCAGCCGAGCATGGCCTGTGGCCCACCCATTGCGCTCACGATCAGCGGGACGGTGATGAACGGCCCCACACCGATCATGTCAATCATGTTGAGCGCGGTCGCGCTCCCCAGTCCCACCCCGCGAATCAGGTGTGGGGGACTCTGACCGGGCTGGGAGGCGGGCGGCATTCAGCTAGAATTTCTGCTTGGGCGCTACCGAGACTGAAAAACTGAATTTGGGAATTAACAGCTAACACTCACTATTCACGGACTGCCGCTGTTCTCGTGTCCAGCACTCAACAAGTTCACATACAACCGGATTGCGCCCGGCACCCCCGCCGGCAATTGCCGAAAGAAAGCGTATCCCGTGTAGATATATGTTCCCTTGCCATACTGCGCGCGCAACAAACCGCCTTTCTGCGGCTGCTCTCCTGGGTCGTTGGAAGCCAGCAGCGGCTTGAAGTGGTTGTCCCACTGGTCCATGAAATACAATCCGCGTTCTTGAACCCATCCGTCGAAATCATGCTCGGAGATCTGATTGGGATAATGGAAGACTCCGTCCTCGGGAGCCAGAATCTCGACTGGAGCCTCTTCCACCGAAACGCGAGCCCGGCTGAGTCGTGCAGGATAAGGCGTGAATTTTCCGTTGTTGAAATCAGTAGTGCCTGTGTTGTATTGCACGACGAGCGTTCCGCCCTTATACACAAAATCCAGTAACTTCTTGTTATTTATAGCTAACTCTTTTTGGGTATCGTAAGCGCGGATTCCGAGGACAATCGTCTTGTACTGGCTCAGATCCTCGCTGGCAAGTTTCTCCGCCGGAATCAGTGTAACTTTCATTCCGATCTGTTGGAGCACGGTTGGAATGTCATCTCCCGCACCCATAATGTAGCCAACGCTCAGATCCTTCGGCACCTTCACGTCCACAATGCTGACGCGCTGCAGCGCAGGCTGATAATAGTAAAAACTGTCGAGATCCTCCCGCGTGACCAGGCTGTAACCTTCGCTGTAACTCACTCCATCCGCCTCAAAAACTGCTCGGATCTTTGCTCGTCCTTCCTTCAGGCTGGCCGGGGATATCTTGAACTCGACCTCTTGCTTCTCGCCGCGTTTGTGGAACGCCATCGACAATTTCGCGGGCTCCGCATTCCAACCAGCCGGAACTTCCAAATGTAAAGTCCCGTTGCCGGCTCTGGGCAAATTGCTCGAAACCCCCACTTTCACTCGGAATTCGCCATCGTGTTCGGTCGGAATTACCTGCTGCCCCGGTTCGAGCATGACAGAAAACGCAGGGACGATTGCGACGGTTCGTCTCCTCTCCACGCCTTTGTCATTTACAAACGGTGCGACCACGGGAGATGCGATCTCAGTCTTCGGTCCATTCGACCCTCCGAACTTATGTTCTCCGCCCAGAAAGCTCAGATCGTGTGCCGAGCTATGGGTGTGGTACTGAACCGCAGCGTGGAAAGGAGGCGGCGGGAACGGCAAGGTGACGTAACGTTCATCGTCGATCGTATTGATACTGTCGGTTTCTGGGTCATCGCGATGCCAATAGGGACGCGTATAAAAACGAGCATCAGTGGCGTCTGCCGGAATCTGTACGACAAAATTCGCATACTGATCCTGGCCGGGTGCGGCGACCAGCACAGCTTCTTGATCCACCTGCTTGGCCCACCCTTTTGGAGCATCGAGCCGCACCTGGTCGAGCACCAATTTGTACTTCGAGCCGTTATGAAACTTTACCCGCACCAGAAACTTCTGACCGGGAGACACGGCTGTCAGCGCTTCCTCCTGTTTCGGCAGGCCGGTTCCTGCCCCCTGCGGTGGAGCGACAGTCGCTTGCGTCGAGACGTTCATGGCCAGATTGATGGCCCTCTGCATCTGCTGTTTCTTCTCGTTGAGTCTTTCTAGTAGGTCCTCTTTTTGCGGCGAGCCGATTGGACTGCTGTCCACGCGACCGACGAGGGAGTCCAAGCTTTGCACAGCGGCAAGCAACGGTGCGGCTGCGCCGCTCATTTCTTTTTCGCTTCGGCGGCTTGCATCCTGGATGTGATTGGCATTTTCTGCCAAGCCCGGCCGCAACCACGGTACCTTCGACTCTTCAGGTCCGAGCCGCGCCGCTAGTCCGGGCAAACTGGTGTCAATGCCATCAAAGAAATCCTGTTCGTGACCATCTTTGTCCGTCGTCGCCGGCAAAACCGAATCCACCAGTTTGTAGTACGTGTAACGAGGGCCAGGATCGATCGAAAAAGCTCCCACACCCTGCGACTGCTGATGCTGCAATCCCTCGAGCGCGAATTGGGCGTACGACATGCCCAGCCTCGGATTTGGCTCTCCCGTATTCAGCCTGACGGTATAGTTCTCCGCCGCACAGGTTTGCGCCCCAAATCCACAGACGTTTCCGATGTAGATTTTTTTTGCCTGCCATGGAAGCAGCCCTTGCTCGATCTGCTCCGAAAATCGATTGGGATCAGCCGCCGCGCGAAACGCTTCGCGAGTGAGAATCGAAGAAGCCTGGTGATGTCCATGCCCGTCTCGATCCGTGCCAGAAAAGCGCGCCACCAGAACGTCGGGATGGAAGGTGCGAATCACTCGCACCATATCACCCAATGCGATATCGTGGCCTTGCCACTTCTGAAATGTTTCCGCGGCATTCTTGGAAAAGCCGAAATCCGCAACCCGGGTGAAACGCTGCTCTACGCCGTAATACCGATCTGCCGCCAACAATTCCAGCGTGCGCAAGACCCCGAGCACGTCGAACAAATTGCTGCCCAACTTGTTTTGTCCGCCTTCACCTCGGTTCAGGGTCAGGAGCAACACCGTCGCGCCCTTGCCGCGCGACTCCAGTGTCAGCATGCCGCCGTCTTCATCATCGGGGTGGGCCACGGTTTGCATCAGGCGTGCCGTTGTCCGCAAGCGCAGCAGCGTTTCCTGCAATCCAGCCGCGCCAGTGTCCTGGGGTAAGGGATCTACAAATTGAGGGACCGTTGAACTTGCAGGGTTTGGCGTGTGCTGCGTAATCCCAGCGACCGTCAGCAGCAGGATTCCAAACAGGAGAAGGAAAAACCTGGAAGAGCCAGTCCGAACTCGCCGGTGCCAGACTCCACGGTCATCGTCTGTCATAGATAATGGATTGTTTCTCTCGCGGACGGGAGCCAATATTTTTCCTGACCCGCTGTTTTAACCATCGACTGCCTGGGACCAAAAAGGGTAGCCGCAACCAACAACAATACAGGATTTACTGGCCCTGCGGGTTGCGAACGCTTTCCTGGCACTGGTGAGCGGCGGTCAGCACAGCATCGAACTCCTTGCTGCTGCGCATCTTTGCCAATAATGGATCTGAGAGTAAAGCCGAATACGAGCAGTAGTTTTGGTTAACCGCCGCATTGATCATGTGGAGAGCAATATCAGGCTTCCCGCAGAATGCCATGATCGTTCCCTCGTAGTACCAGCGCTCGGGATCAGGCTCTGACAGCACGGAAGCCTCTACGAAGGCGGTGATTCGGTCCAATTCCGAGGGAGGCCGCATCCCCAGGCACGCCTCCAGCAAATCCCGATGATAGTGCGCCGCGGGCGATACTTTTTTCACATCCTCCCGGGCCTCCGCCAGCTTTCCCTCACGCAGCAGGACCGACATCGATGCAGCGGCGGCCCATTCCGACCCAGCATCCAGGCGAACAAAATCCATCGCGCGTTGAGTTTGGCCCAACTCCATGAACGCCCACGCACACGACCGGAACTGGTAGTTCCCCGGAGACAACGCCAGCGCGGTTTCGCACTCACGCGCTGATTCGTTCTGCATTCCGGCGTAGCGGAGAACAAAGGCCATGGTGAAATGAGCCTGGCCGCTCTCCGGGCGGCTCTTGACCAAAGCTTGTGCCGCCGCGTAGGCCTTGGTTAACTCGCCCCGCTCCACCCGGTTTGTGATTAATTGG
>Ga0187819_10000621_pt1 | contig 17882 bp, 19 predicted proteins | sample NC_wetland_sal_i_15_FD_132411 | JGI IMG/M metagenome (GOLD analysis project Ga0187819, IMG submission 132411) | Wetland sediment microbial communities from Neuse River Estuary, North Carolina, USA - SO4_4 | ecosystem: Environmental > Aquatic > Freshwater > Wetlands > Sediment | place: USA...
CGTCCGCCCCTACCCGAGCTGTGCCACTACCTATATACTGCTCGATCTGGCGAAAAATCCACGGATTCGACGGGGCCATGCGGCCGATCATCACGGCGTCGCAGCCAGTTTGTGCGACGATGACGCAAGCGTCTTCGGGCGAGCGGATGTCACCGTTGCCGATGACCGGAATTTTAACTGCCTGCTTGACCGAGGCGATCCATTCCCAGCGCGCGTTTCCGCTGTAGCCTTGCTCGCGGGTGCGGGCGTGCAGGGCGACCGCTCCGAGGCCGCAGCTTTCGGCCAAGCGCGCCAGTTCGACGCAGACGATCTCGTCGTCGTTCCATCCGGCGCGGAATTTTACGGTGAAGGGAATCTTGACCGCCGCGCGCACGGCTTCGAAAATCTGGCGGATCAAGGGCAGATCGCGCAGCAGGCCGGAGCCGCCGTTGCACTTGACGACTTTCTTGGCTGGACAGCCCAGGTTCAGGTCGACGAGGTCGAAGCCGAGGTCTTCCACCAGGCGCGCGGCATCGGCCAGCACGGCGGGATTACTGCCGAAAAGCTGGGCCGAGATGGGGTGCTCGTCTTCGTAAAAGTGAAGGTAGCGTCCCTGGACGCGCTGGTCGCGCAGAACGCCGTCGGCCGAGGTGAACTCGGTCATGATCAGGCCGCATCCGCCTAGGTGTTTGATGAAGCGGCGGAAGACGGTGTCGGTCACGCCGGACATGGGAGCGAGGACGGTGGCGGGGGCGATTTCGACGTCGCCGATTTGCAGGCTCGCAGGGAACTCCCGTGTGGGGCGGACATTCTTGTCCGCCACCGTATCCAAGCCAGTGCCTTCGCGGGCAGGAATGCCCGCGCCACACGAGTTGTCCCAGAACTTCTGCACAGTTCGATTTTACGTTCTTTTCCGGTCAAGCCATAAGTTCAAAAAGTAAAGCCTCCCGCTTGGGGAGGCTCTCCAGAATGCGCGTTTCTGCGCAGGACTTACTTCTTCGCCGCTTCCGCTTTGGCGGCGTCGCTCTTGGCGTACTTGCGGCGGAAGCGCTCGACGCGGCCGGCCGTGTCCATGAGCTTCTGCTTGCCGGTAAAGAAGGGATGACAGGCGGCGCAGATTTCTACGCTGATGTCGCCCTTATGAGTGGAACGGGTGACGAATGCGTTGCCGCAGGCGCAATGGACGCGAATTTCGCTGTAGTGGGGATGGATGGCTGCTTTCATGTCAGTTCCGAAACCTCGATTCAGACATTAGATTCTATAGGAATTAGGAAGGATTCAGCAACCCAGGTCTCAGGTGTCAGGTCTTAGGTCTTAGGAAAATCATTCCCTACCCGCTTTGATCTTCCTAAGACCTAAGACCTGACACCTGAAAAACAAAACGGCAGGGCTGACCACCTGCCGTCTCGCTTATATCCAAAAATTCTGGGGCCCCTACTTGCCTTTATTGACTACTTTCTTGAGTTCGTTTCCGGGAGTGAATTTGGCGACTCTACGGGCTGCGATCTTGATGGTGGCACCCGTCTGCGGGTTGCGGCCATTGCGGGCCTTGCGCTGGGAGACGGAGAACGTGCCGAACCCGATCAAGGCTACACGGTCCCCTTTGCGAAGGGCAGCGGTGACGCTGTCCACGGTGGTGTCGATCGCGGTCGTCGCCTGCGCTTTGGAAATGTTGCAAGCTCCGGCGATCCGGTCAACCAGATCAGCTTTATTCATGCTCTCTCCTGACACTACTCGTTTCGGTTCCCGCGCATCAGCCGGGGAGGGGAAGGCTCAAAGCGCGAGCACCGGCGATGGTTATTTTCGCCTATGTTGCGGGATTGTCAATGGGAAACACGTGCCAGCAGCAGGTTTTGACGCCCGAAACGAAAGGTTGCATCTGCAGAAAGGGGGAATGAGCCCGGAAACGCCGGATCTTGTTCGTTTCTTGACTGGGGTCTGCGGCACGGCAGTTTTCCTCCCTTCTCCACAACCCGTCGCCGCTCTCCACAGGAAGTGCACAGCCAGGAGCCGGTTTCGCCTTGCGGCGAGGCGGCTCCGGGTGCAGAGTTAAATCAACACCAGAGCGCAAAGAATAGAGTCAAGAATTATGAAAACAACAGCCGAAGTTTGCCCGTTTTGTGCGGGCACAGGATGGAAGCCGGTTCCGGGAGTGCCGGACGGCGGCGTCACGCGCTGCGATTGCCAGTTGCGGGCGCGCGGCGGCGCCCTGATCGCGGCGGCGCGGATTCCGAAGAGATATGAGCATTGCGAGCTGTCGAACTTTACCACCGACTTCCCAGGGGCCGACCGCTCGATTGCGCTGGCCCAGATTAGTGCGTCTCGCTTCGTAGAGGAGTTTGACCCGCGCGAGGGCGCTGGGCTGTTGCTGGTCGGCGGAATCGGAACCGGTAAGACCCATCTCGCGGTCGGCATTCTCAAGGAACTGATCGCGGCCAGAGGATGCGCCTGCCTTTTTTGCGACTACCGCGAACTGCTGAAACAGATTCAGAATTCCTACAACGATTCTGTCCAGGCAACCGAGCTGCAGGTGCTGCGGCCGGTGTTTGAAGCCGAGGTGCTTTTGCTCGACGAGCTCGGCGCCGTGAAACCGAGCGAGTGGGTATGGGACACCGTCAGCCTGATCCTCAACACGCGCTATAACGACAATCGAACCACCCTGATCACGACGAATTTCGCGGACGAACCGGCTGCTGGTGTGACCCGGTCAGCGTCAATGTCACTGTCGCCGGCGCGGGCGGCCGCTCGTGAAGAAACTCTGGGCGACCGAATCGGCGAGAGAATGCGCTCCCGCTTGCACGAGATGTGCCGCATCGTAAAGATGGACGGGCCCGACTTTCGCCAGAAGTTCAAGAGCGCGAGCTTCGGATAAAGTCAGAAGTAAAAAGTCAAAATGCAGAAGTAAAATCCTTCGCGCTCTTCTCCGTGCCCCTCGGTGCCCTCTGTGGTAAAGGCTGTTCGCCTGCACCAAGAATGATCCACTTCTGCAATTTGACTTCTGACTTCTGACTTAGAATTCAATTGTGCTGACCGAACGCCTCGAGTTCCGGCCGGAAGCTGACGCCGACGTCTTCTCCGCCGTTGCGGCCGCCCCTGCCGTGTTTCTACTGCGCGGCGCGGACGCGAACTCCGAGCCCTACGTCAGCAAAACTGCCAACCTGCGGAGGCGGCTCCAGCGGCTGCTTTCTGTCCCCGAAGAGCGGACCAGGCGCCTCAACTTGCGGGAGCGCGTTCGCTGGATCGAATACACGCTAACCGGCTCCGACTTCGAATCCGGATTTGTGCTCTATCAAGCCGTGCGCGCCGCCTTTCCCAAGACCTACGCGAATCGCCTGCGGCTGCGCTTCGCCCCTCTGGTCAAACTGCATCTGGAGAACGAATTCCCCCGCGCGTCCGTTACTACGCGGCTCGAACGAATATCGGGAAGGAACCTTTACTACGGGCCGTTCGCGTCGCGGATGGCGGCAGAAAAATTCATGAATGACGCGCTCGACTTCTTCAAGATGCGGCGCTGTGTGGAAGACCTTCATCCCGATCCGAAATTTCCCGGCTGCGTTTATTCCGAAATGAAGATGTGCTTAGCGCCCTGTTTTCGCGGCTGTACCGATGACGAGTACCGCGCGGAAGTGGTGCGAGTCGAAAGTTTTCTCGACTCGCGCGGCGAATCGCTGAAGCGGCAGATGGCGGCGGAACGCGATGACGCATCGTCGAAAATGGAATTCGAGGCGGCGGCGGCCCTTCACGCCCAGCTCGACAAACTTGCTCCGGTGCTGCAGCAGTTGCCGGAGTTCGTCCGGCGCATTGACCAGTCGCACGCTGTGATCGTGCAGAAATCCCGGCAGCACGAGAGCGTGGCATTGTTTCGCGTCGACGGAGGCGCGATCGCGGGGCCGCTGGAGTTCCCAATCTCGGGCGGAGAACATACCAAGTCTCAGTCGATGGAAGCCCGCATTCAATCCGCTCTGGCGGCCTTTCCCGCTGCCAAACCAGACCGTGCGATCGAGCGCATGGAGCACCTGGCGATTCTGAAGCGCTGGTGCTACCGCGGGACCCGGGCCGGCGAAATCTTCTTCACCGACGCCAAAGGAGAACTGCCTATGCGCCGCCTGGTGCGAGGAATTGGACGAGTATACAAAGGCGAAGCGCCGGAGATTCTTTCCGCGTAAGACTTGTTCACCGCCGAGAGAAGAGGGTTGTCATCCTGAGCGCAGCCGAACGATTCGCAAAGCGAATCGTTCTGCGGAGTCGAAGGACCCCTGTACCATCCGCAACGTCGGGATCGCAAAAACGGAATTCTCACCAGTACTTTGGAACTTTGGCTGGTAGGGGTCCTTCGACTCCGTAGCTGCTTCGCGTTGCGAAGCAGTTACTCCGCTCAGGATGACAATTCCTTTCGTCGCAGCGGTAAAAAGCTTTACGCCGCGCGGACCGGCGTGCGCACCGGCCTCTTCCGGAATACAACCCTGATCTCTTCCCGCCAGTGCTCGTCGATTCCGAGCACTTCCCAATCGATCTCCGGCGACAGGTAGCGGAGGATCGTGTCGGTCGTGGGATGCACATGCAGGGCGGGCGCGACCAGCATGAGCAGGGGCTTTTGTGGCGAGAGCTCGCGTCCTGGAAAATAACCGAATTGCGCAAATTCTCCGCGGCTCTGGTGCCATAAGACGCGCGACCAGTAATCCACGCCTTGCAGGGGAAGATGGAGGTCTTCGTCGGCTTTGAGTTCGATGACGGCCAATCGCGCGTCGCGAGTTACCGCAAGAATGTCAATCATCGCTCGATCCGCCGCGGCGAATGCGGGGACCTGGGCATACACGGGCTCCGCCTGCAGCCGCCCATCGAGTGCCGCAACGTTGCCGGCAACGAGCGATTCCAGCCAGCGCTCGGGATGCATTCGCAACAACGCATGATTCTTGGGGCCATTCTTGTGACGAATGGCCGCCGCCAGCCGCACCAGATCGGCAAACTGTGGTTCGTTCTCCGGGTTGAGAACACGCTCTTCCGGTCCCACGCCAAAAGCGATTTCCTCGCCGCTCTGGAAATTCCGCGGATCGTGCGCAATCCGCGCCTGAGCAAATTCAAGCCCATGCCGCCGGAATGAAATCGACGCGGGAGATAGCACAACCACTTCCGCTTGCGGCAGAATTTCTCGAATGCGCGCGATCGATCCCGCAAAGCGATCGCGTGCCAGCCCTTCATCGACCGAATGCACCAGCCGGGTTGCCAGGTTGCCGCGATCGCCGGTATCCAAGGGTACGAATTCATCCTCCCGCTGGTCGAATTCGTACAAATGCCACTTCGCCGCCGTCGGATGGAGATGTGCCATACGCTGCTGGGTCAGCGTAGCCATGCCCTTCGGCACAGCCATCGCCAGCCCTTCGACCACGCGGCGTTCCTGCTGTGCCAGCCGGCACGCCTCGAGCCAGAGAATTCCGCAGGTCAGCGCGCCATCGACGGTCGTTTGCGTTTCTTCATCGTTCACCCCAACTACGGCTAAGGCGCGCTGTCCCTGGCGCAGCCAGCCGCGCAGGTAGGCGGGACCGAACGAGTGTTCGAGATCGATGCTGGTGGTGAGCCGGACCACGGTCCAGCCGGGAAGATTTCTCTCCAGCGCACGGCGCAGGCGAGGCTCGTAGGCGCTGCGAGCCGCCCGCCGCGCGGCGGGAGAGCGCCGATCGCGATCACGGCAGAAGTCGAGCCGGGTCGGCCGATTCTGCCCCATGCGCTGCACCTGTAACCGCAGCGTCGTGGTTTTGACCTCCGCATCCAACACCCGCCGCACAAAATTCCGCTCGCTCGACCACAGGTGCAGCAGACATTTGTTGTATTCGCCGGAAATCGAATATTTCGACTCGGCTAGGTCGAAGGCGATGGCGCCGTCTTCCACGACAACGGCGGCGCGCGCGCCTTCGAGGAAATCGGAGAGCAATTGGCTGAGAGATTCTGGGGTCACGGTGGGAGAATTATTCACCACGCCAGCTTCCGCGTCAGTGATGGCTGGGCCGTGGAAATGTTTGGTTTTCTGGTGGGCAGCCCTAGCCCGCGCTCGCAGATCGAACGTTCCGCTCGTGGGATAATGCTGTTAACCACTGCGAGTCGTTTCCGAGCCAAGTGCATCCAAATATGGTGACTGCCAACCAGCAACGCTTTTTCTTCGACCATTACGGGCTTACGAATCACGATCTTGAAACTTATCTGGCCGCGGCGCTTTCAGCGGGCGGCGACTACGCCGATCTTTATTTCGAATATCTGACCTCGACCTCGCTGATGGTGGATGAGTCGCTGGTGAAGTCCGCTTCTCAGGGAATTTCGGCGGGGTGCGGCGTGCGCGTTGTTTCCGGAGAGCGCACGGGTTATGCCTACACCGACGACCTTTCTCCGCAGCGAATTCTTCATGCCGCCCGCACCGCGGCGCTCATTGCGAGCGCTCCGGCTAAGGCGACGGTCGCTGGATTCCAGCAGAAGCCGGCCCGCAGCCTGTACCCTGTCGCGTTGCCATCGGTAGACGCGGACATCACCGCCAAGGTTGAGTTGCTGATGCGCGCCGATCGCACCGCTCGCGGGTACGACGCGCGGATCAAGGAAGTACGCGCCAGCTATGCCGACGAACTGCGGACCATCCTGGTGGTCGGCTCCGACGGCACGTTTGCGGAAGACTCGCAGCCGCTGGCGCGCGTGAATGTTTCCTGCATCGCGAAGACGGATGCGAGTTCGGGCCGCGAGTCGTCGGGACGCGGAACCTCGGGCGGCGGCGGGCGCGTCGCGCTCGACTTCTTCTTCGGCGACAAGACTCCCGAGTTCTTCGCCAAAGAAGCCGCGCGCCAGGCAATTCTGCAACTCGACGCCCGCGAAGCTCCGGCGGGAGACATGGAAGTCGTGCTCGGTCCCGGATGGCCCGGCGTTCTGCTACACGAGGCTGTGGGCCACGGGTTGGAGGCCGACTTCAATCGCAAGAAAACGTCGGCATTTGCCGGGCTGATCGGAAAACGGGTAGCCAGCGAAAAGTGCACCGTGGTCGACAACGGCACGATGCCGTGGCGCCGCGGGTCGCTGAACGTCGATGATGAAGGCCAGCCGACGCAGGAAACCGTGCTGATCGAAAACGGAATTCTGAAGGGATATCTCAGCGACAAACTTTCGTCGAAGTTGATGGGCCTGGCCGATACGGGCAACGGACGCCGCGAAAGTTATGAGCACATTCCGATGCCGCGCATGACCAACACTTACATGCTGGCGGGGCAAGACGATCCCGCTGACATTATTCGTTCGGTGAAGAATGGCGTGTACGCCGTGAACTTCGGCGGCGGACAGGTCGATATCACGAACGGGAAGTTTGTCTTCTCGGCGTCGGAGGCCTATCTCATCGAAAACGGACAGATCACGGCTCCGATCAAGGGAGCAACCCTGATTGGCAACGGACCGGATGTGCTGACGCGGGTTTCGATGGTGGGCAACGATTTGAAACTTGACGAAGGCGTCGGTACCTGCGGCAAGGATGGGCAGGCCGTTCCCGTCGGCGTCGGCATCCCGACGATTAAAATCGATCGTCTGACCGTGGGCGGTACCGCCAAGCGGGAAACCGGCGGATTCATGCAATAAACAGAAAGTTAAAAGTAAGAAGTCAAATTGAAGAAGTTCACTCTGGTTGATTTTGATTTGGTTTTACTTCTTCAATCTGACTTCCTACTTTTGACTTTATTTCAATGACGACAACACTAGAAACCAGCGAAACGAAGCCCGCAACCGACCTCAAGCAACTAGCAGCCGATGTTGTCCGCCGCGCCACGGATGGCGGTGCTACAGCGGCCGAATGCGTCGTCCGCGAAGGCGACGAATTTTCTACCGTGGTGCGCCTCTGTCAAGTTGAAACGCTGAAGGAATCCGGCTCGCGAGCGATTGGTGTCCGCGTGTTTTTTGGGCAGCGCGCGGCCAGCACGCATTCCAGCGACTTCTCGGCCGTCGGTATCGAGCGCATGTTGAAGTCGGCGCTCGAACTGGCGAAGATTTGTTCTGAAGATCCATACGCGGGAATTCCCGACGCCGCGAAACTCGGATCGCTTACGGGCGACCTCGATCTTTATCACGAGGACGTATACTCGCTGCCCGGTCCCGAGCGCATCGACTACGCTCGTCGCGCCGAAAAGGCCGCGCTCGACGCCGATCCCCGCATCAAGAACTCCGACGGCGGATCGTTCGACGCCGCCACCGGCAGAAAAGTGCTGGCGAATTCTCACGGTTTTGTCGGCGAATACCGGCGATCGTACTGTTCGGTCTCCGTGGTGCCGATTGCGCAGGACGAGAACGGCGGGATGCAGCGCGATTACTGGTATTCGGTGGCGCGCAGCCTGGAGAAGCTCGATCCGGCGGAGCAGGTAGGAAAAGAAGCGGCGCGCCGGACGCTACGACGCCTGGGCGCGCGCAAGGTGAAGACCGCGCATGTGCCAGTCGTGCTCGATCCGATGGTCGCAAGCTCCATGCTTGGGCATATTTTCGAAGGAGTGAATGGCGACTCGGTGTATCGCGGGGCTTCGTTTCTGGCGGGTAAATTGGGAGAGAAAATTGCGGGCCCGAACGTCACCGTCGTTGATGACGGCACCATGCCCGGCGGTTTCGGCACAGCGCCGTTCGATGACGAAGGCATTCCCACCCGCCGCACGGTCGTGATCGAGAACGGAATTCTGAAGTCGTATCTGCTGAACACCTACACGGCCAAAAAGTTGGGTCTGGAGACCACCGCCAACGCTTCTCGCGGATTAGCCGGGACGCCAGGAATCGGACCGGGGAATTACTTCCTCGAGCCCGGAACGAAAACGCCAGACCAGATTATCGCGGACATCAAAGACGGCCTCTATGTAACCGAGTTTCTCGGTCACGGCGCCAATTTAGTCACCGGCGATTACTCCCGCGGGGCGTCGGGCATGTGGATCGTGAATGGCGAATTGGCCTATCCGGTCGAAGAGATCACGGTGGCTGGGAATCTCAAAGACATTTTCTGCAACATTTCCGAGATCGGCAGCGACCTGGAATTCCGCGCCAGCGTAGCCTCGCCGACGATCCGGATTGATGGGCTAACTGTCGGCGGCGAATAACGCACAGGGATTTCAAATGAAATTCGCGAAGATAGTTTTCTGGAGTGCGGGCATCTGGGGCGTGCTGGTACTTACTCCGCTGTATTTCATGTTCGATGTTATTGGCCGGCAGGATCCGCCGCCGATTACCCATCCCGCTTTCTACTACGGCTTCATTGGAGTCGGGCTCGCCTGGCAGATTGCATTCCTGATCATCGCCACCGACCCAAGGCGCTTCCGCCCGCTCATGATCGCCGGCATAGTCGAAAAATTCAGCTACGGGTCGGCGCTTACCGTTCTCTATCTGCAGCGCCGCCTGCACCCCTCCGACCTCACTTTCGGCGCCGTCGACTTGCTGTTCGGGGTCTTGTTCGTGTTTGCCTTCTTGAGAACAAGGGACCAGGCTTAGGAACTGGATCCTGCGTCGCAGTTGGCGGCGTGGAATCCCACTCATCGCAAAGAACGCGATGACTGGGGCACCCGGACTTTCAGGTGAGTCCGCGCAATGTCTTCAGCAATTCCTCAAAATCCGGCAGTTGGTCAATCGGATACACCTTGGCGAAGGCGATCTTTCCATTCTTATCGACGACAAACGCGGCGCGCTCACTGATGCCAGCCACCGGCGGCCCCTCCCGGAGAACGCCGAATTGGCGCGTCACTTCGGCATGGGGATAGAAATCGGCGCAGAGAGGAACCTCGACCGGGCCGACTTCTTCCCGCCGCCAGGCAATATGGCTGGGGATGGAGTCGACGCTGATGTCCAGAACCTGGGCATTCAGGGCCTCGAACTCTTGGCGATGGGCGTCGAGTTCGGGCACTTGCATGGCTCAAGTCGGGGTCCAGTCGAGAGGGTGGAACGTGACGACCAGGTTTTTGGCGCCGAGATAGTCGCGCGAGCGCATCATGATCCGGCGTTCACCGGCCACTGCGGGGAGTTCAAAATCCGGCGCCCGATCGCCGACTTGCAGAGGCATATCGTTCTCCAGTCCGATCAAAATTGTAATCGAGATTGCCGTCTCCGAACCAATCCTGGAATGAATCAATCACGGAACGTATTGTCCTAAATCCCAGAACGACGCTAGCCCTTCAGGATGGGGAACTCCGCCGATCCGACTTGCGTTACGTGCTCCTCAGCGAACCGGGTGACGCGTTCGAGCGCCGCCTGCAACTGCCGGTGATACTCAGCCATCTGCACGTCCATTTCCCCATTGTCCGCTTCGGCGGGAACTTGTATTTTGGCGCTGAGTCGCACCAACGCCTTCGAAAAAGGCTTTGGGATCATCAGCGCATCCCAGGTATTCAGCACCCAGGCATCGCTCAGCGCTATATAGAACGCCGCCATCGGCGCCGCGCTGGCACGCGACAGCCGCACCGGGCCCGGCTTGGCCACGTATTTCGGGCCGCGCGGACCGTCAATCGTAAACACAACCAGGTTGCCCAGTTCCAACTGGTTTTTCAGACCGAGCAGGGCGGTCGCGCCGCCGCGGCTGCTCGACCCGCGGACCGCGACGAAGCCAAGCCTTTCAAGAGTCCTGGCGATGTATTCGCCATCGAAGCTGCGGCTCACCATCACCGCGATCCCGATCTTTCGCCATAACCACGCGCTGGGGAACACGGCACGATGCCAAAAGGAATAGATCACCCGTTTCTCGTAAGTGGCGCCGGGCAACGCAGGGGGTTCTTCCCAGGATACCGAATAACGCAGCGTCGGGCCGATCAGCGAAATGGCCAGATAGGTCGCCCGGCTGATGAGCCACAAAAGGATTCTTTGCCGCAGCGAGAATTGGCGAGGCTCCAAAACCGAGGGCGGCTCAGACTCAACTGCGGTGGAAGAAGAACTCACGCCGATATTGTAGCCGGGAAGGAAAGGCTTAACTGAAAGCTGAGAGCTGAGAGCCGGGTTCCTAGGCTTCCAGATAGGCCACGATCCACTCTTTCATCCGATGCCGCCGCTCGTCGGCCGGGTCAAAGCGAATCCCGAAGCTTTTGTTGGGTTTCTTCCACGTGACGTGCCCACGCACCCAAATGCGTGGCAGCGTCAGCAGGGAAAACGACACTTCCACCAAACTCCCCGTTTCGGGTACAAGAGCGCCCTTGAGCGACATCCCTCCCGAACTGATCTCCTGGCTGGTGGCGGTTATGCGGCCACCGTCGGGCATCACGATCCCAACCTCGGTCATCACCGGGATACGTACATAGCGGCGGAATTCATGCAGCACGAGCATGCGAGTCGAGCGCACCAGTTTCATGGCCGCCGATCGTTCCAAGGGCTCGTGAAACACTGCGTTGATGCACAACTTCGAATAACGCAAGGCATCCTGCGCAGTCCCGCCCAGCCCGTAAATGACGATGCGGCTGTTGGAAGCCGACCCTCGCGCCAGCTCGATGATGCTGCCGGCAGCTTCTCGCAGGGGCAAAACGCAGGCCTCGAATTTTTCGCGTCCCAGCCGGCCCGCGTCTTCGCGCGCAATCGAAACCGTTTCGATGCTAAATTGCCGGAAACATTCCGTCAACAGTTGCGCGGAGGCCACGGGCAAGTCAAACAACGCGACGCGCGCCACGGATTTTCGATGGACGGGATGGGGGGCGAGAGCGGTACCAGTCGAAGTCGGCATGAGTCCCAGGGATGAACCCTCGAAAAACCCATTCTGACGGGCTTTTCCAGGGCTGCCTAGGTTTCGAAGGGCCAAGTCCCTGTCCGAAAGTGCCATTACGGAAGTTGTACCGGGACGCGTTCCCCCCTACTCCCTTCGTTTCTCTGTGTAGAGACGGGGCTTGCCCCATCTCCCTTGGATGCGGCGGGAGACGCGGCAAGCCGCGTCTCTACATTTGGTTCAGGTAAGATGTTGCCATCCTTGCATTTGCAGTCGCAGACAAAATCATGATTTCTCTTAATGACATCCAGTCGGCCTTGGGCCGCATTCGCGACTCCATTTACCTTTCGCCCTGTGCGCGCTCGGAAACGTTTTCCGAGTCCACCGCCAACCACGTTTATTTGAAGCTCGACAACCTGCAGCGCACCGGCTCTTTCAAGGAGCGCGGCGCGCTGAACAAGTTGCTTTCGCTGAGCGCCGAAGAACGTGCCGAGGGCGTGATCACGGCTTCGGCCGGAAACCACGCACAAGGCGTTGCCTATCACGCCGGCAAACTTGGCATCCGCGCCCAGATTTGCATGCCCCTGGCCACGCCTCTCATCAAGGTCTCGGCGACGCGCGGCTACGGCGCCGAAGTGGTTCTGCACGGAGCCAACTACGACGAGGCTTACGAAGAGTCCCTCCGCCGCAGCCAGGCCGAGCACCTCACGTTTGTGCACGCTTTCGACGACGACGCCGTGATCGCCGGACAGGGCACGATTGGCCTGGAACTACTCGATCAGCATCCCGATCTCGAAGCCGTGGTCGTCCCCATCGGCGGTGGAGGCTTGATCGGCGGCATCGCCTGCGCACTGAAAGAGTCCAATCGCAAAATTCAAGTTTTCGGAGTTCAGCCTTCGCGGCTGCCGTCGATGAAAGTTGCCGTCGCCGAAGGCCAGCCTGTCACGCTCATGCCGGCGTCCACCATCGCGGATGGCATCGCCGTGCGCCGCGCCGGCGAACGGACCCTGCCGCTCGTCCAGAAATATGTGGACGACATCGTCACCGTGGAAGAAGAAGAGATTGCCAACGCCATCCTGCTGCTGCTCGAACGCGAAAAGACTTTGGCCGAAGGCGCGGGCGCGGCAGCGATTGCGGCCCTGGTCAATCGCAAGCTGACGCTGGTGGGAAAGAAGGTCGCCGTGCTGGTGTGCGGCGGAAACATCGACGTTACGTTGCTCTCGCGCATCATCGAGCGCGGCCTGGTCAAAGACGGACGCCTGGTGCGCCTGCGCGTCCACCTGCCCGACTATCCCGGAGCGCTCCATCGCCTCACATCGATTCTGGCGCAGCATCGCGCCAACATCGTTGAGACGGATTACGACCGGGCCTACCACGGCGTGGGCCTGGGTGAGACCGCGATTGAAATCACCATGGAAACTCGCGGGCCTGACCATATCGCCGAAATCATCTCGGCATTGGGGGCAGCGGGCTATACGCAGGAACGAGTGCTGTAGGGCTCGTGTGGGGACGGGCGCCCTCGCCCGTCCAAACCGAGCGGAGCTCGGCAGCTCGTGTAGGGCGGACACTCTTGTCCGCCCACTCTCAACTTCGTCCGCACCGCCATAATTGGCGAAAAATCGCTATTTCACAAGCGACCGCCGACAGATTATTCACGAAATCAGTTCTATTCAAACTGCCTCCGGAGCCGGTCCAGCTGATCCTTAACTTCGCCCAGTTCCCGTCGCAGTTCCGCCACTTCTTCTTCCAGCCGCGCGATGCGCTCTGCATCTGCGGGATTGTGCTCAGCCGCGACGCTGACCTGCGCCGGCGCTTCCGCTTCCACCACATCCCCAGCAAGCAAATGCGCGTATCGCGATTCTTTCGTCCCCGGCCGTCGCGGCAGCACCTTCGCCAACGGCGGGTCGCGCTGCATCAACTTCTGCAAGGCCGACTGCACGTCCTCCAGCGTTTCGAAGCGATGCATGCGCTCGGCGCGTCCGCGGAGTTCACCCGGCGTCTGCGGACCGCGCAGCAGCAGAACACACAGCACCGCGATCTCCGGACGCGTGAAATTAAACACTTCCTGCAGCCGCTGCTCGTATTTGGTCACGCGGCTATCGGCGCCGCGCGCGGGTCCGGCCAGGCGCTGCTGCTGCAGACCATCGAGTGCGTCGCGCACCGCGTCTTCGTCCAGCTGCATCACCGGATCGCGATTCGACTTCTGGTTGCAGGCATTCACTAGCGCGTTCAGCGATAGAGGATAGTATTCCGGCGTGGTAATGTCTTTTTCGATCAGCGACCCCAGCACGCGGACTTCGGTTTCCGTCAGTCTAATTTCCATGGATTCCATTCATTGTATCGACCCGCTCGTGAACGTGGCGCGGACACTCGCTCCGACTTCGGTATACTCGATAGTTTGCACGGACGCATCCAACAGTACCAGTTGCCAGCGTAGAGGCGGAAGGCAGAATCTAGCCCACTGAGGGGTTCGGCTGGAGTTGAAGGCGAGTCGTTCTTTTGCTGGCGACTGGCAACGGCTCACTGGCAACTGCATTTCGAGGAGGAATCGTGAGGAAATACCTGGGGGTTTTAGCTGGCGTGGTTGGGCTGTGTGTTGTGTCGTGGGCGCAAGCTCCAACTCCAGCCCCGACTCCAGCCCAAACTCCAGCCCAGGCCCCCGCCCAGGTCCCAGCCGCCGCGCCCGCTGATATTCCAGCTCCAACCGCCAAGGCCGCGCCACCGGCGCGCCCGTATCCGCGCTTCGAACTGTTTCTCGGCGGTTCGTACGCCAAGGCCGGCCTTTTTAACGCCGGATACTGGGCGGGGTTGCCGGGGTGGGACGCCTCTCTCGGTGCGAACGCGACCCGCTGGCTGGGATTCATCGTGGAGGGCGGACAATACTTCGGGACGTCCAAGATTCCAAGCGGAGTGCCGGATCCATTTCCCAAGTGCCCGAACGTTTTCTGCCCACCTACTGTCCCCACGTTCAACGTGACGACGCGGGAGTACAACTTTCTTTTTGGCGTGCAGTTCGCCCGCCGCAAATATGAACGCTGGACGCCAATTGGCGAACTCCTGTACGGACATCAGGGCACGCGCGGCGTGGCGACCGCTGCGGGTCAGACCGACGTGGAAGTCGGCAGTGGCCGGGCGCTGGTGGCCGGCGGCGGCCTCGATCGCAAAATCAATGAACGTTTCGCGTTGCGGTTTAAAGCCGATTACCTGCAGACCGGCTCCCAGTTCCCCAGTTTCGCGAAGAAGAAGCAGGACAACTTCCGCTTCTCGGTGGGCATCGTCATTCGCAATGTCCACAAGAAGAAGCGCAGGCTCGAAGACGAAACTCAGGTGGAACCGTAAGACGGTCGTTGGTCGCTAGTCGTTGGTCGTTGGCAAAACACGGCCTTGCTGCAACGCATCCACCGCAGCGTTCGCGAGCGACTAACGACCAGCGACTGCACTCACGAACGGCGCAGCAAGTCGCTCAGCGGCTCGGCTTTGGCCTTCAGTTCGTCGGCGAATTCAGAGCCTTTTTCGACCGCTTCCTCGAAACGGCCCCTGGCTTCATCCGTCCAGTCGGAGACGGTTTCCAGGGCGTCATCATAGGAGCGTCGCAAGTCTTTCCGCAGCTGCCGCCCGCTCTTCGGAGCGAGCAACAAACCGAGAGCGGCGCCGACACCGAGGCCGATCAGCAGGAAAGTGACTGCCGTGCCCGCCGCCCCATCCGAACCCATGTATTTTCCGATGCGCATATGGACCTCCAGGTCGTCTCTCTATTCTAGACCCGAATGTTGGGGAATTTGTAATACCGCTAATTGCGTAGTTTGGCAATTTTAGAAACCGGACTCGCAGAACTCGAGATTACCAAATTACAAAATTACCAATTGATCCGCCCCGGTTCCCAGAACGCTCTCCGCCTGTGTAAAATAAGATGTTGATTCGAAGTGCGGCGGATGCCCCGGCGACCTCCTGCCCGCTGCCCAGAATTCCTAGCACAGTGTAAGGAGATGTAAACCAGCAATGTCGATTCCAGCAACCCAACTCCGTCCCGGCATGATCATCAAGCACAACAATGACTTGCATTCCGTGTTCAGCGTCGAACACCGCACCCCGGGCAACCTGCGCGCCTTTATCCAGGCCAAACTGCGCAACCTGCGCACCGGCGCCATGTTCGAGCATCGTTTCCGCTCTCCCGACCCCATTGACAAGGTCAACGTCGATGAGGTCAACATGGAGTTTCTGTACGCCGACGGCGACGACTACTACTTCATGAACACCGAAAACTACGAGCAGACCCACCTCACCCGCGAAACCCTGGGCGACGCGGTGGATTACCTGACCTCGAACCTCCAGATCAAAGTGGAATTCTTCGATGGCAAGGCGGTGGGCATCGAGTTGCCGCAAACCGTGGTGTTGACCGTGATGGAAGTCGAGCCCGGGCTGAAGAGCGCAACCGCATCGAGCGTAACCAAGCCGGCAAAGACCGAAACCGGCCTGATTGTGCAGGTGCCGCCGTTCATCAACGAAGGCGAGAAGATCAAGGTGGACACGGCGGAAGGGACGTATTTGTCGAGGGCGCAGTAGGGAAGGTCAGAGGTTAGAGGTCAGATTGCAGAGGTAAGAAGCTTCGCCGAGGGTTTTCACCTCTGCAATCTGACCTCTGACCTCTGCAATCTAACGATGACTTCCGCCAAAGACCAATCTCCCACCCACGCTCGCCGCTTTCTGGTTCGCGGACGCGTGCAGGGCGTCGGCTTCCGCTGGTTTGTGGAGCGCGAGGCGTTCATTCTGCAGATTGCCGGCTGGGTGCGCAACAATCCCGACGGCACCGTCGAAATCCTGGCGCAGGGGACGCGCGCCCAGTTGGCGGGATTGCACTCGCGGTTGCGCGAAGGCCCGCGGGCGGCGCGCGTGGACGACGTGGAAGTATCCGAAGCGCAGCCGGTCGCTGGCCTGACTTCATTTCTCATTCAAGATTTCTAATTCATGATTTCCAACTAAGGAGCGTAGATGTCAAACCAGGCAGCCGTGGATTGCGGCGAGTTGAAGAAATTGATCCGGGAGATCCCCGACTTTCCGAAAAAAGGCATCCTATTCTATGACATCACCACGCTGCTCAAGGATAGAACCGGCTTCGCGCGGCTGATTGACGCGCTCTCGGAGAACTATATCGGGAAAGAAATTGACCTGGTGCTCGGCATGGAGGCCCGCGGGTTCATCTTCGCTCCGGCGCTCGCCTACCGGCTGAATGCGGGCTTCGTTCCCGTCCGCAAGCCGGGAAAGCTGCCCGCTGAAACGGCGAAGGTCAGCTATGACTTGGAGTATGGCAGCAACGAACTGGAGGTCCACAAAGATGCCATCGGAAAAGGCCAGCGCGTGCTGATCGTGGACGACCTGCTGGCCACGGGCGGAACGGCGGCCGCAACGGCGGAGCTTGCCCGCGGCTTGGGCGCGGAAATTGCCGGACTGGCGTTTGTGGTCGAGCTCGACTTCCTGAAAGGGCGCGAGAAGCTGACGAAGTACGATGTGTTCTCGCTCTTGCACTATGACCGGTGAGTCGGACCGGTAGATCGGAACGGTAAATCGCCTGCGAAGCGGCATGACCCAGATTTTGACGCAAAGCTCGGCCAGATGTTTCTTCTTGCTGGTGGCCACGCTGGCCGGAGCATTTGCGGCCGGCGCGGATTCCCCTCCGCTCCCGCCTTCCATCACCACGGCACCACTCTCAGTCGACCAGGTCGTGGACAATCTCGTCCGCAGAGACGTAGAGCGGGCGCAGGCTCTCGGCCACTACGAATCGACCCGGGTTTATCGCCTTACCTATATTGGATTCCCCGGAGATCGCCAGGCCGAAATGACGGTGGAGGCGGCCTATGACCGTCCTTCCACCAAGCGCTTTCAGATCCTCTCGCAATCCGGATCGAACCTGATCATCAACCGTGTATTCAAGAGATTGCTGGAGAGCGAAAAGGAAGCCGCTGAACCGGAAATGCACGCCCGCACGCTGCTGAACCGCGACAACTACGACTTCGCGCTAATCGGCTTCGAGTCGTCGGAACCAGGCAGCCAATACGTGCTCGCCGTCTACCCGAAGACGCGAAGCAAGTACCTCTATCGCGGCAAGGTTTGGGTCGACGGGACCGATTTCGCCGTGACTCGAATTGAGGCCGAGCCCGCCCAGAATCCTTCCTTCTGGACGAAGAAGAGCGAGATCCATCACGAATACATGAAGGTGCAGGATTTCTGGCTTCCCCGGCGCAAC
>Ga0187819_10000622_pt1 | contig 17854 bp, 17 predicted proteins | sample NC_wetland_sal_i_15_FD_132411 | JGI IMG/M metagenome (GOLD analysis project Ga0187819, IMG submission 132411) | Wetland sediment microbial communities from Neuse River Estuary, North Carolina, USA - SO4_4 | ecosystem: Environmental > Aquatic > Freshwater > Wetlands > Sediment | place: USA...
GTTCTCCTCGGCGCTTCTGGCGGCGACCCCGGCGAGAACATCGCCCGATCGCAGCGGCGTCGCCTTGGCCATCAGCTCCTTCAGGTCGGAGAACCGGTACGAGACCTGTTGCCACGCCGCATGGAACACGGGGGGTGCTCTCCCTGACCGATCCGATCATCGCATCATAGCCGAGGGAGCGCAGCGCTTTCAAAGGGACCGGGCCTCTTCGTCCCCTGCCGATATGCCGATGCCTACCTTGCCTCGTTGCCAGCCCGATCTTGTCTGAGGGACGCATCGCGCGTGACCGGTTCGATTTCGCCCGGGCGCCACGTCTTGGCAAAGAATGGCTCGAGCGGGCTATAGAGCCTTAAGACCATGAACCACCCCTTGCCGGGGACCGTCTTGATCCAGTTGCCCTCCTCGGCGCCGGCGGGTTTACTCGGTGCAAAATAGACCGTGGTCGAGCCGTCCTCGCTTGCCACCGCCGCGGGGCTCGGGAAGCTCTGCGAGCCGGCGCGCGGGAAGCGCTGCTCCGTCTGCAGCATGGATCTCGTCTCATTATCGTATAGCGTCAGCGACCAGAATTTCGCCGCCGGAATGTTTGCGGGCAGCTTCACCTTGTAGGTCTTGCCGCCGTCGAACGGCTCGCCACTCGAATCGAGGATGCCGAACAGGTATTGCGAGCCGACGTCGGGAAGGCGCATCACCATGGCCGGCGTCACGCCGGTTGCGGCGTAGAAGAACGCGGTGCGCGCATCGAGCGTGCGCGCGCCCGTGTAGGGGAACAGCTTGACGCCCTCCTTGGTGATCTCGGGCGGCGGGCGCGTGAAGTCGTAGCCGCCCACGAACAGCGGATTGAGCCATTTCGAGCTGGCGCCGTAATAGGCGAAGCCTTCCTGCGCGCGCGGACGAAGGCTGAGCGTGCGCGCCGCCGCGTTGCCGATGGCGATGGCGTCGCTGAGAATCTTGCGCATGCGCGCATCGGGGTGGAACGGCTTGCCCTTGACGATGCCGATGGCGGCGAAATCCCCGCCGATCTCCGGCTCCAGCGCGGCGGCCGGCTGCTCCTGCACGAGCGCGTCGAGCATCTCGTAATAGGAGAAGTCGTTGGGCGGGATCGTATTCATGTCGACGCCGGTGCCCTCGATGAACTTCGGCGCGGTGGGGCTGCTCAGGCCCGCAAGCGGCCCTTTGCCGGTGAGGAATGTGCCGATGCTGGTGCCGTAGGACCCCGGCACGTACGGGTAGATCTTGAGCGAGCTCTTAATCGCGGCGACGGCCGGAGCGGGATCGTTATTCTCGAGGAATGCGCGCCCAAGCAGAGCAACGGAGGTAGTGGTCGGCCGGCCGATAAAATAGCCGCCGTCGGGAAGTGGCCCGCTATAGCCCGGGGGCAGCAGCAGATACTTGCCGCCCGTTCCCCGGTCGGGCCCAGGCGTGCCGAAGTCGATCACCCAGCGGAACCACAGATCGTCGAAGAGGCCGAGCGTGCCGGGAGGCGTCTCCACGACGAGCGGGCCATTGGTGAGGTTGAGATTGCTGAAAAAATAGATGGTGTCGGCGTTGGCAGTGAGGAACAGGGAGCGGGCGTCCATCAGCCCAGAGAAGATCAGAACATCGTTGTCGGCGACACCTGCGTCGCGGATGCCCTTGCGCGCCGCAAACATCGACACGCCGCGCAGGCCGTCGAGGAAGGACGAGACGCCGCGCTGTAGGTCGAGCTCGTCGTAGACCTTCTGCGCGGTCTCGGAGGTTGGAACTCCATTGGGAAATTGCAGGGTGCCGATGGAGGTATCGACGGCGGCCGGCGTCGTGATCGATTGCGGGATGGGAGTAATGGCGGTCTCCGCCAAGGCTGCGCCGGGCGCCATCGCCGCGAGGCCGATGAGGCCAGCCCGCACACGACCGCGAAATCTCTTGAGTGGATCGACAGACACGTGGAACCCCGCGTTCGAAAGAACCGCCCCCGACAGCGGAGGGCTTCAGAACCGGACAATCGCTGATTGCAATGAATTCGCCGTTGAATGCGCCGGTCGAATTGCAAATATGCGGGCCCTCGAACGTAGCCGCCGGACCTGCGCGTCGCCGCCGGGCAGCCGCGCTGGTTGTTGCTTCAAAAGCGCACAAGGACGATCTAGATCAATTCGCTTGCGCCCAAACCCGGCACCATGGCTCGCCCGCAACCCTTTGCCGGCTGCCGGAGCGATAAGAGATCGTGGCCGGCCGCCGTGCCCTGAGGGAACTGACGCATGAGACTGCCGGCCGCGTCCAGCCAGCGCTACGCCTTCATCGTCGCCGGGATCACGTTCGTGACGATGCTCACGGTGGCCGGTGTGCGCTCGGCACCCGGCGTGCTCATCGTCCCGTGGGAGGCGGCGTTCGGCTGGCAGCGCAGCACGATCTCGGGCGCGGCCGCCGTCGGCATCTTCCTTTACGGCCTTATGGGGCCGTTCGCGGCCGCGCTCATGCAAAGCTTCGGCGTCCGCCGCACGATGACGCTCGCCCTGGCGCTGCCGTCGCTTTCGGCGACCCTGAGCCTGTTCATGACTGAGCCCTGGCAGCTCGTCGCCACGTGGGGCGTGCTTTCCGGGCTCGGCAGCGGTTGCGTCGCCTTCGTGCTCGCGGCGACCATCGTCAACCGCTGGTTCCAATCGAACCGCGGGCTCGTCATGGGCATCCTCTCGGCGAGCACGGCCACCGGCAACCTGATTTTCCTGCCGGGCCTCGCCAAGATCTCCGAGCACGGCTGGCGCCCGGTCGTCATCGCGGTTGCAATCGCGACGGCGGCCCTCATCCCGGTGGTGCGCCTCTTCATGCGGGAGCGGCCCGCCGATGTCGGCACCGAGCCCTACGGGGCGCCTGCCGGCACGCCGCCGGCACCCGAGGCCGCGCGCGCCAATCCGCTGCGCACAGCGTTTGCCACGCTCGCGGGCGCCGCGCGCATCCGCGACTTCTGGCTGCTCGCCGCGACCTTCTTCATCTGCGGCTTCACCACGCACGGCCTGATCGGCACCCACCTCATTCCCATGTGCTCGGACTACGGCATCGCCGCGGTCGATGCGGCGGGGCTATTGGCGGTGATGGGCGTTTTCGATCTCCTGGGCACGACGGCCTCGGGCTGGCTCACCGACCGCTTCGATGCGCGCAACCTGCTGTTCCTTTACTACGGGCTGCGCGGGCTCTCGCTGATCTATCTGCCCTACACCGATTTCACCTTCTACGGTCTGTCGCTGTTCGCTGTGTTCTACGGCCTCGACTGGATCGCCACGGTGCCGCCGACGCTGCGGCTCACCAACGCCGTGTTCGGCGACAAGGCGGCGCCCATCGTGTTCGGGTGGATCGCGGCGGGTCACCAGATCGGCGCCGCATCGGCGGCCTTCCTCGCCGGCACCCTGCGGACGGCCCAGGGGAGCTACATCGAGGCGTTCTTTATCGCGGGCGCGGCGGGGCTGCTCGCGGCCGCGCTTTCGCTCTTCATCGCGCGGCCCGTGCGAAGTGAGCGGCTGCTCGACAACGTCGCGGCCTGAAGCCGGCGGGCTTTTCTGCCTGTCCCGCTCCACACCCTCCTGCCCTTGCCGCCTCCCCGCCGGCCTCCTATTCTCTTTTGCGGCCTCTCCCCGTGTAATGGAGGAAAAAATATGGGCCCAAAAAGCATCCCGGAAGCCTCAGCACGCAGGATTCTCGCCGTGTTCGCGGCGGACAACGACAGGCCGGGCGACGTCGAAGTGCTCGGCACATTGAAGAGAAAACTTCTGGACGAAGACCCGGCCCTGGACTTCGCCTCCGGGGTTGAGTTCGGTATCCGCGAGGGCTGGTTCGATTCCTTCGGCCAGTCGCTCAAGCTCACGGACGAAGGGGCACAGCAAGCCCGCCGGAAGGTTAAGGGCAAGTCGCTCAACCGGTCCCCGGCGCCATAGGCTTGCCAAGGCCGGCGCAGCCGTGCGACGTCACTCTCTGAAAACACAAGGGATTCGCTGGAGCGCGCTCCTCGTTCTCGCGTCTCGTGCTCGGCCGCACTAACGCAGCCACACGGAGCCCGAGAGCCATGGCCGGAGCCGTACGCGACCTCTTCTCGACGCTTGAAAGCTTCATGACCGACAAGACGGGCCGCTCGCGCCGTTCGCCTGACGCCTCCGACGCCTACACCGCCGCCGACATCGAGGTGCTGGAAGGGCTCGAGCCCGTGCGCCGGCGCCCGGGCATGTACATCGGCGGCACGGACGAGAAGGCGATGCATCACCTCTTCGCCGAGGTGATCGACAACTCCATGGACGAGGCGGTCGCCGGGCACGCGAGCCGCATCGAGGTGGCGCTCGGCAAGGATGGCTTCCTGTCGGTCGCCGACAACGGCCGCGGCATCCCCGTCGACCCGCACCCCAAGTTCAAGAAGCCGGCGCTCGAGATCATCATGACCACGCTGCACTCGGGCGGCAAATTCGAGAGCAAGGTTTACAATACGTCCGGCGGCCTGCACGGCGTCGGCGTCTCCGTCGTCAACGCGCTGTCGGACACGCTCGAAGTGGAGGTCGCGCGCGGCCAGCAGCTCTACCGCATGGAGTTCAAGCGCGGCGCGCCGCAAGGAAGGCTGCAGAAACTCGGTTCCGTCATGAACCGGCGCGGCACCACCGTGCGCTTCAAGCCGGATGAGAAGATCTTCGGCAAGGGCTGCGCCTTCAACCCGGCGCGGCTGCTCAAGATGGCGCGCTCCAAGGCCTACCTGTTCGGCGGCGTCGAGATCCGCTGGAGCTGCGATCCTTCCCTCATCACGGACGAGACGCCCGCGGAAGCGACCTTCCATTTCCCCGGCGGGCTCAAGGACTATCTGACGAGCGAGATCGCCGGCCAGACGCTCGTCACCAAGGAGATGTTTGCCGGCCGCACCGAGGGGACGAACGGTCACGGCTCGGTGGAGTGGGCGGTCGCGTGGGTGGCGGACGAGGACGGCTTCCTGCGCTCCTACTGCAACACGATCCCCACTCCCGACGGCGGCACGCACGAGAACGGCCTGCGCCAAGCGCTGTCGAAGGCGCTGCGGGCCTATGGCGAGCTCACCAACAACCGCCGCGCGAGCCAAGTCACCGCCGACGACGTGATGGGCACCGCCGCCGCCATGCTCTCGGTGTTCATCCGCGAGCCCGAATTCCAGGGACAAACGAAGGACCGGCTCGCCACGCAGGAAGCGACCCGCATCGTCGAGAGCACGGTGCGCGACGCCTTCGACCACTGGCTCGCCGACAGCCCCCAACAGGCGACGAAGCTGTTGGAATGGTCGATCGACCAGGCCGAGGAGCGCCTGAAGAGGAAGCGCGAGAAAGAGATCGGGCGCCAGTCGGCGACGCGCAAGCTGCGGCTACCGGGCAAGCTCGCCGACTGCACCATCCAGGCGGCGTTGGGAACCGAGATCTTCATCGTCGAGGGCGATTCCGCCGGCGGCTCCGCGAAGAGTGCGCGCGCCCGCGAGACGCAGGCGATCCTGCCGTTGCGCGGCAAGATCCTCAACGTGGCCAATGCGTCATCGCAGAAGCTCGCGCAGAACCAATTGCTCGCCGATCTCATCCAGGCGCTCGGCTGCGGCACCGGCACCAAGTATCACGACGAGGACCTGCGCTACGAGCGCGTCATCGTCATGACCGACGCCGACGTCGACGGGGCGCACATCGCGTCGCTGCTGATCACCTTCTTCTACCAGGAGATGCCGGCGCTGATCGAGAACGGGCACCTGTTCCTCGCCGTACCGCCGCTCTACAAGCTCACGCACGGGCCGAAATCGTTCTACGCGCGCGACGACAAGCACAAGGACGAGATCGTCAAGCGCGAGTTCAAGGCCGGCCAGAAGGTCGAGGTCTCCCGCTTCAAGGGTCTGGGCGAGATGAACGCCGCCCAGCTCAAGGAGACGACGATGGACCCCAAGCGGCGCACGCTTCTGCGGGTCGAGATCGGGGACGGGGACCGCAGCGCCATTTCGGAGGCGGTCAACGCGCTGATGGGGTCCAAGCCCGAGGCGCGCTTCCGCTTCATCCAGGAGCGCGCCGCCTTCGCGCAGGATTTGGATATTTGAGCGGGCCGCGAATGCGCGAAGCGCCCGCGTGGTGAGCACGCGAGCGCTTCAGATTGCTGTGCGACCGAGACGAATGCTGCGAATTAATCGCAAGGCACCGAGAGCGTCTGGCCGACCGTCGGGAAGTAGCGCTTGCAGCCCGTGGGCTTCCCGGACCCGTCGGTGTCGGCCTTCGTCACCGCGGCCTTCACCGGGTCGGCCTTTGCCGTGGCGCTCGAGGCCACGCTGGCGATGGTCGAGTTCTCGCTCCCGCTATCTGCCTTAGCCGTATCGGTCTTCGGCGTGTCGGCGGGCTTCTTGTCCGCATCGGCGCCCATGCTGACGATGCTCGAGTTCTCGCTCTCGGCCTTGGCCTCTTTCGACTCCGCCGACTCCTTCGAAGGCTCCGTCTTCTTCGCCGCCTTCACGTCGTCATCGTTGTTGTTCCGCATGCGCTCGACCCGATCGAGGCGCTGCGGCGCGCGGTAGCGCTCGACGCTGCGGCTACCGTCATAAGTTGGGGGCGACATCTGCCCGCCCTGGTGGAAGTTGGGGCCGATGTAGAGCGGGCCGCCGTAGCCGCGGCTCTCGTAGCTCGGAGCATCCTGCGCCAGGGCGGCGACAGATGTCAGCACGAGTGCAGAGGCGGCAAGTGCGAGACGTGTCTTGGACATCGTGACCTCCTGCATCGACCGGCGCCACTGCCGATCGCATGCGAATTCCATGTTGGTCGCCGCATAGTAGCCCAAAGGGGCGGATCCGGGAACGAACCGTGTGTTTTGGGGTAACCTACCCCGGTTGACGACAGGCAAACGCCGGAACCCAGCTCCGGGCGCCGCTTTTTGCGCATGATGAGCTAGCATGGCCGTGAGAACTGGAGTGTTCCCAAGGAAACAGCCTCCGCACACCCGGGCCCGCAGGCTTTCGCGGCCAAGCCGCTGGTAAGGCCCACGCCGACGCACGCCCCAACTAATGCTTAAGGATCCCCCATGCCCGACCTTCTCTATCAATTCCTCATCCGCCTCGCTGTCATGCTGCCGACCATCCTGATCGTCGCCTCGCTCGTCTGGGTTCTGCTGAGGAGGCTCGGTGTTGTGACGCCTGATGCCCCACTCGAGCCGGCGAACATGCGCACTTGGCCGCTGTCCTTCCTGCTGGCCGACGCGGCGCTGTTTGCAGTCATCTTCGCCTTTGTCGCCGCGTGGCTGGGCGAGGGCGATTGGACTGCGGCGATCGCCGGCGGCGTCGCCGCCTTGATTGCCGTCGGACTCGGGCCGTTCTTCGTGAGGCGCTTCTCCGCCTGACGGCGTTGCCGGCAGCGAACAGCAATTATGCCGTGGAGAGCCACGATTCGGCCGACCGGCGGCGCGCGATCGTCTCGCCGACGGCTAAGCCCTGTGGCAGGATCGCTCCCCTCACAAACCGGAGGAGAGGCAAGATGGCGAAGAACAAGGAGCCGGGCGACAACCGCCGCGTCGGCGCGGTGAAGACGCGCTCACAGGTCAAGAACCCCGTGACGGGAAAGTGGACGAAGCGCGACGACGCGACCGGCAAGTTCATGGACCAGAAGGCCGACGCCAAGCCGTTCAAGGGCGTGCGCAAGGAGAAATAGCCGCCGGCACCTGCGCCCTCGGCGTCCGCTCAAAACGCGAAGCGCGCCGGTGGGTCCACCGGCGCGCTTCGCGCTTATCTCTCTGCCGATCGAAGGGCGGCACTTTAGCCTTTTTGCAGCGACGCCTCGACTTCGCGCGCAAGCCCTTCGGCGTCCACCACATCCGCGTGCTCGAGCGCCGCGGTATCGACGTATGCCGCCTCCCGGCGCTTGGGCGCATACTTGGGGCCCAGAACACCGAGCGCGGTGGGGTTGCCCCGCTCGTTCTCGCCGTCGCCGAAGTAGCCCTCCACGATCACGCCCTTCTCGCGATACTCGGGATCGCGCAGCAGCGCCTCGTGCAGCTTCGGCAAATTGTAGTGCGGCACCGACGCGATCATGTGGTGCGGCAGGTGATAATCCATGCCCCACGGGAACATCGCGTAGCGCACGATCGGCCCTGCGAGGAACACGCGCGTGTTGGTGTAGCGCCCGCGGTCGGCGTTCCCGTGCTGCACCCATTGGCGCAGGATCATGAACAGCGGGAAGGTCGTGAACACGGGCAGCACCCACAGCAGCGCGAAGTAGCTCCAGGCCGCACCCCAGGCCCAGCCCATAAGCTGAGCGTAGGAGACGAACGCGAACAGGAGTGCGAGGTGGGTGACGCGGCCGATGGCGGTGAGCTTGTGCGAGATCACGCGGTCGAGCCGCGTGTGCATGTAGTATTTCTCGGGCAGCAGCGCGAGGAACGCGACCACCAGGGCCCACATCGCCGGCAGCACGGCCCAGAGCGCGAGCCAGTTGCCGTTGAGGGTCATGGGCACGATGATCGCGGGCGTCACGACGGTGAAAAAGACGCCCGCGCGCAGCGGCCAGTGCGCCGGCGGCTGGTCGGGGAGCTCGTAGGGGCTGCGATGGCGTCCCCCGCCCATGGCGCTGTAGCGGGCCCGCGTGAGCGTGTAGCGAATAAGGTTCGGCAACCACAGCTGCTTCACGAGCTTCCATACCAGCTCCATGTGGGTGATGGGAAAGTCGAGCCAGTGGTCGCTGTCGTGCAGCTGGGCGATATCGGGATCGCGCTCGGGGTCGTTGATGAACTGGTGGTGCGCCAGGTGGTGCAGCCGGAAATGGAACGTCGTCGTCAGGATCGGAAAGGCCGCAAGCCAGTCTGAGGCCAGCTCGTTGAGCTTGCGGTTGGCGAACAGGATGTAGTGCGTGCCTTCATGCACGGCGCCGCCGAACTGATGCTGCGAAGCGCCGACGGCGATGATCGCCAGCACGGTGACGGGAATGCTCCACCACCAGCCGATCGCACCCGACATGGCCAGATGATCGATATAGATCGCGCCGGCGATCGAAACGGCGATCACAACGTAGATGCGGGCGAGGTAGATCCAATTGGTGGTGTTGTCTCGGATCTTGAGGACCTTGACCTCTTCCGGCGCCCGGTTCGGGCGCTCGCGCGCGGCGCCGTCCTCCCGGACCCGTGCCGCCGGCTGGCCCGCCGCTGTAGCTGCTACCGCCATTGCATCCTTTTCCTAGAACAGCCCGTGCGCCACCGAACGCGCAGGCCAGATTTTGACAGAATCCGAATTGCCGATCCAACGCATTCGCCGGGTGCGACGATCCATGCCTTGGCCGCAATCCGGCCCCGCAAGTCCCCCGCCGGAGCGCCGAGGCGAGGCTTCTAATCTTTATCAGAAGCCTTAAGAAATGCATTCTGCTGCCCGCGAGTCGCGCTCAGCGCATACCGTCGGGACCAGTAAACTCGCGCAAGGTGGCAGGGGCGGGAGCCCGGGTGCGGGAAAGTCGGGCAAGATTGGCGCCGCTAGGGGAAAAGGGGACATAAACAATGAACACCAGGGCACTTTGTGCCGAATTCGTCGGGACCTTCATGCTCGTCGCATCCGTCCTCGGCGCGGCACTCTTTTCGTTTCCAATCGCCGGCATTGTCGGCGTCGCGCTTTCCATTGGATTTACCGTGATGGCGATGATCTTCGCCATCGGCGTCGTCTCCGGCGGCCACTATAACCCCGCCGTGACGCTCGGCCTCGTCGCCGGTGGCCGGTTTCCGGTGTCGGAAGCCCCCTATTACATCGTCGCCCAGTGCCTGGGCGGCATCGCCGCAGCGGTCGTTTTCTACATCATCGCGACGGGCCACAGCGGCGGCTTCACCGTCGGCAACTTCGCCTCCAACACCTACGGCGGCCCCAATGGATACTCGATGCTTTCTGTGTTCCTCATCGAGACGCTGCTGACCTGTTTCCTGATCTTCGTGATCATGGGGGTGACCTCCGACCGGGCGCCGGCTGGCTTCGCCGCCATCGCCATCGGCCTCACGCTGTCGGCCATCCACATCATGGCCATTCCGGTCTCGAATGCCTCCGTCAACCCGGCGCGTAGCCTGGCGACTGCCGTTATCGCGCTCGGCGAGCCCTTGGCCCAGGTCTGGCTGTTCTGGGTGGCGCCGATCCTCGGCGGCGTGGCGGGGGGCCTGTTGGGGCGCTGGCTGCTCGAGGAATGATCACAAAACGATGACAAGTGGCGCGTTGCAAAATAGCGGCTCTCACCGCGGCAGCGCGCCACATCTATTGGTTTTTCTTGCGTTTTTCCTACATGTATGCGAGCAAGCCCATGGCTCGAGCGCAGGGGATGTGATTCTATTAGTCCCTTTTCGAGATCCGACTTTTTCTTTGCCGCATTCGGCGAATCATCAATCCCCCTGCGCTCCGTCATCCCGCTGCCGCAAGGCTGGCGCGGGTAGTGCATGAACGCAGACGGAGACGTTGACTTTTGGAACATAAGACCTTCGCTGAGCTCGGTCTCAGCCCCAAGGTGCTGGCGGCAGTCGAAGCCGCGGGCTACACGACGCCGACCCCAATCCAAGCCACCGCCATCCCCGTAGCCGTGACGGGCCGGGACGTGCTCGGCATCGCGCAGACGGGAACCGGCAAGACCGCATCCTTCGTGTTGCCGATGATCACCCGGCTGGAGACCGGCCGTGCGCGGGCGCACATGCCGCGCTCCCTGATCCTCGCCCCGACCCGCGAGCTTGCCGCCCAGGTAGCTCAGAGCTTCGAGAAGTACGGCATCAATCACAAGCTGAGCCTGGCGCTTCTCATCGGCGGCGTGTCGATGGACGACCAGGTCAAGAAGCTCGACCGCGGCGTCGATGTGCTGATCGCCACGCCGGGGCGCCTGCTCGACCACTTCCAGCGCGGCCGCGTCTTGCTGGTGGGTATCGAGATCCTCGTCATCGACGAGGCCGACCGCATGCTCGACATGGGCTTCATCCCCGACATCGAGAAGATCTGCAAACTGTTGCCGCCGCGGCGGCAGACGCTGTTCTTCTCCGCGACGATGCCGCCCGAGATCACGCGCCTCGTCAGCCAGTTCCTGAAGGACCCCGAGCGCATCGAGGTCGCCCCGCCCGCCACCACCGCGAAAACCATCACCCAGCGCTTCCAGTTCTGCCCCAACGGCGAGGACTGGGCCAAGCGCGAGATGCTGCGCGAGTTGATCGCCAGCCAGAACGTCAAGAACGCGATCATCTTCTGCAACCGCAAGGTCGAGGTGGCGATCCTGCACAAGTCGCTGGTCAAGCACGGCTTCAGCGCCGGCGCGCTGCACGGCGACATGGACCAGAAGGCGCGCACGGAGACGCTCGACAAGTTCCGCGCCGGCGAGCTGATGCTGCTTGCGGCGAGCGATGTCGCCGCCCGCGGCCTCGACATCCCGGATGTGAGCCACATCTTCAACTTCGATCTGCCCTGGCAGCCCGACGACTACGTGCACCGCATCGGCCGCACGGGCCGCGCCGGCAAGGAAGGTATGTCCACCTCTCTCGTCACCACAGAAGAGCTCAAGTCGCTCAAGGACATCGAGAAGATGCTGGGCGAGCCAGTGGTCTGGCTCGGCGAGGCACCCACGGCAGAGGACTACGCCCAAGCGGGCAAAAAGCGCCGCGGACGCGGTGGCCGCCCCGGCGCCCAGCGCGGGCGTGGACGCGGACCGGCTCCGCCGGCGCGCGGCGGCGACAAGGGGCGGCGCGACGAGCACCGCGTTCACGGTCGTCCGGTCGAGCGGCCGGAAACACGGCCCGAGCGCCCCGAGCCGCGCCGGCAGGAGGCGCATAAGCAAGAGGCGAACGGTCACCGGCCGCAGGGGCAGCAGCGCCAGGAGCCACGCAAGCACGAGGGTCCGAGGCGCGAGGGCGCCAGACACGAGGGTCCCAGGCACGAGGGCGCCAGACAAGAGGCCCCCAGACAAGAGGCCCCGAGACAAGAGGTAAGGCGGCAGGAGCCGCGCGCCGCGGAGAAGCCGCAGCAGCACCGCCACGCCGAAGGCGGCAATGGGCACGCAGCGCAGCCGCGGCCCGAGCGCCAGCGGCAGCCTCAGCGCGCTCGCGGCGAGGCGCAACCGCAGCCGGCGCGTTCGGGCTTTGCCGACAACGTTCCGGCGTTCCTGCGCAAGCCGGTCAAACGCCCGGTGAAGGTCGCGAGCGAGTGACCGCCTATCAGGCTTTGGGCTCTGGTGCGCCGGTGATCATCCGGCGCAGCACGGAATCGCGCAACATGAAGTGGTGGTAGAGCGCCGCCGCGGTGTGCACGCCGACGAGTGCGATCAGCGCGAAGGCCAGCGATTCATGGGTTTCCGTCAGCTGCTCATTGTAGGGCGATCCGGCTTCGAGCAACTGCGGCACGGGCACGACACCGAAGACCTTCGGCTCGAGCGGCTGCTTGAACGTGCCCGACATCAGCCAGCCGACGAGCGCCGTCGCGAACGTCATGGCGTAGAGCAGCCGATGGCTGATCCAAGCAGCCTTCCGCTGCCAGGCAGGCGTTCCCTCGGGCGGGGCTGGCGCGGTGTTTGCGATCCACCAGAGGAAGCGCACGAACATCAGGGCAAGGAGGGTGATGCCCACGGAAGCGTGGATGGCAAAGTAGTACGGCCGCTCGCTGCGGGGCGCCACGTCCACCATCCACAGTCCGAAGGCGAACAGGCCGAGCACCACGCCGCGACGATCCAGTGCAGCGTGCGCGCAGGCCAGCCCCAGCCATCGTTCGTATTGCGGATCATGAGCATTTCTCCGTCGGCAGAAGCTGCATGCTAGCGCGTGCTTCCTTGCCTTGCATCTAGAACGAGCTGCCGGGCTCCTTGAGGAAGTCCTCCTCCTCGGGTGTAGAGACGCGCCCCAGCAGGGCATTGCGGTGAGGGAAGCGACCGAAGCGGTCGACGACGGCCTTGTGGCGCACGGCCCAGTCCGCCAGACCCGGGTCGCCGAGGCCTGCAATCAGCTCCACCGAGCGCGCCTGGTCGGCCTTTTCCTCGCTGTGCTCGAAGGGCAGGTAAAGAAACAACCGCCGCTCCTTGCCAACCGCCGCGTCAAACCCTTTGGCGATAGCTCTCCGCGCCACATCGCGCGCTAGCGCATCCGTCGCGAACGCCTGCGCGCTGCCGCGGAAGAGATTGCGGGGGAATTGGTCAAGGACAAGGACGGTTGCCAGCGCGCGCTCGGGGCTCGCCAGCGCTGCATGCGCCGGCCACTTGGCCAGCACCTCGTAGAGGATCAGGAAGTGCGCGCGGATCACCTCGTCGATAGCGGCGTCCTTGCGGAACCACGCCTCGGCGCCAAGCTCGTCGAACCAGAAGCGGAGAACCTCGCCGACCCACTCCTCATCGGCGGCGTCCGGCATGGCGGCCTAGTCGTTTTGCGCCGGTGCCTCGGGCTCGGCCGCCGGCACCAGGTTCACGCTCTCGCCGCACCCGCAGGCGCCCTTCTGATTGGGATTGTTGAACACGAACTGGCTCGCGAGCTTGTCGCTTGTGTAGTCCATCTCGGTGCCGAGCAGGTACATGATCGCGGAGGGCTCGATCAGCAGCACCGCGCCCTGATCTTCGACCACCTCGTCGTGCGGCCCTTTCGCGCGGGCGACCGACATCGTGTACTCCATGCCGGCGCAGCCGCCCTTCTTGATGCCGATGCGCAAGCCCAGCGCGTCGGGGTTCGCCTCCATAAGGGCGCGCACGCGCGCGGCCGCGGCGTCCGTCAGGGTCACGACTTTGGGCATCATGCGCAGCGTTGGCATCGGCTTACCTGCAAGCGGTGTCTACACTCATATAGGACAGCGGGACGCGCCGCCAAAGTGGCCTTCGCACCTCAGAACACATTGAGGGCAAGGCGTGCCTCGTCCGACATACGGCTCATGTCCCAGGGTGGATCGAACGTCATGGTGACGGTGGTGGCGTTGACGCCGGGCACCGCGCCGACCGCGTTCTCCACCCATTGCGGCATCTCGCCAGCGACCGGGCATCCCGGCGCGGTGAGCGTCATGGTGATCGCTACGTTGCGCTCGGCGTCGATGTCGATGCCGTAAATCAAGCCCAGCTCATAGATGTCGGCCGGGATCTCGGGGTCGTAGACGGTCTTCAAGGCGGCAACGATATCGGCGCGCAGCCGCTCGTCCTCCTCGGGCGAAAGCGCGGAAGCTGGCGCGCTCACCGCAGCGGCGGGAGTGGGTGCCACGTCATTTGCAGCCGCCACCGGCGCGTCGGCGGACGTAGCCGCCGCGACCGGCTGATCCTGCTCCAGAGGTTTGCCTTCCATCATCCCGAACTCCCGCAACGCTACACGAATAGCTCGTGCGCACGCTTGAGCGCCTCCACGAGCGCGTCGACTTCCCCTTTGGTGTTGTACATGGCGAACGAGGCGCGGCAGACCGCCGTGACGCCGAGGCGCTCCATCAGCGGCTGCGCGCAGTGGTGCCCCGCCCGCACGGCGACGCCCGAGCGGTCGATGACGGTCGCGATGTCGTGGGGGTGCAGGCCGTCGATGGTGAAGGAGACGATGCCGCCTTTACCCGGCGCGGTGCCGTAGATCTTGAGCCACGGCAGCTCGGCGAGCCGCGCGTGCGCATAGGCGACGAGCTCGGCTTCGTGGCGGGCGATCCTGTCGCGGCCGACTTGCATCATGTAGTTGAGCGCGGCGCCGAGCCCGATCGCCTCGACTATGGGCGGAGTGCCGGCCTCGAACTTCTGCGGAGGCTTGCCGTAGGTGATGCGGTCGACGTGCACCGCCTCGATCATGTTGCCGCCGCCCTGGTAGGGGCGCATGGCGTCGAGATGCGCCTTCTTGGCGTAGAGCACGCCGATGCCGGTGGGCCCGTACGTCTTGTGCCCAGTGAAAACGTAGAAGTCGCAATCGAGGTCGCGCACGTCGACCGCCATATGCACCGCCGACTGGCTGCCGTCGACGAGCACCGGAAGGCCGCGTGCATGCGCGATGCGCACGATCTCCTTGATCGGCACCACGGTGCCGAGCACATTCGACATGTGCGTGATGGCGACGAGCTTGGTGCGCGGGCTCAACAGCCGCTCGAACTCGTCGAGCAGCAATTCGCCGTCATCCGCGATCGGCGCCCACTTGAGCACGGCGCCGTGGCGCTCGCGCAGGAAATGCCAGGGCACGATGTTGGAGTGGTGCTCCATGATCGAGAGCACGATCTCGTCGCCCTCGCCGATGCGCAGCGCGCCGAAACTGTCGGCGACAAGATTGATCGCGGCGGTGGCGTTGCGCGTAAAGACGATCTCGTCCGGGCTGCCGGCGTTGAGAAAGCGCTGCACCAGGGAGCGCGCGTCCTCGTACTTGGAGGTCGAAAGATTCGACAGGAAGTGCAGGCCGCGGTGCACGTTCGCGTACTCGAAACGATAGACGTGATCCATCGTCTCGATGACGGAACGCGGCTTCTGGGCCGAGGCCGCGTTGTCGAGGTAGACGAGCGGCTTGCCGTAAACGTCGCGATAGAGGATCGGGAAATCTGCGCGGATGCGCTCGACATCATAGGCCTCGCCGGCCGGTGCCGGCACAACGGGCCGCGCCGGTGCGCGCTGCAGCTCCTTGGTATCGTGGGTCCTCGTTGCCATCATGCCCTCGCTGCCGGCGGCAGATTGTCGAGCCACGCCCTCGCGAACGCCGCCAATGCCTCGCACACGTCCTCGCGCTCGACCTTCGCGATCGCCTCTCCAATAAACGATTCGATCAGCAGCGCGCGCGCCTCCGCCTCGGGAATGCCGCGCGAACGGCAATAAAACAGCGTCTCCTCGTCGAGATCGGCGCTGGTCGAGCCGTGCCCGCAGATGACATCGTCGGCGTAGATCTCGAGCTCGGGCTTGGAATCGAACTCGGCGTTCGGCGACAGCATCAAGACCTGCGCCATCTGCTTGCCGTCGGACTTCTGCGCATCCGGGCGCACGATGACCTTGCCCTGGAAGATGCCGCGCGCCTCGTCCGCGAGCACGCCCTTGAACAGCTCGCGGCTTAAGCAGCCGGGCACCGCGTGATCGACGAGGAGCGTCGTGTCGACGTGCTCGTGCCCGAGCGCCAGGAACGCGCCCGAAAGATCGATCTTGGCGCCCCCGCCTTCGAAGGTGACGGCGAGTTGATTGCGGGCGAGCGCGACGCCAGCGGTCAACTGGAAACCGCGGTAATCGGCGCCCTGCGCAAGGTCGACGAGCCAGTTGCTAAGATGCGTGTTGCGCCCCTCTCCGATCGCGCACTTGACGTGCGCGACCCTGGCGTCCTTGCCGACGCCGATCTCGGTGACGGCGCTCGCCTGCGCTTCCGAAGCGGCGCCTGGCAGCGCCAGGAACGCCTCGATGATGGTCGCGTGCGCACCGGCGCCAACGCTCACGATGTTGCGGGTGACGACGAAGCGCGGCTCCGGGCTTGCGCTCACGTTGACGATGAGCAGCGGCTTCTGGAGCCTGGCATCGGCGGCGATCCCGATCACCGCGCCGTCGGTGACGTAGGCGGTGTTGAGCGCCAGGATGGGCTCGTCCTCGCTGCGCTTCAGCGCCAGGAGGTCGCCGGGCGCCGCATCGCCCTCGCCGGCGAGTGCGCGGGCGAGCGGCGCCACCCGAACCCGGTCATGGTCGCCGGCGCTGGACAGCGCCTCGGCATACGCGCCGTCCACGAAGACGAGCCGCATCGCATCGAGTTTTGCGAGCGGGCCGAGCGCGGCCGCGAGTTCGGCCGGCTTTACGGACATGGGCGCGCCGAGGCTCGGCGGCAGCGCGTCCTTCATCAGGTTGCGCAGATCGGTGTACTTCCACGCTTCGATGCGCCTGTGCGGCAGCCCCAGCGCCCCGAAGCGGCCGATCGCCTCCTTGCGCGCTTTGAGCACCGCGGGGGCGCCCGGCAGCTTGTCGGCGATCATCGCGAAGGTCTCGGTCAGCGCCTGCTCCGCCTTGGTCTTCAACACCGCTACGTTCATCTCGCGCCTCCCCAGCGCCTCGCTTGCGCGCGCGTGCGCGCTGGCCGCCCGCTCCGTCTTGGGGGCGGCCTCCCTCACCTCGCCGACCGATAGATTTGTCTTGCTGCTCACGCGGCCTTCCCTTGGTACTCGGCATAGCCCGAGGTCTCGAGCTCGTGCGCCAGCTCCGGACCGCCCGACTTCTCGATGCGCCCGTCGATCATGACGTGCACCTTGTCGGGGACGATGTAGTTCAGCAGCCGCTGGTAGTGGGTGATGACCAGCATCGAGCGCTCCTTGGAGCGCATGGCGTTGACCCCATCCGCGACGACGCGCAGGGCGTCGATGTCGAGGCCGGAATCGGTCTCATCGAGCACGCACAGGCTCGGCTCGAGCACCTCCATCTGCAGGATCTCCGAGCGCTTCTTCTCGCCGCCCGAGAAGCCGACGTTCACCGGCCGCTTCAGCATCTCCATGTCGATGTTGAGGGCCGCCGCCTTCGCCTTGATGAGCTTCAGGAACTCAGGCGTCGAAAACTCCGGCTCGCCGCGCGCCTCGCGCACGGCATTGGCCGCGGTGCGCAGGAAAGTGAGGCTCGCAACGCCGGGGATCTCCATCGGATACTGGAAGGCCAGGAACACACCCTTGGCCGCGCGCTCCTCCGGCTCCATGCCGATGAGGCTCTCGCCGTTCCACAGGATGTCGCCCTTCGTGATCTCGTAGTCCTCGCGGCCGGCGAGCACGTAGGCGAGCGTCGACTTGCCGGAGCCATTGGGGCCCATGATCGCGTGCACCTCCCCCTTGGGAAGCGTGAGCGAGAGGCCCTTGAGGATCTCGCGCTCCTCGTCCGCGATTTTTACGTGCAGGTTCTTGATCTCGAGCATTCCGCTACTCCAAGCCTTATCCGACCGATCCTTCGAGGGAAACGCCGATCAGCTTCTGCGTCTCCGCCATGAACTCCATGGGCAGCTTCTGCAGCACGTCGCGCACGAA
>Ga0187819_10000623_pt1 | contig 17853 bp, 13 predicted proteins | sample NC_wetland_sal_i_15_FD_132411 | JGI IMG/M metagenome (GOLD analysis project Ga0187819, IMG submission 132411) | Wetland sediment microbial communities from Neuse River Estuary, North Carolina, USA - SO4_4 | ecosystem: Environmental > Aquatic > Freshwater > Wetlands > Sediment | place: USA...
ACCACGGCGACACGCGAGACGAAGACCACCGTCGGCGCCGCGCAGCCGGCAGCGCCAGCGAAAGCAAAGGTTGCCACAGGGCCAGCTCAACCTGCAGCGCCTGCAGCGCCTGACACGTCGGCGGCTGCCAAGGTGCCCGCCGCCAACGTCGTCGTCGAGAAAGCGCCCGTGGCGACGGTGGCTCGGGCCTCGGAAGCGGATGTCCTCGTACCGCCGCGTCCCGTTCCGGCCGTGAGACCCCCGCACCCGCCGATCGAATAAGCAAACAGCCGCAGCTTTCGGCCGCGGCTGCTCGTTCTTGCTGTGTCAGGCTCGATTGCGTCGGCCTCAGGTGGCGCTGCGTCCCTGCCCCTGATGGAGGTGGGCCTGATGATGGCCTGCTGCCGGCTCTGAGTTGGCCGACGCCGCCTCGCTCTCGCGGGAATCCTCGCGACCCTTCGTCAGCCGCGCGACAAAATCCTTCACGCGATCGACCACGATCGGCCGCTGCCGATCGAGCGTCACCATGTGATAGCTGTCGTCGAGAATGCAGACCTCGACTAGGCCCGCCAGCTTGCGCTGAAGCAACATCGAGTTCTTGAGGTCGCTCTGATCGTCGTGGCGCGGGTGGAACACGAGCGCGTGCTGCTTCACCTGGCTGAGGAGCGGTTTTACGCCGCGCACGAGCTTGCGGAACTCGAGAACGAGACCGCCACCGCGTCCAAACAGATCCTCGATCGCCTCGCTGCCGTTCTGGAGGCTGTCGAGGATAAAATTGCGCAACCGGTCATCCTTGATGCCGAGCGGCATGCGCGCCCGGAAGCGGAAGAACCGGGCGGCCCATTTGTGGTTGATGAACTTGAAGAGCGAGAAGTGCCACGGGATCGCCCAGCCGTTCGGCCAAAAGGTCGGCGAGAACAGCATGAGCCCGTGCACCTGCTCGGGTCGCAGCGCCGCGAGGCGCAGCGCCAGCATCGATCCTGCCGAGATGCCGCCGACGATCACGGTGTCGCACTGCTGCGACACCTCATCGTGCGCGGCTTCCACCGCCTCATACCAATCCTGCCAGCTCGACAGGCCAGAGACGTCGGTTCCGCCGGCGAGCCCCGGTAGAAGCGGACAGTAGACCGTATATCCGCTCTGGCCCAACGCATGAGCCACGAACTTCAGCTCGATCGGAGAACCCCCGAGGCTATGGACGAGCAACACGCCGTTACGTCCGCCCGGAACGAAAATGCTACCCCACGCTGTCTTCATTTTCTCGCTGTTTTTCATCTTCGTGACTGAACTCACTGGCATTCTGAACGAAGAGGTTTCCCTGCGGCCGACGTGAAGCCGGTGCTTCCGGCCCGCGTAGACGCGAGTGTTATGTACCAACCCTCTTTTTTTCGTTTCCTCGGGCAGACTTCGAAGTCGGCAAGCGAACGCTCGAAGTCCTTATGATTGTATCTGCGCGTCGGCTGGTGGCCGTGCCTGGGAGACACGGGAAGGGGAGCTGCTTCACTGGCCGGAACCCGCTCGAGAGGCGATAGGGCACCTTGCCGCATACGGAAGCGATACCTTGCTGTAGGCCCTTGGTTCCGTCCATGACCGTCGCAGCTTCGGGTCCAAATCTCTCGACGCAGACACGCCAGCGGCGGCGGCGGCCGGCTTCTGGCGGTCCTATTGGGACCATGGCGGGTGCCCCAAAAATTGCCCCCCGAGGTTCGCGCGCTCTGTAAATTTGAGCCTCGTGCAACCAGCTCAGGCTCATAACCATACATCGCCGGGCAGCCGAACGCATTGAAATAACGCACGTTCCATCGCCGATGCCCGATCCCCTTATATTTACTCGACTTTCACCCGCGGCAAATTGGTGCGGTGCAATTTTCCTTAATCGGCGTCAGCCCTGTTTGCAGGAGCGACGAGCCTCCGCGGATCGCATTGCCCAGGGACACGCCCCCGGGGCGGACCGGCCCAGCTGGCGCCCGTCGCGCGGCCACCGGTATCGCGCATCATCCTCGCGCCGCCACGCTGCGAGCGCATTCGACACCATATTATCGAAGTGATTAGATGCGCCTCCAGCCTGAAGGAGGATGGGTTTCGTTGATCGCTCGCTCGCGCTCCTTCATCTCCTGCGTCGTGGCACTCTCGCTTGCCATAAGCTACATCCCAGCCGCCGCTGATCCGCTTTCGAAGGCCGACTACGAGGCCTGTCAGGCCCGTGACGAGACGGCATTCCGCTCGGCCATCGAGGCGATCTCGGTGCGCGCGCTCAAAGCCGGAATTGCCAAGGTCGACTACCGCGCCGTCGTCGGCGACGCATGGCGCCGCGGCGGCCTCGACGACATCATCGACAAGCAGGTCGACGAGGCGACCGACGAGGTGGCCCAGGAGACGAGTTGGGCGAGCCTGATGCAATCGCTCGCCAACCAGCAGAAGGCGCAGGCGCTGGCGACCGCCGTCGCCGAGCGCGTCTATCGCTCGGACCAGGTAAGGGGCGCGCTCGAGGAGCTGGCGCTCGCGGTCGGCAACGAGGTCGGCAAGCAGATCGAATTTGCCGGCCAGGATGCGACCGAACCGACGCTCGCTTGCCTCAAGGCGTTCGTCGGCGCGCGCTACGGCACGACAGTGGCACGAGCCGCCAGCGGGGATGCGAGCAAGCAATTCTCCGTCGATGCCAGCAAGGCGGCGGCCGAGATCTCGCCGGGCGCAGTGTTGCGCGAATCGAGCGGCGGCATTGCCGGCGCCGCCATCCTCCTGATGCGCCGCCAGCTCGCCAACATGGCAGAGCGCGTCGGCCAGCGCCTCGTTGGCGCGGTGCTGGCGCGCGTCGTCTCCGCGGTCGCGGGCGGCGTCGGCGTCGTGCTCATAGCCAAGGACATCTGGGACCTCCGGCACGGCGTGCTGCCGATCATCGCCACCGAGATGAAATCGAAGGAGAACAAGGACAAGGTGCAGGACGAGCTTGCGCGCACCTTCTCCGAGCAGATCGCCGGCCACGTGCAGGAGATTGGCGCATCGGCCGCGGCGCGCGTCGTCGATATCTGGCGCGACTTCCGCAGCGCGCACGCGCAGGCGCTCGATCTCGCGGAGCGCAACGAGCACTTCAAGGCCTTTCTCGACTCGCTGAAACCCGAGACGTTGCCGCGCCTCGACGAGGTCGTCTCGCTCATCCGCGGCGCGGAAGGAGAGGCAGGGCTCCTGAAGCGCCTCGACGACGGCAGCCTAAACGAGGCCGTGAACGTGCTGCCGCAGCCGGCCATGGAGATCGCGCGCGAGACGCGCTCCGTCGATGCCGCGCTCAAGTGGGCGGCGCTTTCCGGTGACCAGCTGCCGAAGGTCGTGGAGCTGAGCCTCTATAGGCGCACCTCCCCCGACAACCTCACGAAAGCCTCGCTCAACCGCATAGTGGGCCTCGACGACCGGCTCGCCATCCAGCGGCTGACGGGCATCGATCCGGCCGCGCGCGACACACTGTTCGAGCTCGACGATAAAGACCTGAAGAGCCTCGCGCACAGCCTCACCGAGACGGAGCTCGCGACGCTGTCAGGCTATTTGACGGGGCTCACACCCGAGCCGCGCGAGCGCGTCCTGCGTGCTGTCGCCGCCAACCCGGCCTTGATGCAATCGCTAGCCTCCGACCGCGTGCGCGTCGCGGTGGTCGCAAGCGCGGACCAGTCGGCCGCCGTCGGCATGATGCTGCGCATAAACGCGGGGCTCGATCCGGCCGCCATCATGGAGGACGTGCGCCTGGTCACGGACGGGCGCGTGAGCCCCGTGCTGATCTGGGAGAAGCACCCCATTGCCGTGCTCGCGGGGCTTGTGCTCGTTCTCCTAGCACTGCTGATGCTGCGCCGGCTGTTCTTCCCGCGGCGGCGCCCGGCAGCCGCCTAGGACCCTCTATCGCTGGCGTTTTCCCCACCGTCCGCAGCAAAGCGCCGCGCCCAGCGTGCCATCGGGATTTGGCCCTGCTATAAGCCGACGGGGCCTTCCGAATCGGGGTGTTTGCCGGCGAGGCCTCACGCCGCCGAACTGCGGACATCGAGGGGAGTGGGAAAAATGGGTCTCAAAGCGCCTGGCATTCTGACGTTCATGGTGTCGATCATTCTGACCGTCACTGTGCTGATCATGAAGTTATTCGGTGCACAGATCCCCTTTCTCAACGGCAACGAGTTCTGGGCGCTGTTGCTGGCGCAAGTGATCCTTGTGCTCGGTTGCGTCATGCGCGGACTTTAGGCAGCCGCGGTTCGCTGTGCCCTTGTGTCGCGCGGCACCTAGCGCTCTGGTTATCGAGGGCGCGATGAGGACGTATTCGCCGGCATGAGATGGAGATTCGGCAAATTGGATTCGTACGCTGATCGCGTGCGCCGCTCGTCGCGCGAAATCATTATCGCGTCGGCGCTCACGCTGGCTGCGCTCGCCTTCCTCGTTGCCGCCGTCTGGGGCGGAGCCGTCACCGGCAAAGCGAAGGTCGGCAACGTTGCTTCGGAAGAAGAAGCGATAAAATAATTCAAATTCCAGATTTGCCTCGCGGCGAGGCTTGCCGCCCGATCAGCGTGGCGCGCACGAGCCCCCGCACAGAGTTCCCCAGATAGACAGCATCGGCGGACTTGAGATCGTCGAGTCTAAGTACGGCCTCTTTTGCGCGGCCTGAGGCCATCAGCTCGGCCCGCAAGGTGCCTGCGAGCAGCCCTGAGCTGAGCGCCGGCGTGAGGAGGCGTCCATCCTTCTCGATAAAGATCGTGGTTCGACTGCCTTCGGCGAGCTCGCCGCGCTCATTGAGGTAGATCACCTCATCGGCCCCGGCTGTTTCCGAATAGTGCTGCCATTCCCCGTCGTAAAGCTCGCGCCGCGTCGTCTTGTGGAAGAGAAAGATGTCGGCGCTGTTGAGGCGCGTCGGAGAAACGACGAAGCGCATCACGGCGTCGCGGTTGGTCGGCGGCAGGGGTGTTGTCGCGACGCTGACGCCGCCCCCTTCCGACAGCAGCAAGCGGACGCGCAGGCGTTCCGCCTTACCCTCGACGGCGTCGAGCAGCGCCCGCCGCACGGCGCCCTCGTCGAAGGCGAAGCCGAAGTAGCGCGCGGAAGCGCGCAGCCGATCCAGGTGGCGCTGCAAGAGCACCAGTTCGCCTCCCGGCTCGTAGAGCATCGTCTCGATCAGATCGAAGCGCTTCACCGGATCGGTGAGGAACTTCATCTTTAGGAGACACTCGGCGTACTCTTTCTCCCCTTGCGAATCCCAGACGATGCCGGAGCCGATGCCCATCTCGCCGGCGGCGTCGCGGAACACGACCGCGGTGCGGATAGCGACGTTGAACAGTGCGCGACCCTGCGGCGAGACGTGACCGATGGCGCCGCAGTAGACCCCTCGCGGCTCCGTCTCTAGCCCGGAGATCAGTTCCATCGCGCGTATCTTGGGGGCGCCTATGACCGAGCCGGGCGGGAAGATACCTTTGAGCAGCTCCGCCATGCCGACGCTCTCTTTGAGCGTCGCGCGGATGCCGGACGTCATCTGGTGCAGGGTCTCGAAGGTCTCCACCGTGAACAGATCTGTGACGCTGACGCTGCCGATCTCGGCAATGCGGCCGATGTCGTTGCGCATCAGGTCGACGATCATCAGGTTCTCGGCGCGCTGCTTCACGTCGGTCGAAAGCTGACGCCGCGCCTCCGCGTCTGCCTCGAGCGTGCCGGCGCGGGGCGCCGTGCCCTTCATGGGCCGCGTCGAGACGATACGCCCTTCCTGCTCGATGAACAGCTCCGGCGAAGCCGAAAGCACGGTCACCTTTCCCGTGTCGACGATGCCGCCATAGGCCACCCGCTGCTTCTGGCGCAGATCGAGAAAGAACGTCAGCGGCGAACCTGACAGGCGGAAGCGCGCCTTGAAGGTCAGGTTGAGCTGGTAGATATCGCCCGCACGAATCTTCTCCTGCACCTGCGCGAAGCGCTCGAGATACGCGGCCTCGTCCCAGGCGAGCGTTACGTCGGCGAAGTGGTAGGAGCCGCTGCGCGTGTGGGTGGCAAGCCAATGCTCGACCTCCTTGCTCGTCATCTCTGCGGGCGACTTGTAGAGACCGAGCCAGAGCAGGGGCACGTTGCGTCGCTTCGGCATGAGGTCAGCGAGCTTCGGCTCAAGCACGTATCCGAGCTCGTAGGCGAAGAAGCCTGCAGCATGCAGTCCGTTCTTGACCGCGGCTTCGATGCGCTGAAGCGCGGCTGGCACCTCCTGCGGCGTTTCGGCAGCAACGATCTCGACGGGGGCGGAGAAGAGCAGCGACGGCGCCCCGGTTCCGGAGTTGTTGTCGAGCAGCACGAACGTCTCGGAAAGGGCGCCGGCCTCCTCCGGCCGAGACCCAGAGGTGTCAGGAGTGCGGTCATCGCCTGCCGTCATTGTGCCTTGTATCCCGAGAGCGCGTAGAACGTCACCCGGCGCCGAGCATTGTCCCCGGCCGGCAGGTCAAGATCGGCGATCTTTGTCGCGCTCGTAAACGCCGCAGCGGCGGGGCTTGGGTCCGCCCCCTCCTTGACGAGCAGAATGGGCCCCACGGTCGCAGGGGTGACGGGGCGCGTCAGCTCGAAGTGATCGTGCGGGGCGCCCCTGCGCCAGGCGAGCACCGGCGTCGGCTCGCCGCGCATGTAGTAGAGCAGCTCGGCCATCGTCGCGCGGTCCTCGGAAAGGACGGCGGCGAAGGGGTGACCAGCCTCGCGCGCCTTAGCGAGCTCGGCCTGTGTGGCCTGGGCGAGGTCGTGCCAGCCGAGCGTGCGCGCGAACGGATCGCGCCCGACCGGACTCGGCATCCTTCCCGCCGTCGTCGTCCCAAGGACGATCAGCAGGAGCAAGGCGATGTTAATCGCGAAGGAGGCTTTGAGCCAGCCCCACTCCGCATCGCGGATCATCGTCGCGATCACGAGCACAGCACCTGCGACGTAGGCGGGCGCGGCCCAGTTGGCGTGCGCGCGCGAGATGAAGGCTTCGAGCGTAATCACGACGAGGATCGGGGCCGAAAATGCGAGCAGGTAGCGGTCCGGCTCCGGAAGGCGCTGCCTCCATGCGCGCCACGCAATGACTAGGTAGGCCCCAAACAAGATGGGACCGAAGACGCCGAACTGCGAGCCGACGAACTCGAGCACCTTCAACGGATTGAACAGGGTGCCGCCGAAGTTGGCGTTCTCCGCCGTGTGCGTGAACGTGGCAAAGCTGTTGGCACGGTTCCATGCGAGGTTCGGCACGATTAGGACGAGCCCCAGCGCGAGCGCCAGCCAGAGCCGATAGTCGCGCAGCACCCGGCGCCGCTCGGGCGTGAGGAAGAGGTACACACCGGCGCACATGATGAACCACGCCATGGCGTACTTGGCGTTGAGACCCACTCCGAAGGCGAACCCGAGCACGAGGGCCGGCCATAGACCCTCCGTCTCGAACAGCGCCGCGAAGCCGACGAGCGCGATCGCCCAGCACAGGAGCAAGGGCACGTCGGTCGAGATCAACCCTGCCGACATCGAAACGCCGGGCAGCGTCGCGAACGCGAGGCCGGACAGAGCGCCAACGCGCGCGTCATAGAGTCGGCGACCGAGCACAAAGACCGCGATCGCGGTCGCGGTGTGTACGAGCGGGGAGGGCAGGCGCACGCAGGCTTCGCCTGGGCCGCAGACCTCGGTCGCGGCGCTAATGAGCCAGGCGACGAGCGGCGGCTTGGAGAAATAGCCGAACGCCGGCCGCTCGCTCCACACCCAATATTGCGCCTCGTCGAAAAAAAGATCGGTGGCGTTCCAGCAGAGCGCGGCGAGGCGCACGCACAGCAGCGCACCAAGGCCCGCGATAAAAATCGCGGTCCACGGTCTATCGCGGCTCGTCGTGCTGAGGCCGGGGGCTAGTGACATGGCGCTCGCGCTTCGCTTCAGCAACACTACCGGTTTTCAGGGCCCTAGGCGTGCGTGGCGGCCTCGATGGCGGCTCATTTACTAGGTTGAGAGACGGTCGTGAAGACTGGTAGTCTTCGGGCCGCGGAGCCTTTATGGAGGAGGGGTCGCGGCTTGCCTGTGGGATAGGGGCACTTGATGCGCGTCACCGTCGTCATCCCGGCGCTGAACGAGGCGGGCAACATCGGCAGGCTCGTCGAGGAGATCTACGCGAGCGTGCCGGCTTCGCGGCTCTCCGAGGTAATCGTCGTCGACGACGCCAGCACGGATGCTACCGGAGCCGAGATAAAGGCCCTCATCGAAGGCGGCAACTGCCCGGGCCTGCGCTATCTGCGGCATGATCGCCGCAGCGGCCAGAGCGCCGCGATGCGCTCCGGCATCCTGGCAGCGACGAGCCCCATTATCGCCACCATGGACGGCGACGGCCAGAACGATCCGCACGACATTCCGCGCCTGCTCGAGGTGCTTGCCGCCCCTGGGAGCGACGGCCCGGCGCTGGTCGGCGGCGTGCGCACCGAACGCAAGGCAACGGGCTCCAAACGTTGGGCCTCGCGCGCGGCCAACTGGATCCGGGACAAGGTGCTGCAGGACGAGTGCCCCGACACCGGATGCGGGATCAAGGTCTACTGGCGCGAGGTGTTCCTGCGGCTGCCGTTCTTCACCAGCATGCACCGCTACTTGCCGGCACTGTTCCAGACCTACGGCCACATGGTGGCCTACTTACCCGTCAACGATCGGCCGCGGCAGGCCGGGGTCTCCAAGTACAACAACCTCAATCGCGCCCTCGTCGGCCTCTACGACCTCGTTGGCGTCACCTGGCTGCGTAAGCGCACGAAGGTGCCGGCAATCGTCGAGCGGCATCCGGAGACTGCGCAGGTGCGCGACCTTGGCGCTCGGTTGAAGCCGGTGAACGACGCAGGGGCGCGCTTGAGCGCCGGCGACAAGAGCTGACGCGCAGGGCTTGGCCCGCACGCAAGCTTCGCAGATCGAACCGCAGGGACCACGACCCACATGACCTTCTTCGGCCACGCCGCACCGCAGCTCAGTCAATGGTGGAACTCCACCTCCGCCACCGAGATGACTTGGCTCACGATCGGGTTCCTGGCGCAGCTCATGTTCTCGATGCGCTTCATCGTGCAGTGGATTGCGAGCGAGCGGGCGCGCCGCTCGATCGTGCCGGAGACGTTCTGGTATTTCAGCCTAGTCGGCGGGGCGATGCTGTTCGCCTATGCCATCTACCGCCTCGATCCGGTGTTCATGCTGGGCCAAGGCATGGGACTGCTGATGTACGCCCGCAACATCTATTTCATCCGCACCCACCACAGGGCCGCGGCGCTGGCGGCGGCAGAAGGGGGCAGCGGCCTGCGCTCTGAGCAGCCGGCCAACCGCACCGGCTAAGCCAACGCCGGTTGACAAGGGCGCGGCCTGCCACCACCTTTTTTGAGGTGGAGCGGACCCGAGGCTTCACAGGCGTTGGAATTATGCTATAAGCCGCGCCATCGACAAGCCGCTCGGTGACGGGCGGCTTTTGTTATCAGCCTTGCGGACGCGCTGCGGCTGATACTTTTCCCGGACGCCGCAGCAGGTTCTTTTTCGTCAGACCGTCCGGATTCTTCGGTGACGCGGGGTGGAGCAGCCCGGTAGCTCGTCAGGCTCATAACCTGAAGGTCGCAGGTTCAAATCCTGCCCCCGCAACCAACCGGCATCGCCGCCCATGCCCGTCACCATCTATCACAACCCCGCCTGCGGCACCTCGCGCAACACGCTCGCCATGATGCGGCAGAGCGGCGTCGAGCCGCGCATCATCGAATACCTGAAGACGCCGCCGTCGCGGCAGGAGCTCGGAGAGCTCATCCGCGCGATCGGGAAGGGCGCTCGGGCGCTCCTGCGCGAGAAGGGCACACCCTACAAAGAGCTCGGCCTCGACGACGTCAAGTTGAGCGAGGATGAGCTGATCGGCTTCATGCTCGCGCACCCGATCCTCATCAACCGGCCGATCGTCATCACCGAGCGCGGCGTGAGGCTGTGCCGCCCCTCCGAGGTCGTGCTCGAAATCCTGCCCAATCCCGACATCGGGCCGTTCACCAAGGAGGACGGCGAGGTGGTTACTGCCAAGGGCGCCTCGCGGAAAAAGTGATCGTGAGAGCTCAGCCGAGGCCCGCGTCCCGCGGACATTTGCGGCGGCGGCAATAGCGCGGCAACGCGGCAAAAATGGGCAATTCCCGCCGCGCCAGATCAGCGCGCCATACAAGCGTCACTGCTTGGCGTAGCGGCGGTGCCGCGTGTAGCGGGCGTGGCGGTGCGAATGCCCGCTCGAAGCTTCGGCCTTCGGCGGTTCCGTCAACGCGATCACCTCGACATGCTGCTTCGGCACCAGATGCACCACTTTGAAGCCGTGCGACTTGAGCTCCTTGAGCACCGTGGGCAACGCCTTCACGGTCTGCTCATGGATGTCGTGGAAGAGGATAATGCCGCGGTCCACCTTCTGGAGACCCTTGAGCACGTTGTCGACGATCTTATCGGGCCCCTTCGTCCGGTAGTCGAAGGAATCGACGTCGGTGGAGAACACGGCGATGTTGCGGGAAGCGAGATACGCGCGCACGGCCTTGGGGTCGCTGAGGTATGGGAAGCGGAAGAAGGGAGCGACGCCGTTGGGGAGGATGGAATTCTCCAATGCGATGGTGCTCTCGATCTGGGACTTGGCGCGTTCCAGCGACATGCCACCGAGGTTTGGATGCGACCATGTGTGCGTGCCGATGGTGTGGCCCTCGGCCTGCACCTGCCGGGCAACGTCGGGGAATTGCTTCACCATCTCGCCAACGTTGAAGAAGGTGGCCTTGGTGCACTGGGCGGCAAGCGCTGCCAGAATCTCCTTGGTGTAGGTCGGGTGCGGGCCGTCGTCGAAGGTGAGGACCACCTCGCCTTTTTGCAAGAGCGTCGTCGGGGGGTACTGGTCGCCGAACAGTGCCCCGCCAGCGGTGTCGACCTCGGCAACGCGGGAGACACCCAGCGCATCCTCGCAGTTGGCGGGCTTGTCCTCGGCGCGCGCTGCCGTGGCTGGCAGTAGCATCAACGCGGCAAGCAGCAGCAGCTTCTTCACGCGCGATTCCTCCCCCGACCTCTTGACGGCTTTTCGCCCGATTGTGGGAATTGGGCAAGCGGAAGCTTGGCTGGGGCCGCTTAACTTGCGGTAAGCTAGGCAAGGCGGCGCCGATCATGCCAGCCTCGGCTGGCTTGTGCTCAGAACTTACGTATCAAGCACTTCTATGACTGGACAATTCTTCGCCCTTGCGAATCTGATTGAGAAGTCGAGTCTGTGCCGTCACAGGAAATCAGCCGAAAGTCCACCAACCCAGAAACGTCTCCGATCCCGGGATGCTCTCCCGCGCGAGGCTTCAGCGCCTGGGGTGATAGAGGCCCTTCGGGCCCTCGACCCAGAGCACTACCGCGAAGGCGGCGAGGCTCAAGGCTGAGAAGCCCAATGTCAGCGGCAGCACGGTGTCGTTGAACTGGTGGCCGACAATCCCGCCGCACACCGCGCCCGCTCCCGTCGTCACAAAACCGATAATGGAGGAGGCAAGCCCCGCGTTGTGGCCCCTGCGGCTCCATGGCGAGTGCATTGAAATTCGGCGCGACGAGCCCGAACAGAAAGAACAGGGCTCCCATGAACGCGAGGAAGAGAGGCAGGGTGGCCACGCCAGCAGCGGTTGCAACAGCGAGCAGGAGCGACAGCACGACGAAGCCCGTAAGCGCCGTATGCGAGAGGCGGCGCATGCCAAGGCGCTCGACGAGGTTGGCGTTGGTGACCGACGCAAGCGCCATCAGCGAGGCAATCGCCCCAAAGGCCAGGGGGAAATTATCGCCCAGGCGAAAGACGTCGACGAACACCTGCTGGGCACTGCTGACGTAGCTCATGAGGCAACCGAACAGAAAGCCGGCGGCGAGGGCATAGCCGATCGTTTGTGGCGTCTCGAGCGCCAGCTTCAACGCGGAGCCGAGACTAAGAGGCTCGCCTTCCGCTCCTTCCTGGCGCGTCTCCGGCAGGCGCATCGCCGTCCACGCCGCGGTCAGGAGGCCGATGACGAGCAGGGCATCGAAGCTCCACCGCCAGGTGCCGATCTCGAGCAGGCCCTGGCCTATCGACGGCGCCAGCACGGGGATGATGATGAACACGGTCATGGCAAACGACATCACGCGCGCCATGCGGCGACCGACATAGAGATCGCGAACGATCGCGACGGCGATCACGCGCGGAGCGGCGGCACCCAGCCCCTGCAGCGTGCGGGCGGCGAGCAAGGCGTGAAAGGTCGAGGACAGCGAGGCCGCAAGCGAGCCGACGACGAACAGCGCGAGTCCCGACATGAGAACTGGCTTGCGGCCGTATTTGTCGGAGAGGCGCCCGTAGCCGAGCTGCCCGAGCGAAAAACCGAGCACATAGCTGATGATGACGATCTGGCGGTCGTTGGGGTCGGGGACGCCCATCGCCGCCCCGATCGCGGGGAGCGCCGGCAGCATGAGGTCGATCGACATGGCGGTCAGCGCCATCATCAACGCAATGATCGCGATGAACTCGACAGGCGACAGGGAGAGCGCCGGCACGCCAACGGCCACGGCGGCGGCCGAGGGGTACTGCGGTTCGGATGGGCTCATGCCCCTGCACATGGGGCCACACGCAGTAGGAAGCAATGGCAACAATGGCCGCAGTGAAAACGGGCCTGGAGCGACCTCAGTTTTGCCCTACAAGCTCCACTCTCAAAGGTTAATAGCGGCTTCGTGGCGGCCCACTGTTTCGCCTTCGAACTCAGAGGAGACTCGGAAGCAACACCTCGATCGGATTAGGGCCACGCTCGCACTTCATCCGCGCACGAATTCAACCTCTGCGTTATACAGGATCGCATTGCGGGATAACGAGATTCGGGAGCTCTGGGGATCGTGCGGACGGACCTTCATGCAGCCAGCTCGGCGCGCCTGATCGTGGCCCTCGGCGGGGGCCTGATCGCCACTTTCATCGCCGCGGGCCTCCTCGGGTCGGTGGCACCCGCAACCGCACAGACCGGCTACGGCAACGTCTTCGGCTATCAGTCGCCGCCTCGCTATAAACGCCGCGCCTTGCAGCACAACCGCGCTTCCTCGTCTGAGGAGAAGGCCGCGAACGCTGCCACCGACAGCAAGGACAAGAAGGGCAAGAAGGAAGAGGCGAAGAAGAGCGCGCCCCAGGGCGCCGTCTACGCCGTCATCTCGCTCGCCGACCAGCACGTCACCATCTACGACGCAACGGGCCGCATCGCGCAGTCGCGAATTTCCACCGGCATGCCAGGTCATCCCACGCCGATCGGGCTTTTCAGCATCATCGGCAAGGAGCGCTGGCACCACTCGAACATCTATAGCGGCGCGCCGATGCCCTACATGCAGCGCATCACCTGGTCGGGCGTAGCCATGCACGAGGGCGTCGTACCGGGCTATCCCGCCTCGCACGGCTGCATCCGGCTTCCTGGTTCCTTTGCGCAGCAGCTCTGGGGCATGACGCAGATCGGCAACCGCGTCGTCGTCGCGCGACGCGACACCACGCCGTTTGAGATCGCGAATGCCTTCCTGCCCGTTCCCAAGATGCGGCCAGCACCGGATGCGCTTCCCGGCACCCAGCAGACTTCGCTCCCGTTGTCCGCCCCCGTGAAGGTCGCGAGCATCAGTGAGGCGTCGCCTGTCGCCGTGAGTGCAACGGCGCCGCAGGAGACACAACCGGCCGCCACGACCGCTCCGAAGCTGCTCAACCCGATTGAGTACGCCAAGGCGCTCAAGGAGCGGGCCGTGACGAGCAAAGCAGCGGCCGACAAGGCGGCCAAGGATGCGCTCGCAGCCGCGCAGGCCGCTGGAGCGGAGGCGCGCCACGCCGTCGACGACGTCAACAAAGCGGACGCCGATCTCAAGACCGCGGAGGCCAAGCTCGCGGCGCTCGACGCCCAAGCGTCGGCCGCGGTCGCGGCTGCCGCCGCGCAGCCGATGGCGCCACCCGCTACGACGCAGGCGGTTTCAACGCCGGCCGCGTCGCCCCCAGCAACGCAGCCTCCTGCCGCTGACGCGGCAACCGAAGCGGCTGCGGCTGCTGCCGCCAGCGCACGGGCCACCGCGCGGGCGGACATAGATCGGGCACGCGCCGCGCTCGCCGAAGCGCAGGCCCGCGAGGCAGCCAAGCGGCCTGCTGCTTTTGCCGCCGTTCAAGCCTGGAAGGATGCGGTTGCCGCTGGCGAGCTTGCGGCAGAGACCGTCAAGGAGGCCGCGCGCCGCCTCGAGCCCGTATCGATCCTGTTCAGCAAGAAGGAAGGCCGCGTCTTCATTCGCCAGGACTGGAAAGAGGTCTACGAAGCGCCCATCACCTTCAAAGACCCGGATCGTCCGATCGGAACGCATCTCTTCGTCGCGGTCGATGGCGACGCGGACGGCAAGGTGAAGTGGTCGGCCGTCTCCGTACCGTCCGGCGCCACCCCGTCCGACGATCCCCCGCGCAAGCGCTCGAAGAACGATAAGAGCGCCGAACCCGCGCCTGCGCCTGCTCCTCAGGGCGATACGGCGGCTGCAGCGCTCAACCGCGTCGAGGTAGCGGACAGTGCGCGCGAGCGCATCGCCGAGCTCGTGTGGATCGGCGCGCAGGTCATCGTGACCGACAACGCGCGCAGCGACGAGATGGACACCGACACCGACATCATCGTCTCGACGCGCTAGCCTTAACGAAGCGCTTACCATTTCTCCTCTGCTCTCCGCGCGCGTCCCCGCGGCTCGGCGCTTGGGGCACATTTAACTAACGTTAAGCACGCGCTGCCGCCCTAACGATGCGGGATAACTTACTGTTAGAGCTTGGCTCGCTAGGGTCTCCCGTTGAGCAGTGCAATCCGGGGCGCCCGTGCAAGCGTTTGGAAAATCCATCCGTCCGAAGCTCGATGCGAGCGCTGCGCCAATGGCGCGCGACGAAGCGGCCGAAGAGTCCCGGGCGAAGATCGCAGAAGCGAGCATGCCGATACTCGAGGCGCTCGTATGCGAGACGCACTCGGCGGCCCTGCTGACGGCGACCATCGCGAGCGCCGTCAACGCCTTCAAGCGCAACGACAGCGAGAGGACCGAGAAGGGGCTCAAACCGTACGCGCCGCCGGAGCCCGCGCTCATTTCGGTGCTGCGCAATGGCATGCTCGAAACCGACCTCGACCGGGACACAGTCGCCGTCATCGTCGACTTCTTCGACGATCTCGCGCCCGCTCGTGGCGCGCTCGAGCAATATTTCAGCGACGCCAATCACTTGGGCGCCGAGCGGGCCTCGGCGCTGCATCTGCTGGGGCTGAGCAATTCATGGCGCCGCGCCTGCGATCACGCTCTTGTCGCCGTGCGCCAGCTACACGGCTACCTTGGGCGATTGCCATCGCAGTACACGAGCAACTCCAAGGTTCTCATTGAACTCTTGCAGAGCGTGGCGCGCGGCGCCTCGCCCTGTCTTGACGCAAACGGCAAGATCGCCATTCCAGACTTGCCGCAGCGACGCCAATCGGCCCGCCGCACCATCTGCCAGCCGTGCACCATCACGTACAATCGCAGGACCGCGCAGGCCTTTGTCCGGGACGTATCGCCTGGAGGTTTCGGCCTCGAGCGCGTTCCTCAACTCGCACCGAAGACCCTCGTTCTGGTGGAGCTTCCCAGCGGCCGCCGCTTCACCGGCGTTGTCGCCTGGTGCAAGGGTTCAACGGCCGGCGTGCGCTTTTCCCGCACCCTGCTGCCGAACGATCCGCTGCTGTCGGGCTGAAAGCGCTGCTCCTGTCTGCTGGACCTCTCGTAGGGCAGCCAGCAGGTCCGCGGCCACGCCGCCGGCGTGTGGATTTGCCGAGCGCGCTTTGGTGTGGCAGCGTGTCGGGAACGGAGCAGAAAGGCCTCGAACCCTAGCGGGATCGAAGCGCCTCAATCATTGAGGAAACGGTTGTGGCTCGGGCATATCGGCCGCCGGGTGCGTGTGGTATCTGCGTCGCTGCAAGCGCGCTATCGTCGACGCGCCAGGCGGTGGGCGAACTGAAGACCGGGCTCGGTGGTGCCGATTTCCAGCACATCATCGTCTTCTTCGCCGTCGATCACGACGCGGCGACCCTCAACCAGGCGCTCGCAGAGGCCTTTCCCGGCGTGCCGGTCTCGGGGTGCACGACAGCGGGCGAGATCGGGCCCGCCGGCATGATGCAAGGGGGCATACTCGCGATCGCCTTCCCCAGGCACGGTTTCAAAGTCCACAGCGAGCTCATCCCCGACATCGGCCGGCTCGGCGTGGAACGAGCAACGCAAGCCGCTCGCCGGCTCAAGTCGCAACTGAGCATTGAGCCGGACCGCATCCTCAAGGATAACGTGTTCGCTCTGCTGCTGATCGACGGGCTCTCCAACGCGGAGGAGACGATCGTCGCCGCGATCAACTGGGCTCTCGACGACATCCAACTCGTCGGCGGATCCGCCGGCGACAGCCTCGCATTCCGCCGCACGCAGCTTTTGCACGGCGGCCGCGTGGCCGAGCGCGCGGCGATCCTAATGATGATCGAGAGCGAGTTTCCTTTCTGCGTATTCAAGACGCAGAACTTCGAACCCACGCCGATCAAGCTCGTCGTGACGGCCGCCGACGCTGAAAACCGGATCGTCTACGAGCTCAACGCCGAGCCCGCAGCGCGGGAATACGCGGCTGCGATCGGGCTGCTGCCCGACGATCTCGGCCCCTTCAGCTTCGCGTCCTACCCGCTCGTCGTGAAGATCGGCGGCGACTACTACTGCCGCTCGATTCGCAACATGAACCCCGACGGAAGCCTCTCATTCTTCTGCGCGATCGACGAGGGGCTCGTGTTCACCGTTGCGCGGCCGCAGGACATGCTGCGCTCGACCGCCAGCATGCTGGCGGAACTCGACGCCAAGCTCGGCGGCATCGACCTCGTCGTCGGTTTCGACTGTATCCTGCGCCGCCTTGACGCGGAGACGCACCAGATCCGTCATCAGATAAGCGAACTTTACCGGGAATATTCGGTCGCCGGCTTTCAGACCTACGGCGAGCAATTCAACGCCATGCACCTCAACCAGACCCTAACGGGCATCGCCTTCGGGCAGCGGACCCCGGGAAGCTTGAGATGAAGCCTCCGCTTGATGGGCCGCGGGCGCCCGCGGATGCCGAGGCGCTCGAGCGCCAGCTCACCAAGTTGACCAAGATAAACGCCGCGCTCATGCAGCGTGTCGAGAAGTCGATGGATCAGCAGGCCAATGCCTTCTCGCTGTTCCAGACGGCGATCACGCTCGAGGGTCAGGTGCGGGTACGCACCGAAGAGCTGAAGAGCGCCCTCTCGCACCTCGAGCACACCAACGACGAGCTGATGACGGCGCGGGACGCATCCGAGCGCACCAACCGCTTCAAGACCCGGTTCTTCACCGCCGTCGGCCACGACCTGCTACAGCCGCTGCACGCCGCACGGCTCTCGGTCAGCGCCCTGACCGACCCCAGCTCGACACCCGATCAGCGTCGGCTGGCCGACCGCGTGGAGCATGCGCTGACGACCATCGAGGATCTGCTCAAGTCGATCCTCGACATTTCCAAGCTTGAGGCAGGCGTCATCGTCCCGGCGTTGCGGCCGGTGCCGCTGAACGAGTTGTTTGCCTCTTTGACGCTCGGGATCGAGCCCTTAGCACGCCTAAAGAACCTCGCGCTCACTTGGCGCCGCAGCGACCTCGCAGTCGTCTCCGATCCCCTGATGCTGCGCCGCATCCTGCAGAACCTGCTCACCAATGCCGTCCAGTACACCGAGCACGGCGGCATCAAACTCGCCGCGCGCCGCCGCGGCGCTAACGTGCGCATCGAGGTCTGGGATACGGGTCCCGGCATTCCCGCCTCGGACCAGGACATGATCTTCGAGGAGTTCCAGCGCGGGCCGATCCCGGACAGGCTGTCGATCGGCGGCTTCGGGCTGGGGCTGTCGATCGTGC
>Ga0187819_10000624_pt1 | contig 17838 bp, 14 predicted proteins | sample NC_wetland_sal_i_15_FD_132411 | JGI IMG/M metagenome (GOLD analysis project Ga0187819, IMG submission 132411) | Wetland sediment microbial communities from Neuse River Estuary, North Carolina, USA - SO4_4 | ecosystem: Environmental > Aquatic > Freshwater > Wetlands > Sediment | place: USA...
CAGTTCTGCCGGCCACTCAAGATAAGAGGCGCTCTTGTACTTGCCTTTCAACACCCGGAACAGTGCGTAATCTTCGAGCCAATCCGTCCGGGTATGGCAGAATTCTTCATAAGCTGGCAGCAGGTCCCTGCGCGCCCCAGTTCGGAACTTGTTCCAGGCCAGCTCCAATAAGTGGTGCTTGAACGGGATCACGGCATCGTAGTCGATAGCCGTCGACTTGAATGTACCCCTGCAGTCGTGCGCCTCTAACAGTCCATCTTCCATCAAGAGTTCGGGGCTGATCAGCAGCCCATTGCCCACGAACGAGGACAGGCATTGATATGGCGAGTTGCTATAACCTGTGGGGCCCAGCGGCAAAGCCTGCCACCACTCTTGACCTGCGTCGTGGAGGCGGTCCACCCAAACGAATGCAGCAGGCCCCACATCACCCATGCCGTATGGCGAAGGCAAAGCAGTGACGTGAAGGAGTAAACCGGAGGCGCGATATCCGTGGGGAAACGGGGGAATCGTGGCTGCACATTTAGGATCTTCCATGTCGTTCCTTGTCAAGAAGCGAGCGCGTTATTCACCATCCCTCAAGCTTCGTAACCGATGGCATCCAAGTGGTTGCACGAGGATCGCCCGCGAAATGACCGGTGTCGGAGTGACTCCTTCGGCTGTTTGAGTTACAGTTTCCACAGCGTATATCTCGAGAGGCTGCTCTATCGCACTGGGCATGGTTCCAGCTTCCAGATGTCCGCTACGTACTGCGCAATAGTCCGGTCGCTCGAGAATTTTCCAGCGCTGGCCACGTTCAGGATGGCCTTTTGGGCCCACGCGTCCGGCTCGGCATACAGCGCTCCGATCTGTTCGTGCGCCTGAAGGTAGGATTTCAGGTCTGCCAGGTGCATGTAGAAGTCTCCATGAGTCAGAAGCGTGTCGCACACGGGAGCAAAGATACCTGGCTCGTTTCGGCTGAAGTGGTCGGAGGAGATCAGGTCCAGCGCTGCCCGAGCATCAGGCTCGTTCTCATAATGCCATCGGGGGTTGTACCAGCCGCGACTCGCGGCCACTTGTTCCGCTGTGAGACCGAATAAGAAGAGGTTCTCCTCCCCTGCTTCCGTCGCCATCTCAATGGTGGCGCCGTCGCGCGTGCCGACAGTCAATGCCCCATTCATCATGAATTTCATGTTGCTGGTGCCGCTGGCTTCATACCCCGCTGTAGAGATCTGATTACACACATCGCTGGCCGGGATCAGCCGCTCCGCGAGGGAAACGCAATAGTCGGGCAGGAACACGACCTTAAGACGGCCGCGTACAGCCGGGTCGCCGTCAATGGTGCCGGCGAGATTGTTGATGAACTTGATTATGAGCTTAGCGAACTGATAGGCTGGGGCGGCCTTGCCGGCAAAGAAGAACGTTCTGGGGAGCATCTTGAGTTCCGGGTTCTCCCGCAGCCGGTTGTAAAGCACCACAATTCGCAGCGCCATGAGCAATTGCCGCTTGTATTCGTGAATGCGCTTCACATGGCAATCGAATATCGTGTCCGGATCCACGGTCTGCCCGGAGGACCACCTGAACCAATCGGCGAACTGCCACTTCGCCTCGCGTTTTGCCTTACGGAAAGCGTCGCGAAAGCTCGGGTTCATGGCCAGCGGCTTGAGCCTACTCAGTTGACTCAGGTCAGTGATCCACCTGTCTCCTATGGCGCCGGTGATGGCTTGGGAGAGCACCGGATTTGCCAGCAGCATCCAACGCCGGGGTGTGACTCCGTTGGTCTTATTATTAAATCGTTCGGGAAACATCTCGGCCAATTCTTTGACGGTCGTCTTGCGCAGCAGTTCAGAGTGAAGCGCAGCAACGCTTATTGTTCTGTGCGAGCCGACGATCGCCAGATTGGCCATGCGGATCTTTCGTCCGGTGTCCTCCACAAGACTCACGCGCTGAACGCGTTCCTCATCGCCAGGGAAGCGGGTCCGGACTTCATCGAGCAGACGCCGGTTGATCTCGAAGATGATCTCCAGGTGACGTGGGAGCATGAGCTCGAACCAAATAAGTGGCCATTTCTCCAGCGCTTCGGGCAACAGTGTATGGTTGGTGTACGCCAGCGCTCTTTTCGTAATGTTCCAGGCCTCGTCCCATCCAAGATGTGCTTCATCCAGCAGAATGCGCATGAGCTCGGGAACTGCCATAGCCGGATGCGTGTCGTTAAGCTGAATGGCGGCTTTTTCGGGAAACGTACGCCAATCGGCGTTGGCCCGCCGAAAGCGTCGCACCACATCGGCCAGCGAGCACGCGACAAGGAAGTACTCCTGTACGAAGCGCAATCCCTGCCCCACCGTCGTGGAGTCGTCGGGATAAAGCACTCGGGTGAGTGATTCCGCAGACAGAGTCTCTGCCAGCGCGCCTACGAAATCGCCGCCGCTGAATTCCTGGAAATTGAAATAATCGGGCGCGGCCGCAGCCCACAACCGGAGCGTGTTAATGGTGCGGCCGCCGTAGCCTACTATGGGGCGATCAAACGGGATACCAATCAGATTGGACGGCCGGCCCGATACAGCGCGCAAGCTCCCGCCGCGCAACTCGAAGGAGCAGTTCAGCCTGATTTCCACTCTCTCGTTCGGTCGGGGCACCTCCCATGGGTCCTGACGCCGCAGCCAGTTGTCAGGGCGTTCCTGCTGCCAGCCGTCCCGGATGCGCTGTTGGAAAATGCCATACTCATAGCGAAGGCCGTAGCCCATGGCCGGGAGTTGCATGGTGGCGGTGGATTCCATGAAACAGGCCGCCAAGCGGCCGAGACCCCCATTGCCCAGCCCCGCGTCCGGCTCCTGTTCTAATAGATCGATCCATCCGAGGTTCTTATGTTGGATCGAGACCTTAATCAGCGGGTCGAGCAGAAGGTTGATGACATTGTTGGCCAACGATCGACCGATGAGAAACTCCATCGAGAGGTAGTAAAGACGTTTCGGGTTGCAGCTCTCGTAGGTCTTCTCGGTGAGTACCCATCGTTGCGAAAGAACGTCCCGAACGGAGCGCGCAAGGGCTTCAAACCGGTCACGGGGCGTTGATGCGGCTAAATCGATGACGTTGTCGAAAAGGAGATGGCGTTCATAGAATGCGTTGCCAGTCCCGGCGAACTGAACCGGGCCGCATCCGTACTGATCGAGGAGTTTTGAGATATCTTGGGAGCCCGGTGAGACCGGGGGGTCGGAGATCGTCCTTATGCCCATGAGGTACACTCCTTCCACTGCGCGCGTGGCTCGGGATCCATGCGACTTACATCAACCGCGGCTTAGCCGCTTCCGCTAATGACGTAGCCGGCTTTACATGCGCTTTATTTTTTTGGTGGGGACTTGCCTTACGGCACCACGTGCTGAGTTTCGTTCCACAGCCGGATCACCGGTCGGGTGAGATCGTCTACATAGCCCAATGCGCTCAAGCTGGCCGTACTCAACATGAAGGATCTGGCATGAACCGTGGGTTCGATACCGATCCACCGGGCGGCTAAAACTCGAATGAAATGTCCGCTTGAAAACAGCAGCACGTCACCCGGCACAGCGCGTATGCGGCTCACCACGCGGTCCGCTCGGGCGGCCACCTGCTGCGGCGATTCACCTCCCGGGCAACCGTCGCGGAAGAGCTGCCACTCCGGACGCCCTGCACGGATCTCGGCCCCGCGGAGGCCCTCATATTCGCCATAGTCCCACTCGACCAAGTCACAATCGATTACAGCAACCGCTCCGAACCCCGCCAATTCACAAGTCCGAACGGCGCGCTTTAATGGGCTGCTGAACACCTTGACGAGGTTTAGTCCTTTCAGCCGTTCCGCCAGCCCGGTTGGATGCTCCGCCATCTGTTGGTAGAATGCCGGAGCACTGCCCCACTACGTGTTGCGCACCAAGCCGCCAAGGTTTGCACCCTCCAGCACTTTATCCGCGAATGTGACCAGCGTGCTGCGGCCAAACCCGCTGCCACTCAGCAGGACAATCCAAAGATCCAGCGAGTGCTGCACTCCACCGTGAGGAATACGGACGCCATTGCTGTTGAGCACCGACGCGACAAGCTGCACACCAACCGCCTGGTGCATCGCACGCGGCATCTCGACGACATCGGCATAGCGGGCACGCCCGAGCTATGGAGCCGATTATGGTGACATTGTCCCGGATGTGAAGCCGCCGTCGACAGACAACTCGATTCCCGTAATGAGGCTGCTGTCTTTCGACGCTAGGAACACGGCGGCTGCGTTGGCGCCGAGCCGATGCATGAAAAGGGCAAGAAAAGGGCAACGGCAGAATGATAGTGTCGATCTCAGCGGGGAATGGTTGGCAGATCAACAGTTCGTGATGAACGACCGCCACAGGGCCCGCTCCGAGCCACTGGTCAAAACCAGGGATCGCGGACTTGGAGTCGTGGCTCAAATCTTTTGTGGGTCGGGGCAACGGCACGATCCAAGATGTTTCTGGAGAATATCAAGGTTACTTGCGAACAGAAAAGGGTGCGATGGGAGTGATGGGAGGTGGAAGGTTTTGTTCGATCTGGGAGCCCCCTTGTTTCTACCGACCCTAAAGTTTCCGGGAGAATTCCGTAAGTCATTGATTCTAAAGTGGTCGTGGCAGGTGGATTCGAACCACCGACCTCCTGGTCCCGAATTGTGAAAACGACCCAGCACAGAATGGCATCGAGGGCACCGATGTACTGTCAACACAAACAGTTGCGCTGTGTGTGCCCGCCGAGAGCCTGCATGACAAGGTAGGCTCCACGTTTAACCCCTCAACTACTGAAATTTATGTGAGATATGCTACACTACCATTTTTAGTTAGTGTTGTTTTGCACCAAATATCTAAGGTTGCGCTGCAGGTTGCTGTCCTCTGTCGCTAATCGAGTAGGGCGAATCCGCCCCCAAATCAGGTTGCCGAGCCGGAAACCTAGATTTTCGTTTGTTCAATCCTGCCTTGATCCGAAGGTCCCAAGACTTTTACGGTTAAGCGCATAAGGTCCCGCAGTTTAGGCGTTTCGGGTCTCGGATACTCGCCGGACCCCCACAGCACGGACGCCTGATCTTCGCCGCGGGGCCACCACAGGTGACGTGTGTCCGGACGCGAATAAGTGTCGCGAAAGGCAAATTTTCAAGACGTGAGGTAACGTGAAACACAACATATTTAGCAAGCGTTTATTTCCAGCATTCCTAGTGTACTCGACAGCGTGGTGTATGCTGTCCATGGCAGAAACCAAGCCGGTAGTGTGGATTGCGCCCAGCTTGCATCGCGTAGGGATGTCTGATCCTGCTGGCGACACCCAAAGAGTCCGCATTTCAGCTGCGCGCGGCGAGTCCGAATCATTTCAGATCGTAGTCAACGGCGCATCCAGCGGCCTTAGCAACGTGAATGTGAGTGTCTCAGATTTAGAGGGCCCTTCTGGCCAGGTGATTCCACGGACTAACTTCACACTGTATCGTGAGAAGTATGTGTACGTGAACAAACCAAGTCCCAACTGGAACGGATCAAACCAGCCATTAGGCGTCGGCTGGTATCCGGATGCACTCATTCCGTTCACGGATCCCTCGACTGGCCGACCGCTTTCGGGCGCAAGCCTGCAAGCAGTGCCTTTCGATCTCAAGGGAGGGACCAACCAGCCGATTTGGGTTGATCTCCTGATCCCGCGAACGGCCAAGGCTGGCCAGTATTCTGGTTTCTACAGTGTGACCAGTAATAACGGTTCAGTCACCGGTCCGATATCGCTGACGGTCTGGAATTTCACTCTTCCCGCGGCGCCGGCACTCAAGTCGTCGTTCCTCTTCTTCCAGGCGGGAACCCTGGCGGCGCAGCAGGAACTCTTGCGTCACAGGATTTCGCCAATGTCGACTGACCCTGCCCAGCAGGCGTCACTTATGAAGGATCATGGCTTAGGTGTAACAAACGCTGGACCTTACGGTGGAGCTTATTCGGGCCATTGCGTGATGTCGCCGGCACCTACGGTCAGCCAATTCGAGTCTCTGGCGGCGGCGCAGCAACCCGGCCTGATGCTGTATGATTACAGCGCTGACGAGATCGGCCATTGCTCCAACCTCTATCCGACGATTCAACAATGGGCGAACAACATGCACCAAGCGGGCATCAAGAACCTGATCTCGATGTCACCGACACCCGCACTGTACAGCGACGGCTCGGGAACAGGCCGCTCCGCGGTGGACATCTGGGTGTTGCTTCCCCTCATGTACAATAACTCCCAGTCGGAGGTCGCCCGTGTATTGCAAAAAGGTGATTCCGTCTGGTCCTACAACACTCTGGTGCAGGACGCCTACTCGCCCAAGTGGTTGATAGACTTCGATCCGGTCAACTTTCGCATTCAGCCGGGCTTCATCAACCAGAGCCTCGGCCTCTCAGGTTTGCTCTACTGGCGTATCGATCGCTGGTCATCCGACCCCTGGAACAACGTAAACAACACCGGTACTTATAGCTCGGCAAACTTTCCTGGCGAAGGGATGCTCGTCTACCCGGGCCAGCAGGTCGGCATTCAGGGTGTCATCGCCTCGATGCGGCTGAAATGGCTGCGTGACGGAGTCGACGATTATGACTATGTGCAGATCCTGAAAAACCTCGGCAAGGAGGATCTGGCGATGAAGATCGCCCGCTCCGTCGGCCCCGACTGGACTCACTGGACGCGCGATGCGGCCGCGATAGAATCGGCCCGCGAGCAACTCGGGCAGACCATTAGTCAGATCATGACTGCGAGTTCCTCTCCGGCGGTCTCCAGCTCTTCATCCGAACATGGCGAAGCAAGCCATTCCGCGGCGGGGTCTGTCTCCGGCGGAGCTAGCCGCTAAATCTGGTATTACCGTCGACGCAGGAGAGCGATGCCCCATCCTCTCCTGCTTCCATCCCTTGCGCGTGATTTGTGCGGCTCTTCGTCCCGCAGCACGCGAACGTCGCTCGGCGCCCCCGCCAGTGAAGCGGAATCGCCTGCGAAAAGCCACTGACTGATTCCGCGACCACATAGTTGGCGTCAACCCGTAAACTGACACGCCTAGCGACCCCCGATGCTTACAATCCCTAAAACGCCATGAGGCCCAGAGCGGATAGTCACCCAGAAGTTGCCTGTGTTCATCATCAGGCCTCTGGCACGACCGATGTCGCCGGTCGGCCCGCGTGGATAGAAAGCGATGGGAGTGCCAAACCTGGCGTCTCCGGAATTACGCACACCTCGCCATCACGAACCGCAAAAACCGATCGCACGTCATCAACATGGCCGAGAATAAAGTCCAGATCTCTGAGCCGGCCCGTCCGCATAAGGAAATCGACGCTGCGGCTACAGAGACAGGCCTTCGGCGGCGCGTACTGCCAGCGGCTGGCGACCGTCGCGGTGAATGGATTCTCGGGCAGGTAGCGTTTCTGCATGAGGCTTGCTGCGATCCAGGCGCAGCAGATCTGGTCTTCTTCCCTGAACTCACCCTGGCTACCCGCGCCGATGATGGCAACATTTGAGTGGTGTTCGGCCAGGTAGATTGCGAGGACTGAGTGATTGCGGAAGCACGCCAAGTAGATGGCGTCGCAGCCGGCTGCTTTATGAATCAGCTTGGTGCCGGAGGAGGAAACAAGGACTAGTGGTCGGTGGGTATCGGTGCGTCTAGCGAGTTGGGCAGGACTATTGTCCATTTCGAAACCCACTGGCATTTCCCCGCTGGATTCGCCCGCGAGAAGAGGGTTCGGGAGTTCCTGAGCAAGCATCTGAGCCGCTTCGATGGTGGGGACTGGAAAGCATCGCCGGCCGCTCGCTGCGGCGGTCACTGCCGTTGTGGTGGCTCGAATGACATCGACAGCGACAATTGCCCAACCTGTCCGATAACGCCACACACTTCCCGGTAAATAATCGATAACGACTGATTTTTTCATAGCTTACCGCCCTTTCTACGCCGCCACTCCGTCGGTGCAGGCTCCCCAAAACGCAGCGGCCCCGGACACTTGACTACAGTCAGAATCTGACTTCAACGTCCGCCTCCCGCTAAAAAGTCGGACGGAATTTCGCAAGCGGAGTCGAGCAGCGGTTTCTCGCGGACCCCCTCCATCCTTGCAACCACTTCTCTCATGGTCAGGACGTCGACCTCCCCACTGTCGCGCGCGCGTGCCAGGCGCTCCAGGATGTCGTCAAACATGGAAAAGCCATCACGAGATTCGGCCAGGTTTTCGGGATGGAGGCAGTAATGGAAAATGCCACGACAGCGGGCAGCCGCTTCCAGACCTCGGCTGAAGCGCTCGACGCGGGAGCGCAATCCGACAACTCTCGCTCGTGACGGTCCAATCGGGTAGAGGAATAGTGACGAAGGAATGTTCCACAGCCCGGGTAGGGTCTCTTGCGGCCAGACTGGCGGCGGTGTTGCTTGGACTACTTCGTCGAGGAGCCGCACCAACGCGCCCCGAAGAGTGGGTCCAAGCTGGTGGCCGAGCGCTACGGTACGACCGCGGTAACTACGGATACTGTGCTGGGGCAGTAGTTCGTGGTACGCCTCCTGCTCGCGTCCGAAAGAAAATGAACACGGACGGACGAAAACCTGATCCAACGCCTTGATCCCCTCGGCCAGTTCCCACTCGACCACGTCCCGTGTCGCGCGCGCGTCAGTCCAGATGATATGGGTGAGCCCTCCATGTAGCCCGATTTCCTGTAGTGGACGAGCCTCATGTAGGCGTTTCACAAACGACCGGCGATACCATAGTGGCGTTGTCGTCTCGGTCCCTGGGGGAATCCTGGCGGCCCAATCGGCCGGCAGGCCAGCCATTCGGCCGTCCCGCGCTCCATCACTTCCGCAGAGCGTCATACCGCCCACCACAAACCACGTTGCGCTCACTCGGGCGGCGCAGAGAGATGTGAGCAACTTGTCATGCGCGCCGAGAGCGTCGGGGTACCGGCTATGGAATTGTGTCTCGTTCAATATATCCAAGTGCCCCCAGATCTGTTCGGTATCGACAGACAGAATGACCACACCACGTTCAAACAGTTTGCGCACATCGTGATGATCGAATGGCATGCAAGAGTCCTTAACAAGTGCTGTGGCCCAACGGCGCCATCTTGTCGGTCAGTGCATAACACGGCTTCGGGATGAGGACGCGTTAGCAGGCTCGGCGACGGCCGTTTGCGCGGCGGGTCAGGTAAACGGATAACCCACAACTCGGTGCACCCGTGAGCCAGGCCTTGTGCTCCGGCAGGCCCGAAGGCTGGAAAGAAAGACCTGCGCAACTCTGTCGATGTCCTGGTCGGCGAGGGCAGCGTGATTGGGTAAGGTGATCAGGCGGTCCGCCACGGACTCGGCCACCGGGCAGCCGCCCCGATACCCGAATCGACGGCATTGCTCGACCACGTCACAATAAATCATGGAGGTGTCGACAAATCTCGCCCACATGGCGGCCATCACGGCTGCACGTTCCTCGCAGTTCCGTAGCAGTACCGGAAATAGATGATAGTTGTAAAGCGCGCCTGATCGCTCCTGGGGAAGAATGACGTCCTCAGCGGCGGCGAGCTGCGAGAGGAGTCGCAGGCTGTTGGCTCGCTGTGCCCCCACTCTTTCCGGAAATCGTGATGCCTGGCGGGACGCGACCGCCGCGTACGAGCGCTGGATCGCCTTCACATCCAGGCAGGGCTCGAGTACGGCCCACTTCTCTGCCCATCGCCGCATTGGTTTTCCAAGGATCCCGTAGAGGTGCCTGCTGAATACGGCTGCTTTTGACGCTAACAGAATAAGATTGCCGAGTTCTTGTAGCCGTGATGGCTGGGGAAAGAACTGAGTTACACCCGCCAGTTCGCGGGCCAGTGCCGCGTCATTCACGACGACGAGGCCTCCTCCGCCCGCTGGCCAGTACTTGGTGGAAGCAAAGCTGTAGAAGCTAGCCAATCCAAAGCTGCCCGCCATGCGCCCATTCAGATAACTCAGAGGTGCGTGGGCAGCATCTTCGATTACCGGAGCATCCCCGGCGACCGATAGAAGGGCAGGCATATCGGCCATATGTCCGAACAAGTGTACGACCACAAGTGCGGAAAACGTCCCTCTCGCGGCGGCTAATGATATGGGATCAATGGTCAAGAATCGCCGGTCAACGTCGACGAAGACGGGCCGATGACCGGCGGCCACAATGGCAGCGACGAGGGAAGGATCCGTGAACAAAGGTAAGGCTACACCTGATCCCGGCTTCAGGTTGAGCGCAGTGAGCAGCAGCCGAAGGGACTGCCTGCCGCTGCGAGTCCAGATTTTCGGGCTATTGCCGAGCAATGCGAATGCTTCCGGAGGCGGACCGCCACAGAAAATCGCACGCAGCGCGGTCACGAAATCCGCGGCCGTATAGGGCAGCGCGAAGCGAGGAATAGAGCACAGGCGAGAAGTTAGCATTAGTTTACGGGCCGCCCGGACGACCCAGCCCCTTCGAGTACAGTCTTTAGCGTTTCGAGCTGTTGATTTTCGGGTTGTACGCGACACGCGACACGCACGGCGGCGCGCGCAGCCGCACTGTTCAGCAGGAGATTGAGCACCGGATGGAGTTGGATGATGCTCCGATGGGGAATCATTTCATAGCCGAACCGCAGTTTGTATTCGTGCAGGCCGTCTGCGGCGAAGAGCGGCACATAGCCGTAACAGACGGCTTCGAGGGAAGTATCAGTAGCCGCCTGCTTCGTGACCTCATAGGTGAGCACGTGATTGGGGAAATTGGGAAGGTCCTCCTGGCGGGACATCTGATGGAGAATATGCAACCAATTCTGTTCACGGCACGTGACCATGTATGCCGCAAGGCGCGGGCCGGAAAAGGCAGCTGGGAAGGATACCTCCGGGCAGGCAAACGCTGCCTCCACGAGTCTTTGCCACCGTCGCGGTTCGCCAAACTCAGGGTCATACCGACCCTGGCGAGCCATGGTGGCAAGATTGAGCGCGCAGCCTTGCTCTAAGAGTTGCGTCTTCTCAGCCGGTCGCACCTCGAAGCATCGCAGCCCGTGGCGGACTCTCGGCCTGTGCTTTGCGTGCAGAGAACCGATATCGTAGTTGCACCGGCGTCGCACGTAGAGACCGCTCTCCAGGCCCGTCCAACTCAAAGAAGGGAACCGTGCGCCGAAAGCGCCGGTTTCACGGATCATCCGGCACAGGTCATCGGGGTTTGGATTCAGCGTTGCCTGGTAAGGCAGGCTCATCAGAAAACGTCCGGGAACAGCGTACCAAAGTGCGCCGCACGCTCTAACGATGCGACGCCCCCGTAGTTCCAGGAACCGTGCTAGGATGCTTCCCGGAAGCGGGGCGCACGCTGAATCGTCAGATAAGGGAGCATGCGCAGGAGAATGACTTCGGTGGCGGAGACTTGCTTCTAGTGACGCACTCAGCAACATGGGATTCACAGACTGAATTCAGAGTTTAGCGGGCGGACATCTGCAGTTAAAAACACTCTTAATGTTCACAAGCCATTGGCGGACTCGCTCCGTTTCGCCGAGCCGCTTCGTCAGGGTGTGCGTTCGTATCACGGTCCCTAGCCGCAACCCGCCGTGTGGCAATGGCAGAGGGAACGGCAAACCTAATGCGCTGGCCAAATGCATTTTCCGCCGACTGGTCGCATGCCCATTTTGCAACGGGGTTGTACTCAGGCACCAATCCCCGGATGTGCTCGATGATTTTCTCCTCCTGCCTGGCGGTGATGAGCTCCTCCAGTTCCTTGATCCAGTTGGTGATGGTGTCCCAGCTCAAAGGTTCCTCACGAATAACGTGCATTTTTTCATGACACGTGGCACACATGTCTTCATTCTTGCCAGTGATTTCCTCAATCAGCTTCTCACCCGGCCGGAGCCCGGTAAACTGGATGTCTATGTCCTCGTAAGGGATCATGCCCGCAAGCCGGATCATGTTCTCGGCGAGATCCACGATGCGAATCGGCTCGCCCATATCCAGAACAAAAATTTCCGATCCCTGACTCTTGGTCCAGGCCTGAACCACCAGGGACACGGCCTCGGAAATGGTCATGAAGAATCGGCGTACGTCAGGGTGCGTCACTTTAACAGGCCCGCCAGCTGCAATTTGCGCCTGAAAAGCTGGGACCACACTCCCGCTGCTTCCGAGGACGTTACCAAAACGCACGGAAACACACTTGGTCTCTACATTCGCTGGGAGCCGGCCGGAGACGATCCGCTCGCAAACACGCTTGGTAGCACCCATCACACAAATCGGATTAACAGCTTTGTCGGACGAGATCATCAAGAGACTGCGCACTTTCTGATGGCGGGCCGCACACACCAGGTTCCAAGTGCCAATGATGTTGTTGCGAACAGCTTCGAGGATGTGGGACTCCATCATGGGCACGTGCTTGTACGCGGCCGCGTGAAAGACAGATTCCACTGCCCACCGATCGAGCACTTCAGCCAAACGGTCGGCGTCACGAATATCGCCCAGGGCGGTCACCAACTCCAGGCGCGGATATTTTTCCCGAAGTTCATTCTCGATCCTAAATAGCTCGCTTTCAGCCTGGTCGAACGCAACCAGACACGCCGGCCCGAAGCGAGCTACCTGACGGCACAGCTCCGAACCAATGGAGCCCGCGGCGCCGGTAACCAAGATCGAGTGGCCAGCAATGCGCGCCCGGACAGGAGCCTCGTCCAACTTCACGGGTTCCCGCCCGAGAAGATCGTGGACTGATACGTTTCGAGCATGCACAGTTGATACTTTCGCGTTCAGCAGCTCATCGACGCTGGGGATGGTCTTGTAGGTGATCCGCGCAGCGCGACAGTTGGCTAACGCCTCACGCATCTGCGCGCCAGTTGCTGACGGCATAGCGATGATAATCTCCTCCACTGTGGGCTTACGTCGGTTCAACTGCCGCACCATGGAAGATACTTGTCGCCCCGGCCCCAAAACCGGTACACCCAGAATGAGTGCGTGCCACTTCAGCGGATTGTCGTCAAGAAAGCCCTTGACCTCGTAACGGCTGGACCGATTGGACCGGATCTCACGAAGCAGATCCGCGCCAGCGGTACCAGCGCCATATATGAGGATCCCAACGTGCTGCTGGGCGGAACGCCCGGAGAGGAACGTCTCGTTACGGATTCGGACCGAAAATCGCACAAGAACCGTCGTTACAAAACAAAACAGCGCGTCGATGACCCAGACAGACCGCGGCATGGCCGGCCCGATCCAGGCCCTTGAGACTGCGGTGAACAGCACAGAGCCGGCCAGATTGCCTAGAAACATACGATACAGGTCCGGAATGCTGACGAATCGCCTGAGGCCGCGGTAGAATCCCGCCCATTCGAAGGCGGGCAATTTCATCAGAATCGCTATTAGAAGGGCCTGCTTAAGGACTGGTGTCAGGCTTGCCGGAATCGAGAAGTCGAGCCGGAGCAGGAAGGCACTCGTCACCGAAAGCGCGATGGCGGCCGTGTGACAAATCCGCTCAATCCAGACATTGATATCACGACGGTGTCTCATAAGCATGCTTTAATAAAATCAACGCATCAGACGCGCCGGGCGGAATCGCTGCAACTATGCCCCAGGGCGAGAAATCTGGCGCGCCTCGAATGCTCGAGGACTGCCCGAACACAATGGGTCACGTAGTGGACCTGCTCTTCAGTCATGGCGGGATACAACGGCATAGAGACAATCCGCGGGTAGAGATCGAGAGCTCGTGGGCATGCATCGCGCGCCAGTGGGAGCTGCGCAAAGAAACGATGCAGCGGAATGGGAATGAAGTGCACGCTGGTACCGATTCCTTTGCGCTGCAGCGCGCGGATAAACTCCTCACGGTCGATCTTGAGCCGCTCGAGATTCAGCCGCAGAATGTATAGGTGCCACGCGTGGCGGCAGCGAGGATTGTCGGGTGGAAGCTCCACTTGGTCCATGCCGGCGAACGCATCATGGTACACGTTGGCGTAGAAGGCACGGCGCTCAATAAACTGCTCCAGCTTCCGTAGCTGGTGAATCCCGATAGCCGCTTGAATATCGCTCAGGTTGTACTTGAATCCGTGAGCGAGCACATCATAGTGCCAGTCTCCGTGTTCGGAGTAACGGTCCCAGGCGTCATGACTGGTGCCGTGAAGCGATAGCATTCGCAAGGATTTTGCAAAGCCCGGCCGGTGCGTGGTGACCATGCCTCCTTCACCAGTGGTCAGGTTTTTCGTGGCATAGAAACTGAAAGCCACGGCGTCGCTGGCGGTCGCGACACCCACCGGTCCCGCTCCGATCGGACGGCCTTCGTAGTGGGCTCCGGCTGCGTGTGCGGCGTCCTCGATCACATGAATCCCCCGTAGCCGGGCAAGCGGCCAGATGACCTTCATCTCGCAAGGCAATCCCGCAAGATGGACGGGTATGATCGCCTTCGTGCGCTTCGTGATCCGTTTCTTAATCTGCTCCGGATCGATGTTGCCATCAGCCCCGATGTCGGCGAGTACTGGAGTGGCGCCGACGTGTAGAATCGCTTGCACAGTCGCGCAAAATGTCATTGGGGTCGTGATCACTTCGTCACCTTGGCCGATTTTCAAGCCCGCCAGCGCGAGATGCAGCGCGGCACTGGCGGAGTTCACAGCCAGGGCATGGCGGGCACCGACCTGCTTACTGAATTCCTGCTCGAAGCGAGCCACTCGAGGTCCGCTAGTCAGCCACCCGGACCGCAGAGTGTCCACAACTTCGTTGATCTCCTCGTCTCCGATTGAGGGCCGATGAAAACGGATAAATTCGGTCATTCAATGCCCACTCCAGCGGCAAACGTTCTCTTAATCAAATCCGGGTCAAATCTGTCGGGGTGTAAGCTATACCAAATGGTGAGCAGGATCAGTCTCAGGTCCAGCCGGAAAGACCTGGATCGGAGGTATGCAAGATTTAAGAAGAGCTTGGCTGGCAAGATGCTCTCGCGGTAGAAAGCGTTGGGATCATCAGCCGCACCCAAGAGTTCTTCCTCGTTGCGATATAGGAGGCTGGCCAGATCGGTAATTCCGGGTCGAACTTGCAAAACGGCTTGCCACATCGGCTCTTCGAGATGCACATATTCGGCGACTTCGGGCCGCGGTCCGACCAGGCTCATGTCTCCTTTGAGCACGTTGATGAGTTGGGGTAGCTCGTCGAGCTTCCATCTTCGTAGCGTGGCGCCGACTCTGGTGATACGCGCGTCGCCAGCCGCTGTGATGACGCTACCCAGGCTTCCGGAGCGCATTGTTCGAAATTTCCAAATGCGAAACGGCCTTCCGTTCTTGCCAACGCGAGTCTGATGGAAGAAGACAGGCGGGCCGTCGTCCAGGATCACCGCCAGGACGAGGCCAGCAAAGACAGGCAAGAGACCTATCAGCCCAGCGGCCGCGCACATCACGTTGAAGATCCTCTCGAAAGGCCGGTGCGGCGGCCTAACTGCCGCTGGGTTCATAGAAGAATCCCTCAACTGTCGCTCCCTGTCATTCGATCGATGACGTATTCATTCATCCAGCGCCCCTTGCGCTGTAAGAACCTGCGTGTGTGTTGAAATCCGGATTTCCGATAAAGGGCGTTAGCGGGCTCGTTGCCGTCCGCGTCGGTGGTCAAATAAACGTACTGCGCATCCAGGGACCATGCCTGCGCCAGGAAAGCCTGCACTAGAGTCTTGCCCAGTCTCTTGCCGGCTGCTTCGGGCGCAACCGCAATCGACGAGAGTTCACAGGAACGCACGGGCGTGCGGGTCGCGGACGTTTGAATCCGATGAATGCCCTGCAGCACCTTGGCCACTAGAAAAGGTTCATGCAACAAGGCGGATAGGGCCGGCAGCATAAAGTTGTGCCGGCTGCGCCACATCAGCCCATAGAACTCCGCCGGGTCCACAAAGCCGCACGCGAATCCATCAAGAACGCCACGCTCCTCGCTCACCAGTACAATTCCGGTTCGGTAATTGAGCACAAGCCCGTAGTACCGGTGCAGAAACAAACTGCCCAACCGCGTGAGAAAGAAATGGCTAAAGGCTTTCTCGTGAATTGTCACTATGCCGGGAAGATCAGCCGCGACGGCTTTGCGGACCATACTTGTCCGACCGCTAGCCATCCGCAGTTCATGGAGGTTCATCGACTGCGTTGGTGTCATAGACCGCCGGCTTTCCATTGGCGGGTCGAAGGAACCAGCCCGGAGTGCTCGAGTTGCAAGCATTCTTGCGCGCCTGCATTAGGCAGCGTGCCTCTACGCATAGGTGCAGAGGCCGGGGGCAGATATTTCACTTCCAAGTGGTCGAAGGTCAACTGCCAATAGGAGTTCAGCATTCTGTCCTCGCTGTCATCTCAACAGAGCGCACGTACTATTCCGAGCCGATGCGATGAGGTTTTGCCGCCACCTGATCGGGCGGGCCGCTGTTAGGCACGAATGGCGAGATCATAGGGCTCCTGTGTCGATGTAGGGCTGTGGAGGGCCGCGCGTTTCGCCGGCGCCGAGAGCAGACAACCGACAACGGCGGCGGCTAGGACCAAATGCACCGTGGCCGCCACGGCCATGGCCGCGGCACCGCCGGCCAGACCCGCGGTCGGCACCCACCGGGCGCAGCCCATTGCGCTGCAGACCGCCACCAGCGCAAACATCGGCACTTGAATCCTGAAACATCGTGCAGACAGAATCCCACTTGTAAGCACGCCAGCGACGCAGTGAATTGCAATCGCTAACACCAGAAGAATGAAAACCCTGTAGTGAGCCGCATATTCCCGGCTGTAAAAGATCGTCAGCAGCCGCGCACCCATGAACTGCGCAGCCAGCACGCCCGCCAGTCCCAGAGTGCCGGCCACCAACAACAATCTGAGCAGGAGGGAGCGAAATTCCGCGAGCCTCCCGCCAGCATAGAGCCTGGACAGGCGGGGTAGGGCGCAGTGTCCCAACGAGTCGCTAACGAGGGTCATGGCCAACGCGGCGTAAGCCATAGCCGAAAAGATGCCAAGTTGATGTTCGCCAAATCGGGAATGAATGAAGTAACGCGGCATATTCAGATTGACAGACGCCATGGTAGTCACTACCCCGAGAGGCAGCGCGAGGCGCATAAGATTTCTCTGCCGATGGAATGCATGAGCCCGCCGCGATGGCGAGAACCGTCTCCAGCCGGGAGGGTGGCTAAGTTCAACTGAAGGCGCCCATAAGCACCGCCCATGGCGAACATCGAAAAAGACGAGAGCCGCTAGCCAGACCAGGGCCAGCCCGATGCACCCCCAAAGAACGTCATGAGTCACATAGAGCGTTGCGCCGACTACGCTGACTGAAAGCACACCCCGGAGCATGGCGGATCTGCCCGTCTGATCCAGGCGATCATTCAACTGAAAAAGGCCATAGTGAATATCGCTTAGCGTTTCGATCCCCTTGGCCAACGCGATCGCAAGTATTACCATTGCGGTGCGGTGTTCGTAGTGTCCGAACCAGGTAATACCGGCGATCACTGTGATCGCTGCCAAGGTCATAACGCCGCGAAGGTGGAGATACTCCGCGAAGGAATAGAGACGTTTGGCGTCGGTGGCCTGCACTACTCTTAGATGAAGGTTGCTGAACGTCAGGACTGGCGTGGCGATCGCGAGAGCGAGGGAGAATTGCCCAACCATAAAGGCATTGCCAAGTTTTGCCAGCACGACAATCATGCACCATTGACAGACCGCGTAGACCGCATTTCCGCTCAAGACCCAGATGAAATTCGAGCGAAGGGACAGGGCGGGTACCACAGGCGTCGTTGCCTCAAGGACCTCTTTGCCGGCAAGCGGCGGAGGCGGGACCTTGTCCAGCGATCCATAGGGCGCCGCACGTGGAAGAAATTCTCTTGCATTCATGCGAGTTCTTGCCGATTTAAGCCGTAGTAGCGGTGGTGACCGTAAATGTCACTGTGCGCTGGATTCCAGCGGTTGAGGATGACCCCCATCACGGGGATTCCGTCGAGC
>Ga0187819_10000625_pt1 | contig 17837 bp, 10 predicted proteins | sample NC_wetland_sal_i_15_FD_132411 | JGI IMG/M metagenome (GOLD analysis project Ga0187819, IMG submission 132411) | Wetland sediment microbial communities from Neuse River Estuary, North Carolina, USA - SO4_4 | ecosystem: Environmental > Aquatic > Freshwater > Wetlands > Sediment | place: USA...
ACCGCCGACCCAACCGAGACATCGGCCGGATCTCCTCCGCCGATACCGGCGACAATCCAGTACGCCTTCGAAAGGTCAAAACGCGGATCGAGGCCCACAGCCATCACGGACGCGGCAGCCTTGGCCGTTCCCACTCCCGTGACCATCCCGAGAACCCCGTCGCGATTCGAGCGCACGTGGTGATAACCGGCAGGCAGCGGAAGAATCTGGTCAAGATGTTCACGTTCTACCCAGAGCTGAAATTCACCAGGAGTGTCGCCCGTGTCTTCGCCGCGCTCAAACATGGTCACCACGACAACCTTGATTCGAATCGGTTCAGCCTGGGTTGCGGTTTGGCCCAAGAGATCGCCACAACAGATTGCGAATAGGGTGACCGAGAGGAGGACCTGCTTAACAGGACTGCACATGGAATCTCCGTTGCGCGATGTCAGTGGGACGTCTTGGATGCTATCGATTCCCGGACTCGGGCGTAACCGGGCTTAATGACGGAGTAGATGAAATCACAGCGTTGCTTGTACGGCAAGAACGCACTCTTCATCGCATTGATCGTGATCTTTTCAAAGTCGGTCAAGGAGAGCCCAAAGGTGCCCGCGGCCGCTTCAAATTCCTGACTCATCGATGTACGGCTCATCAAACGGTTATCCGTGTTCAGAGTCACCCGGAATTTCTCTTGATAAAGAATCTTGAAGGGATGCTCCGCCAGACTTGGTGTTGCTCCAGTATGGACGTTGCTGAGAAGGCAAATCTCGAGCGGGATGCGTTTGTCGAGAACATATTGAGCAAGGTCTCCCAACTTCACTGCCTTACCGTCGACAACCGCGATATCGTCAATCAGGCGGGTTCCGTGTCCGATGCGATGCGCCCCGCAATATTGAATCGCCTGCCAGATCGATTCCTTCCCGTAGCCTTCGCCGGCGTGAATCGTGATGTTGAAGTTCTCGCGCTGGATGTAATGAAAAGCCCATCTACGTGCTTCTTCGGGGGATACCCGCCTTCTTCACCTGCCAGATCGAACCCAACCACTCCGCGGGCGCGAAAATCGACTGCAAGCTCAGCCATTTCCAGCGACGTGTTCATATTGCGCATCGCGCAGATGATCAAACCAGAGGAGATTCCGAAGTCTTTTCGCCCCCGCTCCAGTCCTTTTAGAACTGCCGAGACAATCTGCTGGTGCGTCAATCCCTTTTGCGTGTGAAAAACGGGAGCAAAGCGAGTCTCGAAGTACACGATCCCGTCCCTGCTCAGGTCTTCGGCCTGCTCATAGGCGACGCGCTGCAGCGCCTCCTCGGTCTGCATCACCGCAATGGTGTGCGCAAAGCCCTCCAGGTATTTCGCGAGGCTCCCCTGATTCGCCCCGCGAAAGAACCAATCGGATAGCGCTTCGGGAGAGTTCGTTGGAAGGTCGGCATAGTGGGCATCCCGGGCCAAGTCAATTATAGTCTGTGGCCGCAGCACACCATCCAAATGCTCGTGCAAGAGGACTTTTGGGAGGCTCTTCAACAATTCTTGATCGAGTTTCATGGAAATGAGCGACTCCCGCGGACGCTGTGGCCACCAGGTCCAAACAGTTTATCCGAAGAAGTCACTCACGAATGGCTCTTCCAATCGACGAATGGCGATTCCGAGCCGTAGGGTAGAGCTCCGCCGGAATGGTATCCAACCTCAAGAGCGATCGAATCAGGCTACGCTTTCCGCCGGTTCGCCGAGGGCGACCTCTTCCTCGTTCTGAACTCGTGCGTGCGTTTTCGCGACCAGCATGTAGATCGACGGCACTACAAATAGCGTGAATACCGTGCCGATGATCATGCCGCTCACCAGCATGATTCCGATACTGTTTCTCGCTCCCGCGCCGGGACCCTTCGCCAGGACGAGCGGGAAATGACCGAAGACGGTCGCAGCGGTGGTCATGAGAATGGGACGCAATCGCGTGCTTGCTGCTCCGGTAATCGCCTCAAGTTTACTCAGGCCGGTTTCCTGTAGGTGGTTGGCGAATTCCACGATCAGAATTCCGTTCTTGGCAATCAGACCGACGAGAGTGATCAATCCTACCTGGCTGTAGATGTTGAGAGTCGTGAAACCCAGGAACGAGAACGCAAGCGCGCCCGAGATGGCCAGCGGAACCGACCCAGCCAAAATGATGAAAGGATCGCGGAAGCTCTCGAATTGCGCTGCGAGCACCAGATAGATCAGCACCGCCGAAAGCAAGAACGTGCCCAGGAACTTGCTGCCTTCCACACGTAACTGGCGGGACTCACCCGCGTAGTCCACGGTGAATCCTTGCGGCAGCACCTGCTTGGCTTCATTCTCCAGAAATGTGAGCGCCTGATCGAGAGGCACCTGCGGCGGAATGACCCCCTGAATACGCACCGCATTCAGCTGCTGAAACTTGTTGAGCGATCTCGGCTCAGTCGTTGTCCGCAGAGTGGCAAAGGTCGAAAGAGGCACGAGCTTGTCCGAAGAACCCTTCACGTAAATCTGCGACAGCTGATCTGGAGTCAAGCGCTCAACGCGTTTGACCTGCGGGATCACTTTGTAGCTGCGTCCCTGAATGCTGAAACGGTTGACGTAATTTCCGCCCAGCATGGTGGCGAGGTCCTGTCCGGCCTGGCTCAGGTCCACTCCTTGGGAACGCAGTTTGTCGCGGTCAAATACGACTTCCGTTTGGGGCTGATCGAACTTTACATCGGTGTCCGCGAAGATGAAGAGGCCGCTGGCCATCGCCTTCTTCACGATCTGTTCGGCCAGTTGACTGACCTGCTGTGGCTCAGCCGCGGATGCAATCACAAAATCGACCGGGAAGTTACCGCCTCCAGGAAGAGGCGGCGGCGTCAATGGAATGACTCGCACGCCGGAAATCTTGGACAGCTTTCCGCTTGATTCCAACAGCAATTGCTGCGTCGTCTTCGTGCGCTGGCTCCACGGCTTGGTGACCATCCCACCGAAACCGCCATTGGGGTTCGTGATCTGAAAGACGCTCGCGCTCTCCGGGAACGAGTGGTAAACGTCGTAGACCTGCTGAGTAAACAGATTGGTCTGGTCCAGCGTGGCGTTGGGGGCCGACTGAATCACGCCGAACACGACTCCCTGATCCTCGGCCGGAGCCAGTTCCCGCTGCGAGAACATATAAAACGGAATCATCAGCACAGCCACGATCGCCCACAGCGTGAGCACGACCGGACGGTACTGCAACGTGCCCGACAGCAATCGCGTATAAAGGTTTCGCACGCTCTCGAAGCGTCGGTTGACGATTCCAGCGAAGCCACGCTCCGTGTCCCCGGCGCGCAACAGCTTCGAACCCATCATCGGTGACAACGTAAGCGCCACGACGCCAGACACTACGACCGCGCCTGCCAGCGTGAATGCAAATTCGCGGAACAGCGCACCGGTCAGTCCTCCTTGAATTCCGATCGGTGCGTAGACCGCCGCCAAAGTGATCGTCATGGCGATGATCGGTCCCACCAGTTCGCGAGCGGCATCCTTCGCAGCCTGGAATGGTGACTTGCCCAGATGCAGATGGCGCTCGACGTTCTCCACCATGACGATGGCATCGTCAACGACCAGTCCCACAGAGAGCACAATCGCCAGCAGCGTGAGCAGGTTGATCGTGAAGCCAGCCAGGAGCATGAGGAACACAGCTCCGATCAGCGAGATCGGAATCGCGATCACCGGAATCAGCACGGATCGGAACGAACCCAGGAACAAGAAGATCACAACGACTACGATCAGCAGAGTCTCCACCAGCGTGTGCAGCACTTCGTTGATCGCGTCCTGGATGTACTCGGTGGAATCGTAGGGAACTCCGAGCTTCATGCCCGTGGGCAATTGCGCTTGAATTCCCGGCAGCGCCTGGCGCACGGTCCGAATCACTTCCAGCGAATTCGCCGTGGGTAGGACCCAGATACCCATGAAGGTCGCAGTCTCACCGTTGAAGCGAACATCCTGGTCGTAGTTCTCGGCGCCCAGTACCACGTCTGCAATTTCTCCGAGCCGGACCACTACGCCATTCTGCTGTTTCACAACCATCTGGCGGAATTCATCGGGAGTTCGCAGGTCGGTGTTGGCCACAAGATTCACCGACACCATGGAACCCTTGGTGCTTCCAAGAGCCGAGAGGTAGTTGTTGCGTGACAGTGCATCGTGCACGTCAGAAGGAGAGACGCCGCGCGCGGCCATCTCCTCAGGCTTCAGCCAGATGCGCATCGCGAACGTGCGGTTTCCCAGGATGTCGGCGCGCTGCACGCCGCTGATCGCGCTCAGCTTGGGCTGCACGACGCGGGTCAAGTAGTCGGTGATTTGATTCTGATCGAGGTCGGCGGAAGAAAATCCAAGGTAGATCGCCGCGAACTGAGTGTCGGCGGTTTGCAGATCGATCACCGGAACTTGAGCATCCGGAGGAAGATCGTTCCGGACCTGCGCTACCTTCGCCTGGATCTGAGTCAGGGCCGTAGTCGTGTCGTAGTTGATCTTCAGGTGCACCTGGATCGTGCTCAGGCCCTGGGCACTCGTCGACTCCATGTAGTCGATGCCATCCGCGCTGGCGATAACACGCTCGATCGGCGTCGTAATAAAACCGCGAACCAGGTCGGCGTTCGCGCCGACATAGACCGTCGTAACCTGGATCACCGCAATATCGCTGCGCGGATACTGCCGCACACTTAGCGAGCGAATAGCCTGCAGTCCGGCGATCAGGATGACCAGGTTTACGACGATCGCCAGAACCGGACGCTTAACGAATAAATCTGTAAACTTCATGAACGTTCCTCCAGGGCCAAGCCGGGGTTCAGCCGTGACGTTTAGCTATCCTCGGGCTTGGGGCTGGCGCTGTTTGCGGGTTTCACCGTGTTGTTCACCTGAACGGGCGCGCCATTGCGCAGCCGAAACACTCCCGAACTCACAACTTCGTCTCCCGGATTGATGCCAGAAGTGACGGCGACCTGATCTCCGCGAGAACCCTCAACCTTCACTACTTGCTGGCGCACGCCGCGATAGGTGTTCCCTTTCGCGTCCTTCATTTCAGCAACGACGAACACCGAGTCACCGTAGGGTGCGTAGTTGATCGCCGAAGCTGGCAACGGGACAACCTGGCGCGGCTGCCCCAACGGCAGTTCGACTTGCACAAACATTCCAGGACGCAACTTGTTGTCCTTGTTCGTTACCGTGGCCTGCACCTGAATGTTCCGAGTCTGTTCGTTGATGATTGAATCGAGTGCAGTGATCCGGCCCGTGAATGCCATGCCTGGCAGATCGCCATTCGTGATGCGTAGAACATGACCGGGGATCACCTTGGGCGTCTCCTGCTGCGGGACTCCAAAGTTCACGTAGATCGGACTCAGCGATTGCAGAGGAACAATCGCCTGCCCCGCCGCGAGATACTGCCCCAGGCTGACCTGACGAATTCCCAGCAATCCCGAGAACGGAGCGTGAATCGTCTTGCGGGCAATCGCCGCCCGAATGTCCCCGACCTGCGCCTCCGTGGCCTTCTGCTGTGCGGAGGCGTTGTCATACTCCGAGCGGGAGATAACGCCCGCCTTCACCAGTTCCTGGGCGCGACCGTAGTTGATCTTGGCCAAATCGCGCTGCGCCTCAAGACTGGCCAACTGCGCCCGCTCCTGGCGGGTATCGAGTTCGACCAGGATGTCTCCCTCGTGCACCCACTGGCCCGACTCAAAATGAATTTTGTCGATCGTACCCGGCAAGTCGGCGCTCACCGTAACCCCCTGAATCGCGGCTGCCGTACCTATCACCGACAGCGTCGAGGGCCACGTCTCTTTCTCCGCAACCACCGTTGTCACGGCAGTTGGCGGAGGCTGGAAGCTTGCACCCTGGGCAATCGCGGCTTCAACCTGCCGGAATTTTGCAAATCCGAGGCCACCCAAAAGAGCGGCCATCACGACTAACATCAGGATCATTCGTTTCGCCATACAGTTCTCCCAAATCTCGAACAAGAAACACTTGGTTATTGTCTAGGCGGCGGTCGGATACAGGACGCGCAGTTATCCCCAATAGATTTCACCGACCGCTAAAAGGATTCAGAGTTCGTATCCCTCTTTTGCCTCGGGGGGGAACCCGCTGCGGAGCGGCCAATTTGGCGATTTTACTCCCCAAAATTGGGGGAGCTTTGTCTTTCAAGGACCTTAGGAACGCTCATTGCCCTTGCGGGAGGGCCCATGCGAATAACACGCTACCGCTGCTGGTCAGCACGTATTGACGTCCGTCGAGTTCGTAAGTAATCGGCGAACTAACAATATGCGACCCAGAACCGGCGTGCCAAAGCGTCTTGCCGTCGCTCGAATCCAAGGCGAGGAAGTTGCCCATCGCATCGCCCGTAAAGGTGAGCCCCGAGTCCGTCGTCAAGACTCCCGCGCCCGACCCTTCAGGCCCCAGTTCGTGGCTCCAACGTATCTTGCCGGTCTGGTAGTCGATGGCTTCGATAACGCCCTTTCCCCAGACGTCATAGTCAGCGCCGGCCCAGCCGTAGACCCCATCGGCCGGCTTGGCGAAGTAAAGACTCCAGCTGGGATGGGCGCTGACAATAAACAATCCGTTCCTAGGGTCGAAACTGGGGGAACGGTAGTTGGTCATGCCGCCCTCATCGGGGGCAATGAGCCGCCCATCGGGCGCCGGTTCCTTGGCAGGATTTGGAATCGGGCGTCCCTGCTTGTCGATTCCAAGGGTCCAGTTCACTGGACCAAAAGGAACGGTCAAGAGACTCTTCCCGTTGGTGCGGTCGAGAACAAAAAAGTAGCCGTTCCGCGAAGTCTGCATCAGCATCTTCTTCGGTTCGCCGTGCAAGTCTCCATCGACCAGAACGGGAGTCTCCACCGCGTCCCAGTCGTGCGTGTCGTGTGGTGATGCCTGGAAGGACCACACGAGTTTGCCTGTGTCCGGATTGAGCGCCACGATCGAACACGTGTAAAGGTCATCGCCGGGCCGCGTAGAGCCGTTCAGCACTGGAGTTGGGTTTCCCGTTCCCCAGTACACAAGGTTGAGATCGGGATCATAGGTTCCCGTCATCCACGTCATTCCACCGGTCGTTTGATTGGGCGTTCCCGCAGGCGGAGTGGAGTTCCACTGCCACTGCGTCGCGCCCGTCTCTGGATCGATCGACCGGATGTAGCCACTCAAGTTGTCAAAATCTCCGGAGACTCCCACGAGCACGTGGTTTCCCACGATGAGAGGTGCCATGCTGGTCCAGTAGCCCTTCGTGACGTCTCCAACCTCAATCTTCCAGCGAACGGTTCCGTCTTTGGCGTTCAGCGACACCAGGTGTGCATCGGGTGCCGAGAAGAAGAGCGAACCCTTGTATATTGCCACGCCGCGATTTCCGATGTGCTCTCCCTGGCTCGTTGGCTTGTTGTAGCGCCAGATCATATGACCGGAGCGCGCGTCCACCGCCCAAATATTGTCGGGAACCGTGAAATAGAGAATGCCGTCGACCAGCAGCGGCGACGATTTGATGGGCGCGCCCTGGTTCGTCTGGAAAGCCCAAGCCAATGTGAGAGCACCTACGTTTTGCGGCGTGATCTGATTCAGCGAACTGTGGCGCCTGCCGGAGTAGTCACCGTGGTACCCCGGCCAACTGTCGGCCGTCGGGTGCAGAAGCAATTCGTCCGCGGTCTGCGCCAGCACCACGCCGGAGGGCGCGAGTGCAACCAGCGCGCTCACGGCAAACAGAAAAACCCGTCTTGCAAAATTCATATCGATCGGAATCCCCCAGACTCCCCCACCGAACGCAGAGCTTATCTGCCTAACGCAAGGTTTGCAGATACGCCATCAGGTTGTGGACGTCGGCATCTGTGTATTTCGGGAACAGTTCCACATGCGCGTTGAGCGCCGCATCCACCTTGTACTGCACATCGCGGGTCCGCCACGATCGGTACGTACCCGTGGAATCGATAAGCCCAACCGTAAACTCATCTAAATAGCCCAAGGTGCCAGTGATGGTTTGACCCGTCGCCAGAGTTACGGAGACCTTCGACTTCGCGTGCCTCGGATACAGCATCTGCTCCTCAAGTTCAAGACCGTGGTAACGCGATGCGACTCCGGAAAGGTCGCCGGTTGGCGAGTGGCATCCCGCGCACCCGCCCGCGCCTTCGAAGTACCGCTTGCCGGCGTCGGCGTTTCCGGTCTGAAGATCCGACGCATCCACCCCTTTCCGTCCGCCACTGCCCCCGCGTCCGCCAGCGCTCGCCAGCGCATTGTTTTGCTGAGTATGGATAAAGGCCACCAGACTAGCTATTTCCTGATCCGAACGATCGAAGGGCGGCATGCCTTTGTCGGGCCGTCCATTGCGCACGACGGGCGCGATCTTGTCTCCGTCGACATCAGCAGTCACTAGCTTCGAGCGCGTCAGGTCGGGTCCGCTCTCTCCGCCTCCGCCATCGCGGCCATGGCAAAAGGAGCAATCTTTGCGAAACAGGGCTCTCCCTTGTTGCACGAGATCTGGTGAGTACGATTTGGCAGCAGCCGCGATTTGTTCGACCCCGCTGGGTGGTGGCGTGCTTTTGGCAGGCGTTTGCGCAGCGACAACCCCAAGGCTCACGAGCAACAGCACGAGCGCGCCGCCACGCCGATTTGAAAGTAGAGGCTTCATCGGGGCCTCAGTGCTGGTCAGCGGACGGTTGCGGCCGCGGATGAGTTGTTGTGCTGCCTTCCGTCATGCCCAGCACCCACTTGATCGCCTCAAAATACATCTTGCGGATGTCGGGGTCGCTCCACGCTTCCTGAGTGTGGCCAAGAGTGGAATAGAAGACGCGCCCCTTGCCATACATCTTGTCCCAAGCGACAGCGAAATCGTGATCCGTTCTGTGGATGCGCGGATTGTTGGCATAGTTCAGCTTCGAAGGATCGAGACTGAGCAGTACATTGACTTTCTCTCGTGCCCACTCCTTCGGCTGATAAATTTCGTCGTACTTCAGAAAGGCTCTGGGAAAGTGGCGGACTGCAGGGAAATTCGGGTCTTCGTTGACGATCGGAGCGTTGAACGTGGACCACGGGTGCTGGTCGAACCATCCACCGATCATTTCTCCGTATTCCGGCCATTTGTAGTTGGTATCAAGCGCAGCATGAACGCCGACAAAGCCCTTTCCATCGTCCTTGATGAACGACATCATGTCCGCCTTCTGGCTGTCGTCGAGGTCAAGCTCGCCCGTCGTGCTCACAAAGATCAACGCATCGAAATAGTTGAGGTTCTTCGCGTTACGTCCCAGGTCCTTCTTCGTAATGAGTTCGACGTCTGTGCGAAGGGTGGCATCCCAGAGGCCGCTGTCTCGACCCATGTTGTAAATGGCAACCATCCCATCCGAGACAGAGTCGTGCTCAAATCCCTTGGTTTGACCAATCACCAGAACGTGCTTGAGACGCACCACCTTTTCGTGCGGTGGCGGCGGGAGCGTGGGATCCACGGCCGCCTGATTCTGCGCGGCCATCAGAACGGGCAGGAGCAGAAACAGAACTGAAGCGATTCGAACTGGACGCAAATGATCTCCCTCCAACGAATTCGTTTCGTGAGACTGTCCGGCGTGAAAGCCAGTCCAGTCGAAGCCTAAAAGGTAACATAAGGCGTCTGCGATAGAATGATGCCGTTTCATTTTCAGGAGAGAACAGGTTTATGCGCGTTGGGGTCTTTACTCCGCTGCTGTCGCAACTGCCGCTGCCCGCCGTTCTCAAGAAACTCTCGGCGCTCCACATTGATACGGTCGAACTGGCCACGGGAAACTACGTGGGCGATGCCCACTGCAAACTCTCGATGCTCGAAAATCCAGCCGCCCTCGCTGAGTTTCAGAAAGTCCTGGCCGATCACGGCGCGAAGATCAGCGCGTTAAGTTGCCATGGTAACCCGCTGCATCCGGATAAGGACTTCGCGAAGCACGATCGCGAGGTGAGCCGTAAGACGATTCTGCTGGCCGAAAAACTCGGCGTTCCGATGATGGTGGACTTCTCAGGATGCCCCGGAGACTCGCCGAACGCCACGGCTCCAAACTGGGTTACGTGTCCCTGGCCGCCGGACTACCTCAAAGTGCTCGACTGGCAGTGGAACGAAGTCGTCGCTCCTTATTGGATCGAGCACGCCAAGTTTGCCGCCGACCACGGTGTGAAGATTGCCGTTGAAATGCATCCTGGGTTCGTCGTGTATAACCCCGAGACCATGCTGCGCCTGCGTTCCATTGCTGGACCGAATGTTGGCTGCAACTACGATCCCAGCCATCTCTTCTGGCAGAACATCGATTCCATCGCCGCCGTCCGCCTGCTTCAGGACGCCATCTTCCACGTCCATGCGAAAGACACTCAGATGTACGCCAGCAACCTTCCGCGCACGGGTGTGCTCGACACGAAACCCTACACGCAAGAACGTGACCGTGCCTGGATCTTCCGCACTTGCGGCTACGGTCACGGCGTCGAATTTTGGAGCGAACTCATTTCTACGCTACGCATGTTCGGCTACGATTACGTCGTCTCGATTGAGCACGAAGACAGTCTTCTCTCGCCGGAAGAGGGATTGACGAAGGCGGCCAACTTTCTAAACGGAATCGTCATCCGCGAAAAACCGGGCGCTGCATGGTGGACCTAGCCTCAATGGCTTAGCGTCGTGTTGACCGACTGGGAGCGAAAGAGAAACCTCGATGAAACAGATCAGAACGGCAATCTTCGGCTCGGGCTTTATGGGCCGCGTGCATCTGGAAGCATTGCGGCGAACCGAATCCGTCGAAGTAGCGGCGATCGCGGCCCGAAACACCGACGCTGCGCGACGACTCGGCACCGGCTTTTCCGTCCCCACGGTCACCACAGACTACCGCGAAGTCTTGCGCGATCCGGCTATCGATGCGGTCCACATCTGCACCCCTAATGCGCAGCATTTCTCCATGGCGAAGGATGCTCTCAACGCGGGCAAACACGTGCTCTGCGAAAAACCGCTGGCCACGAGCGTGGAAGAAGGTGAAGAGCTAGTTTCTCTGGCGGCGAAGCGAGGACTGCGAAATTGCGTCTGCCACAACCTGCGCTACTACCCCATGGTCCAGCAGATGCGCGCCATGCGCGAAGCTGGAGATCTGGGGGACATTCTCGTCGTCCAGGGAACCTATTCGCAGGACTGGCTCCTATACGACACAGACTGGAACTGGCGCGTCGAGACCAAGGCTGGAGGCCCTTCTCGCTGCATGGCCGACATCGGGTCACACTGGTTTGACATGGCCGAACACGTCACCGGCCTGCGCGTGAAGTCGCTCTGTGCGGATCTTCAGACCTTCCATCCAACAAGAAAGCAGCCGAAGCATTCCGTCGAGACCTTTGCGAACAAGCTTCTGGGCCCGGAAGACTACATCGAAACACCGGTGGATACGGAGGATTTCGGGGCCGTGATCTTTCGCATGGGAACGCGCACGAGAGGCTGCGTGACTGCCAGCCAAGTCTCCGCCGGACGCAAGAACCGCCTCAGTATTGAGATCTATGGCGCACGCTCTTCGGTGGCGTGGGACCAGGAACGGCCCGACGAACTATGGTCCGGCAACCGTGATGCCGGCAACCAGATCTTCATCAAGGATCCCTCTCTGCTGAAGCCCGCGGCGCGCGGATTCGCCGATCTGCCCGGCGGCCACAGTGAGGGCTACGACGACACATTCAAACAAGTATTCCGCAGGTTCTACGCTTCAATCGGAACGAACGACGGAGCACTTGAGTATCCGCAGTTCACCGATGGTCTGCGTCAGCTGACCATCCTCAACGCTGAGATGCAAAGTCATCAGACGCGAGGTTGGGTCGACGTTCCGCCGCCCGAAACCCGCAAGTGAAACCAGCGCGTTACACGAGCTCCCAGAAATTACTCCTCAGAATTCGAAGCGGAGCGCGAATTGCATGATGCGAGGATTCGTCAGCAGCCCCGAGTAATTCCCGAACGTGGTCGCACTGCCTAGTCCCAGGGAATCCGAAAGCAGAGCCGATTGCGCATCGAAGCGCGCGGTGTTCGTCACGTTGAACGCCTCCCAGCGGAACTGCAGGCTCTGTTTGTCGTTCCAAGGCATGATCCAGCGCTTGGCCAATCCGAGGTCAATTCCGAAAAAGCCGTCGCCGCGAATCGGATTGCGCTGCCCCGACTCGCCCGCCCACGCGTACGAAAAGGAATTGATGGCCAGTACGCCGTTGGAGAAAATGTTCGGATTCGCATTCAACTGGCCGGCAGTTTGAGTGGGAGTGTTGCGGTAGACGCCGGTCTTCACCGGCGCAACTTGGTCTGCGTTGCCTTCCATTTCAAAATTGGTGGGGAACGCGCTGAAACCGTTATCTACGGTGACCGGGAATCCGCTGGTCCAGCGGAATAGGCCGGAGAGCTGCCATCCGCCAATGACCGCGTCGAGCGCTCGGTTCGCGCCCTTTCCCAGCAATCGACCGCGGCCGAACGGGAGTTCCACCACCCAGTTGGAGTTGATCTGATGCGTGGCGTCGAACGATGCCACGCCTTTCTGCGCTGCCGGATTCCAGGCGTTGATGATGTTGTTGTTCAATCCCAGAAGGCTGCCGTTGCTCGCCGGACCGACGCGCTCGGCGTCCGAGGAAATATCAATCGCCTTGGAGTAGGTGTAGTTCAGATCGAACTGAATCCCATGCGACATGCCATGACGGATCGTCGCTTGCAATGCGTTGTAGTTCGACCACGCGATCGAACGCCAAGCGTAGAGGGAGCTGAATTGCGGCGCGTAGTAGGAATACTGTCCGCCCGAGGTGAAGTAGCCCCCAACGCCCTCGTAGTCCAGGAGATATAGCGCAAGAGAATCGTTAAACCCAGTCGAGCAGAAGGTATCGAAGGCAAACACCACCGGACTCTGAGTCGTTAACGGCGTCCCTCCAGTGCAGCCGGTTAGCGGATAACCGCCGGATTGTACCGGCTGGATCTGGTCTGTCCAGAACTGCTGGACCTTGGCTGACACCTGGCTCGGGTTAAACGACTGCGTCGGGTTCGTAATTCCAGCCAGCAACTGCGGACGGAAAACCTGAGCGAGTCCCCGCTCAGCGGTAAAGTAATCCAGACCCGATGCCTTATCCACGATGTCAAGGGGCATAGCGAGATCGTCCTGCGCCAGCAGACGGTGCGACATGCGACCGACGTAGGCAACATCCAGCGAGAAATTCGACTTGAGCTGGCGGCTCAACGCAAAATCCAGCGTGTAGGAGTAGGGCGTTTTCAGATTTGGGTCAATGCCCCAGGTAATCGCGCCCAGACCGACCGGATACTGTTGCGGGAAGCCGCCCGTCGGTGCGGCTTCCAGAACAGCCGGTGGGATCACGTTCATGCTGGTTAGCCGCGGCGACGTGACCGAGGTGTAAACAGCCGACGGATTGTTCAGCTGGGTGGACAGACCAAAGGATCCGGTCTGATCGAACGTATCCACCAGGCTCTCTCCAACCCGGTCGTATACCATGCCAAAGCCGCCGCGAATGCTGCTGGTCCCGGTGACACCGAAAAGTTTCTCCAACCATCCACCAGAAAAATTCGGGGACCAGGCAAATGCGACCTTCGGACCAAAGTCGTGAGTATCCCAGCCGTAGTAGCCGGGTTGGCCGTTCTTGGGGCCGGCCCATTGATACGAAATCAGCGGCTGGACGTTGGACGGGGTGCCCTGCAGCATGCCCTGGCCGCGCGCGTTGAACCAGTTCCCCAGATTGACGTTCGTCCCGACTTGCAGGCCGTTCGTCTCCCACGGCGGAGAGAACAGCGAATACCTCAGTCCGAGAGTCAAGGTAAGGTTCGGCTTCACCTTCCATGTGTCCTGGGCGTACATCTCGTAAGAGTCTTCCGCGAAGTGTCGGGTCACGGGCGCCCCCGGCGCCAGCGTACTGCCGTCGCGGTTGTAGTTGTAAATGGCGTTTCCCAGCGTGATCATTCCCAGCAGGCTCGTCATGGAGCTGTCATAGTTGCTGACGAAAGAAGCATCCACCTGCGGGAAACCGAGGTGGTTCGCCGGGTTGAGAGGGTCGGGGTTGTTGGCCTGGGAAATACCCGAGTCCGCCATCCAGTCCTGATTGGCAAAGCCCGCGCTGAAGGAATTATTCATGTTGCTTTCCGGATTGCGCAGAAACGCGAACTGGAAACCGAACTGCCACGTATGTTTCCCGTGCACCCAGGACAGGTCGTCGGTGAAATTGTGAATCGGGCGTTGGAACGAAGAAGACCGGGTAATCCCTTGGCTGAAGTTCAGTTCGTTCCAAGGCAGGGCCGAATCCCCGATGGTGCCTAAGCTTTGGCGAACGAAGCCGTAACGGAAAGTGTTCAGTAGAGTAGGCGAGAACACGGCCGAATAACTCGCAATCAACCCCTTGTTGAAGTTGACCGTGGTGTACTCCGGCGGAGTGCCGGGCAGAAACGGAGCGCCTGCTAGATTCTCATTGGCGAGCGCAGCACTGAGCGATAGCCGATGCTGTCCGTTTGCCGTCAAGTTGTAATCCAGCTTGCCGATGTACCAATTTTTCTTATTGTGGGTGGCGGCCCGGAAACGGTACCCCGCGGTGTTGAGTCCGTCGCCATCGTTACTGAGGTCGTTCGGCAGCGGATACGTCGACATGTATTGCTCGACAACAGGATTGGGGCCGGGCGGACCCTGGTTGGTGTCGTCCCAGGACGTGATGACGTTGGGCGCAAGGGCGTAGTAACCGGGCGGAGCCGGAAAGGCTGTCCCATTCACGGTCGCTGAGTTTCCGGGGCATGCAGTGGTATCTCCGTTCAGGCAGTAATAGATGATCACGCCGTTGCGCAGCGATGCGGTCGGTACCGATCGCTCCGCGCTAATGGCTTCGGCATCGCGGTAGCCCTCGAAGTTCAAAAAGAAATAAAAGCGGTCCTTGAGAATTGGCCCTCCCAGGGAAGCGCCAAAGATATTGCGGTTGAGCTGTGTCGGCTTGTTGGGAGCACCACTCTCGATTTGCGCGGCCTTGATGAAGTAATCATTGGCCTCGAAATACGAGTTGCGATTGTATTCGTAGACGGAACCGTGAAAGGAGTTAGTCCCGCTCTTGGTGATCAGCGCGACCTGCGCCGCAGACGATACGCCCTGATCTGCGCCGTAGTTGGTGGTGGTTACGCGGAATTCCTGCACGGAGTCGAGAGTGACGGGCAATACCGAGGTAAATGCGTCACCGCCCTTATCATTTGCGGGAATGCCGTCGACAGTAACGTTGCTCTGATCGCTGCGCGCGCCGTTCACCGCGCCACTTCGCGTATCCACGCTTCGGTCCACGTCCGGACGATCGCCGGTGTACAGGACTCCTGCTTGCAAGCTGAGCAGGTCGGGAACGTTGCGGCTTTCCAGCGGCAGTTGTTTTACCTGCACTTCGCTGAAAGCATTCCCGAGCGAGGCGTCCGTCGTATTAACGGTCTCTGCCTGCGCCGAAACGTCTACCTTCTCGGAGGTGGTTCCGACGTCCATCTTCACGTTGCTGGTTACCGCAACATTCACCAGAAGCTGCAGATTGGTCTGCTGGAACTCGCGGAAACCAGCCTTCTGTACATTCAAGGTGTAGGTTCCTGGAGGCAACGCCAGAAAACGGTATTGTCCCGAATCATCCGTTTGTGTTTCGCGTTGCAGCGCCTGACCATTATTGGAAATGGTCACCTTCGCGCCGACCACCGCGGCGCCTGACTTATCGAGTACGATGCCGCGCACGGAACTCGTTCCCGTCTGACCGACCGCAGAGGAGACAAACATGGTTAGGAAGAGCACCCACAGCGCGTAGCAGGCCCGCATGGCATTTTCCTCGATGACTTGGAAGTGCCAGCCATTTTATTTACCGCAGCCTCGATGTCAAGACTTAAACCGACAGACAACATCTGCCGGTTGTTGCATGAGGCAATCTGATTCGAGGGCGTGAGCCCCGTCCGAACAGCAAGACACCGGCCGTCTGGGGTAGAATTGTCCTTAACAAAGGCTTGTCAACGCCTGGCATATCGTCGTCCGCACCTGCTTCTTTTGAGCTCTTTTTCTTTGTCGTCTTCTGACGACCTTCATTTGAGACTGTTGATTTGCGGCGGCTGGGAACGACCAGATTTCGTCCCGCAAGTTGCGACCGCAGATTCTAGGGCTACAACTCATGATCGGCAAATCACTCCGCTCGTACCGCATCGAAGCCAAGCTCGGAGCCGGTGGAATGGGTGTGGTCTACAAGGCGGTGGACTCCCGTCTTGGCCGAACCGCTGCTATCAAGATTCTCTCCACAGCCGCTTTGAGCGCGGACCGCGAGCGGCGCTTTGTGCAGGAGGCCAAGGCAGCCTCATCTCTCAACCACCCGAACATCGTCACCATCTACGACATCGACACCCAGGAAGTCGACGGAAAGCCGATCCAATACATCGCCATGGAGTATGTGGCGGGCGATACGCTCGATCACCTGATCGGACGAAAGGGGCTGCGGATCCGGGATGTATTGAAGTATGCTGCCCAGATCGCGGACGCTCTGGCCGCCGCGCACGCGGCTGGAATTGTGCATCGTGATCTAAAACCTTCCAACGTGATCGTCACTCCACAGGGCGTGGTCAAGATCCTGGATTTCGGTTTGGCCAAGCTCGGTGAACCGGCGGGCGCCGACGCCTATGCCGAAACTCTGCACGGTGAAGGTTCGCCCCTCACAGAAGAGGGCACCATCCTCGGGACCGTCGCCTACATGTCTCCCGAGCAGGCCGACGGCAAGAAGGTCGACACGCGGTCGGATGTTTTCTCTTTCGGCTCGGTCCTCTACGAAATGGCAACTGGCCAACGTGCCTTCGCGGGTGGCTCCAAGCTGTCGTCGCTTTCTGCAGTGCTCTACAAAGATCCACCGCCTGCCTCGCAAGCGGTTGCGGAGATCCCTCCCGAGCTCGATCGAATCATCAGCCGCTGTCTGAAAAAAGATCCCGAACGCCGCTGGCAAACCATGGCGGATGTGAAGGTGGCGCTGGAAGAACTCCGGGAAGAAATGGACTCCAGCAACGTCGCACTCTCGAGCCCGCCCCATGGTCCGCGTAACACGTCTCGGATTAGGCTCTGGACAGGCGCAGGGCTGCTAGCTGGAATTCTGCTCGGGCTTGGGTTGCGCATCTCTTATGAGCGCAGGTACATTCCCCCACCCGAACCGCCCTCGTACCGGCGCTTGACGTTTCGTCGAGGCGATGTCACGTCTGCGAAATTCGCTCCGGGGGACACGGTTGTCTACAGTGCAGAGTGGGACGGCGCCCCCTCTACCCTATTTTCCGCTCAGCCCGGCAATCGTGAGGCGCAGCCTTTGGCGCTCCCCAATGCGAGAGTGCTCGCGATCTCACTGAGCGGCGAGATGGCGATTCTGCTCGGCGGAGAGGATGTCGGCACGTTGGCCCGCGTGCCGTTTGGTGGCGGAGCTCCGCGCGAAGTACTGGAAGGCGTGAGCGGTGCGGATTGGGGGCCGGATGGGGAATCGCTCGCCGTAGTCCGCGCTGTCGGCGGAAAATTCCGACTGGAATATCCCATCGGAACGGTGTTGTACGAAACGGAAAAGCGGCCGCCCATGATGCCGCGAGTTTCGGCGGACGGCAAGCTGGTTGCGTTTTTCGATTTTGATGTGGAAGTCGGCGATTACGCACTGTGCGTGATCGGCCCCAACCATCCCCGGCAAGTTCTTTCCCGCGGATGGCGCGCCATCGGCGCCTTGAACTGGTCACCCGACAATCGCGAAGTGTGGTTCTCGGGAGGCCAACCCGGAGGCGATCCGGCGCTCTACGCCGTTACCCTCTCGGGCACGCAGCGGCTGGTTTCTCAAACCGGCGGGATGATCGTGATGCAAGACGTAGCTCGGGATGGCCGCGTCCTGTTGACCACGGTGAATTCCCGCCTGGGCATCCACTA
>Ga0187819_10000626_pt1 | contig 17835 bp, 15 predicted proteins | sample NC_wetland_sal_i_15_FD_132411 | JGI IMG/M metagenome (GOLD analysis project Ga0187819, IMG submission 132411) | Wetland sediment microbial communities from Neuse River Estuary, North Carolina, USA - SO4_4 | ecosystem: Environmental > Aquatic > Freshwater > Wetlands > Sediment | place: USA...
ATGTCGGGGCCGGCGAAGCCCTCGATCGCGGCCCGGGATTCCCAGAAGCTCAGGGTGACGAACTCGGCCCGCTCGCCCTCCACGCGCCAGAGCAGCCAGGCTCCGCGGTTACCGGGTGTGCGCTGATAGCCCTCGATGCCGGTCCGCTGGACGTACGCCGCGTAGGCGTCAGCGTCCTGCGCCCGGACCGCTCCGCGCCAGATTCTTGCGATCATCCCCCGATGCTCGCACGGCTACGAGCGGGAGGCCGCCGTCGGGTCCTGCTCGCCCACGGTCAGCTCGACGCGCTCGTTGTAGAAGCACATCAGGCCGGCGATCTGCTCGGCTCCGGGGATCGGCGTCTCGTAGCTCCAGACCAGGTTCGGGTAGACCTGGCCGCCGACCTGGGCCGACCAGTACGACGCCTGGCCCTTGTACGGGCAGGTGGTGTGCTGCGCGGTGGGCTCCAGCAGGTCCGTGCGCACGTCCTCGCGGGGCAGGTAGTAGCGGGCCGGTGAGCCGGTCTCGTCGAGGCGCAGCGCGCGGTCCGAGGAGGCCAGCGTCTGGCCGCCCACGCTGACCTCGATGTGGCGCTCGGCCGGGATGATCGTGATGGTGTGCCCTGATGCCATGCTTGCCACAACCACCCCGTCGCCCCGGGGATTCCGTAGCAGCGTTGGGGACGTAAAGGACAACCCCGCGACGCGGTCAGCGCCCGGTGAACGTGGCCTTTCCCGGGCCGTTCTCGAGGAAGCTGAGCATCCCGGCGCGCTGGTCCTGCGTCCCGAACAGGGCGGCGAACTGCGCCCGCTCGAGTTCCAGGCCGGTGGCCAGGTCCGTGCCCAGGCCGAAGTCGATGGCCTGCTTGGCCGCGCGCAGCGCGAGCGCGGGGCCGGCCGCGTACCGCTGCGCCATCGAAAGCGCCGCCTCGTACACCGACGCGTCCGGCGCGACCAGGTCCACCAGGCCGATGGCGTGCGCCTCGGCGGCCCGGACCGTCCGGCCGGTGAAGATGAGGTCCTTGGCGCGCGCCGGGCCGACCAGGCGGGGCAGCCGCTGCGTGCCGCCCGCCCCGGGGATGACGCCGAGCAGGATCTCCGGCTGGCCGAGCCTGGCGGTCTCGCCCGCGACCCGGAAATCCGCCGCCAGGGCCAGCTCCAGCCCGCCGCCCAGCGCGTACCCCGTGATCGCGGCGATCACCGGCTGGCCCAGGCCGGCGATCAGCCCCATCGCCGCCTGCAGCCGGCCCGACCGCAGCGCCATCTCGGCGTAACCCGCCTCGGCCATGTTCGCGATGTCGGCCCCGGCGGCGAAGGCTTTCTCCCCGCCGTACAGGATCACCGCGCGGATCTGCCCGGCGTCCGCATCCGACGCCGCCCGAGCGGCGTCCGCGAGCTCGCTGGTCAGCTGGTCGTTCATCGCGTTGACCGGCGGCCGGTCCAGCCGGATCGTGCCGATGCCGTCCGCCACCTCGAGCCGGACGAACTCACCCATGCCCATCCCCTCCCGTAGCAGGAACCCCGTAGCAGGAACCCCGTAGCAGGAACTCAGCGCAGGTCGCCGTTGACCATCCCGGCCGGCGCCTGCGGGAAGGTGACCAGGCCCATCTCGGCCCGGCTGTCGAGCAGCCGGTGCCGGGGCAGCACCCGCACCGTGTAGCCGAACGGCCCGGGGCGGTCGAGCGGGACCTCGCCGGAGTACCGCTCGAGGCCGGTGGCCTCGGAGGCGCCCTCGGCCGACAGCGGGGCGTAGGCGGGCGCGGCGATCTCGCCGTCCTCGTCGGGCCGCCCGTACACCACCTCAACGGAGACGTCATCCGGGCTAAGCGGACCCAGCGCCACCGACACCCGTACCGCGAGGACCGAGCCGAGGAGCTGCCCCGCAGCCCCGGACTCCACGTGCTCGATCCGCACCTGGGGCCACGCCGCCTGAACGCGCTGCTTCCAGGCCGCCAGCTCCCGCGCCGGGCCGAACCCGGACCCGTCGGCCAGCGCCCGCGACGACGCCGCGGCGGGCACGTAGAGCTCCGTGGTGTACTCCCTGACCATCCGCTCGGCCTGGACCTTCGGGCCGAGCGAGCGGAGCGTGTGCCTGATCCGCTCGACCCAGCCCAGCGGAACCCCGTCCGCCTCCCGGTCGTAGAACAACGGCGCCACCGACTTGCCCAGCAGCTCGTACAGGGCCTGGGCCTCGAGCTCGTCCCTTCGCGCGGCGTCGTGAACCCCGTCGGCCGACGGGATCTCCCACCCGTTCCCGCCGTCGTACCACTCGTCCCACCAGCCGTCGCGGACGGACAGGTTCAGCGCGCCGTTCAGCGCCGCCTTCATGCCCGACGTGCCGCAGGCCTCGAGCGGGCGCAGCGGGTTGTTCAGCCACACGTCGCACCCCTGGACGAGGGTGTGCGCCATCGCCATGTCGTAGTCGGGCAGGAACACGATCCGCCGCCGGACCTCCGGCGTGTCACTGAACTGGACCATCTGCTGGATCAGCGCCTTGCCGCCGTCGTCGGCGGGGTGCGCCTTGCCCGCGACGACGACCTGGATCGGCTGCGCGGGGTCGTTCAGCAGCGCCGTGAGCTCGGCGGGGTTGTTCAGCATGAGCGTGAGCCGCTTGTACGAGGGCACCCGGCGGGCGAACCCGATGGTCAGCACGTGCTCGTCGAGCACGTCGTCGATCCAGGTCAGCTCGGCCCCGGACGCGCCGCGCTGGCGCCAGGAGGCGAGCAGCCGCCGCCGGGTCTCGGCCACCAGCCTCGCCCGCAGCACGTGCCTGGCCTCCCAGAGTTCCGCGGCCGGGGCGGCCGCGGCCCGTTCCCAGTCCCAGTCGGTGGCGTCGCCCGACGAGGTTCCGGTCAGGAACAGGACCTCCGGCGCGACCCAGGTGGGGGTGTGCACGCCGTTGGTCACCGAGCCGATCGGCACCTCGCTGGTGTCGAACCCCGGCCAGAGCCCCGCGAACATCTTCCTGCTCACCTCGCCGTGCAGCAGCGAGACGCCGTTGACGCGCTGGGCCAGGCGCATGCCCATGACGGCCATGTTGAACATGTTGGGGTCGCCGCCCGGGTAGGTCTCCGCCCCGAGCGCGAGCACGTCGTCGATCGGCAGCAGCGGGTCGTCGTCGAAGTGCGCCCGCACCAGGTCGCGCTCGAACCTGTCGATGCCCGCGGCGACCGGGGTGTGCGTGGTGAACACGGTGCCGGCCCGGCTGACCTGCAGGGCCTCGGCGAAGCTCAGGCCCTGCCCGGAGTACTCGCGGATCCGCTCCAGGCCGAGGAACCCGGCGTGCCCCTCGTTGGTGTGGAACACCTCGGGCGCCGGGTGGCCGCGCAGCGCGCAGAACGCCCGGACCGCGCGGACCCCGCCCACGCCGAGGAGCAGCTCCTGGCGCAGCCGGTGCTCGCTGCCGCCGCCGTACAGCCGGTCGGTGACCTCGTGCAGGCCCGGCTCGTTCTCCTCCACGTACGAATCGAGCAGCAGCAGCGGGATCCGCCCGACCCGCGCCACCCAGACCTGGGCGTTCAGCTGCCGGCCCGCGTCCAGGCCCACCGATACATGCACCGCGGACCCGGCGGCGTCGCGCAGCAGCTCGAGGGGCAGCCCGTTCGGGTCGTCGCCCGGGTAGCGCTCGGCCTGCCAGCCGTCCGCGGACAGCGACTGGGTGAAGTACCCGTGCCGGTACAGCAGCCCCACCCCGATCAGCGGGACGCCGAGGTCGCTGGCCGACTTCAGGTGATCGCCGGCCAGGATGCCCAGGCCGCCCGAGTACTGCGGCAGCGCGGCGGTGATCCCGTACTCCGGGGAGAAGTACGCCACCGCCGCGGGGCCGATCCCGGTCAGCCCGGCGCTGGAGTACCAGCGCGGATCCGAGATGTACCGGTTCAGGTCCTCCTCCGCCTCGCGCAGCTCGCCGAGGAACCGCGCATCGACGGCGAGGGCGGAGATCCGGGCGGCCGGGAGCGCGCTGAGCATCGCGATCGGGTCGCCGCCCGACGCCGCCCAGGCGGCCGGGTCGATCGACGCGAACAGGTCAGCGGTCGGGGCGTGCCAGGACCAGCGTAGGTTCAGCATCAGGCCCTGCAGCGGGGCCAGCGGCTCGGGCAGGCTAACGCGGACGGTGAACCGGCGAATCGCTCTCACGGGCCGACCCTAACGGGTCCGCGCGGCGCGGACGAACCATCCCGGCCAACCCTGGGCCGTCCGTATTAGAAAACAAAATCTCTTTATCCCGAACGACGGTGGTGACTCCCCCGCGTCACCAACCCGTTACCGAGGCCGGCCCGCCGCGCTTTACCCGCCCCCGCGCTGGCATGATCCGCACCGTCCTCGGTAGCGTAACTGGCGTGATGGGACGAATCCCGATCCTTGACGTCGAGCCGGTGGTCGAGGAGGGCCGCCGCCCGGCGAAGGCGGTGGCCGGGGAGACCTTTCAGGTCAGCGCCACCGTGTTCCGCGAGGGGCACGGCGTCATCGGCACCGGGGTGGTGCTGCGCGATCCCGGGCGCAACCTGGGCCCGGTCACGCTGATGCGCGAGCTCGCGCCGGGCACCGACCGGTACGGCGCGAACGTGACCGTGACCAGCGAGGGCCTGTGGCGCTTCCACGTCGAGGCGTGGTCCGACCCGATCGCGAGCTGGCACCACGACGCGGCGATCAAGATCCCGGCCGGCCAGGACGTGGAACTGATGCTCACCGAGGGCGCGCTGCTGTACGAGCGCGCGGTGCGGCGGATACCGCAGCCGCCGGGCGCGAGCCGCAACGCGGCGGCCCGGGCCGCGCTGCGGGCGCTGATCGTGATGATGCGCGACCCCGGGCTGACCCCGGCCGAGCGCCTCGCGGCGGCCGAGCACCCCGCCGTCACCGCGGTCCTGGCCGCCTGGCCGCTCCGCGACCTGCTCACCAGGTCGCCCTCGCTGGCCGTGCAGGTGGACCGGGAACGCGCGCTGTACGGCTCGTGGTACGAGTTCTTCCCGCGGTCCGAGGGGGTGCAGTTCGACCCGGCAGGCCGCAAGCCGCCGGTCTCCGGCACGCTGCGCACCGCGGCCAAGCGGCTCGACGCGATCGCGGCGATGGGCTTCGACGTGGTCTACCTGCCGCCGGTGCACCCGATCGGGTTCACGTTCCGTAAGGGCCGCAACAACACGCTGAACCCGCAGCCGGGCGATCCGGGCTCGCCGTGGGCGATCGGGTCCCCGGACGGCGGGCACGACACCATCCACCCCGACCTGGGCACGATGGCCGACTTCGACGCGTTCGTCGCGCGCACCCGCGAGCTGGGCATGGAGGTCGCGCTCGACCTGGCGCTCCAGGCCTCACCCGACCACCCCTGGGTCATCAAGCACCCGGAGTGGTTCACGACCCGGGCGGACGGCTCGATCGCGTACGCGGAGAACCCGCCGAAGAAATACCAGGACATCTACCCGCTGAACTTCGACAACGACCCCGAGGGGATCTACGCCGAGGTGCTGCGGATCGTCCGGCTGTGGATGGAGCACGGGGTCCGGATCTTCCGCGTGGACAACCCGCACACCAAGCCGCTGCGGTTCTGGGAGCGGCTGCTCGCCGAGATCGCCGCCAGCGACCCCGACGTGCTGTTCCTCGCCGAGGCGTTCACCCGCCCGGCCATGATGGCGACCCTGGCCAAGATCGGGTTCCACCAGTCCTACACGTACTTCACCTGGCGCAACACCGTCGAGGACCTGACCGAGTACATGCGGGAGCTGTCCGGCCCCGCCGCCCTCTACATGCGGCCCAACTTCTTCGCCAACACCCCGGACATCCTGCACGAGTACCTGCAGCACGGCGGGGTCCCCGCGTTCAAGATCCGGGCCGTGCTCGCGGCCACGCTCTCCCCCACGTGGGGCATCTACTCCGGGTACGAGCTGTGCGAGAACGTCCCCGTGCGCCCCGGCAGCGAGGAGTACATGGACTCGGAGAAGTACCAGTACAAGCCCCGCGACTGGGACCGGGCCGCCCGGGAGGGCATCGGCATCTCGGACTACATCACCGAATTGAACCGGATCAGGAGATCCCACCCGGCGCTGCACAGGCTACGAAATCTGCGCTTCCACGCCGTTGACCAGCCAGAACTGATGTGCTACTCGAAGCGCGCCTCCAGTAGGATCCAGCCAGGCCCGAATAGCTACGCGGACCGGGGGGACGACCTCGTGATCGTGGTCGTCAACCTGAACCCGTACCGGGCCAGGGAAGCGACGGTCTGGCTGGATCTGCCCGCCCTCGGGGTGGATGGCCCGTTCGTCGTGACCGACGAGCTGACCGGCGAGTCGTACTGGTGGGGACGGGCCAACTACGTGCGGCTGGACCCGGCGACCCGGCCCGCTCACATCTTCACCGTCACACCCGGCGTGTAGCAGCGCCCCGACAGGAACGACCCGGGAGATCTCGCAGTGTCCGAGCATCACGACGCGATAGCTGACTCGTTCTCGTTCGACCAGCCACGGGACCCCGAGTGGTACCGGCGCGCGGTGTTCTACGAAGTACTCGTCCGCGGGTTCCAGGATTCCACCGGGGACGGCACCGGCGACCTGCGCGGGCTGACCTCCCGGCTGGATTACCTGGAATGGCTCGGCATCGACTGCATCTGGCTGCTGCCGATCTACCCCTCGCCGCTGCGCGACGGCGGGTACGACATCGCCGACTTCATGGCCGTGCTGCCCGAGTACGGGAACATCGGCGACTTCGTCGCCCTGGTCGACGAGGCGCACAAGCGGGGCATCCGGGTCATCGCCGACCTGGTCATGAACCACACGTCCGACCAGCACCCGTGGTTCCAGGCGTCCCGCAGCGACCCGGACGGCCCGTACGGCGACTTCTACGTCTGGTCCGACACCGACGACAAGTACACCGGGGCGCGGGTCATCTTCGTCGACACCGAGCAGTCCAACTGGACCTTCGACCCGGTCCGCGGGCAGTACTTCTGGCACAGGTTCTTCTCCCACCAGCCCGACCTCAACTTCGAGAACCCCCGCGTGCAGGACGCCATGATCGAGGTGCTGCGGTTCTGGCTGGACCTCGGGATCGACGGCTTCCGGCTGGACGCGGTGCCCTACCTGTACGAGCGGGAGGGCACCAACTGCGAGAACCTGAAGGAGACGCACGAGTACCTCAAGCGGGTCAGGTCCGAGGTGGACAAGCTCTACCCGGACCGGGTGCTGCTCGCCGAGGCGAACCAGTGGCCCGCCGACGTGATCGAGTACTTCGGGGATACGGAGACCGGCGGCGACGAGTGCCACATGGCCTTCCATTTCCCGCTCATGCCGCGCATCTTCATGGCGGTGCGCCGGGAGCAGCGCTACCCGATCTCGGAGATCCTGGCCCAGACCCCGCCCATCCCGGCCAACTGCCAGTGGGGCATCTTCCTGCGCAACCACGACGAGCTCACGCTCGAGATGGTCACCGACGACGAGCGCGACTACATGTACGCCGAGTACGCCAAGGACCCCCGGATGAAGGCGAACATCGGGATCAGGCGCCGGCTGGCCCCGCTGCTGGACGGGGACAGGAACCAGCTCGAGCTGTTCACCGCCCTGCTGCTGTCGCTGCCCGGATCGCCCGTGCTCTACTACGGCGACGAGATCGGCATGGGGGACAACATCTGGCTCGGGGACCGGGACGGCGTCCGGACCCCGATGCAGTGGACGCCCGACCGCAACGGCGGCTTCTCCCCCTCCGACCCGCAGCGGCTGTACCTGCCGCCCATCATGGACGCGATCTACGGGTACCAGGCGCTCAACGTCGAGGCCCAGCAGCGCAACCCCGCCTCGCTGCTGCAGTGGACCAGGCGGATGATCGAGATCCGCAAGCGGCACCCGGTCTTCGGGCTCGGCACGTACGAGGAGCTCGCTTCCTCCAACCCCAGCGTGCTGGCCTTCGTCCGGCTCCCCGCCACCTCGCCCGACGACAGCGACGACGGCTCGGACCGCATCTTGTGCGTCAACAACCTGTCCAGGTTCCCGCAGCCGGTCGAGCTGGACCTGCGCCGGTTCATGGGCGTCACGCCGGTCGAGTGCATGGGCGGCGTGGTCTTCCCCAAGATCGGCGAGCTCAGCTACCTGCTGACGCTGCCGGGGCACGGTTTTTACTGGTTTCAGCTACCTGCCGCCAATAAATGACCGGACGGGGGGTAAGGCAGCCTCATGACATTTGAGGACGTGCTGACCACCTGGCTCGTTAAGCAGCGCTGGTTCGCCGGCAAGGGGCGGACCGTCCACGACCTGGCGGTCGTGGCCGACACCGAGATCACCGGCGGCGACCCCGGCCTGCGGCACCTGCTGGTCACCGTCTCGCACGGCGCGACCTCCGATTGCTACCAGCTGTTCATCGGGCAGCGCGCGCGGCTCCCGGCCCGGCTGCGGCACGCCAGCATCGGGCTGAACGGAGACTGGCACGTCTACGACGCGCTGCACGATCCGGACCTGACCCGGCCGCTGCTGGAGGCGATCGTGGCCGACCGGTCGATCGGCGCGCTGCGGTTCCGCCGGATCGCCGGGGCCGACTTCTCCTGGGCCGGCGGGGCCGGCCTGGACAGCCTGGTGCTGACCGGGGAGCAGAGCAACACCAGCCTGGTGTTCGGCGATTCGGCCATCTTCAAGGCGTTCCGCCGGGTCGCCCCCGGGCCCAACCCGGACCTGGAGGTCGCGACGGCCCTCGCCGAGCTGGGCTCCACCCACGTGGCCGAGCCCTTCGGGTGGATCGAGACGAGGATGGACGGCGCCACGACCGTCCTCGCCATCCTCTCCCGGTACCTCCGCGCCGCCTCGGACGGCTGGTCGCTGGCCGCGACCAGCGTGCGCGACCTGTACGCCGCCGCGGGCAGCAAGGCGGCCGAGGCCGGGGGCGACTTCGCCGGGGAGGCCGAGCGGCTGGGCGTCGCGACCGCGCAGGTCCACGCGGACCTGGCCGCCGCGTTCGGCGCCTCGGAGCTCGACCCCGAGGCCGTCCGCGACCTGGCCGAGCAGATGTTCCGCCGGCTGGACCTGACCACCGCGGAGGTCCCCGAGCTCGCCCGGTACGCCGACCTGGCCGGCGCGGCCTTCTCCAAACTGGCCAAGCTGACCGAGCCGGTCCAGGCGCAGCGCGTCCACGGCGACTACCACCTGGGCCAGGTCATGCGGACGCAGACCGGCTGGGTGGTGCTCGACTTCGAGGGCGAGCCCGCCAGCCCGCTGGCCCAGCGGCGGGCCAGGTCCTCACCGCTGCGCGACGTGGCCGGGATGCTCCGCTCGTTCGACTACGCGGCCAGGCACCAGCTGCTCACGCACCCGGACCGGGCGTGGCTGGCCCCGGTGGCCGGCGACTGGGTCCGGCGCAACTCCGAGGCGTTCTGCGCCGGGTACGCCGCCGGCGGCGGCCCCGACCCGGCGGCACACGAGGTGCTGCTCCGCGCGCTGCTCCTGGACAAGGCGGTCTACGAGGTCCGCTATGAGGCGCGGAACCGCCCGCACTGGCTCAGTATCCCCCTAGAATCACTGGCCGAGATGTAGTGACTACAGATCGAGCAGCCGACATGACAAATCCTGACCTCAGCCTGGGCGAGATCGACCAGATCGCCGCCGGGCAGCACCACGACCCGCACTCGGTCCTGGGGGCCCACCCCGTCCCGGATGGCGTCGTCGTCCGGGCCCTGCGCCCGCTCGCCGCGTCGGTGGCGCTCGTGCTCGACGACGGCCGCCGGTTCCCCATGGCGCACCTGCACCAGGGCGTCTTCACCGTCACCATCGGCGACGAGAAGGTGCCGGAGTACCGGATCGCCACCTCGTATACCCCGGGCGGGGCGGACGAGCACCTGTCCGACGACCCGTACCGCTTCCTGCCCACCATCGGCGAGTTCGACCTGCACCTGATCGCGGAGGGCCGCCACGAAGAGCTCTGGCGCGTGCTCGGGGCCCACGTCCGCGAGATGGGCGAGACCTCGGGTACGTCCTTCGCCGTCTGGGCGCCGAACGCCCGGGGCGTCCGCGTCGCGGGCGACTTCAACTACTGGGACGGCCGCGCCCACCCGATGCGCTCGCTCGGCGGGTCCGGGGTATGGGAACTGTTCATCCCCGGCGTGACCGACGGCACCCGGTACAAGTACGAGGTGCTCGGGCGGGACGCGGTGTGGCGGGAGAAGGCTGACCCGCTGGCGAACGCGACCGAGCACCCGCCCGCCACCGCGTCGGTCGTGTTCACCTCCCGGCACGCCTGGCTCGACGGCGACTGGCTGGCGGCGCGCGAGAAGCGTCAGCCCGCGCGCGAGGCGATGAGCGTCTACGAGGTGCACCTGGGCTCCTGGCGGCCCGGCCTGTCCTACCGGGAGCTCGCCGCCGAGCTGGTCGCCTACGTCACCGACCTCGGCTTCACCCACGTGGAGTTCCTGCCCGTGGCCGAGCACCCGTTCGGCGGCTCGTGGGGCTACCAGGTCACCTCCTACTACGCGCCGACGTCGAGGTTCGGCTCCCCGGACGACTTCCGCTACCTCGTCGACGCGCTGCACCAGGCCGGCATCGGCGTGCTGCTCGACTGGGTGCCCGCGCACTTCCCGCGCGACGCGTGGGCGCTGGCCCGGTTCGACGGCACCCCGCTGTACGAGCACCCCGACCCGCGGCGCGGCACGCACCCCGACTGGGGCACGCTCATCTTCGACTACGGGCGCCCCGAGGTGCGGAACTTCCTGGTCGCCAACGCGGTCTTCTGGCTCGAGGAGTTCCACATCGACGGGCTGCGGGTGGACGCGGTGGCGTCCATGCTGTACCTGGACTACTCGCGCAAGGCGGGCGAGTGGGCGCCGAACAAGTACGGCGGCCGGGAGAACCTCGAGGCGATCTCGTTCCTGCAGGAGGTCAACGCCACCTGCTACAAGCGCGTCCCCGGCATCTCGATGATCGCCGAGGAGTCGACCGCCTGGCCGGGCGTCACCCGGCCGGTGCACCTGGGCGGGCTGGGGTTCGGCTTCAAGTGGAACATGGGCTGGATGCACGACACGCTCGACTACCTGAGCCACGACCCCATCTACCGCCAGTTCCACCACAACCTGATGACGTTCTCGATGATCTACGCGTACTCGGAGAACTTCATCCTGCCGCTGTCGCACGACGAGGTGGTGCACGGGAAGGGCTCGCTGGTCGGCAAGATGCCCGGCGACGAATGGCGCAAGTTCGCCGGGCTGCGCGCGCTGCTGGCCTACATGTGGGCCCACCCGGGCAAGCAGCTGCTGTTCATGGGATCGGAGTTCGGCCAGGTCAGCGAGTGGTCCGCCGACAACGGTCTCGACTGGTGGGTGCTCCAGTACGGCCCGCACGCCGGCGTGCAGCGGCTGTCCCGCGACCTGAACTCGGTCTACCGCTCGACCCCCGCGCTCTGGGAGCTCGATACCGCACCGGACGGGTTCAGCTGGATCGACGCCAACGACGCCCAGGGCAACGTGCTGTCCTTCCTGCGCTACGCGGCCTTGCCCGGCCCGGAGGACGACGCGCCGCAGGGCGTCCTCGCCTGCCTGGCCAACTTCTCCGCGCTGCCGTACGACCGCTACCGCATCGGCCTGCCCCAGGCGGGCCGCTGGCGCGAGGTGCTCAACACCGACGCGTCCGACTACGGCGGCACCGGCACCGGCAACCTGGGCGCCGTCCAGGCCGTCGCCGAACCCTGGCACGGCCGCCCGGCCTCCGCCACCGTCACCCTGCCGCCCCTCGGCGTCCTCTGGCTCACCCCCGAGCCGGTCACCCCCGAGCCAGTCACCCCTGAGCCGCTGGCCCCCGAGCCGGTCACTCTCGAGCCGGTCGCTCTCGAGCCGGTCATCCCCGAGCCGGTCATCCCCGAGCCGCTCGCTCCCGAGCCAGGCGCGGCAACGGATTGACGATCCGCGTTGCGGGGTGCCCGCGCTAGGCGCTAACGTCCGAGCGTGGCGGCCCGGCCCTCGGGCGCCAGACGCTGGGAGGGGTTTGATATGAGCGTGCTCGTCATCGCGAAGTTCACCGGCGATACCGCCAAGTTCGGGCAGACCCTGGCCGATCGGGCCAGCGAATTCGCGGAGATCGGCGACCGGGCCAAGTCCGCGGGCGGGATCCACCACCGCTTCGGCGTGGGCGACGGCTTCATCGTGGTCGTCGACGAGTGGGAGAGCGTGCAGCACTTCGAGAGCTTCTTCTCCGACCCGAACCTGCAGGCCTTCATCGGGTCGGCCGGCGCGGATCCCGGTCCCCCGGAGCTCATCGTCGCCGAGGCGATCAGCACGCCCGACCAGTACTGAGGTCCGGCCGGCCAAACCGGGCCCTGCGCTAGTCCGTTACCCTGCACGGAGCATCATGGAGGGCGGGGGTCATGGCGGGAGGAAACGATGGAGCCGTTCGACCCGACCAAGCCGAACATCGCCCGCGTCTGGGACTACTGGCTAGGCGGGAAGGATAACTTCGCGGCCGACCGCGAGCTCGCGGAGAAGATGCTGGCGGTCCATCCGGTCTCGGCGCAGATGGCCCGGGAGAACCGGCAGTTCCTCGGGCGGGCCGTCAGCTACGTGGCGGCCCGCGGGATCCGGCAGTTTATCGACGTGGGCGCCGGCCTGCCGACCGCGGTGAACACGCACGACATCGCCCGGCAGGCCGACCCGGACGCCCGGGTGGCGTACGTGGACAACGACCCGATCGTGATCTCGCACGCCCAGAACCTGCTGGCCAGGAGCCCCGGGGTGATCGCGATACCCGGCGACATGCGCCACCCCGGGGCCATCCTGACCGACGCCGGGCTGACGGAACTGATCGACCTGACGCAGCCCGCCTGCGTGATCCTGTCCGCTGTCCTGCACTTCGCCGACGCCGGGACCGCCCGCGACGTCGCCGGCGCCTTTGCCCGGGCCATCGTCCCCGGCAGCTACCTGATCATCTCCGTCGGTTCCGGCAACCCGTCCGAGGGGGAGAACTTCACCTCGGCCTATACCGCCGCCCGGGTCTACATCCACCCGCCGGAGGATGTCCTGAGCTTCTTCGGCGGCCTCGAGCTCGTGCCGCCGGGCGTGGTCTCGGTGCTGAGCTGGTCCGGCGACGACCCGGCCCTGAACGCGGAGCCACGCACGTCGACCTTCCTGTGCGGTGTGGCCCGCAAGTCCTAGCGCCGGCCGGGCGGTTCAGTCGTCGTCGGAGCGGATGTCGTCGTCGTCTTCCTCGACGACGTGCATGGCGGCTTCCTCGGCGGTGGCCCCGCCGCCGTCGATGCCCTCGTCGCGGGCGAGCAGGTCGGTCACCCTGACTGGGTGGGAACCCTCGTCCGGCGCCACCAGGCGGCCAGCCCGCGGGTCGGGGCCGTCGTCGAGCAGGAGGCCGTCCACGTCCTCGTCCCCCGCGTCCTCGTCGCCCTCGATGTCCTCCAGGTCCTCGTCGTCGACGTCGAAGGGAAGGTCGGGCTCCTCCTCGGCCAGGAGTTCGTCCAGGGACTCGCGGTCATCCTCATCGCCGCGCCTGATCGCGCCGGTCCACCGCTCCGGCGGGACGACGCCGCGGTCCAGCGGGTCGTCGCCCGGAGCGCCGCCGAGCGTGTCCGTGGAGTCCGCGACCTCGTAGTCCTCGAGGTCGGCGGATTCGTGCGGGGTCTCGTCAGGCATCGTCAGCTCCTCTCGTCAGGGCCCTTCGCCTATCCGGCCGTCGCGGGCCGATGCCCGCCGCCGCTCGATTGCTTGCGCCTGGTCCGTCAGCGGGCCGCCCAGATTCCGCCGTCGACCGGGATGATGGCCCCGGTGACGTAGGCCGAGCCGCGACCGGACAGGAAGACCGCCACGCCGGCCATGTCGTCCGGGCGGCCGATGCGGCCAAGCGGGGAGGAGGCGGCGATCTCATCGCCGTACGCGTCCAGCGTCGCCGCCATCATCTTGGACTCGAACGGGCCGGGGGCGACCGCGTTGACGGTGATGTGCCGCGGGCCGAGTTCGCGGGCCAGCACGCGGGTCAGCTGGTGCAGGCCGGCCTTGCTCGCCGCGTAGGAGTAGGTCGGGAAGTCCGGCACCCGCAGCCCGTCGATGCTCCCGACGTTGATCACCCGGGCCGGGTCATCGGCGGTCCCCGCCGCCTCCAGCAGCGGCAGGAACGCCCGGGTCAGGTAGAACGGCGCCTTGAGGTTGAGGTCCACCACCTTGTTCCAGCCCACGGCGGGGAACTCCGCGAGCGGCGCGGCCCAGTTGGTCCCCGCGTTGTTGACCAGGATGTGCACGCCCTCCTCCGAGCGGGCGACCTCGGCGGCCAGCCGCTGGCATTCCTCCTCGCTGGCCACGTCGGCGGGCACCGAAATCACGATGCCGTACTTCGACAGCTCCTCGACGGCGGCCTGGCCCGATTCGGGCTTGCGCGAGCTGACGTAGACCGACGCGCCGGCCTGCAGCAGGCCGCGCGCGATCATCAGGCCGATCCCGCGGGTTCCGCCGGAGACGACGGCGACCTTGCCGGTGAGATCGAACAGGTCCAAAGGGGAACCTCCAGTCCGTCGGCCTGGCGTTGGTGCCGGTGCTATCGAGGCATTGTAGGCCCGCCGGGTCCCGGATCGGGCGGGTCCCAGTCCGTCGGCAGCGTCAGCCCGGGGCCGGTCAGCGCGGCGGGGTTCACGCGCCTGACGATCTCGTTCATCACGATGCGCACGGAGGGCTCCCCGACCCACAGGTGCCTCGCGCCGTCTACCGCGATCACCTCGGCCTGGGGCACGCGCGCGAACCGCTTGCGCGCCTCGTCGGGGCGCAGGTAATCGTCCAGCCCGGGGACCAGGACCGTCAGCGGCAGGCCGGCGGCCGCCCAGCGGTCCAGGTCGGCGTCGCCGGCCCGGCGCAGCGGCGGCGACAGCAAGATGGCGCCCTCGATCGCGCCAGGGTCGTCCAGGCCCCACCGCAGGGCCAGTTCGGTGCCGAACGACCAGCCGAGGAGCCACCGCCGTGGCAGCCCCGCATCGACCGCGTAGCCGATCGCGGCGGCCACGTCGTAGCGCTCGTCCTCCCCCGCGCCGAACGTGCCCTCGCTGGTCCCCTGCTCCGACGACGTGCCGCGGGTGTTGAAGCGCAGCACGGCCAGCCCGGCCAGGGCCGGGAGGCGGAACGCCGCCTTCTTCAGCAGGTGGCTGTCCATCATGCCGCCCTGCGTGGGCAGCGGGTGCAGGCCGATCAGCGTGGCGACCGGATCGGCCTCGGCGGGCAGCGCCAGCTCACCGACCAGCCGCAGCCCGTCCCGGGTGTGCAGGGTGACCGGGGTGCGCCGCGCCGGGAGCACCGTGGCCGGCCTGATCTCGCTCACGCTGGCTCCCCCGCTCACTGGCCCTCCTATCCCCGCGGCCTGCGGCGGAGCCGGTTCGTCCAGCACGGCTGGTGCCAGTGCCTGCGCTCCTCGGGGCCGACGTTGATCCCGTCGGCGGGCCAGGCCACCACGTGCGGAGTGCCCGGCGTAATCTCCTGGTCGCACCCCGGACACCGGTACGCCTTGGTCGTGCCCGCACCGGGTACCGGCCGGACCACCCAGTCGCCGTCGGGCCAGGTTTGCGTGCGTTCGGGCCCGGGCACGGGCTCCGGAGGGCCTGAGCGCTCACGGTGGAACCGGCGCGGGCTCATGCCTGCACACCCTATGCGGGAGCGACCAGTAGAGTTACCGTCCGTGCGGCTCGTCATCGCGCGGTGCAGCGTCGACTACGTCGGCAGGCTCACCGCCCACCTCCCGGAGGCCATGCGCCTGATCCTCGTCAAGGCCGACGGGTCCGTCCAGGTCCACTCGGATGGCGGCTCCTACAAGCCGCTGAACTGGATGTCGCCGCCGTGCAAGGTGACCGAGGAAGAAGGCCGGTGGTCGGTCACCGGCAAGGGCGGCGAGACGCTGACGATCACGATCGGCGAGGTGATCAGCGACACGTCGGCCGACCTGGGCACCGAGCCCGGCCTGGTCAAGGACGGCGTGGAGGCGCACCTGCAGCAACTGCTCGCCGCGCAGCTCGACCTGCTGGGCGACGGCTGGCGCCTGGTCCGCCGCGAGTACCCGACGCCGATCGGCCCGGTCGACATCATGTGCCGGGACGCGGCCGGGCACAGCGTGGCCATCGAGATCAAGCGGCGGGGCGAGATCGACGGCGTGGAGCAGCTCACCAGGTACCTGGACCTGCTGAACCGGGACCCGCTGCTGGCGCCGGTGCACGGCGTGTTCGCCGCCCAGGAGATCAAGCCGCAGGCCCGCGTGCTGGCCACCGACCGCGGGATCCGCTGCGTCACCCTGGACTACGACACCATGCGCGGCGTGGAACCCGACAACACGCTGTTCTGACCCGGCAGCGTAGATGCGTGCGGCCCCCAATCCCCGGATTCTCACCGGGTGGTTCGGGGCCTCACCTCACGTCCTCTGGTTTGCCCCTGCGGGCTTTCCTCCGTCTCCGGATCGCGATCTACGCGATGCATCATGCCTCCGGGCTGGTCCCCAGGTACTCGGCGAACACGGCCGGGACGCCGAGGACGAACGTATGCGTGCCGTGAGTCAGGCGAAGGCCGCGCGGGTCCCAGCTGAGTTCCCAGTCGTGGCAGTCCATCAGGTGCGTGACCGTCCTGATGAGAGCCTCTTCTCTCATCGGACGGGTCAGGCCCGGCGAGTCGCTCTCGAGTCCGACTTCGTAGGCCAGCCCGTCCTGGTCCAGGCGGCCGAGCTCCTCGATCCGCGCATCGACCGCGAGCACCACGGGCGCGAGGTACAGGTCAGTAATGTCATGGGGTCTGGCGGCCATAAGCACCTCCACGCAGAAATAAGGCCAACGCCATGGTGCCCCTGGCGGGCTATCCCTGGGCAGTGCCAAAGGTCCTGCGGCCGTCATGAGCGGCGGGCAGGCTGGCTGCTACCTGGATGACGTGGCGCGCTGGTGACGGCCCGCCGGGCGTGCGGGCTCAGCACGCCCGCGGCCGCGGCGACTCCGACCGCGAGGGCGGCCGGGATCAGCAGCGCGTCGCGCAGGCCCACGCCCGAGGCGGCCGCGCCGATGGCGACCGGGCCGGTCAGCAGGCCGGTGTACGCCACCGCGGCGATCCGCCCGATGTTCCGCCCGGCGCGGGCGGGATCCAGCCGGGCCGCCGAGGTGACGATCTGCGGGAAGATCCCGGCCAGGCCGACGCCCAGCAGCGCGAACCCGGCGATGCCCGCGGCCGGGGTGCCGATGAGCAGGCCGGCGGCGAGGCCGAGCCCGGCCACCAAGCCGCTGGCGCGGACCAGCGCCACCGAGCCGAACCTGACCGCCAGCCGGTCACCCGCCAGCCGCCCGGCGGCCATCGTGACCGAGAACGCGGCGAGACCCGCGGCCGCGACGCCGGCGGACGTGCCGAGGTTGGCGTGCAGGTAGACGGCGCTCCAGTCGCCCGCCGAGCCCTCGCCGATTTGCCCGGCGAGGGCGAGCAGGCCGAGCACCCAGATGATCGCGACAAGCTGGCCTGGTGAGTGCCGCGGCTGATCGCCGGGCGTGACGGCCTCGGCCGGGACGGGCGGCAGGACGACCCGCCGCCGGGCGAGCAGGACGAAGACGGCGAGCGGCACGGCCACCGCGGCGAACGTCGGCAGCGGCCCCAGCGCCAGCGCCGCGAAGATCCCGCCGATCCCGGCCCCGGCCAGGCCGGCGATGCTGTAGCCCGCGTGCAGGGAGGACATGATGGGCCGGCCGTAGGCGACCTCCAGGCGGGCCGCGCAGGTGTTCATCGACACGTCGAGCAGCCCGGCCACGACGCCGAACCCGGCCAGGGCGACCACCAGGACGGGGAGGCTACGAAGTTGCGGGCCGACGCCGATCAGGACGAGCGCCGCGGCCACGAGCAGGCCCGCGATCCGCTCGACGCGCGCGGCGCCGAACCTGTCGACGATGCGCCCGCTCAGCATCAGCGTCA
>Ga0187819_10000627_pt1 | contig 17816 bp, 18 predicted proteins | sample NC_wetland_sal_i_15_FD_132411 | JGI IMG/M metagenome (GOLD analysis project Ga0187819, IMG submission 132411) | Wetland sediment microbial communities from Neuse River Estuary, North Carolina, USA - SO4_4 | ecosystem: Environmental > Aquatic > Freshwater > Wetlands > Sediment | place: USA...
GAGCGCGTCGGCGTGCCCATGCTGCCGGTCGTTGCCGGCCCGGCGGAAACCCGCCGGCAGATCTGGCTCTACTCGCTTATCCTCGTGCCCCTGGCCCTAGTGCCTACGTTCATCGGCCTCGCCGGCACCGCCTATCTAATCGCTGCGGCCGGGCTCGGGTCCATGTTCCTCTATCTGGCCTGGCGCGTGCGCAAGTTCACGCAGGGGCGCGAGGCGGACGCTGCCGCGCGCAACCTGTTCGGCTTCTCGATCCTTTATCTCTTCCTGCTGTTCGCCGTGATGCTCGCCGAGCACCTGGCGATGCAGTGGCTCGCTTGAGGTCGATGCGGTGACGCTCGTCATGAACAGCGACACAGACGAGGAGCGCCAGCGCCAGAAGCGGCAGCGGATGCGCTCGCTCGCCATCGCGCTGGCGCTCGGCGCGCTAGTGGCGTTGTTCTACATCGCGACCATCGTGCGCATGGGCGGCAACGCTCTCAACCCCGCCATATGATGCGATTTTTTGGAGTAACACGGTGATGGCAGCGAACGGCAACGGCGAAGAGAAGGTGGGCGCGAAGCGTCGCGACCTCACCATCGTCGTCGTTTGCGGCGCCATCGTGCTCGCCATGGTGGGGCTGTCCTACGCCGCGGTGCCGCTTTACCGTCTCTATTGCCAGGCGACCGGTTACGCCGGCACCACGCAACGCGTCGCCAAGCCGTCGGACACGGTGCTCGACCGCACGCTCACCGTGCGCTTTGACGCCAACGTTTCGCCCGACCTGCCCTGGAGTTTCGAGCCGCTGCAGAAGAAGCTCGACGTCAAGATCGGTGAGAACACGCTCGCCTTCTACCGTGCCACCAACACCTCTGATAAGCCGGTGTCGGGCATGGCCGTGTTCAACGTGGCGCCCGAGGCCGCCGGCACGCACTTCAACAAGGTGCAGTGCTTCTGCTTCACCGAGCAGCGACTCGGGCCGGGCCAGACGGTCGACATGGCGGTCTCGTTCTACGTCGATCCGGCCTGGGCCGAGGACGATGACACAAAGGATGTTTCCGAGCTGACGTTGTCCTACACATTTTATCCGGCGCTGACGCCGAAGGTAAGGACGGGCAAGACGGCGTCGAGTGAGACAATACGAGCCGGCGGATGAGCCGCCGGGGAGCCGCCCCCAAAAGCGGTGCAATGGAAAGATCGAGCGACAAAGAACACCAACGGGGACTTCTGGAGATAAGGAAATGGCCGCGACGCACGCCAAACACCACGACTACCATCTCGTAAATCCGAGCCCATGGCCGGTCACCGCGTCGATATCGGTGCTGTTCATGGCCGTTGGGCTCATCATCTGGATGCGCTCCATGGGCGGCGGCGAGGGTCTCTTCGGCGCGCACGGGCCGTGGGTGTTCATCGTCGGCGCCGCTGGCCTGGTCACGACTGCCTTCCTTTGGTGGCGCGATGTCATCCGCGAGGGTACGCACGGCGACCACACCCCCGTCGTGCAGCTCCACTTCCGCTACGGCATGATCCTGTTCATCGCCTCCGAGGTGATGTTCTTCGTCGCCTGGTTCTGGGCCTACTTCAACGTGGCCCTGTTCCCCGCCGGCGTGCACGACCTTCTGAACTCGACCGACGTCGTGGGCATGGTCTCCCGCGACCAGCTCACTGGCGGGCACTGGCCGCCGCAGCCGGTCGACGGCACCGGCGTCACCATCCCGGCGAGCGGAGCGCCTACACCAGGCGTCTTCGAGCACACCTTCGACCCCTGGCATATCCCGCTGCTCAACACACTGATCCTGCTGAGCTCGGGCGTGACGGTGACGTGGGCCCACCACGCGCTGCTGCACAACAACCGCCGCGGCCTGGTCCTCGGCCTCATCGTCACCGTCTTGCTGGGCATGACCTTCACCGGGTTCCAGGCCTATGAGTACATGCACGCCGCCTTCAGCTACGCCGGCCACATCTACGGCTCGACGTTCTTCATGGCGACGGGCTTCCACGGCGCGCACGTGATCATCGGTTCGATCTTCCTCCTCGTATGTCTCATCCGTGCGATTGGCGGCGCCTTCACGCCCAAGGCCCACTTCGGCTTCGAGGCAGCGGCCTGGTACTGGCACTTCGTCGACGTGGTCTGGCTGTTCCTGTTCGCCTGCATTTACGTGTGGGGTGCCGGGCCCAATCCGGGTGGCCACGGAGCCTAAACTAGCCCTTATTGCGGAGCGGGGCGTCCCCCGCCGCCAGCGTGTCGCTGTCTCTCACCGCTTCCCATGTGCTAAGGCATTAAGCAGTGCGCGTGCGCTGCAGTCCTTCGATCGGAGTTCCATTGCCCGCTGAGACAGATGCCTCGCTGCTGCGCGCCTGGTTGTTGGCGCGCTGCCCGGCTTGCGGCCGCGGGCGGCTGTTCCGCAACGTGCTGGAGCTGCGCGAGGGCTGCGACAAGTGCGGCATGAGCTATCGCTTCATCGACACCGGAGACGGCCCCGCGGTGTTCGCGATCTTCATCCTGGGCTTTCTCGTATTGGGTCTCGCGCTCTACGTCGAGTTTACCTACGAGCCGCCGGCGTGGGTGCACGTCGTGCTGTGGGGCGCGCTGACGCCGCTGATTGCGCTCGTTCTTTTGCGCGTGTTGAAGGCGGGGCTGATCGCGCTGCAGTACAAGCACAAGGCCGAGGAAGGGCGCCTCGCCCAGGATTGACGAGCGGTGCCGCGGCCAAGCAGATGCTGAGCGAACTCAGAGCCAAGGGTCTGTTGTGGCCCGCCGTGATGACGCTCTTGGGCGTCGCGATCTTAATCGCGCTCGGCAATTGGCAGATGCGCCGGCTCGCGTGGAAGGAAGGCCTCATCGCGGCCATCGTCGAGCGCACGCATGCCGAACCGGTCTCGCTTGCCGAGGCCGAGCGCCGAGGAGGCGACGTCGAGTATTTGCGTGTCAAGGCCTCGGGCACGTTCCTCAACGCCAAGGAGCTCCACTTTTACGCATTCGATGAGCAGGCGGGTCCCGGCTGGCACATCATGACGCCGCTGCAGCTATCGGATGCCAGCCTCGTGTTCGTCAACCGCGGCTTTGTGCCAGACGAGCTGAAGGACGCTGCCAAGCGCAAGGAGGGCCAGCTGACGGGCGAGGTCGAGATCATCGGGCTCGCCCGCAAGCCAGAAATCGCCGGCGCCTTCACGCCAGCGAACGACGCCGGCAAGAACATCTGGTATTGGCGCGACCTTCCCGCCATGGCCGCGGCCGCGCTTGGCCCCGATAGCCCCCGCGTCGTCCCCTTCGTCGTCGACGCCGAGCTCGAGCCGCGGTCGGCCGGCTGGCCTCGTGGCGGCGTCACGCGGCTGGAACTGCCGAACCGTCATCTGGAATATGCGCTGACCTGGTACGGGCTTGCTGCGGCGCTCATTGGCGTTTTCGCCGCCTTCGCCGGTACGCGGTGGCGGCAGCCGCGCCCTTGAGGGCCCGAATTATCCACGGAAGCGCTTGCGATTAACGCATCTGTGCGCACGCGCGGTGCAGAGCCCCTCGTTCGCTTGTTCGGGTCCCCCCGGCCCTCTAGGGTGCTCGGCATTGCAACAGGCGAATGCCAGGAAAAGGCCGCGGCGCGTTGGACTACATCTCGACCAGAGGCGAAGCCCCGATGCTCGGCTTCGATGACGTGCTGCTGGCGGGGCTCGCGCGCGACGGCGGCCTCTACGTGCCAAGGACGTGGCCGAAGCTCGCGCCCGACGCCATTGCAGCGCTCGCCGGTCAGCCTTTCGCCGACGTGGCGGTGGAGGTCATCCATCCCTTCGTGGGCGATGCGCTCTCGCGCGATGAGCTGCGCCGCATGACCAAGGAGGCTTACGCCCGCTTCGGCCACGCAGCGGTGACGCCGCTCGTCCAGATCGCGCCCAACCGCTTCGTGCTCGAGCTGTTTCACGGGCCCACGCTTGCCTTCAAGGACGTGGCCATGCAGCTCCTCGCACGCCTCATGGACCGTGTGCTCGGCCGGCGCGGCCGTCGCGCGACTATCGTAGGCGCCACCTCGGGCGACACCGGCGGCGCGGCGATCGAGGCATTTCGCGGCTCCGAGCACGTCGACGTGGTGATCTTCTTCCCCGAGGGCCGGGTCTCGGACGTGCAGCGGCGCATGATGACGACGCCGACGGAAGCGAACGTCCACGCGGTTGCCGTGCGCGGTACGTTCGACGACTGCCAGGCGCTCGTCAAAGGCATGTTCAACGACCACGCGTTCCGCGACCGCACGTCGCTTGCGGGCGTCAACTCCATCAACTGGGCGCGCATCGCCGGACAGGTGACCTACTACTTCGCCGCGGCGACCGCTCTCGGTGCGCCGCACCGCGCCGTTTCGTTCGCAGTGCCAACCGGCAACTTCGGCGACATCTTCGCGGGCTACGCGGCAAAGCGCATGGGGCTGCCGATCGAGCGGCTCGTGATCGCATCCAACGTCAACGACATCCTGCCGCGTACGCTTGCATCCGGCACCTACGAGATGCGCGAGGTCGTTGCCACCACTTCGCCCTCGATGGACATCCAGATCTCCTCCAATTTCGAGCGCTATCTGTTCGAGACCTGCGGCCGCGATGCCGCGTTGGTCCGCGCCAAGATGGGCGCCTTGCGCCAGGAAGGCCGCTTCGACCTGGGTGGGCTCAAAGCGAACATGCAGAAGGATTTCGCCGCCGCGGCCGCGAGCGAGAAGGATGTGGCCGAGGCCATCGGCCGTCTCAGGGATGAAAGCGGCTACCTCATGGACCCGCATACCGCCTGCGGCGTGGTCGCGGCCGAGCGCGCGCTCGGGGCCGACCCCCGCACGCTGCAGGTCGTGCTTTCGACAGCGCATCCCGCCAAGTTCCCCGATGCGATCGCGGCGATCACGGGCAAGCGGCCAGCGCTGCCCGAGCGATTGTCGGGGCTGCTCACCGCGCACGAGCGCTTCAGCACCATCGACAACGATCTCGCCGCAGCCGAGCGCCACGTCGAGATCGTGACGCGCGCGACCTGCGAGGGCCCCGCATGACGCCGGCCATCACAACGCTCTCGAACGGCCTGCGCGTCGTCACGCAGACGATGCCGCATCTAGAAACGGTGTCGCTCGGGCTGTGGGTAGGCGCCGGCGCGCGCCACGAGAGCGAGCACGAGCACGGGATCTCGCACTTCCTCGAGCACATGGCCTTCAAGGGGACGAAGCAGCGCACCGCCCAGCAGATCGCCGAGGAGATCGAGGAGGTCGGCGGCGAGCTCAACGCGGCGACCAGCCTGGACACGACGGCCTATTTCGCGCGCGTCCTCAAGGGCGACGAAGGCGTCGCGCTGGGCCTCATCGCCGACATCCTGCAGAAGGCGGCCTTCGGCCGGCCGGAGCTCGAGGGCGAGCGCCAGGTGATCCTGCAGGAGATCGCGGCGACCCGTGACAGCCCCGACGATGTGGCCTACGACCTGCTGCATGAGGCCGCGTTTCCAAGTCAGCCCGTGGGGAGAGCGATTCTCGGCACGCCTGAGAGCGTAAAGCGCTTCACCGCGGCCGACCTGAAGGGCTTCCTGCGCCGCCGCTATCGCCCTGAAAACATGGTGCTTTCCGCTGCCGGTGCGGTCCGCCATGCAAGCATCCTCCGCCACGCTGAAGCCCTATTCGGCGGGCTCACTGGCGGTGGGCGAGCCGCTAAGGAGCAAGCTGCCGCGTACGTCGGGGGGACACGCGTTTCGGAGAAGCCGTTCGAGCAGAGCCATCTCTTGATCGGTTTCCCCAGTCCGTCCTACCGCGATCAGGATTTTTTCACCGCCCAGGTGTTCTCGGGGCTGTTCGGGGGCGGAATGTCGTCCCGCCTATTCCAGGAGGTTCGCGAGAAGCGTGGGCTTTGCTACGCGATCTACTCGACCGCGTGGGGCCTCAAGGATGTGGGGCTCTTCGGACTGCATGCGGCAACGGGAGCGCAACTGATGGGCAAGCTCATCGACGTCGTGGGGGCGGAGCTGAAGCGGGCGGCAGACACGCCCCCGAGCGCGCCGGAATTGGCACGCTCCAAGGCACAACTAAAGGCGGGCTTGCTCATGAGTCTGGAAAGCTCGTCCGCGCGCGCCGAGCAGATGGCGCGGCACCTTTTGAGCCACGGCCGCGTCGTGCCGGCCGACGAGCTGATCGCCAAGGTCGACGAGGTGACACCCGAGGAGGTGCGGGATTTCGCGGCGAAGCTATTCGCGAGTCCGCCCTCGATCGTGGTCGTCGGCAGCGGCCGCAAGTCGCTCAAGTACGCGCGTCAGGCCGAAAGCATGGCGCACCACTAGCTCTTGAAGGGAGCGGCGCATGGCGTTCTTGAGGTCGAGCATCACGCAGGACGCAGTCGGCATCGTGCGCGGGCGCGGCGTTTGGCTGCGCTTGCCGTTGATGGGCGACTATGGCCCGTGGGCCGAGCTTAGGACGCGGAGCCGCGAGCACCTCACCCCATGGGAGCCCGTCTGGCAGCGCGACGAGCTTTCGCGCAGCTCCTTCCGCCGGCGCGTGCGCCACTACCAGCGCGAGGCGCGCGAGGATTTGGGCTACGCGTTCCTCATCTTCCGAGATACCGATGATGCATTGCTCGGCGGCCTCACGCTCTCGAACGTGCGCCGCGGCGTAACGCAGGCGGCTGTGCTCGGCTACTGGCTCGGCCTGCCGTTCCTGAAGCAGGGCTACATGACGGAAGCCGTTGCCGCCGTCGCCGTCTTTGCGTTCGAGGATTTGCACCTGCACCGTCTCGAGGCCGCGACCATGCCGTCGAACGCGGCCTCCATCGGCGTGCTGGAGCGCAACGGCTTCCGAGCCGAGGGCCTCGCCCGGCGGCTTCTGAAGATCAACGGCACGTGGGAGGATCACGTGCTGCACGGGCTCTTGTCCGAGGAGTTCTCGCGCGCGCCCCTTCGCACGGCGGCGCCCTCGGCATGAGAGCCACGCGCGATCAGGCAGGACGCACGTACGGCCGCGCGGGGGTCGCAGGCAGCGTGTGCTTTGGCCTGCTCGCCGCGCTCTTCGCGCTGGCGCTTCCCGCCCCCGCGCTTGCGCTAAAACCCATTGTCGTCGACCCGGACCAGGACCGCATCGAGATCACGACGCTCGGTGAGTTTTACGATGGCCGCGGCGACAGCCTGCAGGTGGAGACCGCACCCGCCGCTGACGGCATGACCGGGCGCATCTCGGTGAATGCCAAGACGCCAGGCACCAACCCCAACTGGTTGGTGTTCGCGCTGTCGAACCCGACCGACAAGCCAATAGAGCGTTGGCTCACGGCCGAGCGCTACAACGTTATCGGCTCGGGCGCGGTATGGCCCGACCTTGACGCGCAGCGCATCGAGGCGGTTACGCCGTCGATGGACTTCGTGCCCGACCGTATCAAGAGCGACCGCGCAGACATCTTCCGCATTACGCTGGAGCCGGGGCGTACCATCACCTACGTGGCCGAGCTGTCGTCCGACCGCTTCGCGCGCGTCTATTTGTGGAAGCCGCTCGATTACGAGCTGAAATCGCGCGACCGGCTGCTGTTCAACGGCATCCTCCTCGGCCTTACCGGCCTTCTCGCCATCTTCCTGACCGCGATTTTTGCCGCGAACCACAAGGCGATCTTCCCGAGTGCCGCCCTCGTTGCCTGGTGCGTGCTTGCCTACCTGTGTGTCGACTTCGGCTTCTTCCACAAGCTCTTCCAGCTCCGGCCGGAGGACAACGCCGTCTATCGTGCGGCGGGCGAATCCGCCGTTGCCGCGAGCCTCGTCATCTTCCTGTCGGTGTTCCTGCGCATTGCGTTCTGGCACGGCTTGATCCGCATGCTGTTCACGGTATGGATCATCGCCCAGCTTACGCTCGTCGCCGTCGCCGTGATCGATCCGCGGCTCGCGTCCACATTCGCCCGCACCTCGTTTTTGGTGATCGGCGCGGTCGGCGGCGCGTTCACGCTGTTTTTGGCCCTGCGCGGCCAGGATCGCGCGCTGTCGCTGATCCCCACGTGGATCCTGTTCCTCATCTGGATCTTCGCCACGGCGATGACGCTCACGGGGCGTCTCGCTGGCGACGTCGTCGTCTCCAGTCTCGTCGCCGGGCTCGTCCTCATACTCGTGCTCATCGGCTTCACCGTGACGCAGTTCGCCTTCCGCTCGCGCGAGCCGCTCTACGGCACGACGCCGGGCGAATTGCAGTTGCGCGCGCTCGCCGTCGACGGTGCCGGCTCGGCGGTGTGGGAGTGGAACGCGCGCCGCGACGAGATCAAGGTGAGCCCGCTGATCGAGGCCTCTCTCGGTCTCGCCCCCGGCGAGCTTTCGACCAAGGTCGACGATTTCATCAAGCACCTGCACCCTGCGGACCGCGACCGTTTCCGGCTGATGCTGTGGTCCATGCAGGAGCGCACGTGGGCCAAGATCCGTACCGATTTCCGCATGCGCCACGCGGACAACACCTACCGCTGGTTCGAGCTCGAGGCCTCGAGCGTGCCCAATGCGGACATGCGCGCGCTGCGCTGCGTCGGCCTCATCCGCGATGTGACTGATGCCAAGCGTGCACACGAGCGCCTCCTGCACGACGCCGTGCACGACAGCTTAACTGGCTTGCCCAACCGCGAGCTCATGCTCGACCGTCTCAGCGTGGCGGTGATGCGCGCCAAATCGAAGGATGGCGTGCGCCCGAGCGTGTTCTGCATCGACATCGACAAGTTCAAGAGCGTGAACGTCTCGTTCGGCCTCGTCGTGGGCGACAGCCTGCTCTTGACGGTCGCGCGCCGCCTGCAGAGCCACCTCGGCGCGCAGGACACGCTTGCCCGCGTCGCGGGCGATAGGTTCGCGATCGTGCTCGTGGCCGAGCATGCGCCGCAGGATCTCGCCGGGCTTGCCGAGCGCGTGCGCCGCTCTCTGCGCGCTCCGATCAAGATCGCCGGCCAGGAGATCGTGCTCACGGGTTCGCTCGGCATCGCCGTCTATGACGGCGGCGAGGGAAGCCACCTCGACCTCTACAAGGAGGCCGAGATCGCCATGTACCGCGCCAAGCGCGGCGGCTCCGATCGCGTCGAAATCTTCCGCCCGGAGATGCGCGCCGACCGCGACGACCGCGTTGCGATCGAGAGCGATCTGCGCAAGGCGTTGGACAAGAACCAGATCCGCGTCCTCTATCAGCCGATCATCTATCTGCCGACGGAGGAGCTCGCGGGCTTCGAGGCGCTGGTGCGATGGGAGCACCCCAAGCGGGGGTTGATGAACCCCGTCGACTTCGTCCCCGTGGCGGAGGAGAGCGACCTGATTGTTCGGCTCGGCTCCTACGTTCTGCTGCGCGCCGCCCAGGAAGCGGCACGCTGGCAGCGCGAGCTTCCCCGCGACGAGGATCCGCTGTTCGTTTCCGTAAACGTCTCGAGCCGGCAGATCTTCCGCCAGAACCTGATCCAGGAGATCCGCCACATTCTCGGCCGCAACATCGTGCCCAAGGGCTCGCTGCGGCTCGAGATCACGGAAAGCTTGGTGATGGAGAATCCCGAGCAAGCGACCGAGATCCTCGAATGGCTGCGGGGCGCCGGCGCCGAGCTCGCGATCGACGACTTCGGAACCGGGTATTCCTCGCTCGCCTATCTGCAGCGGTTTCCCTTCGACACCATCAAGATCGACAAGACGCTGGTGCAGTCGAGCGGCGCTAACAACGGAGCGGGCTCGGCCATCGTCCGGTCGATCGTCGCGCTCGCGCACGAGCTCGGCAAGAAGGTCGTCGCCGAAGGTGTGGAGACGCCGGAGGACGCGGGCTACCTGCGCTCCATCGGCTGCCAGTACGCGCAGGGCTTCTACTATGGCGAGCCGATGTCGGACCGCGACGTGCTGCAGCTCCTCAAGATGGTGCGCAAGGCCGAGCACAAGCTGCGCCCGCGGGGTTTCCTCCGCGCCAAAGCGAAAGGCACGCCTGGCGAACAGCAGAAAGTGCGCAAGAGGGCTGGAAAGCGTGCGCCCGCAGCCGCGCACGCCAACGGCAGCAGTCCGCCACCGCCTCCCGGTCGCGCCCCCCTGGCAGCCGGCAACGCAGGCGTTCTCCCCAATCGCACCGTGCGTACCCGCTCGCGGTCTGCCAACCCTGCGATGTTGCCTCCGCCGCCGCCGCCGATGCGGCTATCGCCCCCGGCCAGCGGCCAGCCGGGTCTTCCCCAGAGTGGCGGCGGCTTTCCGCCGCCGTTCGCCCAGAACGGCAACTTCCCGCCGATGCATCAGAACGGCAACTTCCCGCCTCCGATCCCCAGCTTGGGTTACCCGGCGGACGCTTCCCCTGCCTTGCCTCCATCCGCGCCCCCGCTGCCCCACGAGTTGATGGGCGGTCTCCCGCCTGGGCCTCCGTCTTCGTCGTTCCCGGAGACCCCGCCGCCGGTCGCGTCCCACGACACGTTTGCCGACCGCGGCTCGTCGCCGCAGGATCCACCGTCGTATGGCGGCGCTCCCGTCGCCGACGGGGGCCTGCCGCCAGCGTTCGGCGCAAGGCCACCCTTCGCGCCGCCTCCCGCGCACGACGCGCTGCCGGACCTCGATGGCGTGGACAGCGGCCAGGCCGGCGATGGTTTCGACACCGCTCCGTCCGAGATGCCGCCGCCAGAGCCGCCGCGGCTCGGGTTCGGGGAGCCACCGCCCACAGCGGCTCCCCTTCCGATGGCGGAGGGCGCGGGCCATGTCCCGTTGGATCGGCCACCGCCGAACGAGGTGCCGGATATGGGCGCTCTCGCAGACGCCCTGCGCCGCGCCGAGCTAGACACCCCGCCAGCCCCGGCACCCGATCCTGCGCCGAGCCCACTGCATCAACGCCTTGCCGCGGCCCTTCCCGAGGCGGCGCCTGCACGCGCGCCGGCTCCGGCACGCCGTCTGCCCGCGCGCCCGGCGTCGGCTAGGCCCGCACCGAAGCGGCCGGTTCCAGATTTCTCCGGCTTGCCGCCCGCGATGGCGCAGAGCCTCGCCAAGCTCGCGGGCGTTCCCTGGCCGCCGCCGCAGCCATCTGCCGACAGCGGCGCCAAGGAGGCGCGTCAGCTCGAGGACGAAGGCGTTGGAGCACCTGCGGGCCAGCCGCGGCGCGACTCATAGCGCCGACTTGTTCTCATTGAGATTGGGAAGTTTGGGCGCACGCTCAAGCGTGCCCGGCGTCGCTCACGAGGTGCGAAGGATCGATGCCGATCTTCGCGAGCGCACGAGCATATTTGGATTCGAGATCGGCGGCGAAGATCAGATCCGGGTCCGCAGGACAGTTAAGCCAGCCGTTGGCCTGGATCTCGCTCTCGAGCTGTCCCGGCGACCATCCGGCGTAACCGAGTGCCAGGATCGCGCGGTTGGGGCCATTGCCGGCGGCGATCGCCTTCAAGATGTCGATGGTCGCCGTCAGGCACACGCCATCCTCGATGGGTAGCGTCGAGTCGTTGACGAAGTAGTCGGAGCTATGGAGCACGAAGCCGCGCCCCGTTTCGACCGGGCCGCCGACGTGGATCGACATGCTGCGCACACCCTCGGAGATGCCTTCCGCCGTCGAGGGCACGATGTTGAGCTTGCTCAAGAGATCTGGGAACGAGATGTGCGAGGCGCGCTGATTGATGACGAGCCCCATCGCCCCATCCTCGGAATGCGCGCAGATGTAGATCACGGAGCGCGCGAAGCGCGGGTCCGACATGACCGGCATGGCGAGGAGGAGCTGGCCGTCGAGGTATCCTTCTCCGCTCGAGCGGCGCGGTGGGCGAGGCATCGTCATGAAGCGAGATTATCTCGTCGCGCGGCAGCATGTGAAGCGGCCATTTGCGGCAGCAAGCCGTTGCGCCGCTGAAGGCCGCGACAGGCTGCCGCCAATGTAGGCAATTTTTCATCAAGTCGTGATTTGCCGGTGGTTCATGAGACGCTACAACGCTTGCCGAGCCCGGGGCAGCATCGCCAGATAAGTAAGATCATGAAGCGCGTTCATCTCGTCGGTCTCTGCCTGGTGCTGGGCCCGCTCTTGTCGCTGACCGCGGCCGAAGCGGCTACGGGGCTCGTCTCCGATTGGGTCGAGGGCCACAGCTCGCGCGCGCGCCTCATCGCCGGCAACGGAATGGCCGGTGTCGAGGTGCAAATGCCCGAAGGCTGGAAGACGTACTGGCGCACTCCGGGGGATGCCGGTGGCGTGCCGCCGTCCTTCGACTGGTCGAAGTCGGAAAACCTCGCCGAAGCGATCGTGCTCTATCCGGCGCCGAAGCGCTTCAGCGACCGCGCGGGAGACACGGTTGGCTACAAGGGCACGGTGGTCTTCCCCGTGCGATTGACCGCCAAGGATCCGGACAAGCCCATCGACCTGCGGCTGTCGCTCGAGTACGGCGTCTGCAAGGAGATCTGCATCCCGGCAGAAGCGGCGCTGTCGCTGGCGGTGGCGCCCGCCAAGGGAAGCGAGGTGCCCGATGAGCTCGCCACCGCGCTGAAGCTGGTGCCGGCTCCCGAGGGCGCGCGTCGACCGGGCGATCCGATCCTCAAGCGCGTCGTTTCCGAGCTCGGTGGCGCCAAGCCCAACATCATGCTCGAGGCAGAGTTTCCCTCGGGCTCGGAGCACGCCGATCTTTTTATCGAGGCCCCAGGCGGCCTGTTTGTGCCGCTGCCGAAAAAGACCTCTGATGACGGCTCCGGGCGCGTGACGTTTCAAGTCGATCTTTCCGAGGATGTCGATCTGCAAGCCTTGAAGGGCCAGAAGCTCACGGCGACGCTGGTGTCCGACAACGGTCAATCGGAGGCGACGTTCGCCGCCGATTGAGCGAACCTTTTGAACCCCAAGCCAAAGAGGGCGCCCCTATGACGATCAAAGTCGGTGACAAGCTTCCCGATGCAACCTTCATGGTCATGAACGTCGGCTCCCCGGGAAAGACGACGACGGCGGAGGTGTTCAAGGGCAAGAAGGTCGCGCTGTTCGCTGTGCCGGGCGCCTTCACACCCACCTGCCAGCAGCAGCACGTGCCCGGGTTCGTTGCGCGCGTCGACGAGTTGAAGCGCAAGGGCGTCGATGCGATCGCCTGCACCGCCGTCAACGACGTGTTCGTGCTGGAGCAGTTCGCCAAGGAGACGGGCGCCCGGGGCAAGATCCTCATGCTCGCCGACGGCAATGGCGAGTTCGCCAAGAAGCTCGGGCTCGACATCGACCTGTCAGGCTTTGGGCTGGGGCTACGGTCGAAGCGCTACGCCATGCTCGTTGACAACGGCGTCGTGAAGGTGCTGAACGTCGAGGACGCGCCGCCCCAGCACGACAAGTCGAGCGCCGCCACGCTGTGTTCGATGATCGACCTCTCGCTCTGAGGAAGGCGCTCCGGTTCAATCGGCCTGCGGCTCCGCCTTCTCGCGGCGCGGTTTGAACGCTGCCATCGCCTCCCGTGCGAGTTCGTCGGCACGCTCGTTCTCAGGATGGCCGGCGTGCCCCTTCAGCCAGTGCCATTCGATCTCGTGGTGCTGCCGGGCTTCGTCGAGCTGCTGCCAGAGATCGGCGTTCTTCACCGGCTTCTTGTCCGCCGTGCGCCAGCCGTTCTTCTTCCAGCCATGGATCCAGCGGGTAATGCCATCTTTGAGGTAGGCGCTGTCGGTGTGAATTTCGACCTCGCTTGCCCGCTTCAGCGCCTCGAGCGCGGAGATGGCAGCCATCAGCTCCATGCGGTTATTCGTGGTGAGCGCCTCGCCGCCGGAAATCTCCTTGCAGCGGTCGCCCCAGGTGAGAATCGCGGCCCAGCCGCCGGGGCCGGGATTCCCGGAGCACGCCCCGTCGGTGTAGATCACCACCGGCTTGCGGGCGCTCATCGCACGGCTTCCTCCAGCCCGTAGTCCGCTATTCCGCGCACGCCCTGGTGGAAGCGCAGACGGCGCACGTACTCGAGCGGGTTCTTGGGGCTGACGAGCGCGTTCCTCGGCGTGTTGAGCCAGTCATAGGCGCGCGTCAGCAGGAAACGCAAGGCGGCGCCGCGCGCAAGCTGCGGCATCGCCTCGCGCTCGGCCGGGTTGAGCGGGCGCAGCTCCTCGTAGCCGCGCAGCAGCGCGCGTCCCTTGGTGATGTTGAACGACAGGTCCTTTTCGAAGCACCAGGCGTTGAGGCACACGGCGATGTCGTAGGCGAGCGCGTCGTTGCAGGCGAAGTAGAAATCAATGAGGCCCGAGAGGCGGTCGCCGAGGAAGAAGACGTTGTCGGGAAAGAGATCGGCGTGGATGACGCCGCTGGGAAGCCCCCTGGGCCATTGGGCCTCGAGGCTTCGGAGCTCGCTTCCGATAAGAGGCGCAAGATCCGGCGCGATCTCGTCCGCCCGGTTGGCGAAGCGCTCGTAAAGCGGCCGCCAGCCCGCGAGGCCAAGGGCGTTGGCGCGCTCAAGCGCAAAGCCTTCTGCTCCCATGTGCAGCTGCGCCAGCGCGCGACCCACGGCTGCGCAATGGACGGTTGCCGGCCGACGCACCCAGAAGCCTTCCAGAAACGTGACGAGGGCGGCGGGGCGCCCCGCGAGTTCGTTCAGGTTGCGGCCCTCATTGTCACGCACCGGCGTCGGGCAGGAGACGCCGCGCGTGGCGAGGTGCTCCATGAGGCCGAGGAAGAAGGGCAGGTCCTCGCGCGCCGTGCGGCGTTCGTAGAGCGTCAGGATGAAGGGTCCGCGCGAGGTGTGCACGATGTAGTTGGTGTTCTCCACCCCCTCGGCGATGCCCTTGAACGACAGCAGCTCGCCCAAGCCGTAGCTGGCGATGAAGGTCGCAAGCTCCTCGTCGCTGACTTCGGTATAGACGGCCATGGGGAGTGTCAGCCTTTCCGGCGGCGGACGTCAGGTAACGGGGGAAACGCGAAGTTCGCGCGGCACGTTGAAGGCGATGTGCTCGCGTGCGGTCGTGATCGTCTCGAGCGTTACCTCGAAGCGCGCGCGGAAGGCGCCGATCACCTCCTCGACGAGTGCCTCCGGCGCCGAGGCCCCCGCCGTCACGCCGACGCTCGCACGGTGGGCAACTTCGTCCCAGGGAATGTCGGCCGCCCGCTCGATCAGGCACGCGTTGGAGCAGCCCGCCCGTTTTGCAACCTCGACGAGGCGCAGCGAGTTTGAGCTCTGCGGGCTGCCCACGACGAACAAACAGTCGATCTTCGAGGCGATCGCCTTGACGGCGGCTTGGCGGTTGGTCGTGGCGTAGCAGATGTCCTCCTTCGGCGGTCCGACGATGTGGGGGAATCGCGCCTGCAGGACGCCGACGATCTCGGCCGTGTCGTCAACCGAGAGTGTGGTCTGGGTGACAAAGGCGAGCTTTTTGGGATCGCGCGGGTTGAACGCGCGCGCCTGCGCAACGGTCTCGATCAGGCGGACGGCGCCCTCGGGCAATTGCCCCATGGTGCCGACCACCTCCGGGTGGCCGGCATGGCCGATCAAGAGGATTTCCAGGCCCTCGGCATGGTGGCGCTCGGCTTCGATGTGGACCTTGTAGACCAGCGGGCAGGTGGCATCGAGAACGAACAAATCGCGGGCCAGGGCGGCCGCCGGGACCGCCTTGGCGACCCCGTGTGCCGAAAAGATCACGGGTTGGCCGGTCTCTGGGATATCCTCAAGCTCCTCCACAAAAACGGCACCTTTGGCCTTCAGGGAATCGACGACAAAACGGTTATGCACGATCTCGTGGCGGACATAGACGGGTGCCCCATATTTCTCGAGCGCTAGCTCGACGATCTGGATGGCCCGATCGACGCCGGCACAGAACCCGCGTGGGGCCGCGAGAAACAAGGTCAAGGGCCGGCGCTGCGGCGGCTGTGGTGGGGACGAAGCGGGCATCGATCACTCTGTTTCAGGGGCGTCTGTGCGCCTTTGGCGTGGAACGCTTGGCCGGGGCTCGTTTGGGGTGCTAGGTTTGACGCGCGACAATACAGGAAGCCTCTGCCGGCGGCCTAGGGGGTTGGTCCAACCGGACACGTGTGAGGCCGCAGACGGGCTTGACCGGGGCGCTATGACGCAATCCGCGAAGATGGCTGCGCGAGCGGGCGCCCGCATTTGTCTTTGCGGCATGCTAACCCTAATGGCTGGCGGTTGCGGTCTTTCCTCTATCACCTCCGGTTTAGGGTCCAGCATCTTTGGCAGCTCCTCCTCGACTCCGGAGGTGGCGCCCGGCGTCAACGAGGAGCAGCTCCTTTCCGCCGCCAAAAGCAACGACCAGCCGGTCACCGCCGGACCCATCGGCGAAGTTGCCGCCGGATGCCCGCGCTTGAGCATCTCGCCGCGCGGCACCAACCTGACGATCTACGAGGACGGACGCGCCGGCGACGGCCTCGCGATCATGCACCGTGGCGAGATCACCAAGACGGCGCGTGAGTGCCAGCTCGAGCCGGGCCGCGTCACCGTGCGCTACGGCTTCTCGGGCCGCGTGCTGCTCGGGCCGCGCGGCCGTCCCGGCAACATCACGTTGCCCGTCAACATCCTCGTGACGGACGCCAAGCGCGAGAAGGTGACGACCGACAAGATGACCGTCGCCGTCCCCGTAGCTGTGGATAACCCGATCGGCTACTTCTCGGCCGTGCGTTCCGTCACCTTCGACGTTCCCGAAGGGTCGCGGCCGGGCGAGTTCGAGGTGTTCGTCGGCTTCGATCAGGGCGCGCAAGGGGCCGGCTAGCGGGAGCGCTCGACGCGCCGCCCCTGCATCGAATTCCAAATCTTCGAGCTAGTTCAGCTTGCCGTCGAGATCGCGGATGCTCGACTCGATGAGCGCATTCGCCGTCTGGCCGGTCGTGCGCGACTTGAGGATCTTCTCCGCCGCAGCGATCGCGCTGTCGACCGCTGAGGCACGCACCTCGGCAAGCGCCTGCGCTTCCGCCCGCGCGATCTTGTCCTCCGCGAGCCGCGTCCGGCGCTCCACCGACTCGGTGAGGCTCTTGCGCGTCTCGGTGGCGAGCGCCTCGCTTTCGCGCCTGGCCTGCTCCAGGATCGATTTTGTCTCTTCCTCGGCCTGGCGGCTCTTGCGCTGGTAGTCGTTGAGCAGCGATTGCGCCTCGTCGCGCAGCCGGCGCGCCTCGTCGAGCTCGTGGCGGATCGCCTCGGCGCGGGCGTCGAGTGACTTTCCGACCATTCCCGGCACTTTGTAATAGATGAGCAGAGCGATGAACGCGAAGAACGCGATCATTACCCAGAAGACGGGATCGGCCGGATCGAAAAGCATCAAATCCTCACTCGGCGGCGGGTTGAAGCACCTTCTTCACCTCGGCGGGGCTAACACTCTCGCCAAGGAGCTTGCTGACGACCGCGCTCGCGGTTTCCGCCGCAATCTCGTTCACGCTCGACAGCGCCCTGGTCTTCGTGGCGGCGATGCGCGCCTCCGCGTCGGCGAGCTTGGCCGAGAGCTGCCCCTCGACCGAAGCGCGCTCCTTGTCGGTCTCGGCGGCGAGCTTGCCGCGCATGTCCTTTGCCATGGAGGACGCCTTCGCCCGCGCCTCGCTCAGCGCGCGCTCATACGCGGCAAGCGCCGCATCCGTCTCCTTCTTGAAGCGCTCGGCTGCATCGAGGTCGCGCTGGACACGGTCGTGGCGCTCCTCGATCACCTCGCCGATGCGCGGCAGCGCTACGCGGGCGAGGATGAAATAGAGGACGACGAAGGTGATCGCGAGCCAGATGAGCTGCGGCGCGAAGTCGGCGGGGTTGAGCTGCGGCAAGCCCCCCGACTTTCCCTCATGCGCCGTCGCGGCGGCCGCTGCCGCCAGGACGAACGCGGGGATCGCTGCGATCATGATGTCCTCCTCGCGCGAGCTTAGGTCCTGTCCTTGGATCAGCCGAACAGGATGATGAGCGCGATCAGCAGCCCGAAGAGGCCGGTCGCCTCGGCGAGCGCAAAGCCGATCAGCAGGTTAGTGAACTGGGCCGGCGCAGCCGACGGGTTGCGCATGGC
>Ga0187819_10000628_pt1 | contig 17799 bp, 13 predicted proteins | sample NC_wetland_sal_i_15_FD_132411 | JGI IMG/M metagenome (GOLD analysis project Ga0187819, IMG submission 132411) | Wetland sediment microbial communities from Neuse River Estuary, North Carolina, USA - SO4_4 | ecosystem: Environmental > Aquatic > Freshwater > Wetlands > Sediment | place: USA...
ACCTGCTGCGCGGTCGGCAGGTTGATCTCGATGCCAGTCAGGGAGGCGTAGGCCATCAGGCGGATGAGAGCCCCCTCAAGTTCACGAATATTCGATTTGATGGCGCGCGCGATGTACTCCGCTACATCATCGGGAAGCCGCACGCGCTCGTTCTCCGCCTTCTTCTGCAGAATGGCAATTTTCGTCTCGAGGTCCGGGGGCTGAATGTCTGCAATGAGGCCCCATTCGAAACGGGAGCGCAGGCGCTCCTCAATCGCCGAAATGTCTTTCGGCGGGCAATCGGAGGAGATCACGATCTGTTTCTGCTGATCGTAGAGCGCGTTGAAGGTGTGAAAAAACTCCTCCTGGGTCCGCTCGCGGGTGGCGATGAACTGGATGTCGTCGACCATCAGCACGTCCATGTTGCGGAAGCGGTCCCGCAGCGCAGCCATGCGTTCAAAGCGAATGGAAGCAATCACTTCGTTCGTGAACTTCTCTGCGCTGACGTACGCCAGGCGGAGGGCGGGATTGCGGCGTTTCAAATCATGACCTATCGCCTGCATGAGGTGGGTTTTGCCCAACCCAACGCCGCCGTACACGAACAGGGGGTTATACGATTTGGACGGCTGTTCGGCGACCGCCTTGGCGGCAGCGTGGGCGAATTGATTCGAGGCACCCACGATAAAGGTATCGAACGTATATCGCGGATTCAGTTGGTGGCTTGCAGAATCGAAGTCCAGCCTGGCTTGCGTCGCCATCGGGGCAGGCGCAACTGGCTCACTTTCCGTGCAAATGAACTCGAGAGCCAGTTCCGGCCTGCCAATCTCCGCTAGAACAGCCTTCAGCAGCTCGCCATACGTTTCTTTCAGCCGCTTTGAGAAGAGCCGGGTGGGAACACGGATAACAATCCGGTCGTTTTCGGCATACTCCTGCCTAGTAGGCTGGAACCAGGTGGCAAAGCTATGTGGATTAACCCGGCGTTGGGTATGCTGGAGGATCTTATCCCACAAAGTTGTCGACAAAATGCGCCCCTGGACCAGATTTCCACTGTTGTGGAAATGTTGTGGAAAACTCACACCCGCCCGCTGGTAGGTGTCTTGTGAGTCTGGGCCTTTCGGATCGTAAGCCGCTTTAAAACAACCCCCGCGGCGCAAAACAAAAAACCTCTCGACCAACTCACGACCGCTCAATTTGTGCGTGGCGGATTTTGCCTAAATGCGAAGAGATGAGCAAGAGAAATTAAGCGATTTTGGTTGGGGCGCTCCACAGTGGATTCACAGGTTTTCCACAGAGCGGACACCGGGGAACAAAACGTTTTTTCTTGGACCTTATCTGCCACGCCAACACAGAAATCGAAGAAAGGCAAACGGACCCCCAAGGGCTTGAAATCGAGGTTTTGCGGGAACTGTAATCGCGCTCGAAAGGAAATCGACCGTGCAAAACCGCTTCGCGGTCCATCGGAGCATCCAGGAGGTTTCCACAGAATGGCAGGCGTGGATGCTTGTGGAAAATGTCACTCGCCGGGCGAAAGCCTGAACTCATTTTGTAGCGGCAGCGGAATCGGCGGGTTTGTCCGGGCGGGCGAAATCAAAGACTCCAAGCGGGTCCGAGCCCAACAGGATTCGCTTTGCCTCAACGAGAATCGCCACAGGTTCAACCGCGGCTCCTTCGGCTGTGTAGGTAGGGTAGGAAGCAATGGGTGTGCCGTCCTTAGCGAAGCGGAGAAGCGTGTTCCCGACCGCGCCCCAGATATCTTGATCATCAGGATCGACAGCAATCGCATTAAAGAACGGACTCTGAGCGGTTTTTTCGCGCCGGGGAATTCCGAAAACGTCCACTCTTTTTCTCTCCAGGCTGGAGACGAATTGGGTTGCCGGCAAAGAAACGTCTGCGGACGCGAAGCCGAAACGGTCGTATATGCGAAACGTGGGATTGCTGAGGGCCGCGAATGCAAAATAAAGGCGCCCCGCGGAGTCGCCGAAAACACGTCCTCGGTCCATCAACGGCGCTGAGCCGGTGGTGATAGAAGCATCAGCCGCATCTCCGAAGCTGCGAATCGTCGAGCCGTTCTCGTTGAGAATCGTCAGCAGCCGTTCCGAACGCAGGACACTCACGGCGAAATCACCGCCCGAGAGGCAGGCGAGGGAAGTGGGAGCGGCGACGCGCACGGATGAAATCAGGGAGCCATCCGGCGCGAAGATTTTCACCGTGTTGGCGCCCCGATCAGCGACAAAGATGCGGCCATCGGGATCGACATCGAGATCAACGGCATACACGATCTTTGTGTCCTTTGAGTTGGCATTCGGAATCTGGCCCGCCCGCTTTCCATCCGCGCCAAAGACGAAAACGGTGTTCGCCGGCGAGGCCAGGACGTAGTACCGTCCTGCGCCATCGCGTTTCACCGAGCGGAGCCCGGGACCCACATCGGGAAGAAATCGGCCACTCCTGGCGACCAACTCGCGTTCTGCGTTGCGCTCTTGGCCCCGCGCACAAACTGCCGCCAACATTGATAGCAAACCCAGCAAGGCGATCAGAAACACTCCGGAATACTTGCGGATTAGCGTGGGCCCTGTAAGAGGCATCGGACTGGAATTATATCGGCTGTCGGTTCCAACAGATGCCAGGTTCTGCCCGCGCGTTGCTTGCGTTAAACGGCAGAACCGGACAGAAAATTCAGAGCACGTGGCCGGGGCGATTGCGCACGCAGTCGGCCAAGCATATTTGGATGATGGGCGGCGGCGAGATCGTCGCTTCACTCCTCGATGAGGAAGAAATCGATGAGTTCAGCATCTCCGTTATCCCCATCTTCATCGGCGAAGGGATCCCGCTCATCCCCGCGCCATCGTTCGGGTGCCGCTGAAACTGCTTTCCAGCAAAGCATTCCCCGACGGAATGGTGCATCTTCATTATCGAGTGGTCGGGCGTGACCGCACTTGACCTCGGCATTCATGCCGCGCCCAGCGGAGATGTAGCTGCTAATCGAGGCGGAAGTTAAGGCGCTCGATCGAGCGGGCTCGGCCAGTAGTCTCGTCGACCTCGATCAATGCGGTATTCATCTGCACATTTTCACTGGCGACCGAAAAGCGCGTGGGCATGGCCTCGAGAAAACGCTGGAGTATTCCTTGCGTCTCCATACCAATGACGGAGTCATGAGGGCCCGTCATTCCGACGTCTGTAATAAAGGCGGTGCCGCCAGGAAGAACGCGATTATCGGCTGTGGCCACATGTGTGTGCGTGCCAACCACCGCCGAAACCTTCCCGTCGAGATACCAGCCCATGGCCTGCTTCTCTGAGGTGGCCTCGGCGTGCATGTCGACCAGGACCACCTTCACATCGGCCGGCACATTCGAAAGCTGCTGTGCAGCAGTGCGAAATGGATCGTCGATGGGCACCATGAAAGTGCGGCCTTGCAAATTCAAGACGGCGTAACCGATTCCGTTCTTGGCAGTCCCTAGGCGAAGACCCTTCCCGGGTGAGCCATTGGGAAAATTGGCAGGACGCAGCAGGCGCGGCTCATGCGGGAAATAGTCGAAGATTTCCTTGCGGTCCCATATGTGATTGCCGCTGGTCATTACTTCTATGCCGCAAGCGAAGAGCTCGTCGGCCAGGCGTGGCGTGATGCCAAAACCGGAAGCGGCGTTTTCGCCATTCGCTATGCACAGATCGATCGATCTCTGAGTGAGGATGTCCGCAAGCCGATCGTGCACGATCTTTCGGCCGGGGGAGCCCACAATGTCGCCAATGAACAGGATTCTCAAGGTTGTCAAGTTTTGAGGAGCGGTCCGCTTCGCCGTGTGTTGCTAGGCCCTGAACCCCACAAATAAGTGGGTGCCCTGCGCCTACCTCAAGGCTTCCCCGGCCGAAGCCGGGTCGTGCGCACCGGCAGGACGACTTGAGCTCCCGGGGATCCAGTGTTGGTTCAAAAAGGCTTTCGCAAACATGCACCTGCGTCGCAGGCCGTCTCCGCAGGTTATTCTAGCAGGAACGCCAGCGCAGAGTTTTGGTAGCAGACAATTTGTGCCGGTCGTGGCACTAAATGCAATCCGCTCGAGGTTTCTTTTTCTGTCCTGGCGAAGTTTAGCTAAACCTGCAGCACATCGCCTTCCCGGGCAACCAAATCGTAGAGTACAGGGTTCACGAAAAAGCCGAGGAACATCCGCGAAATCAAGCCGGCCACAATGACGATAGCAAAAGGTTTCTGCGTGTCGGAACCGATGCCCGTCGAGAGCGCTGCAGGCAATAGGCCGAGGCAAGCGACGAGCGCGGTCATCATGATGGGCCTCAGCCGGAGCAGCGAAGCTTCCACGGTGGCCGTGCGGATATCTTTGTTCTCGAGACGCAGCTTGTTGATGTAGGAGACCAGAATGACCGCCGTTTCGACCGAAACACCCAGGAGCGCCAGCAGCCCAAGGACAGACGAAACGCTGAACGGGGTGTGCGTCAATTTCAGCGCAATGAGCGCGCCGACAGGCTCCGTCATAATGACGCCCAACGCAATCGTCACCGGGAATTTGAAGTTGCCGTACAGCGCAAACAGGATAAGGAAAATAAGCAGGATCGATAGCGGCCCGATAACATCGAGTTGGCGTTTGGCTTCGATGAACTCGCTGTACTCGCCGCCCCAGGAGAGGCGGTAACCCGTTGGCAGAGAGCGCTCGATGTCTGCGATGGCCTGCTGTCCGGCCTCGACAGCGCTGGCTAGGTCGCGGCCTTCGATGCTGTACTGCACACCGATGTACCGGGAGTTGTTCTCGCGATAGATGAACGAAGCGCCGCTTGCCTCGCGGATGTCGGACAATTCGCGCAAGGGAATCTGTTGACCCGCCGGCGTGCCTACAAGAAGGTTCCCGATCTCCTGCGCGTTCTCCCGGAACTCCGGCTTCATGCGCACCACCAAGTCGAACAGCTTTTCGCCCTGAATCACTTGCGTGGCGGCCTGGCCGCCCACGGCCGCCTGAACGATGGATTCCACATCCGCGACGTTGATGCCGTAGCGCGCGATCTTATCGCGGTCGACATCGATCAGCAGGCTCGGCTGACCGAGTTCCCGCACCACGGTCAGTTCCGTGAACCCGCGCACCTGCGACAGGCGCCTTTTGATTTCGAGCGCTGTGTCCTGGAGAACGTTCAGGTCGGGACCATATACTTTCACAGCGAGTGCGCTCTTGAGACCTGTTAGCGCCTCGTCGACGGCATCTTCCGCTGGCTGAGTGTAATTGAAAATGATTCCGGGAAACGCCTCGAGCCGTTTCTGAATATCCTTGGTGAGAGCCGCTTTGTTATGAAAGGGGCTCTGCTTCCAGGCGGGATCTTTGTAGGGCTTGAGTCCTACGTAGAATTCACAATTGAAAAAGCCAGTGGGATCCGTACCGTCGTCTGGACGACCCAGTTCTGACCCAACATCAGTGACCTGCGGATACTTCATCAAAACGTTGCGAATCTGCGGCGCGATCCCGGATGCCTCTTCGTAGGAGATCGTGTAAGGCATGGTGGCGCGAACCCAGAGAGCGCCTTCATCCAGATGCGGCATGAATTCGCCGCCGATAAATGGGATGAGCAAAAGCGTCGCGCCAAAAATCGCAGTTGCCACGAGCATGGTGATCTTCGGGTGGTCGAGGCACCACCTCAACTCGCCCTCATACTTCCGGCGGATCCACTCGAACGGCTTGTTGATGCGCTCGTGAACACCTTTCTTGAACCAGTAGGAGCACATGACTGGAACGAACGTCAAGGTGAGAATCAAGGCCCCCACGAGAGCGATGGACATTGTGTCAGCCATGGGATGGAACAGTTTCCCCGAGGGCCCGCCCAGCGCATAAATCGGAATGTAACCGGCGATGATCACCGCAACCGAATAGAAGATCGGACGATCCACGTCCCGCGCAGCCGCCAGAATCACTTCAGGCAGACTGTAGTCCCGCCCTTCACGCAGGCCGAGCTCACGATAGATGTTTTCCACCATAACGAGCGTGCCGTCGATGATGATCCCGAAATCGATCGCGCCGATGGAGAGCAAGTTGGCGGCGACACCACGGGCATGGAGAAATATGAATGAGAAGAGGAGGGCGAGTGGAATGGTCAGTGCCACAATTACGGCCGCGCGAAAACTGACCAGGAAGAAAATCAAAACGATGAGGACCAGGACCATGCCGCGGAGGAGGTTGGCTTCCACCGTATCCGTGGTTAGGCGGACCAGGTCGCTGCGATCATAGTAGGGGCGGATTTTGACGTCCTGCGGCAGGACGTGATCGTTGAGTTCTCTCGTTTTCGCCTCGACGCCTTTCAGCACGTTTTGCGTCTGGTCGCCGCGCAGCATCATGATCACGCCTTCTACGGCGTCGTTCGTTTTGTTGAATCCAAACTCGCCGAGGCGCGGCGCGTGACCAATCGCTACTTCGCCGATATCCCGAATGCGAACCGGCACTCCATTTTGATTGCCTACAATGATGTCCCCGATGTCGCGCATGTCGCGAACCAGGCCGATTCCGCGAACGTAATAGAACTGGCCACCCTGCGAATAGAACCCTCCACCGGTGTTGGCGTTGTTGATCGAAAGCTGCTGCAAAACCTGCGGCACAGTGATGTGGTAACCGTACAGCCGCGCAGGATCGAGCAGGACTTGATACTGCATGACGGTCCCACCGAATCCGGAATCATCGGCGACACCGCGCACTTGCTTGTACTGCCGCTCGATGACCCAATCTTCGTAGGTCTTCAGTTCTTGCGGCGAGCGGTCGGGACTCTCGATCACGTAACGATAGACAAGCCCGGAGGGGCTGGAGAGGGGCGCGAGTGTTGGAGTGACGCCGGTGGGATAGTTCACTTCACTCAGACGCTGGAACACTACTTGTCGCGCGAAGTAATCATCCGTGTCCTCGTCGAACGTCAGGATCACGTGGGAGAGCCCATACAGCGAGATCGATCGCTGAATCGCCATCTTGGGCACGCCGTTCATTTCCACTTCCGTGGGTAGCGTGACCAACCGCTCCACTTCTTCGGCTGCGTGCCCGGGCCATTGCGTGATGACCTCCACCATGGGCGGTGAAAGGTCGGGATATGCGTCGACGGGCATCCTCTGAAACGACACTGCGCCGGCCATCACGAGGAAGGCCGTGAGCATCAGCACCAGAAATCGCTGCCGCAATGACGCTTGTACGATGCGATGAATCACGCGCGGCCCGTCCTAGTGCTGGAGAAAATTAGCGAATTGGAGGAACAAGCTTCCGTTTGCGACAACCCTGTCTCCAATCGAGAGGCCTTTCAAGATTTGCGTCCTGCCGCCCTCGCTTTGCCCAATTTCGATCGGCCTGCGCCCGAACTGATTCGACGCGACCGCGATGTATACGAACGGCTGGTTTTCGTCGTCCCGGAGCACCGCAGCATCCGGAACGGAGATCGCGTTGCGGATAGAGCCGGCGATGACAGTCACGATAACGTACATGTCGCGCTTCAGTTTATCCCCAAGATTATCGACGACGATTCTGGCTTGCAGCGTTCGCGTGTTCGGATCAAGAGCCGGAGAAATGTAGGAGATTCTTCCTTGAAAGGTATCGGGGTACGCGTCGGTCTGAACGGACACGTCGTCGCCCCTGTGGACGTACGCCAGATCGGCCTGATAGATGTTGGCCAGCACCCACACCGTGCTGGTGTCCGAAATCGTGAAAGCTTGCGTTGAACCCGCCTGGATTACCTGGCCTGGGGCTACGAGGCGCTCAACGATTTCTCCTCCGATCGGCGCGAGGAGCGGGATTTGAGCAGAGGACGCAGCGGCCTTGGCAAGATCTTCGGGATTCTTGATTCCTAGAATCTTAATCGCCTGCTCGGCGGCATTCATGTCGGCTTGCGCCTGGATCTGATCCGACTCGGCTTGCAGCAAGTCACGCTCGGCGATCGCGTGGTGAGCGTACAAATCCTGCGCGCGTTGGTAATTCTTAGCTGCCACGCGAAGCGTATCGCGCGCCTTCAAATAGGTGGCCAGCAACTGCGAGTAATCCGGGCTGCTCACCTCGAGCAAAGGCTGCCCTTCGCTTACAAGTTCGCCCGGGACCACAAGGATCCGACTCACCGGCCCGCCAACCTGCGTGATTACGGGAGTCGTCCTAAAGCCGTTGAAGGCCACCGACCCTGTGAGCCGCAGCGTGCGGATGAGCTTGCCTGGTTCAACCGTGACGATCTGCACGTGTGACAGTTGGTTGTCGGGGATCGTGAATAGCTGGGGCGTCTCCGACCTTGTTCCCTTTGCGGAGAACGACGTCATATCATTTGCGCCCTGCCCCGCGCTGCAGCCCATCAGCAGTAGGGGCGGGAACCCGACCGCAATTGCGAGGGCCAAAGGAAAACCAGAGATTCGGGTAATTCTCATGGCAAACTCCTGGTTCCAACCGCTTCGCGAAGTTGCTCTAGTGCGGAGAGGTACGAAGCAAGCGCCTGGCGGTACGCCAGTTGGGTCGCGCGATAGCTTCGCTCCGCGTCCAGATAATCGAGCAGGCTCGCCGCACCCCGCTGGTAGGCGTACTGGCTGATGTCCCGGTCCTGTTTGGCTTCGTCCAGGTAGCCCGAGCGGAAGATCGTCACGATTTGATTGTTGGACTGAAGAGCTTCGTAAGCGTCTCTAACGTCCGTGAGCACTTGACCATTCGTGGCATTTTCCTGCTCTTGCGCCTGGGTGATGGCGTAACGCGCCCGAGCGATTTCACCTTGGTTGCGGTCGAAGATCGGTAGTTGGATGCTGCCAAAGAGTGAAGCTGTATTGGCGTCACTGACGTGCGTGTAATTGATCTGACCTGTGAAGTCGCGCTTTCCGTTGGCCTTCTGCAGCAGATACTGGCTGTTCGCTGCGGTGACTCCTTGCTGCGCGGCACGCAGGTCGGGGCGGTTCTGCAGCGCCTTCATCTGCAAGTCCTCCAGGCCGGCTCTCAACGGCTGGTAATCGAAATCTCCGGAAACGTCATAGTCTACAGAGATGGACTCGTAGCCCAGCAACTGGCGCAAGCCTGAAAGGCCCTGCGCTCTTGCCAGTTGCGTCTGCGAGACATCGGTCTGAAACTGCAGGAGCTGCAGCTTGATTTTCAGATAATCATCTTCGCTGATGTCGCCTGCCTTGTAGCGCGCTTCGCTGATGTCGACAGTATTCTGAAAACTTCTCAGGTCTTCTTGGGCGAGGGCCAGGGTCGATTCAGCGAGCTGAACGCCGATGAATTGCGACGCCGTCTGAAACGTGAGTGTTCGCTCGTTATCGACAACCTGGGAGCGCGTCACAGCGGTTTGGTCCTTGGCTGCCTGCAGGCGATGCTGCCGCTTTTTCCCGCGTTCGAAGAGGTAGCTGATGCCAAGATCGAATTCCACCGTATTGTCTAAGAACGACGAGTTCAGCTGGCTGGGCTGAAAAAATGGCAGGAACAAGCTGTCGCCGAGCAGGACCGGATTCGGGCGCAAGTTCGCTGTGGTTTCCTCGGCTTGACTCTGTTGAATCGTGGTGCGTGCCGCCAGCAGCGTATGGTTGTGTTGAAGAGCCATCTGAATGGCTTCATCAAGACTGATTCTCACTGGCCCCGTTGTTTGCGCGACGGCAGGTCGAGCAACCGTGATAGCACCAAGGCAGACGATCACCGCGAAATAAGCGAATCGCACACGTTGTACACGCATGAGCTTTTTTTTCACCTTCTAGTAGCGCAGTTGACGAAGAGAAAAAGTAAATGGTGCGTCGCCACATAGCGGCGCAGGATAAGAATCGAGGGCTCAGACGGCGGGTGGAGCGCGTGCAGGTACCCGCGGGACCACAGGTCCTTGCACAACTGCGGGGTCCCGCGGCTCGGGCTGCGCTCCGATAGGCGCAAAAAAAGGCGAACGGTCGCAGGAAAGCGGATGATCCATCGGCTGGTGATTCAGGTGGCAGATTGAACAGTTTGTCTCAGACGAACTTGCGTGGTTGTGCCAGACGACGCCTGCGGTAGCCGCGAACACGAGTGCCGCGAGCGCCACTGCAACAAGTAAAAGCCGAACTGGCTGATGTTCTGGCACGTCGTGAATACTAGTCTGTCCGGAACTGCTTGAATATACAATAGATGCTCGAAAGAACGGAACCGGTTACTTTGGGCGCGGATCAAAGTGCTAACCGTGCTCAATTCGAGCGCTCGAGAGCCTTCTCGACCATGCTCACGCACTTTTCGACGCGCTTGCGCAACGGCCCTTCGATTTCGTTCTGGCGCTCGCGCAGAGTGAACATTTCATCGGCGATGTTGAGCGCAGCGAGAACAGCAACCTTCAGCGAATCGGCCATACGGGTTGCTTCGGCCACTTCACGCATCTTGCCGTCCACATAGGCAGCCAGCTCCCGCAAATACTCATCGCTTTGCCCTGAGTTGACGCTGTAAACTTGATCGTAAATCTCGATTTTCATGTTGCGACTCCGGCTGAGTGCGGCATTGTCGATCATTCGCGCGCGCCAACGCAAGCCGCATTGACTCTATACCCTCTGAACCGTTCAGGAGGCGCGCAGCGTGGCGCCGAGCTTCTCTTGCAGTGCGGCCACGATTCGCGACGAAAAATCGGACAATTGTGCATCCGTCAGCGTACCCTGCGCGCTCTGAAACGTGGCACGGACCATCAATGAGAATTTTCCGGCAGGAATCTGGCCGCCACGGAACAGGTCGGCGGGCTCGATACTCTGCACCTCCGGAATTCGCAACTCGCGTATCACGCCCTCCACTTGAACGAACGGCACGCCGTCGGGCAGCACAAGAGAAAAATCTCTTTGCACTGCCGGATAGCGAGCAAGCGGCGTGAATTTTAGCGTCGCGCGCGTTGCCTCAATAGAGGTGAGCAATCGCTCAAGATCAAGCTCTGCCAAAAATACGTTTTGGCGCACTTTAAGCTGATCGGCGACGCTCTGTGCGAGCCGACCCGCAACGCCGACTTCACAGGTGCCGCGACCGCGGTACAGAAAATCAATATGACCGGACTCGTCTTGGAATGCTAGACGCGCAAGCAAAACGGAGGCCGCCTCAGTGTTACGCAAGAAACCTCCGGTAAGTCCTCCACGCCATACGAAGCCGCCTGCCAGTCGGCCAATGCTGTCGAGATCGCCTTTCAAATCGGCGAACGAGAATTCCCGCGCGTCCTCGTAAATTGTTTTTTCGCTAGCGAGTCCCGTTGCTCCCACGGTCAGGATCGGCGTTTCCATCGGCTCGCCGTCGCGCAATTCGTATCTTTTGCCGATCTCGAAGAGACGCAGGTTGCGTTGGCCATGGTTTAAATTCCACTCAATCGCACCCACCATGCTGACGATCCCGGTGGAACGCATGACCGATGCGTCTTCCGCGAGCGGATTGCCGATCACCGCAGGCGCGACGTTTTCAGGACGAAAAAGCGCGTCGCGTTTCGAGTCGACCAGCGGGATCTCAAGAATTTCCTGATATCCGAGCGCGATAATCCGTTCCCGCAGGCGGTCCATGGCTTCTGCATGAGGCAGCCGGTGCGCCGGTATCTTCGCAGGTGGAAGGCGCGGCGGAAATTTGTCGTAGCCATAATGTCGCGCTACTTCCTCAATCAGGTCGATACCACGCGTGACGTCCTGCCGCCAGCTAGGCTGGGTGCAGTCCCAGCGGGCAACCAGCGAGCCCGCGCTTCCGCGATTCGTATCCACAGGAACGGGCTTGAATCCGAGCGCGCCCAGAATCTCCTCAATGTCGCGGTCGCGCACGTCTGCTCCCATGACGCGCAGCAATTCTTTGCGCGTGAATTCGATTTTGCGCGGGGCTTCGCGACGCGGGTAAACGTCCACCACGCCGGCAAGAACCTCGCCTCCCGCAACCTGCTGAATCAGCTCGGCGGCGCGACGAGAAGCAAGTTCCGCCATCTCCGGATCAGCGCCGCGCTCGAATCGATAAGAAGCTTCTGTACGGAGGCCGAGCGCCTTGGAGGTGCGGCGAATGGAGATGGGATCGAACCAGGCGCACTCGATCAGAATATTGCGCGTGCTGAAACTGATTTCGCTATCGGCGCCGCCCATTATGCCGCCAATTCCTACCGCGCGAGTCGGATCGCACACCAGACACATATCCTTCGTAAAGGTGCGCTCGATTCCGTCGAGGGTGCGCAGCCTTTCCCCCGGCCGCGCGCGCCGCACGACAATCCGATGCTCGCTGAGCTTGTCAAAATCGAATGCGTGCAAGGCATGCCCCAGTTCGAACATCACATAATTGGAGACGTCGACCACGTTGTTGATCGAGTTTTGGCCGATAGCCTCGAGCCGCTGGCGAAGCCAATCGGGAGACGGCTGCACCTTCACTCCTCGTACGACCCGTGCCGTGAAGCGGCCGCACAAATCCGGCGCCTCGACATCGACGCGTGTGGCTGTGGAGACCTTTTCGGCCGATTCCTTCAGGTTGGGTTGTACCGACTTCAGCGACTGGCGATAGATCGCTGCAACTTCCCGCGCAATGCCGTAGTGGCCGAGGCAATCGGGACGATTCGAGGTGATTTCCGCATCGAGCACCGGGCCGGCGGGCGTTCCCTCGATGGAGTCGACGGCGATGCCGGCCAGCGACAGCCGGGAACGGAGTTCGGCCGCAGCCGCCGTCACGTCCACAAACTCCTTCAGCCAGTTGTAGACGACTTTCATGCGCCTCCGGCCAAGCCTCGCACTGCGTATTCCGAAGTCATCACAGTCGGACTACGCTAGCGCAAGCCGGGTCGGCGAAGCAACAGAAGTCGAGATTGGCGCAAGAACCTGTCACCCGCGGGATGTTGGCTTGGCGGGGCTGACCGCAGTTCGGCGCACGGATTCTCAACGGCGGATTCGCGATGTTCTGTCATGCCATACCTTCGGGAGATTTGCAGCAGAAACTCATTACTGCCACGGACCTTCCACTCCATTCGATTTTACGAAGGCGGCGAGGTCTCATTATTATGCGCGGGAATTTGCTTCCTTCGGGAATGAAAAAGAATCGCCCCGACGAATTCAGACACGCTAAAGGCCTTGCCGGCTTTCGCTAGTTCCCGCCGCTATGGAAATTGACGCAGGAACCGCACATCGTTCTGGAAAAACACGGGAAGTTCGACCCCATACTTCATCATGGCGAAACGATCTACACCCATCCCGAAAGCGAACCCGGAGAGGCGCTCGGGATCGTAGTTCACAAAGCCGTACACCGCGGGATTCACCATCCCCGCGCCGAATAGTTCGATCCACCCGGAGTGTTTGCACACTCGGCAGCCTTTTCCGCCGCAGACGTGACACGAGGCGTCCACTTCCGCTGAGGGCTCGGTAAAAGGGAAGAAGCTTGGCCGCAGCCGCGTTTTCACCTGCGGTCCGAAAAATTCGCGCACGAAATACTCGACCGTTCCCTTGAAGTCGCAGAAAGTGATGTCGGTGTCGACAGCCAGCCCTTCGATTTGGTGGAACATATAGCTGTGCGTCGAATCTGGATTATCACGGCGATAGACCTTTCCGGGCACGATGATGCGTACAGGAGGCTGCTGCTTCTCCATAGTACGAATCTGCATCGGCGAAGTATGAGTGCGCAGCAAGCGGGGCGAGCGCGTCCCCTCGATGTAGAACGTGTCCATGTTGTCGCGCGCGGGATGGTGCTCGGGAATATTGAGCGCTTCGAAGTTGTAATAGGGCGTCTCGATTTCCGGCCCTTCCACCACGCTGAAGCCGATTGAAAGGAAAATACGCTGAAGCTCTTCAAACGTTTGGCGTATGAGGTGTCGGGTGCCAAGAACCCGCTCCACGCCGGGAAGTGACAGGTCGATCTTGTCGCGCGCTGCTGCGGCTTGTTCCGCGGCGGTTTTGATCGCGGCTTCGCCTTCAGCGAGCGCAGATTCGATGTGAGCCTTTAGTTTATTGAGTTCCTGGCCGATTACTTTCTTCAGTTCGGGCGGAGCAGGCTTGAGCCAATTGTCGGTGATTAACGAGAGGACGCCGGATTTGCGTCCGGTCCAGGTCACAACGAACGTTCGCCAAGACTCTGGATTCGAGGAGTGAACGCTTGCCTGTTCGTCGAATCGGCTCCGTGCCTCTGCAAAACGCGCCACGATGCGATCGGGCGTAGTGTCTCCCAGATCTGCTAGCGTTTGCTTGACTATGGACTCCTCAACCATGCGACCCTGATCCATCGGCATAGTACGAATCTCCGTAAGCGCCGCAACGCCAATTTGAGCCGGCGAGCAAGCCCCGTTTACAGCTCGGCAGCTTTAGCAGCTACGAGCTAGCTGCTGGCGACGCGGCGGGCCCGTTCGCGAGATGCCGCTTCGCCGATGCGACTAATGCTGCAAACCCTTCCGCATCGCGGACGGCCATGTCCGCCAGAATCTTGCGATCGATATCGATCCCACCGAGCTTGAGCCCGTGTATCAACTGGCTGTACGTCGTCCCGTTATTTCGCGCCGCTGCTCCGATGCGTTGGATCCACAGCGTGCGGAAATCGCGCTTGCGATTTCGCCGGTCGCGATAGCTGTAGCGCAGCGAACGGTTGACCGCCTCCTTGGCCGACCGGTACAGCTTCCCCTTCGTCAGGAAAAAACCCTTGGCGTGCCGGAGCAACTTCTTGCGCTTCGCCCGGCGCTTGGTTCCACGTTTTACGCGAGCCATGGCTCTGTTTCTCCTGTTCTATTTCCAAATGTTTGCGCGGAGAGAATGCCACGGAGGAGCGCGTTGCTTCGAATCGAAAGCAGCGCGCTTTCGCTGAGCAAGCCTCCGCGGCGTGTTCGTTGAGCTCTCGCAAAACTCTGCGCGTTTCGCAGGAGCAGATTCAAGCTGACGTATTCAGCTTGTCCCGGCCGGCAGGCCCGCCGCGGCGGATTACGCTCTGCCTGGCACGGTGGGTGGCCTAAACTCCGTACGGCAATTCGCGGCGGACCTTCGAAGCATCCGCCGGATCTACTACGACCGCTTTGCCCAATTTTCGCATCCTGCGCGGCGCTTTGGTGCCCAGCAAATGGCGCTTTCCAGAATGCATGCGCATCACTTTCCCGGTCGCCGTGATCTTAAAACGCTTGGCGGCGCCGCGATGCGTCTTTAGCTTCATTTTCTTGTTCTTCTTCACAATATCCTCATCAAGCCGCTCTGCGCTCTGTTGCCCCTATGCTTGCCCGCCAGTCGCAGGCTGCAGGCGTCCCGAAGGAGCGGCAACGCCCTTCTTCGGAGCCAGGAGCGCCAGCAAAATGTTTGCTTCCATTCGGGGTCCGAACTCAACTTGCGCGTGCTCGGTTATGTCTTTCAACAGGCGATCCATCTTCGAACGGCCCACATCCTGATGCGCCATTTCGCGGCCTCGATGAAAGATCATGGCCTTCACTTTGTAGCCCTCGCCCAAGAACCGGATGATTTGGTTCTTGCGGACCTGATAATCGTGCTCCGCTGTTGAGGGCCTGAACTTCACTTCTTTGATCTGCGAACTTTTTTGATGCTTCTTTTGCTCGTGCGCCTTTTTGTTCTGCTCGTACAGGAATTTTCCGTAGTCAACAAGCTTACACACCGGCGGCACGGCGTTAGGCGAGATCTCCACGACGTCGACGCCCGAATCGCGGGCGCGCTTCATGGCGTCGAACAGAGACATCACGCCAAGTTGGTTACCATCATCGTCAATCACGCGGACTTCACGAGCACGAATGCGCTCGTTTACTCGAAGGCCACCCGCACCTCGCTCTGCGATAAACCCACCTCCAATGCCCCGCGAAACCGTATTTGCCGCTGTACCGTTTCCGGCAGGCTAAAGACAGAAAAGCCCGCCCGAAGCGGCGGGAGCAAAAGTATAGCACGCCTTTGTCCCTCGCTCGCAATAGGTCAATTGCGGCTTTGTCCATGTCGTGCAGGCTGTGCGTCGCGCTATGCTATTCTCAAACACTAGCTCTCTGAAAGCTCGCTTTCGCGCCAGATCCTGTAAGAGGAAACGAGAATGCGGAAACAATTGGCCGCCCCGCACCTCGGTGCGGAGCGCGTCCTCGCTCTGTTCGCCAATAAGTGGGCGATTCGAGTCATTCATCGATTGGCCGCATCATCTGAACGTCCGAGCCAGTTGCGCCGCTTGCTGAAGCCCATCTCGCAGAAGGTTTTGACTCAAACGCTGCGCAATCTGGAACGCTCCGGCTTCGTTCAGCGCGAATTGGTTCGAGTCAAGCCGCTGAATGTGCGTTACTCACTGACGCCGCTCGGGCGCACTTTCGTCCGTCCCCTCAATGAGCTTTGCGAATGGGCCTTGCGGCACGGTCCCGAACTGAACGAAGTTGATCGCCGGCGCACCAACGGCGCAAAACGCCAGCGCAGCCTCGCCGTCCATCAGGGCACTCCACACTGATCCCCCTCGGGAATAAGCGAACCGCGCCGCAAGGAACCTCGCGGTGCCTTCTTGCTCTTTTTTCGCCTCGCCGCTGAAGATGGCATGGGGCAAAAGGAGAAAAATGAGCGCGTCGATCGATGTATATCGTAGGAAGCGTGTGGCCATTGTGGCTTCAAATCCCGCAGTCTCGAAGCAGACGGGGTGGCCCATTGGCGTGTGGTGGGCCGAGGTGACCCATCCGTTTTGGGAGTTCACGCGCGCCGGGCCTCACATTGAGATTTTTAGTCCCGAGGGTGGCAAGCTGGAGGGAGACAAATGGAGCGACCCGCGTGATGACAGCAAGTACTCAGCGGAGGACTTGATCAGCTTGGGCTTCCTGTCCTCGCCTGAACACGCAAAACTGGTGGAGGACTCGAAACCTTTGAGCGAATTGAAAGTCGACGATTTCGACGCCGTGCTTCTCGTTGGCGGCCAAGGCCCCATGTACACCTTCTACAACGATTCGCGCGTCCACGACCTGGCGGCGAAGTTTTTCGAGGCTGGAAAAATCACTGCGGTGATCTGCCATGCCACCTGCATTCTGCTGAAAACCAAGCTGAAAAGCGGGAAACTATTGGTCGAGGGAAAAACGTGGACTGGATTTGCAAACTCCGAAGAAGAGTACGCGGACGCCTTTGTGGGTCGCAAGATTCAGCCCTTTTGGATTGAGGAAGAAGCGCGGAAGATCGCGAACACGAACTTCGTCGTGCATGGGCGTTTTCGGCCACATGCGGTGCGAGACGGGAATCTGGTCACGGGACAACAGCAATACTCCGGCGCGGAGGCGGCCCGCCTGGTCATCGAGGCGGCAGGAAGATAGAGAGGAAAAACCATGAAAAAATTGCAGTGATTGGATCCGGGCCGGTGGTGACGTAGCCTGCCTTACCCAATTGCGCGGGAGCGAATCTCGTTTTGCAGCTCGTTGACGATTTGTTGCAGCGGGCGAGGACCGAGATCGCCTTTCCCGCGGCGGCGCACGGCCACTGTTCCTGCTTCCGCTTCTTTGCCGCCCAGGATCAGCATGTAGGGAATCTTCTGAAGCTCGGCGTCTCGGATCTTGGCTTGCAACTTTTCATTGCGGTCGTCCAGATACACTCGAATGCCCGCGCTCTTCAGCTCTTGCGTTACTTTTTGTGCGTAATCCATGAACTTTCCGCTGACCGGCAGCACCGCCGCTTGTACGGGCGCAAGCCACACTGGAAATGCGCCAGCGTAATGCTCGATCAGCACGCCGAAAAAGCGTTCGACGGAGCCCCACAGCGCGCGATGAACCATCAAAGGCTGATGGCGCGAGCCGTCTTCGCCGGCATATTCCAGTTTGAAGCGGCGCGGCAAATTGAAATCGAACTGCACGGTCGTGAGCTGCCACGGGCGGCCGATCGCGTCGACCAGCTTCACGTCGATCTTCGGGCCGTAGAAGACCGCCTCGCCCGGCATGTATCGGTGCGGGACGTTCAAGCGCTTGAGTGTGCTGATCAGGGCTCCCTCGGCACGCTCC
>Ga0187819_10000629_pt1 | contig 17797 bp, 13 predicted proteins | sample NC_wetland_sal_i_15_FD_132411 | JGI IMG/M metagenome (GOLD analysis project Ga0187819, IMG submission 132411) | Wetland sediment microbial communities from Neuse River Estuary, North Carolina, USA - SO4_4 | ecosystem: Environmental > Aquatic > Freshwater > Wetlands > Sediment | place: USA...
AAATCAGCGAGAGACGCTGGAGCCCATCGCGCAAGTGCCTGAAGGCAGTTTTTCATCGGGACCTCGATCGACAAAGGAGAGAGCGGTTCCGGGGAGGGTCAAGAACATGAGATACCTTAAATACATAGCTTTGCTTGGTCTTTTAATGGTTGTTGCAGCAGGAACGGCTAGCGCACAAGTTCGTGTCGGGATCGGAGTCGGACCGGCTTACCTTGGCGTTGGCCCGGCATATGTTGGACCGGCGCCGGCGTGTGTGTATGGGTACTACCCCTATTACCCGTATGCATGTGCGCCTTACGGGTACTACGGGCCGGACTGGTTCGTAGGCGGAGTGTTTATCGGGGCGGGCCCGTGGTTCCACGGGTTCTACGGTCCGGGCTGGCGCGGTGGCCATTGGTATGGCGGACGCGGCTGGGTCGGCGGCCGTGGTTGGGGCGGCGGGCGCGGTTGGGTTGGCGGCCCGCATGGCTATGTCGGGGGACGCGGATTTAATGGCGGACATCCAGTAGCAGGCGCTCGCGGCTTCTCGGGTGGAGGCGGGTTCCACGGCGGTGCGGTTCATGGCGGCGGTGGATTCCACGGCGGCGCAGTTCACGGCGGAGGTGGCTTCCACGGGGGCGGTGGATCCCATGGCGGTGGCGGGCACCGGTAATCGCCGCAGCAACCGTTAGCCCCTAAGGAACGGCTGGTGGCCAGCGCCACCAGCCGTTTTTCTTTTCCCACCGCCGATCTGCCTCAGCGCACCCGTTGTTATCGAAAGCGCCCTTTTCGGCACGGCCTATATGGAGTGCGGAGGCTTGCCGCCACTTTGTTACCGCGAGGCTTGCCTCGCCGCTTGTGGGGGGCGCCTTGACATGCAATCCCATTCCATCTAGAATAACCATCTAGATCGGAAGGAGCCGGGGAATGCGCACTGTGGGGCTATTCGAAGCCAAGCAGAAGCTCTCCGAACTCGTCGAACGGGCGAGGGAGGGCGAGCGCATCGGGATTACGCGCCGAGGAAAGCTCGCGGCGCTCATCGTCCCGGCGCGGTTGGAGGCAAACCTACACGAAGTATTCGATGAAATCGAGCGCGTCCGGAAACGAACGCGCCCGCGAAAGGGAGTAACCGCAAAGACCCTGATCGAGGAAGGGCGGATTTGAAACGCTTCGTTCTGGACGCCTCGGTGGCCCTGGCTTGGTTCGTGGATCATCCCGTTCCTTCCCTCGCGCGCCAGGCGTCGCGAGCTCTCGTGAGCGGAGCACGCGCGCTCGTCCCCTCGCTCTGGCATCTGGAGATGGCCAACGGATTGGCTGTCGCCGCGCGCCGCCATGTACTGACCGCAGAAGATGTCGGTCTTTGCGTCGCCCAAATCGACCAGCTACTTTCGCAGGCGATTGATACCCAGGCCGACTTTGTTTCCGTCCGTGAAGCGTTGGCAGCGGCGCTGGGCCATGACCTCTCCGCCTACGACGCTGTCTACCTGGAGATGGCACGCCGCGAAAGGCTTCCCCTCGCGACGCTCGATCAGCAGCTTCGGCATTCAGCCAGGCGCGCGGGCGTGTCGCTCTTTACATAGGGGTGATGAATATTTTGGTTTGTTCCCCCACAGCCGTCGTTCATACGGCATTTTAGTCCCGCCACGGATTTAAGCCTTCCCGCGCTTCGAAAAGCGGACATTTCTAATTTGGACAATCCCGGCATTCTCATCTCGCAACGCCAATCACAAAACGCGGATTGCCTCGACGGGACTGTTATCGTAGGCTGTACCCAGTTTTCGGGGCATCCTAGACCCCGAAGGGGAAAATCAACGCCGCGGCGTGAAGGCTCCTGGCCGGCGACCTGCGAGCCCTCCCGGAGCCACATCGAGAGGAGCAATGATGTACTGGTGGCTGCCTGAAGTAACTGTGATCGGAGAAGTAGCCCGCACGCTGATCGAGCCCTCTCCCCCAATAAGCCCGCTGAGAAAAATTTCCCCATGTATCACGGGATTCCCCTCGGCCCACTCACCCGTTCCTCTGGAACCGCCGCGTTGACCACTCTGTTCCAGACCGCTCCCCCCGAGAAGTCGAGAGTCCCTCGAATCATCGGCTATGGACTCGCCATCGCCAGCCTCGTCTGGGTGTTCCGCGATTTCCACATCGTCAAGGAACTCCACAAGCTCGCGAAAGTCGACTACAAATGGGTCGTCTTGGGCATGACCTTTGATGTCCTCAGCTATGGAGTGCAGGCGCTGCGCTGGAAACTCTTGCTGACTCCGTTCGGGAAAGTGCGGCTCACGCGCGCCATTCGCGCCGTTTACGCGGGCCTCTTTGCAAACCTGGTGATTCCGCTGCGTCCGGGCGAAGTGCTGCGCAGCTACCTGCTCGCGAATTCGGAGGAGATTTCGCTCGGCCGCGTGCTCGGATCGGTGGGCGTTGAGCGCCTCGTGGACTTGGTGATCGCGGCAGCCAGCCTGGCGATCGTTTCGCTCCTGGTGGATCTGCCGAGGCGCTTCAAGAAAGTCGCGGACACGCTGGGCATCGTCACCCTGGTAATTCTCGGCATCATTGTGCTGCTGATTTTCTACCTGGAGTACAAGCTGGGAAAAGATGAAACGCTGAAAGGGCGCCCGCAGCGGATTCCCGGCCGGGCCATGGCTGCGTTGATGGGCTTGCACGCGATGGGAACCGCGCCGAGCTTTTATCCCGCGGTGCTGACGTCGCTGCTGATGCCGTTCTGCCAGGTGGTCGGCCTCTGGGCGATGATGCAGGGTTATGGGTTGCATCTTTCGTTTGCTGCCGCCGTGGTCGTGCTGCTCGTGATCAATTTGGGCGTCTCGCTGCCCAATGCGCCCGCGAACGTGGGCTCCTACCAGTTCTTCTGCGTGGTGGGATTGAGCGTCTTTCAAATCGAAAAATCCACTGCGACGGGTTTTTCGATTTTCGCCTTTCTCGCCCTCACCATACCGATCGCGCTTTTGAGCTTTGTGGCCTTGATTCGCAGCGGTCTCTCCCTGAAATCCATGCGCGAAAAGGTCAAGGGCCTGCCGAGCGAAGCGCAAAGGCGCACCCCCGCCCCCTCAAGCTCGCCCCGCTAGCGCAACCCCATCCAGCTTCGCAACTTCGCCTGATTTCGTTTTGAGGGCGGCAAGGCGTCCGTTATATAGTGGAAGTTTGAACCCGCGCGCTGATTTCGATTCCGCGGCGATTGCCGCGGCGAACGTCAGCGGGCGGACTTCCCCTGCACGCCCATTCGCTGTGCTCAGGGCAAGCCCGCGGCGGCGACCTGACTCGGCCGCCCGCGGTAGTCGAAGGACGCGCGAATTCCCATGGCTTCGGACATCAACAAGCATCTTGAGCGGGCGCGACGCACCCTCGAGAAAAACAAGCTGCGCGAAGCGGTCGTCGAGTATCAAGCCGTGCTCGAGGAGATGCCCTCACATCAGGAAGCCCTCCAGGCGCTCGCCGATATCTATACCCGCCTGAATGAGCCCGCGCTCGCAGCCCAGTATTACGGCGCGCAATTCGACCGCCTGGTGGAAGCAGGCGACGGCGCCAAATCCTCCGCCATCTTCGGCCGTTTTCTCCGCACCTTTCCGCAGCCGCCGGACCGCCTCATGCGTTACGCCATGCTCCTGCAAAAGCAAAACCGCACGGGTGAGGCCATCGAACAGTACGGCGCTGCCGCGGAACTTTTTCAGCAGCAGCAGCGCGACGTGGAAGGCCTGGCGTGCTACGAGAGCATAGCGCTGCTCGATCCGGAAAACCCGGCGCGCCATGTGACGCTCGGCGAACTCGCGGAACGGCTGGGCCACGCTGACCTCGCTTCGCGCAGCTATCTTCGCGCCGGGCAGCTCGCGCTCGCGAGCGGCGGATTGGACGACGCGCTCGAATATTTCGGCCGCGCCCACCGGCTCTCCCCCGACGATCGCAGCGGCTCGCTGCTCTTTGCCGAAGCCAAGCTGCGCAAAGGCGACGCCCCAGGCGCCGTTGCGCTTCTCGATCCGCTTTCGCCCAGCGATAAAGACGCCGCGTTCCTGGCCCTCTTCGCCGAAGCCCTGCTGCGCTCGGGCGATCTCGATCGCGCGCGGGAAACCTTCGAGGCCTATTACAAGCTGAAGCCCGACAGCTTCGGCAAACTTTTCGAAGTCGCGAGCGGCTACCTACGCACCGGGCAGGACGCGAAAGCCGCCTCGCTCGTGGTGCAGACCAAAGAATGGATGCGTGCCGCACGGCGAGAAGTGGATTTGAGCGCGCAGGTGGATCGCCTTGCGGCCGCCTACCCCGCTTCTCTTGCGCTCGCAGAGGTCGTGGCGCGCATGTACGAAGAGCTGAACCGCGAAACGAAATATTTCGACGCCCTCGTGCGCCTCTTCGACCTCTACCTCACCGCCGGCCGCATGAAAGAAGCCTGCGACGCGCTCGACCGCCTCGTGGATATCGATCCCTACGATTACCGTAATCACGAGCGCATCGCCAAGCTCGAAGGCAAAGTCGATCCGGCCTTCCTGCAAAATATTCTCTCGCGCGCCGCCAAGGCCGCCACCGTCTCCACGCGCACCGACGGCTTCACAGGCGCCGGCTCGGATCAGGCCGCCAGCGCCGGACCGATTTCCGAGGAAATGCGCGCGCAGCAAGCCCTCGAAGATTTGATCGTGCAGGTTGAGATCTTCCTTCAGTATTCTCTCCAATCGAAAGCCGTCGAGCGCCTTGGCCGCATCGCCGAGCTTTTCCCCGGCGAGGAGGAAAAAAACGAGCGGCTCCGCGCTCTTTATGAACGCGCGAATTGGTGGCCGAAAGGCAGCCCTCCGAAACCGGCTCCCAAGCCCGCGGCGCCCGCGCCCGCCGCGCCTCCGCCGCCGGCTCCCGTGCAACCCGCCGTGGAAGCTCCGGCGGCCAATCCCGCCGCGGCGCCCTCGGCTGCGGAGACTCATCGCGATCTGGCCGCTATCGCCGAAATCAACCGGCTCATGTACCGCCAGCCGACCCCGCGCGAAGTTCTTGCCACCACCGCCGCGGAAATCGGCAAGCATTTGGGCGTCACGCGCTGCCTCGTCGCGGTCGGCGGCACCGAGGAAGCCGCGCAACTCGCCGCCGAATATTCCGCCCCGGGAGTTCCTGCGGCGGGCCCGGCCCGCATCTCCTCCATTGTTGGATTGGTCTCGAAAGCTTCGCCTGATTCCATGGGCGGCATCGAGCTGCGCGCGTCCGGCACGCCCGGCTTGCGCGATCTGGGCCTCGAATCCGCCCTCGGCGTCGTGCTCACGGACAAGGAAACCCAGGCCCCTTCGGGCGCGCTGCTCGTCGGCGACGCAGGCGCGCGAAAATGGAAGCCCAACGAGAGCTATTTTCTGCAAGCCGTCGGCGATCAGCTCGTGCTCTCCGTGAATCACACGCGCTTGCGCTCGCTCGTCCGCTCGCTCGCCGTCGCCGATGAGAAAACCGGCCTGCTCAGCCGCGGCGCATACATTGATTGCCTGCTCGGAGAATCGAATCGCGCCCGCTCGCAAGGCACGCCTCTTTCGCTGATCATATTGCACGTGGATCACGGCGGCGACCTGCTCCGCCAGCACGGTGATGCGCCCGTCGACCACTACATCGAGCAACTCGCGCGCGAGCTTTCCGGCGCCGTCCGGCAAACGGATGTCGCCGTGAAATATACGGCGTGGTCGCTGGTGTTCATTCTCCCGGACACTTCTCTTGCCAACGCGCAAGCGCTCGCCGAAAAATTGCGCCAGGTGGCTGGAAACGTCCGCCCTTCCTGGGGCGCACAGGATTTGACCATCAGCGCCATCGTCGCCGAAGCTTCTGCGCGCCCGGGCGATGAGACGGAAGATCGCGTGACCGAATGGATGAATCGCGCCGAAGCAGGGCTCGATGAAGCGCGCCAGCGCGGCGGCAACGCGCTCGTCGCGCTCGCAACCCCATAGAAGAGAGGAATCATGTTCATCACCGACGCAGTAATTCTCCACGGCGCTCGCACCCCCATGGCGCGCTATACCGGCGCGTTTGACCAGACCAGCGCCATCGACCTCGGCGCCGCCGCAAGCCGAGAAGCTATCAGCCGCTCAGGCGCCGACCCGGCCGAATTCGATCACGTCGTCTTCGGCAACGTCATGCAAACGAGCGCCGACGCCCTCTACGGCGCGCGCCACGTGGGCTTGAAAGCCGGCCTGCCGGTTGAAACGCCGGCGGTCACAGTGAATCGCCTCTGCGGCTCGGGAGTCGAATCCATCAGCCAAGCCGCGCAACGAATTCTCCTGGGCGAGGCGAAATTGGTCCTCGCCGGCGGCATGGAAAACATGTCGCAGTGCCCGCACGTCGTTCGCGGCGCGCGCTCGGGCTTCCGGCTCGGCGAAGGGAAGCTCGAAGATTCGCTCATGTCCGGCCTCCACGACACCTATTGCGGCTTCAGCATGTCCGAGACAGCGGAAAATCTCGCCGCGGAGCAAGGCATCACGCGCCGCGCGTGCGATGAGTACGCCCTGCGCAGCCAGCAAGCCGCCGAAGCCGCTTTCCGCGCCTGCCGCATGAAAGAGGAAATCGTTCCCGTGGAAGTGAAGAAGGGCAAGAAGACTACGGTCGTAAGCGAAGACGATCACCGCCGCCCAGATACCACCATGGAAATTCTCGAAGCCCTCCAGCCCGCGTTTCGCAAAGATGGCATCGTCACCGCCGGGAACGCCAGCGGGATCGTCGACGGGGCCGCCGCCGTCGTCGTCACGCACGCGAAAATCGCCAAGGAGCGCGGCTGGAAACCGCTCGGCCGCATCGTCTCCTGGGCCACGGCCGGCGTGCCTCCGCGCATCATGGGCATCGGCCCGGTCCCCGCGATTCAGAAAGCGCTCGCGCTTGCGGGCCTCAAGCTCGATCAACTCGATCTCATCGAAGTGAACGAAGCCTTCGCTGCGCAATATCTCGCCGTCGAAAAAGTCCTCGGCCTCGACCGAGACAAAACCAACGTCAATGGCGGCGCCATCGCCCTCGGCCATCCCCTCGCCGCCAGCGGCACGCGCCTCGTCCTCACGCTCCTGCTCGAATTGCGCCGCCGCAACGCCCGCTACGGCGTCGCCAGCGCCTGCATCGGCGGCGGCCAAGGCATCGCCATGATCGTCGAATCTGCCGCCTAGCCGTGCCCTTGCAGTTTCCTCTGTAAGGGCGGGTCTCAGACCCGCCCGCTCTTTTCTCTTCTTTTTGGTTCTGATTGCCGTTGCCCACGTACGCAGCCATTTTTTGCTCGCATGTAATACTTTTGTAATGTGTGTCGGAGATCACCGCGCACAACTCTCCCGATGGGTACGCTCCACAAAGGAGCCATATGCAAACTCACCCAAAGGGAAGTCACGCTCGCATCCTGCTGAGTTCCGTCTTCGGTCCGTATGCCCAAGACGACGAATTTGGCAGCCGCTCCATCAATCCCATGGAGCTCTATCACAACCAGGTCACCCGCGCGCAGGGCAGCTACTCGCTGCGCATGTTTCATCGTTCCTGGGGCATCATGCTGATCCAGGAAAATATTTCGGCGCCCTGCTGCGTCCTCGATTTTCCGACGCGGGAAGCTTTCGCTCGCGAATTGACCGCGAACCACTACGACATCGTGGGCATCTCTTCCATCATCGTGAACGTCTTGAAAGTTCGCGAGATGTGCCGAATGGTGCGGAAACTTTCGCCGCATTCGGTGATCGTGGTCGGCGGGCACGTGGCAGCTATTCCCGGCCTCGATGCCATGATCGACGCCGACCACATCGTGCGCGGCGAGGGTATTTCCTGGATGCGCCGGTACCTCGGAGAAGACGAACATGCGCCCATCCGGCATCCAGCTATCGTCTCCGGTTTGCAGGCACGCATCATGGGAATACGCCTCCCTCAGCGCAAGGGCGCGACGGCGGCAACCATCATCCCGTCGGTCGGCTGCCCCATGGGCTGCAACTTCTGCACGACGTCCGCTTTTTTTGGCGGCAAGGGAAAATTTATCAACTTCTTCGAGACCGGCGACGAGCTGTTTGACGTGATGTGCCGCATCGAATCCGAGCTCAAGGTAAATTCCTTCTTCGTGATGGACGAGAATTTTTTGCTTCACCGTGCGCGTGCCATGCGCTTGCTGGAGCTCATGAAGCAGGCCGGCAAGAGCTGGGAGCTTTCCGTCTTCGCTTCCGCCAATGCGATTCGAAAATACACCATGCTCGAACTGGTCGAGCTCGGCGTTTCCTGGGTATGGATGGGTTTGGAATCTCCCAAGTCCGGCTATACCAAGCTTCAGGGTTCGGATATTGGCCAGCTCACGCGTGAGCTTCGCGAACACGGCATCCGCGTGCAGGGCTCGACCATCGTCGGACTCGAGCACCACACGCCAGCCAACATTGTCGAGGAAATCGAATCCGCCGTCGCCTATCAGACCGACTTTCACCAGTTCATGCTCTACACACCGGTTCCGGGCACGCCGCTTTACCAGGAAATGGCCGATCAGGGCCGCCTGCTGACGAATATCGATCTCGCCGATACCCACGGCCAGTACAAATTCAACTTCCGGCACAGCGCCATCTCCCGCGAAGATTCCAAGAGATTCCTCGATTGGGCTTTTCGGCGGGATTTCGAGCGCAATGGACCAAGCCTCTACCGCATGTGCGAGACCATGCTCCGGGGCTGGCAGCGTTACAAGAATTACCCCGATCCGCGCGTCCGTGAGCGATTCGCGCGGCAGGTGCATAAGCTCAGCCACGCATACAACGCGGCTCTCTGGGTGATGGAGCGGGAATTCAAAAAAGTGAATCGAACCGTGAGCGAACACATTCACAAGCTGCGCGGCGATGTCGAGAAAGAATTCCCGGTCATCGCCCGCCTTACAGCCGCATTGCTGGGCCCCGTCCTTTTGTGGTCCGCACGCAGGGAGGAGAATCGGCTGGCGTCCGGACGCACATACGAGCCTCCAGTGTTCGTCGAGCGCCGCAATTGGATCTCGGCTCCGTAGCCTCCGGGGCCATCCCCGGCGTGGGATCTCCCGATTCGCTTGTGGCTTTGCAGGGCCGAGGTGCATTTGCTTGACACCCCTCTGCCGCGTTCCTATACTCCTCGCCACCTCGATTTTCCGTCCGGGAGGACTCCGATGTTGAAATACTCGCTGGCCGTTATCCTGATTGCCGTCTCCACAACCTTCGCTTTTGCCCAAGAGCCCGGGAGACACCATCCGCCCAGACTCACTCCGCAAACGAGCGGCACGACGCAGCTCCTGATTTCCGTCAGCCCAGTGAACGACCGCGTGGTCTGGGCAGCCGGCGCCGGCGGCGTGTACGTGGTGACGACCGACGGCGGCGAGCACTGGATCTCCGCCGTCGTCCCGGGCGCCGAAGAAGAGCAATTCCGCGACGTGCACGCCGTGAGCGACAGAGTCGCCTATCTCATGTCCATCGGAAACAACACCACGGATTTTCGCGTTTACAAAACCATCGACGGCGGCGCCCATTGGACAATTGAGTTCACCAATCAAGACCCCCTCGCCTTTTACGATTGCTTCTCCTTCTGGACTCCCGACCGCGGCATCACGCACAGCGATTCCGGGAACGGAGTCTTTCCAGACATACGCACCTTCAACGGAAACACCTGGCAGTCCATCGCCGCCAATATGCCGCCCGCATTGCCCGGCGAAGCGTCGTTTGCGGCCAGCGGAACCTGCATCACCACGCAAGGCGGGGAAAACGCCTGGATTACGACGGGCGCCTCGACGATTGCAAGAATCCTGGCCACTCGAGACGGCGGCAATACCTGGCATGCCTATAACACTCCGCTGGTGAGCAATCCGAGCGCGGGCGGGATCTCGGTAGCATTCCGCGACTCCCGGCACGGCATCGTCGGCGGCGGCGACCTCTCGTCCAACACGAGCGCCGACGCAGCGACCTCGGACGATGGCGGGCAAACCTGGACGCTTACGAACCAGCCTCCCGTGCAGGGAGCGATTTTCTGCCTCGCCTATATCCGCGGCATGCAGCAGGGCGACAATGACGATGACTTCCGGTTCGGGGACGACCGCGACCATACCGTCTTGATCACCACCGAGACGGAACCGAACTTCACCTCGGGCGAAGCTGCCTGGACTCCCGACGAAGGCCGCACCTGGTTCACACTGCCCCAGGTGAGCGGCTACTGGGCCGTCGCCTTCGCGAGCCCAGAGGCCGGATGGTTCGTCGGCAATAACGGGCAGATCCTGAAGATCAGCTTCTGACAGAATCCGGCACGATGTGCTGCACGCCTGGCCGCTGTCTCGTCCGCCGCAGTCTTGGCGAAGCCCGGCCTACGCAGGCAGCCCCATGCGGCGGAGCAGATTTTGGAAGCGCGGGTCAGAGCGCAGGGGCGCAAACTTTGGCCCCACCTTGAGATAAGTGAGCTGTGGGTCTCGCAACTCATAGGCCTTGTCCAGCCACGCGAACGCCTCGTCTTTTTCGCCCAGCGCTCCGCAGAGAATTCCCAGTGAGGCTGGGGAGACGAAGCTGTGCTCCCGTTTTTTCTTCAGTTTGGCGAGAATCTTTTTCGCCTCCTCCTTCTTCCCCGCCACCGCATAGGCGAAACCGAGGTCTATGGATTCGTCCGGATCGCTTCCGGAAAGAGCGACCCCTTTCTGAAACTCCGCGATGGCTTCCTGATTTTTGCCCTCTTTAAGGTAGGCCCATCCAAGCTGGTTATGGGCGGGCGCAAAATTTGGGTCCATCTCGAGGGTCTTCTGGATCTGTTCGATGGCCTCGTTTTCGCGGCCGGCGAGGAGCAACCGGCCGCCCAGCGCATTGTTGATCGCGAGCGAGAGAGGGTCGAGCTCGCGGGCGCGATTCGCCTCTGTAATTCCTTCCTCAAACCGGCCGAGATACATCAAGTAACCGGCATACCAATTGTGAGCCGCTGCGTAACTTGGATTCAGATCCAGGGCGCGTCTGTATTCCCGCTCGGCGGCCGGCCAGTCCCATTCGAGAGTTTCGGCGATGAAGGCGAGTGACGCATGAGCCTCCGCGAGAGAATCATCCAGCGCGACAGCATTCAGAGCTGCTGCCTTCCCTTTGGACAAGGCCTCCTTGGAGGGCAGTTCGCCCCGGTAGCCTAGGAGCGCGTAGGCGTCCGCCATGCCGGAATAGGCCGGAGCGTAATTGGGATCTTTTTCGATGGCGTGTTGGAAGTAGTCGATGCTTTTCTCCAGTTCCTTCTCCGCCCTCTTGCTGGAGTAGAAGCGGCCTTTGAGGTAATCCTCGTAAGCCTCGGGGTCAACCGGGCGCGAGCGGAGCTGGCCGTGCGTGGTCAACTCGGTTTTGAGCTCATTGGCGATGGCCTCCGCGACGTCGTCTTGCAGGGCCAGCACGTCGCGCAAATCGCGCTGGTAGCTGCGGGCCCAGAGATTCTGGTCGGCGCGCGCGTCAATCAATTGCGCGCTGATGCGCACGCGATCACCGGCGCGCTCGACCGAGCCTTCCACGACCGCGTCCACGCCGAGCTCCTTCGCGATCTGCGGCAGGGGCTTGCGCACGCCCTTGTACTGCATCACGGAGGTGCGCGAGATCACTTTCAGCGCGCTGATTTTTGCCAGGTCGGTGATCAACTGGTCCGTCATGCCGTCGGCGAAATATTCCTGCTCGGGGTCGCGTGACAGATTTTCGAGCGGCAGGACGGCGAGCGAACGAATTTCCTGCGCGCCCGTTTTTCCGGAGAAGCGGTCACGCACGCCGCCGATATTCAGGGCGATCGCGAGCACGATCGCCAGAACGCCGATGGAGAGGGCGCCAACGCCGGCGAGGATGGCCCGCTTATGGCTGCGGACTTGAGCTGGCATCGTGGGCGGCGCGCCAGCGGTGCGTCCTGAATCCGAATCGCGCTTCAGCCGCTGCAAATCCGTGCGAATCTCCGCCGCGGTCTGGCAGCGCAGTTTGCGGTCTTTCTCGAGCGCCTTATTGACGATTTCTTCCAGCTTGGGGGAGAGGCCGGGGTTTAGGCGCACGGGCGCAACGGGCGTGCGATTCAGAATCGCTTCCGCAATCACGCCGGTGGTCTCCCCGCGGAAGGGGAGAACTCCGGTGATCATTTCGTAGAGCACGACGCCGAAGGAAAACAGATCCGTGCGCGCGTCCAACTCTTCGCCGCGCACCTGCTCCGGCGACATATAGAGGATGGTGCCGATTGCCGCGCCCGGCCGAGTGAGCTGTTGCAGCTCGCCGGCCGTGGGCATTACGGAAAGATTCACGGCGCCGCCGGAGGGCGCGAGCTTCGCGAGGCCAAAATCCAAAATTTTCGCGTGGCCGCGCTCCGTCACAAAAATGTTGGCGGGCTTGATGTCGCGGTGGACAATTCCTTTGGCGTGCGCGGCCTCGAGCGCATCCGCGATCTCAATTCCCAGTTCGAGCGTTCGCTCAAGCGGCAGCGGTTTGCCGGAAATGAGGTGCTTCAGCGTGACGCCGTCGAGGAACTCCATGGCGATGAACGGCTGTCCCGCGTGTTCGCTGATTTCGTAGATGGTGCAGATGTTCGGATGGTTCAGCGCGGAAGCGGCCTGCGCCTCGCGCTCGAAGCGGCTTAGAGTTTCCGAGTCCACCGCAAACCCGTCCGGAAGGAATTTCAGGGCCACGAAGCGGCGCAGCTTGGTGTCCTCGGCTTTATAGACAACGCCCATACCGCCGCTGCCGAGTTTCTCGAGGATGCGGTAGTGCGAGATGGTCTGGCCGAGCAGAGAAGAGGAATCCGCCATGTGGCGCTCATCTTAGGTTGCGCCAGAAGGCAAGTCAACGAACACAGCCCGCGACTTTCATTTTCTCGAAGGCCACTTCTGCATGCGAGGCGACTCGAAAAGCAGGGGTGACGATGGAAGCGCCTAGGGCGTGGCTCGAGTTCACTTCGGGAGGCGTGGCGCAGGCGTTAGCTACGGGAGATTTTGGTACACCAACTTCTCGAAGTCCCGCAGCGTGCGAATGGCGCCGTCGTCATAGAACGGCAGCACCTGCATCATCATCACGCCGCCAATGCGCTGCACCGGATCGATCCAGAACTCGGTGTTGTGAATGCCGGCCCAGCTCAAGCTGCCCGGGCTGCGAAATTTTGCATACTGCGGGGTATCGGACGCAATCAAAAAACCGAGGCCGAATTTATCGTGGCCGGCGCCGAGCGGAAACGGTTTGGCGAGCGATGGGTCGGTGCTGGGTTGGAGCTCCACAAAGAGCGGGCCGATGTTGTTCTCGCCCATCATTTTCACCGAGTTCTCGCTCAGGATTCTCGCGGGCCCCAGGCGCCCGCCATTGAGCAGGATCTGCATGAACCTGCCGTAATCCTGCGCCGTCGAGTAGAGGCAACAATCGCCGCGGAAGGGGGCCGCCGGCGTCGCCGGAATGGGCTTCGACGGCAGTTCCTGCAATAGGCCGTTTACGCGGCTGTATTTCGTGGCCACGCGCGCCTGTTTCGCGAGTGGCACGGCGTAAGACGTATCCACCATGCCCAGAGGTTTAAAGACGTGCTGCTGGAAGTAATCTTCGAGCGTCATGCCGCTGATTTTCTCGACGATCATGCCGAGCAACGTCGTGCTGGGGCTGTAGTTCCATTTTTCGCCGGGATCGTTCACGAGCGGCAGCTCCCACTCGTGCTTATTCGTCGCCTCCGTGAGCCGCTTCTCGATCAGGTTCGTAAATGCGTAGGCGATGCCGGAGGTATGCGTCAGTAATTGGCGGATGGTCATCGGGCGTTTCGCCGGGCGCGTTTCGTAGGTTGCGTCCTTGTCGTTGAATTTCGTGATGACCTGCAGGTTGTCGAAGCCCGCTAGGTATTTCGAAACTGGATCGTCGAGCTGGAGCTTGCCCTCCTCGAATAGGATCATGATGGCCACGGAAGTCACGGGCTTAGTCATGGACGCAATCGCAAAAATGGCGCTCACGGGCATCGCAGTCTCGCGCGCCATGTCGAGCTTGCCGGCTGCGCCCTCGTAAAGCACGCTGTCGCGGCCGACGACGAGCGCGACCACGCCCGGCGTCTCGCCGCGACTGGCAGCGCTGCTCAGTTGCCGCGAGAGCGCAGCCTTCGCCGCTTCGGAAAACCCCGGCGCCTCGGCGTGTTCGGCCGCGCGAGCGGGCTGCACATTGGTCGGGGCGACGGCCGACGCGATGGCCGATGCCGTATTCTGGGCGGCGTTCGGGACAAAATTCTGGGTGATGGTCTGGCCGAGCCCCACGGAAACCAGCCATCCGGCGAGGGCCACGAACGCAACAAAGGCGACGGCGGTCCTGCGCAGTCTCATCAATTCGTATGCTCCAGCTTTCTCGCTCGCTTGGAGCGGCATGGGATTGAATCAGCCAAGTCTAACCCATGGAGTACTGTGCGGGCCCTGAATTACGGCATACCCTGAAGTAATACACCTGCCTCTTGAACGCACTGACCGGTAGAGTAGATCCCGCTACGAACTTGTCGGACGCGTGTAAACACGGGACGGCATATAATCCGTCCCGCTTGAATTTGGCCATTTGCGCCCTCATCATCGGCGCCAGCGCAACCAGGCCGCCATTCAATCATCGGAGGAAATCGCCCATGTCGGAAGTCGTTGCAGCTCCCATGCAGCCCGCAATCTATCCGCATCAGCAGATCTTCGGAATTCTTGTGGGCTTCTGGCAGAGCCGAGCTCTCGCGATTGCCGCGGAACTCGAGATTGCCGGCCACCTCGCTGCTGAACCGCTTCACATGGACGAACTCGCCCAACGCACCAAGACGCATGCTCCAAGTCTGTTTCGCTTGCTGCGCGCGCTTGAAAGCATCGGCGTCTTTCGACAAGTCTCGCCGCAGGTTTTCACCAATACACCCGCGAGCGATCTGCTCCGGAAGGATGTTCCTGCCTCGATGCTGGCGCTGATACGAAATATTAGCAGTGTTGGCGAGGGCTCGTATGAAGGTTGGGGAGGATTGCTGAAGAGCGTTCAGACGGGCAAGACCTCCTTCGATCAGATCTACGGTTACGATTACTGGGAATTTCTCCATCGCAACCCGCTCAAGGCAGCCGGCTTCAACGAAATGATGCGATCGGTTACGGCGCAGGTAACGCCGGCGGTCACGGCCGCGTACGACTGGAGCCGCTTCCCAGTGATCGCCGACGTCGGCGGCGGCATCGGCACGCAACTGGTGGATATCCTCGCCGCGCATTCCCCGTGCCGCGGAATCCTCTACGATCAGCCGGACGTTGTCGCCACCGCCATCCCCCACGATCGAATGCAGTGCATCGGCGGAAGCTTTTTTGAGAAAGTCCCTTCCGGGGCGGACGCCTACCTTTTGCGTATGGTCATCCACGACTGGCCGGAAAAGGAAGCATTGACGATTCTCCAGAACGTGCGCGGGGCCATGAAGCCCGCTGCGCATCTGGTCTTGATCGAAAACGTGATTCCGGAAACCTCGGACTACGCCTACGGCAAATGGCTCGATTTGCATATGCTGGTGGTTGCGGGAGGCCGCGAGCGCACGGCCCAGGAATATCGCGAGCTCTTCGCGCACGCTGGCTTTACGCTCGAGCAAATCGTGCCTACGCTCGCGCCACACAGCCTCATTTTTGGGCGCCCGAATTCCGCCAGCGCCTGATTTGCGCGGCGCTTTTGGCTCGCTGTCATAAAATCAATTGGGCCGGGTGTCATTCGTATAGCAGGCGTTCAGATTCGCTGATTGCGGCGCTTCTCGAATCGTCTTCGGAAAGGCAAAGGGTAGTCAGTGCGAATACGCAGCCTCGAATCGAGCGCCGAGCAGCTCGCGCGCCAGCAGTCGCTCCTACACGGGACGCCGCAACGTCCTGCAATCCCGGCCACGCCGTCGGCAACACCGCGCCAAAAAGCGAAACAGAAAAACGTAAGAAATCCGGGAAAGTAGCAGTCCAGCTCCACGCCGAAGTGCCGTTCAGTAGTTCCGTTAGTTCGAAAAAATACAAATGAACCCATCGCGTAAGGCGCTGCTGGCGCTTGTGTGTACCGGTTCGCTCGAACAAGGAGAAACTCATGCGACAACTCTATTTCGCAATCATCGTTGCGGCCGCCACCTGCTTATTCGGTGAATCCGGCGCCGGGTGGTGGCGCCTCCAACGTGATCTACTTCCAAGTCGCCGCGCCGGAATCGTCAGTCACTTTTGCGAAGGTCGCCAATCCCCTGGAACAAGTTCCTGAGCCGTCTCTGATCGTCGCTGCCGATTTCAACGGCGATGGCAAGCCGGATCTCGTCATCGCGGCGAATATCCGCGTATACGTGTTCATCAGCAACGGGGACGGCACGTTTGCCTGGACTCCGAGCTCGCCGCTGTCCGTGCCAAGTCCGCCTTACGACGATTTTGCCTCACCCTATACCGGGCCTATCGCCGTCGGGGACTTCAACCACAGCGGGCATCTGGGATTGGCTATTGGGGAGTTCCAGAATGAGGCCGCAGCTATCCTCCCGGGGAATGGGAATGGAATGTTTTCTCCATCGTCGGCGGCCCTCGCCTACGCGCAAGGCTCGCCCATATCCGCCATCGCCGCGGCAGATTTCAACAAGGATGGAAACCTCGATCTTGCCATTGTGAACGAGATTTCGGGCGTGTCACCCGTTGCCCTGGGCTATGGTGACGGCGCGTTCACGTCGGCGGGCGACCTCTTCACCACGGGTCTCCCCGTAGCCGTCGCGCTCGGCGACTTCAACAATGATGGAAAGCTGGATGCTGTTATCGCGGCCACCGCGTCGCAAAAATACCCAGGGTCCGGGCTTGCTGTTTCTTTGGGCAACGGGGATGGGACATTCACTTCCGCGCCCGATTCACCCGTTTCGCTTAGCATCGGTTTAACTGCCCTCGTTGCAGCCGACTTTAACGGCGATGGCAAGCTCGATCTCGCGGTCACGAACTCCCCCGCCAACACCGTGACGATCCTGCTCGGGAATGGCGATGGAACCTTTGGCCCGCCCGCGGCGATTCCGGTCGGCAACGGGCCGGTTTCGATTGTGGCCGGAGATTTCAATAACGACGGGAAGCTCGACCTGGCGGTAGCAAATGATCTGGACGGCACAGTCACGCTCCTGCTTGGCAACGGCGATGGAACGTTCACGCAAGCAGCAGGTTCGCCTTACGCGGTCGTGCAAGGCCCGTTCCAAATCGTGGCAGCCGATTTCAATGGCGATGGAAAGCTTGATCTCGCTGTCGGAAGCGCGGCCGATCAAACGGTATCGATCTTCTTGCAGCAGTAGCTCCAGCGAGTGAGGCGAAATCCTCAAGTCCTCATTTACGCGCTGACCGGACAAAGGGATCACGGATCTCAGCTACTCCGAGCCATCGGACAGAACCGATCCCACTCCTGCCTTGTTGGATTTTTGCCTGTGGATATAAGATGGCGGCGGAGGGCGAGGAGCAATCATGCCCCATCAACCACCGCTGAAATTTATCTTCTACATTGCCGCCAGCCCGGAGAAAGTGTGGGAAGGCTTTGTGTCGCGGGAATCGAACCGCATCATCTTCGGAGGCGCTGAGTTTCAGGCGGACTTGAAGCCTGGCGGGTCGCTCGCGTGGGTGGGCCCGGGACCCGATGGCAAGCCTATGACCTACGTCCGAGGGGAAGTCTTGCGGTGTGAGCCGCCAAAAGTCTTTCAGTACACTTTCGCAATGGGCCAAAATGATAAGGCCTCGCGCGCAACGATCGAACTTGTGCCTGAGACCGAAGCCACCAAAGTAACGGTCACGCACGACGAGTGGGCCGAGGATGACCCCACCTACGTGGCCTGCGCAGATGGTTGGCCACGCATTCTCTCCCGCCTGAAGACGCTGCTTGAGACCGGCAAGACATTCAAGCCCCATTGATGCGAGGCGGGAATGGTGTGAAATTTTTCGCCCGGCAGCATG
>Ga0187819_10000630_pt1 | contig 17753 bp, 16 predicted proteins | sample NC_wetland_sal_i_15_FD_132411 | JGI IMG/M metagenome (GOLD analysis project Ga0187819, IMG submission 132411) | Wetland sediment microbial communities from Neuse River Estuary, North Carolina, USA - SO4_4 | ecosystem: Environmental > Aquatic > Freshwater > Wetlands > Sediment | place: USA...
CCGGTGAGATGCACGTGGCAATCGATCAATCCCGGCATCACCGTGGACTTTGATAAATCGATGATTTTCACGCCCGCAGGCAATTGCTTCTCGATTTCCGAAGCTTTGCCGACGGCCTTGATCCTATCGCCCTCGATCCAGATGATTTGATCCGTCTGGTAATTTCCCCTGCGCACATCCAGAATTTTTCCGGCGCGCACCGCGACGCTTGCCGGGGCGGGCTTCTTCATTTCCTGTCCCGCGCAAATCGCCGACACAGCCATCACGCTTAGAAACAAAATTGCCGCTCGCTTCATCCGTTTCCTCCCTCGCCCTTCTGCAATGCGCGTGGGATTGTATCCCTGCTCCGCGTGCTTCATGTCGGCTATTTTCCCCGCGCACGGGTTTCTGTCCTCAGGAGACGTGCCAGTACGAATCAGCGCTTCGCTGCAACTTTTTCTTGACACCCGCATCCATCTATGTATGAATATGCAGTGGAGTGAATATTCAAACACAGACTCACATGGGCGTCCAGAAACGATATCGGCAGGGTCAGATCCTCAAGCTCCTCACCGGGCAGCCAGTGGCGAGCCAGGACGAGCTGCGCCGCCAGCTGATCCATCTCGGCGTGCGCGTGACGCAGGCGACGCTCTCGCGTGACATGCGCGAGCTCCGCCTGGTGAAGACCACCGAAGGCTACCGGCCGCTTTCGACCGCCGCCTCCGAGGAAACGGCTCCGTTGCCCACTCTCGCGCGCGCCCTGAAGGAATTCCTGCTCGATATCCGCCCCGCGCAAAATATGCTCGTGCTGAAAACTCCGCCCGGGGGCGCCCAGCCGCTGGCTGCCGCTCTCGATAGCGAGCGCTGGAAGGAAATTGCCGGCTCGCTCGCGGGCGACGACACGGTCCTCATCATCACCCCTTCGCGCAACGCTCGCGCGGCGATTCAGAAGCGTATCGAGGAAATGCTCCGATGAATGACCCGTTACGGGTCGCCGTCGTCGGGGCAACGGGCTACGCAGGATTCGAGCTGGCCCGGCTGCTTCTCCGGCACCCACAGATCGCGCGCCCCACATTTTTTCTCCGCGACGGCCACGCCCAGGTCCGCTGCCTCACCGAGCTTTATCCGCAGCTTCGCGGCTGGGGCGAAGCGCCTTGCAAGGCGCTCTCCGTCGAAGCGATTGCGAAGAGCGGCGCGCAGGTGGCTTTCCTCTCGACGCCGCATGAAGCTTCGCTCGAGCTCGTTCCGGAATTGCTCGCCGCGAATCCGGATTTGCGCATCGTGGATTTGAGCGGCGCATTCCGGTTTCGCGAAGCGGATACGTTTGCGCGCTGGTACAAGCTCGCGCCGCCCGCGAGCGAAACACTAGCCTCCGCGGTCTATGGTCTCCCTGAGCTTTACGCCGATGCGCTTCCCAAGGCGCGCCTGGTGGCGAATCCCGGCTGCTACCCCACATCCGTGATTTTGGGTCTTCGCCCGCTCGTCGAATCCGGATGGATCAATCGCGCGCGCGGGATCGTCTGCGACTGCAAGTCCGGCGTGAGCGGCGCCGGAAAAGAGCCGAAGCGCGAGACGCATTTCGTCGAAGTGAACGAGAATTTGCACGCCTATGGCCTCTTCACGCACCGCCATACGCCGGAAATCAGCGATCATCTGGGTCTCGCGGCCGAAGATTTCGTTTTCTCGACGCATCTGCTTCCCGTCGAGCGCGGAATTCTCTCGACGATTTACGTGTGGCTCGGCTCCGCGCGCCAGGCGGATGAAATCGAAGCGCTCTATCGGCAGTTTTATGCCGGGCGGCCCATGGTGCGGGTGCTTCCCGGCGGGCGGCTGCCGGAATTGCAGCACGTGGCGCACACGAATTTCTGCGACATCGGTTTCGCGCTCGATCCATCGGGCCAGCGCCTGATCATTGTTACCTGCCTCGACAATCTCGGCAAAGGCGCGGCAGGGCAGGCGGTGCAAAATTTGAACGGAATGTACGATTTTCCGGAAACGGCGGGATTGCTATGAGATTGCTGATCAAAGTTGCGGGCGCGCTGCTCGAGCGCGAAGAAACCGTGAATTCGCTGGCGCGGCAGATTGCGGAACTCTCGCGCGCGGGGCACCAACTGCTCGTCATCCACGGCGGCGGCAAAATTTTTACGTCCACGCTCGCGCGCATGGGAATCGAGAGCCGCTTCGTCAACGGTCTCCGCGTCACGGACCGCGAAACGCGCGATGCCGCCGTGATGGTTTTCGGCGGGCTGCTCAATAAGCGGCTTGCCGGCGCGATTTCGCTCGCCGGGCAGCCTGCAGTGGGCATCTCCGCATCGGACGCCGCCTGTTTTCTCGCCGAGCCCATGCAGCTCGGCGATTGCGAGGGCAGCCTGGGCTTCGTCGGCTACCTCACGGAAGTGAATCTCGATTTTCTGCAATCGCTCTGGCGCGCGGGAGTGGTGCCGGTGGCGTCTTGCCTCGGCCTCGGCGCCGACGGCGAGATTTACAACATCAACGCGGACCACATGGCCGCGGCGGCCGCGGAATTCATCCGCGCCGACCGGCTGATTTTTCTCACCGACGTGGCCGGCGTTCTTGATGGCGAGAAAGTTCTTCGCGCCGTCCGCGGCGGCGAAATCGAGGAGCTCATCCGCCACAACAAAGTTTCCGGCGGCATGATTCTGAAGCTGGAAGCGGCCAAGCGCGCCTTGGCGGGCGGAGTCTCTGAAGTGCGCATCGTGGGCGGCACGTCGCGGCGCGCGCTGCTCGCCGCAACGAATGGCGGGCGCTGCCCCGGCACACGTGTGCTTCCCATCGTTCACGCTTCCGCGAGGGCTGCCAGAGCAGCGCAGGGAGCCGCGCGATAAGAATGCCTAAGAAGAAAATTGCGGCAAAGGCGCGCGTGTCGGCGAAAGTGAGCCGCACGTGCATCTTCCAGGACGAATCGCGCTACCTGATGAATACCTACAAGCGCCCGCCCGCCGTTTTCGTGCGCGGCCGCGGCTGCCGCGTCTACGATTCCGAGGGCCGCGAGTATCTGGATTTTCTTGCGGGCATCGCCGTCAACGCGCTGGGCTATTCGCATCCGCGTCTCGTGCGCGTGATTCGGCGCGAAGCGGGGCGCGCCGTGCATCTCTCGAATCTGTTCCACAATCCTTTTCAGGGCCCGCTCGCGCGCAAGCTGGCCGAATGGTCAGGGCTCGACCGCGTTTTCTTCACCAACAGCGGCACCGAAGCGATGGACGGCGCGCTGAAGCTCGCGCGCGCCTATTGCCACGCGAAATCCGCGAAGAGCGGCGGCGCTCCGCAAACGCGCATTCTGGCGCTCGAAAATTCGTTTCACGGCCGCACGTTCGGCGCTCTTTCGATCACCTATCCCGAAAAATATCGCGAGCCTTTCGGCCCGCTCGTTCCCGGCGTCGAATTCGTGCGCTTCAATGATGTGGCGGACCTCGAAGCCAAATTCGATTCCTCGGTTTGCGCGCTGGTGGTGGAAACCATTCAGGGCGAGGGCGGCATTTTCCCGGTGAGCGAAGCTTTCTGGACGCGCGCGCAGGCGCTTGCGACGCAGCATGACGCAGCTCTCATTGCCGACGAAATCCAGTGCGGCCTGGGCCGCACGGGCCGCCGTTTTGCGTACCAGAAATTCGGCGCGCCGCCAGACATCGTCACGATCGCCAAGCCACTGGCCGGCGGCCTTCCGCTCGGCGCGTTCGTCGCCAACGAAAAATTTGCCGCGGTTTTCACACCGGGAATGCACGGCACCACGTTTGGCGGCGGCCCGCTCGTCTGCGCCACGGCGCTCGAATTCCTCAGCGTCGTCGAGGACGAGAATCTCCTGGCCAATATTCGCGAGCGCGGTTCGGAATTGCGCGCCGGGCTTGAAGCGCTCGCCGCGCGCTTCGACTTCATCCGCGAAATTCGCGGCGAAGGGCTCATGCTCGGCGTGGACCTCGCCATTGACGGCGCGCCCTTCGTCCAGCAGGCGCTCCGCAGCGGTCTGCTCATCAATTGCACGCACGAGCATATCCTCCGCCTGCTGCCGCCCTTCATCATTCGCCCGCGCGACGTGGCGGAGTTTCTCGAAAAATTCGAAGCCGTCCTCGCCCGCACGTCGAAGCCGGCGGCGCATCCAGCGAAGAAAATTTCCCAGGCCGATACGCATTCGCAGCCCATGGTATTGGCCGCCTCGAGGTGAATATGAACGCCATCGCCACACCCGCACCCGCCCCCATCACCGTATCGAACGATCTCCTCACCGGCATGGAGTGGGGCCCCGCACAGGTGCGCGAGCTTTTCCATCTTGCCGCGGACGTCAAGGCCCGCCCAGACCGCTACCGCGGCGCGCTCGCCGGCCGGTTCCTGGCCATGATTTTCGAGAAGCCGTCGCTGCGCACGCGCGTCCTCTTCGAGGTCGGCATCGCGAGCCTCGGCGGCACTTCGGTGTTTCTCGACCACACCACGGTGCATCTGGGCGACCGCGAGACGATTTCGGACGTGGCGAAAAATCTCGAGCGCATGGTCCACGGCATTATCGCGCGCGTCTTCTCGCAGCATTCGCTCGAGGAACTCGCGGCGCACGGGCGCATCCCGGTGATCAACGCACTTTCCGACCGCTTCCATCCCTGCCAGGCGCTGGCGGATTTTTTCACGCTCGAGGAGCGCTTCGGCAACCTGCGCGGCCTCAAGTTCACGTACGTCGGCGACGGCAATAACGTCTGCCATTCGCTTCTGGCCATCGGGGCGCGCGCCGGCGCGCACGTTCGCATCGCCACGCCCGCGGGCTACGAGCCTGATGCGGCCATCGTTGCCGAAGCCAAGCGCGTGGCGCGCGAAACGCGCGGCAAAATCGAGATCCTGCGCTCGCCCGAGGAAGCCGTCTCCGGCGCGCAGGCCGTTTACACGGATGTTTGGGCCAGCATGGGCCAGGAGGGGGAAGCCGCGTCGCGCCAGGCGGCCTTCGCGAGCTACCAGGTGAACGAAGCCCTCTTCGCCCACGCCGCCGCGGACGCCATTTTCATGCACTGTCTTCCGGCGCATCGCGGCCTGGAAGTGACCGATGCAGTGATGGATGCGCCGCGCTCAATCGTCTTCGACCAGGCGGAAAATCGCCTGCATGTGCAGAAAGCGATCCTGCTGACGCTGCTGAATTAGGGAAATGTAACGCCGGCATCATGCCGGTTCTTTTCTGCCAAAGCGTCAATCATCGGCGCCGCAAAAAATAAGGAGAATGAATTGCCGAAGAAAGTTGTGCTCGCGTATTCCGGAGGCCTCGACACCTCCATTATCATTCCCTGGCTGAAGGAAAATTACGGCGGCTGCGAAGTGATCGCCATGATCGGCGACCTCGGCCAGCGCGAGGATCTGAAAGCCGCGCGCAAAAAAGCTCTCGCGACAGGCGCCAGCGCCGCCTGCGTGGAAGATCTCCGCGAAGAGTTCATCACCGGCTATATCTGGCCCACGCTGCGCGCCGGAGCCGTCTACGAACACAAATATCTCCTCGGCACTTCTTTCGCGCGCCCGCTTCTCGCGCAACGCCAGGTGCAGCTCGCGAAGAAGCTCGGCGCGGACGCCCTGGCCCACGGCTGCACCGGAAAAGGCAACGATCAAGTCCGCTTTGAGCTGGCCGCCAAAGCCCTCGCCCCTGAACTCAAAATCATCGCCCCGTGGCGCGAATGGAACATCGCCTCGCGCGAGGAAGCCATCGCTTACGCGCGCGCGCATAATGTTCCGGTCGAGCAAACCACGAAAAATATCTACAGCCGCGACCGCAACATCTGGCATTTGAGCCACGAAGGCGGCGTCCTCGAGGATCCCGCCAATGCTCCCGAAGAATCCATGTGGCAATGGGTCGTCTCGCCGGCGGCCGCACCCGACAAACCCACGACCGTCGAAATCGGCTTCGACGCCGGAATTCCCGTGGCGGTGAACGGCAAGAAGCTCGCGCCTCTCGCGCTCCTCGAGCAATTGAACGAAATCGCGGCGGCCAATGCAGTCGGCCGCATGGAAATGGTCGAGAACCGCCTTGTCGGCATCAAATCGCGCGGCGCGTACGAAACTCCGGGCGGCACGCTGCTCGTCACCGCGCATCGCGAGCTCGAATCGCTGTGCCTCGACCGCGAGACGGCGCATTACCAGCAGCTTCTCTCGCTGCGCTATGCCGAGATGGTTTATTACGGCATGTGGTTCACACCGCTGCGCGAATCGCTCGACTCCTTCTTCGCGAGCTCGCAGCGCCGCGTGACCGGGTCGGTCGGTCTCACGCTCTTCAAGGGCAACGTCAGCGTCGCCTCGCGCCGCTCGCCTTTCTCGCTCTACCGCACCAACCTCGCGAGCTTCACCATGATCGGCTACAACCCGAAGGACGCGGAAGGCTTCATCAATCTTTTCGCGCTGCCCATCACCGTCCCGCAGGACGCGCGCGCAAAAGCCGGGGTGAGATGAGCGCCGCCGAAGACCAGAAGATGTGGGGCGGCCGTTTCGACCGCTCCCCGGACGCCTCGTTCTACGAATTCGAGCGCTCCTGGCACTTCGATCGCCGCCTCCTGCCGCAGGAATTCATGCTCGATCGCGCGTGGGCGCGCGCCATTTCGGCCGCCGGGATTCTCACGGACGCGGAAGGCCAGCAAATCGTCGCCGCGCTCGATGAACTCGAGCGGCGCGCGCGAACCGACGCCGCATGGCTCGATAATTCGAAAGCGGAAGATGTTCACCATTTCGCCGAATCCGCGCTGATTGAAAAACTGGGGGCCCTCGGCGCGAAGCTGCACACCGGTCGCAGCCGCAACGAAATGGTGGCCACCGAATTCCGCATGTACGTGAAAGAAGCTGCGCACGACATTCGCCGCGCCCTCGCCGCGCTTGCCCGCGTGATTGCCGCCCAGGCGGAAACGAATCTTCGCATTCCGATGCCCGGCTCGACGCATCTCCAGCACGCGCAGCCGCTGCTGCTCTCACATTGGCTGCTGGCTCACGGGGAGGCGTTTCTTCGCGATTCGGAGCGCGCCGCAGCAGCCTTGGCCCGCGCGGACGCTTGCCCGCTCGGCTCTGGCGCGCTCGCCGGGTGCGCCTTTCCTCTCGACCGCAAGGCGCTCGCGCGGGATCTCGGATTTTCGCGCATCACTGCCAACAGCCTCGACGCCGTCGGCGACCGCGATTTCGCTCTCGAATATATTTCCGCGCTTTCTTTTCTCGCCATGCATCTCTCGCGCCTGGCCGAAGACATGATCCTTTTCGCCTCGCCGGAATTCGCGTATCTCGAGCTGCCCGACGAGTTCTCGACCGGCAGCAGCCTGATGCCGCAGAAAAAAAATCCCGATGCCTGGGAATTGATTCGTGGCAAGACGGGCCGCATCTACGGCGCGCTCTTCTCGCTGCTCACCACTTGCAAGGGCCTGCCCTCGAGCTACCAGCGCGATTTGCAGGAAGACAAGGAAGCGCTTTTCGGCGCGCACGATCAGGCGCTGGCGATGACCTCCATCGCCGCAAAAACTCTTGCGGCCACGCGCTTCCGCGAAGACCGCCTCCGCGAAGCCGCGCAGGACCCGGCGCTCGTGGCCACGGAAGTGGCGGACTATCTCGTTGCGACGGGCGTGCCTTTTCGCGACGCCCATGAAATTGTAGGAAAAGCCCTCCGCGCCGCCGAGCAGGATGGAAAATCCATTCGCGAGATGCCGCTCGAGCGCCTGAAGGAATTTTCGCCCGCCTTCGGCCGCGATCTCGCGACCGTGCTCACGCTCGAATCGGCGCTCGCGCGCCGCGCGACTGCCGGCGGAACCGCACCGGGAGCCGTGCGCGCCGCGCTCGAGGAATTCAAGCAGCGCCTGATCAAGCTCGAGGAAAATCCATGACCGCGCGCCCGGCAAAAATCACGGACGCGCCCGCGATCTACCGCCTCATCGCGCATTACGCGGAATTGGGCCTGCTGCTCCCGCGCGCCGAAGACGAAATTTGCCGCAATATCAGCCATTTCCTCGTTCTCAAAATGAACGGCCGCGTGGTGAGCTGCGTGGCGCTCGAAAGCTACGGCTGCGATCTCGCCGAGATTCGTTCCCTGGCCGTGGACCCTGAAATTCGCGGGCGCGGCATGGGCGCGCGCCTGCTCGAATTCGCGCTGGCCGAAGCGCGCCGCCGCGAAATCGCCCGCGTCTTTGCCGTCACGCACGCGCCGGACTTTTTCCTGCGCCAGGGCTTTGCCGCCGCTGACCGGCGCTCGCTCACGGAGAAAATCGAGCGCGATTGCCGCGGCTGCTCCAAACGCCGCTCGTGCAAGTTGGTCGCCGTGGTCTCAACGGTGATCCCCGAGCGCATCACGCTGCGCATCCTCGACGAATCGGCCACGCCCGTCTCCGCCGCATGACCGCGCGCCCGTCCACGTCCGACCTGCCTCGCGGCTTTTCCTTCGCCGCCACGGCTTGTGGGCTGAAAAAATCGGCGCTCGATCTCGCGCTGCTCGTCAGCGAGACGCCCGCCGCGGCCGCCGCCATGTTTACCACCAACTGCGTGCAGGCTGCCCCGGTTCGCGCCTCGCAAATTCATCTGCGCAAATCGCGCGGCAAAATGCGCGGCGTCATCGTGAATTCCGGCAACGCAAATTGCTGCACGGGTGCGGAGGGCTACGCCGCCTCGGCGGCCACAACCCAAAAGGTCGCCCGCGAAGTGGGCCATCTCGACCCCTCGCAAATTCTCGTCTGCTCGACCGGCGTGATCGGCGCGCCGCTGCGCGTCGAAAAAATTCTTCGCGCCGTCCCGCATCTCGTGCGCACGCGCCGCTCGACCGCCCCCGCCTTCGCCCAATTCACGCGCGCCATCATGACCACGGACACGCGCCCCAAATGGGCCGCCGCAAAATGCCGCATCGGCGGAAAACAGGTGCGCATCCTAGGCTGCTGCAAGGGCGCGGGAATGATCCAGCCCAACATGGCCACGATGCTCGCGTTTCTCGCGACCGACGCAGCCATCTCGCCCGCGCTGCTCACGCTCGCGCTGCGCCGCGCCGTTGGCCCTACTTTTAATTCCATCACTGTGGACGGCGACACCTCGACGAACGACACCGTGGCCATCCTCGCGAACGGCCAGTCGGGCGCGCAGAAAATTTCCGCGCAGGGCGCGGGCTTTGCGGAGTTCGCCGCCGCGCTCGAAAAAGTCTGCCGCCAGCTCGCGCTCGCCATTGTCGCCGATGGCGAAGGCGCCCAGCGCGTCATCGAAATCGAAGTCCGCGGCGCTCCATCCGCCCAGGCTGCCGATCGCATCGCGCGCACCATCGCCAATTCACCGCTCGTCAAAACCGCTCTCGCCGGCGCCGACCCCAACTGGGGACGCATCCTCGCCGCCGCCGGCCGCGCCGGAGTCTCGTTCGATTTCGAGCGCGTTGACATCCGCCTCGCCGGCCTCCCTGTGTGCCGCCGCGGCCGCGAGCATCCCTTCGACGAACGCTTGGCCCACAAGAAAATGCTCGCCAAATTCGTGCCCATCGTCGTGGACCTCCGCGCCGGCCGCCGTTCCACTCGCCTCTGGACGTGCGACTTCACCGGCGAGTACGTCACCATTAACGCCAGCTACCGCACATAGCACACGCGCTGCCGGAAGATCGCGAGCGCTCATTGCTCAGCGTCCGTTCGCTTGTCGTTCGCCGTGCCTCCATCCCTCAAGCCGCCTCCGTCCCCTGCAACCGTTGACTCCCGGCCATTGTTGCCGCATCATGCACCCTGAGTCGCTGGAGCCCTAGCTTCAGCCGAGAGCGACCGGCGCGCCTTGCCGGTCCGCCGCGGCCGCGAACTTGTTCCTTCAGCCTCGCACGCGTGCCCCACGCCTGGATCGGGGCACAAGGAGAACGGCCGTGAAGAAACTCTACGTTGGGAATCTCTCGTTCAAAGCCACAGAAGAGCAGGTGGCGGCGCTGTTCGCGGAAATCGGCGTGCAGCCCGATTCACTCACGCTGCTTCGCGATCGTTTCACGGGACAGCCGCGCGGTTTCGGTTTCGCGGAAATTCGCGACGACGCCGAAGCGGAAAAAGTCATCGCAGCCCTCAACGGCAAGGATTTTCTCGGCCGCGCGCTTGTGGTCAACGAAGCCCGCCCGCAGCGTGAAGGTGGTGGCGGCGGAGGCGGCGGTGGTCGCGGCGGCCACGGTGGTGGAGGCGGTGGCGGTGGACGCGGCGGCTACGGCGGCGGAGGTGGTGGTGGCCGTGGCGGAGGCGGCGGACGCGGTGGCCACGGCGGCGGCGGACGCGATCGCGACCGCGACCGCTAAGCTTTCCCTCTCACGAATGTAGCGCGGGCCTCTTGTCCCGACTCCAACCGAAGGGGCAGCCGGGCAGGCTTGCCTTTCGCACGCCTCGCTTCGGGGGAGATTTCCGGCGCCGGCTTCTCAGCCATTGCCCTGAGTTCGTTCGGACGCAAGCTGCGCGTCGAGTGACCACGTTCCCGCGCCTACGGTCAGCAGAAACAACAAACCCATCAGCATGGAGTAATCCGTGCGCGCCTCGGCCTCCATCGGCCAAAAACCGCTCTTCAGTAGAATCGGGATTTTCGTTGAAGCGATGGCCACCGAGATGTCCACGATCAGAAAAATCGAGGCCACACGCGTCAATAGCCCGGCCAGAAGAAGCAACCCGCAAACAATTTCCACCACCCCAACGAATGGGCCCAGGATGTGCGGTGAAGGAATGCCGATCCGCGCAAACCGGCCCGCGCCCCACTGCTCAGCGAAAAGAAACTTCTTGATCCCTTCCAGGAAGAAAACCCCGCCGACAAGGAGCCGGATCGCGAAAACAGCCCCCGGCGCGTTTGTGCTTGCCAACTTCTCGAAGAGGCTCATGACGTGACTCCAGTGATCCGTGCAGAATGTTACTGCACCTTGGGCACCCAGTCACCCGGGCTTCGCGGCAATCAAGCCAGTGGATTCTTCGCTCCGGTTGCCGCGGGCTCTTCGAATGTAGATGGCAGCGCGTTCGCTCGTATCTTGAGGCACCCGCAGTAAATCAAACGTATTCAAAGGGGATACACCGACTGTTGGCATCGGCTGAGAGATAAAACTAATCGCATGAAGCATCTTGGCGGATTGCGTGGCTGTCTAGATGGACTTTCAAGTTCGAAGCGTGACGGTAATCACGCTGGAGCGCGATGGCCGTCACTGAATTCTAGGCTGGGCGGAGTTAAATAGGGGGCGTCAAGGGATGGAGACCGCAGATGGGAGCGCGTCGCCCAAGGCGCAGGGTCCGGAGGTGTGAGACCAGCCAGGGCGCACCGCCCAGCGTGCAGCAAGGGGATGGATCCGCTGGGCTCGAGCATCGCGGGAACTTTTTCTCTTGCATCCGAACCAGCGGCCAGGCGCAAAGCCTGAATAAAGCGCCCGGTAGTTCGACGCACCGGCTCCATCGAGCCGGCCACACTTTGCCACCGGCCGCTGATTCGGATTTTGACTTCCCTTTTCTTCCCCTAGAGCATGGGGTTCATCACATAAGTTTTGCGAAGGAGAAATTCCATGACAAATCTAGTCCCGCGTGATCCGTTGTTCCAGGATCTGTTCGATTTCCGTCGGGATTTCGACCAGATTTTCAATCGGCTGATGCTCAACAAGCCCATCTGGCAGGAGAATTACATTCCCGAGAAGGGATTTGAATTCCTGCCTCCCGTCGAGACCTACCTCGATAGGGAAGCCAAGAAATACATCTGCCGCATCGCTCTTCCCGGCATCGAGCCCAAGGATGTGGAAATCAACGTATTGGGCAACATGCTGACGATCAAGGGCGAGAGGAAATACACCCACATTGCCAAGGAATTCGATTTCTTCAATGAGGAAATCGTGTATGGCAAATTCGAGCGGGAACTCCAGCTTCCCGAGGGCATCCTCCCCGAGAAGCTCGTCGCCGAGTATCACAACGGCGTGCTCGAAATCACAGCACCGGTAACAGTCGCGGCTCTGCCACGGAAAGTTGAAATCAAGAACATTCCGTTGGCGAAGCAAGTCGCCGCGTAGAGTCCCCGTTGCAAAAGGTGGCCCGGAGCGCAATTTTCCGGGCCATCTTCATTTCTGCTCTCCGTTTATTTCGCGTCAATCCGGTTGCGAATCGGAGGTCGGACGTTCGTTCTCAAGGCTGGGGGTTCTGGCGCCGCTTTACTCAAGCGATCGCGCTGCGTTCCTTGCTTGAAGCGCTCGCCCCGGCTTTTGCCGCAGGCAGCGCGGCCGGACGCTCGGCGTTCGCGACGGGCTGGGGCTCCTCCGCCGTCACCTGCCCGCCCGCGTAGTGGAATTTCTCGATCGTCGTGCCGCGAATTCCCTGCGTCACGAGCGCCTCGATATCCAGCTTCCGCTCCGCCTCGTCCAGTTCCGCAGCGCTGGCGTAGAGCGCCGGCGTCCGCGGCATGAAGACCGGGCAGCAATCGTGAAAAGGCTCCGAAGAAATATCGTACGTCCCGATTTTCCGCGCCGTGGCGATGATTTCCATTTTGTCCGTCCCGATCAGCGGACGAAAAATCACCTTCTTCGCCACCGCGTCCACCGCCACCAGATTCCGCAGCGTCTGCGACGCCACCTGCCCCAGGCTGTCGCCGGTCACGAGCGCCAGCGCCCGTTCGCGCCCCGCGAGCACCTGCGCGATGCGCAGCATCATGCGCCGGTAGAGCAGCACGCGGTAATTTTCCGGCGCATACCGCACGATTTCGCGCTGAATTCCCTCGAATGGAACGCGGTACAGCTTGGCCTGATATTGATACGGCACCAACTGTCGCACCAGTCCGCTCGCCACGTGCAGCGACGATTCTCCCGGCCGCGCTCCCGTCCCATAAAAATGCGTGAAGCTCATGTGCGCGCCGCGCTTCATCATGTGATACGCGGCCACCGCCGAATCGTATCCGCCCGATAGCAGGCACATCATTTTCCCCGCGGTGTTCGCCGGCAGCCCGCCCGCGCCCGGAATCCGCCGCGCGTAGACCAGCGCCGGCCCCGGCGTGATCTCGACGTAGCAGGTCAGCTCCGGATCTTTCAGCTGCACGCGCACATCGCGCCCCTGCGCCCGCAGCCGTTCGAGCAGATGCCGCCCCACGCCCGAAGCAATCTCCATCGACGATGGCGCGAACGACTTGTCGCTCCGCTTCGCCCTCACCGCAAAGCTCACAAACCGCAGCGGCTCGATTTCCTCCCACGCCGCGCGGCACAACGCCTCCATGCTGTGCTCGACGGGCCGCGCCACGGCGTAAAACGCGATCCCCAGCACGCGCTCGACGCGCGCCGACGCCTCCTCCACCCTCGCCCCATCCCCGAGCCGCACCAGAAACCGGTCGCCCGGCTGCTCGATGCGCCGGACCGGAATTCCCTCGAGTGCCTGCCGCAGCGCCGTAAACAGCTTGCCAAGGAAAAATCTCCGGTTGCGGCCCTTGAGCCACACCTCGTGGTAATGCACGACGATAACGGAACCTGAATTGCTCATGATATTTTCGCGATGCTCACATGCTGCCGTAACTTCAACAAAGTATAACAGCAGCGTGCGTGCGCGTGTAGCTGCGCAGTTGGCATAGCCGTAATGGCCGGTTCAGTCCGGGCGGGCGACCTCGACGGGCATCCCCTCCGGCGCGCGTAAGTGGCGATAACTCACAAGATACACGCCACATTGACACGCGACTTTCGACAGCGCTCGGGGTTAAAATCTCCAGGCTCGTGCACCTGGAGCGGGTTCGGCGAATTCAGCCGTGCGGCGCCAATCTTCATGCTACCCATTGCGCCGCGCCTGCATCCAATCGCTTGTACCGGGACGTGCGGGAGGACACCATGTGGAACCGGCGAGATTGGGACGACTTCTTCGATATCGTGCGCAAGCGCTGGCACAATCATCGCCCGCTGCGCCCCGTGGACCGCTCGCGCCGCAACCGGCTCTCGCCTACCGAAGGCTACAGCCTCGCCGAACTCGACGACGCCGGCCTCAGCATCGAGCAAGCCGAAAATCTCGGCCTCCCCGTGGACGCCGGCCGCGTCGGCTCCTACGGCCCCAACGTCTCCTCCCTGCGCGAATTTATCCGCGCCACCCGCTCCCGCGTTTAACCCGCGAGGCGCTTCGCTCATGCCTGTGTAGCGCTGGCGTCTCGCCGGCTGGTTTTGACTCTTCTTGCCCTTCGTAACGCAGAATGTCCGCCAGCCTTTTGATTGGCCGTGTGTGCCGAAAGGAACAGACATTGTCGAGCAGATGCTCCATAGTGGGCCATCGAGATTCTGAATGCACGGGTCTTGAGCCCGCGGAGGAGGCTACAATGCTAGGATACGGACTGATCGGAACCTTAGTGATTATCGTGTTGGTCATTTGGATCGTTCGCGCCCTGCAAGGCCGCAATCCCACCAGCCAGATGCCGCGCTTCACAATCCGACGCGTCGTTTGCGCCCAGGACGCATCCGCGGGACCTGCCCGGCCTTTCATATCGCCGGCATCCCGCGGGCCCGCCAGTCTCCTGGAGGGCTGCAGCCGATTTTGGTAGCTCTCAACTCACTCGGAGAACGCGACAAGCTCTTCCCAACCCATACGTGTTAATATTCCCGCCATCGTTGCATCCCTGCTTCGCTAACTTATGAGTCCGACTGCCACAAGTGATCAGATTGACAGAATCTTGCGCAGCCAGAGCTTCGCAAGCAAGAGCCAGCTCAGGAAGCTGCTGGAAATCCTCTCCAAGAACATCGATTCGCAAACCGCCCTGACGCCCGATCTGGTGATTAAGGAATTGTGGCCGGACGAGATTCGGACCAAGCGGTCCGCGGACGTGGCCACGGAGATGAACCGGCTGCGGCATGCCCTGGATTCTTATTACCAGGGGGAAGGAGAGGCCGACCCTGTCACGATTATCCTTCCGAATCGCGCGGCTCCCGGTCCTGATGGCATGCCGGAGAAGCGCTGGATCGCGGCGAAACCTCGCGGAGCGGGCGAGCCTCACGCGAAGGAGCATCCCGCTGCTCCCGAGCCGGCGACCCGCCACAGCCCGCTGAAGATCGCGGGGGCGATTGTCGCCCTCGGCGCTGCGCTTGGCATCGTGGGTTACATCTCCATCCGAATGCTGGGGGTGACCGACGAACCTAAGCTCGGGCGGTTGGACGGTTCGGCGCTGGTAATCATGAATGCGGAAGGAAAGGAGCTCTGGAGAAAGACCTTTCCGCACGGATTCGGAACCGAATCACACTACGCAGAAGGCCTGTCCTCGCGAATCTGGTTCGCAGATCTGGAAGGGAAAGGTCACGTGAGCGTCCTGTTTTCTTATCTGCCCGTTCCAGACTCGCAGCCCCACTCGTCCACGTTGATTTGTTATTCGGATCAAGGTAAAGAGAAATGGCGTTGGGGCCCCGGGAGAGACTTGCCGGAACTCGGGGAACGATTTGAACCGAGCGGGGGGCCGACGACGTTCAAGACTTCCGCGCTTGGAGTACTGAAGGGAGCGGAAAAAGGGCCTTCGCGAATCGTCGTTGTAAGTGATCTTGGTCCCTGGTGGGGCGGACCGAGCCAGGTCGCGATCCTCGATTCCAACGGTAAGACGCTTTCTGAGTACTGGCATGCCGGGGGCTTGCGCGACATGGCGTTAGCCGACCTGGATGGCAACGGCAGAGAGGCAATCATAGCCACGGGAGTCGCCCATGGGTATGACTCTCAAGCGACGTTGGTGGTGCTGGACTCTGACCGCGTGCTTGGCGCCTCAAAGGAAGTGCAGCCTACGTTTCAAATCCACGGCATGGGGGACGCCCAGGAAAAGCTGCGCCTGCTGTTTCCGCGCAGCGATTTGAACCGAGCGGCCTTTCAGTACAACTATGGCATCGAGCCAAGATTCCAGAATGGCAAACTTCAAGTCACGGTGCTGGAATGCCTGGCCCCGATTGGTTGTCCTATTCGGTACGAATTCGACCAGGACTTTCATTTGATTGCAGCCTATTTGGGAAGTGACGAATTCAAGACCGCTCATGACCGGTTCTATCAGAAAGGAAAAGATGCGCATACCTTCACTGCGGAAGAACAGGCGGAATTCCTAAGAGTTCGATGCCTGGCAGGATGCAAGTCCGAGTTTGTTCCGGTGGCCCAGATATATAACCCGACAGTCTCCTTCGAGAAAGCGTGGATCAAACAAAGTAACCCTAGCGACGTATGGTCATACGGCTATTCATCAGGCTTCGCGAAGCCTGTTACGCTCTACGACAAGACCGTTCAAAATGGCATCAACGGGCCAAACGCACAGTATTGGGTATCAACGTCGGTTAACACCGGGACATCGCCCTCCGCCGAATACAACAATGGGCCCGCCATTGATGATGGGAATATCAATTTTTTGGCGAACGAGTTCCTGCTCGTGGCTGGGATTGGCGGCCAATATTCGGACCTCATATTCACAGCTCCTGCTGATGGCGAGTATTCCATAACCGGCAACTTCCGCGGGGCCCAATACGGTATTGGAACGGTCGCCGGTATCGTGGCCGATGGAAATGTCGTGTTCAGTTCCAGCGTCACTTCCGTTGGCCAGCTTGTACCGTTCCGTCTGACAGTTACGTTGAAGGCCGGGAGCACTGTTGTGTTTTCCGTAGGTCCGGGCGATGGGCGCCAAAACACAGGCCTCTCGGCAACAATTACCAGGCCCTGCGCGCTGACCGATAGGCCTGTCTCAGCTCCGACGGGTGAGATTACCTGCTCAGGCCGGCCAACGAGGGAATAGAAAGCCTCGGCAATTTTAACCACAGAACTGACTCCGTTCCCTTCGGGAACCTGGCCCCCTAACGTCGCAGACGGCCTGGGTGCGGTTCCAGAACCTCTCTGAAAACAGGCGATTTCATACCAAATTCATATCATTTCTGGCCCGCCCCTATTGACCTGAATTCAAGATATTGCCAGCATCGCCCCGCGTGTGATTGCCATCTGCGGCACGACTGGGGTGAGTCAATGAATCGTCAATCGTCTCGTCATCGCGCTACTGTTCACACTTCGTTTCGCGCGATTGCAAACGTCTCGAAAAGGGCGCGAACGATTGGGCTCGTAGCCGCAGTGTGCCTCGCGGTGCTGACTTTGGCAGTCGCGTGCCTCTCACCGCACGCAGTGCTTCGCACGTGGGCCAGTATTCGAGGCACCTTCACGATCGGTTCGTTTGGCTGGTGGCCGTCACAGAGTGTCCACGCGCAGGGTGGCGGGCCCACCTTCACCGAATTTGAGGTTCCGGCCGCTGGCACGGCCATGCTTCAGGGAACTACCGGCCTGGGCATCAACGCGGCGGGCGATATCACGGGAATCTACATTACCGCGCCCAATGCTTCCACACCCAACCTCGCTCACGGCTTCATCCGCTCTGCCGCCACAGGCGCGTTTACCCCCTTCGATGCTCCCGGTGCAGGCACGGCAAAGAATGAGGGAACCTTCGCGTTCAGCATCGACACGGCGGACGATGTCGCGGGAATGTACTCTGACTCCATTGATGCCTACCACGGCTTCGTGCGCGCTGCCGATGGGACTTTCACCCCGTTTGATGTTCCCGGAGCACCCACGGCCATCACTCACCGGGGAACCGTGCCCTTGAGCAGCAACGGCAATGGAGATATCACCGGATTTTATGTGGACGCAGGCGCCGTCCGCCACGGCTTCGTCCGTATTGCCGCGACCGGCATAATAACCACCTTCGATTCTCCCGGTGCCGGCACAGCCTCAACTGACGGAACCGTTCCTATCCACATTGGCACGGCCGGAGATGTCACTGGATACTACAAGGACGCGAGCGGAGCTTTTCACGGTTTCATTCGCAATGGCTCAACCGGCGTCATCACTCCGGCTATAGATGCTCCCGGCGCAAGC
>Ga0187819_10000631_pt1 | contig 17742 bp, 12 predicted proteins | sample NC_wetland_sal_i_15_FD_132411 | JGI IMG/M metagenome (GOLD analysis project Ga0187819, IMG submission 132411) | Wetland sediment microbial communities from Neuse River Estuary, North Carolina, USA - SO4_4 | ecosystem: Environmental > Aquatic > Freshwater > Wetlands > Sediment | place: USA...
GAGCGAAATCGTTTCGCGCTCCCTGGCCCAGCGGCGGTTCACGATGTCCCTTTTCGCTGGTTTCGGAAGCCTGGCGTTGCTCCTCTCCACGATTGGAATTTACGGCGTCATGAGCTACACCGTGGCGCAGCGCACGAGCGAGTTCGGCATTCGCGTCGCACTCGGCGCACAGCAGCGAGATATTCTGGGCCTCGTTTCACGCGAAGGCATGCTGCGCGCCGGCGTTGGGCTGCTCGCCGGATTTCTTGCATCGCTCGCTGTGATGCGGGTGCTTGCCAGCCAGCTTTTCGCCGTGAGGGCAGTCGATCCGCTCACGTTCGCCAGCGTATTCATTTTGCTTGCGGGAACGGCGCTTATGGCCTGCTACGTTCCCGCCCGGCGCGCGACACGCGTCGATCCGCTTGTGGCTCTTCGATATGAATAGGCGATTGAAGATCTCGAAGACAGTACTCGCGATCCAAAAAAATGCTTGTCACTCATCACTTGTCACTTCTCATTCTTGAGGAGGCTGCATGCAAACGCTGATGCAAGACGTGCGGTACGGAATTCGCATGCTGACGAAGGCGCCGGGATTCACGGCGGTTGCGGTTTTGACGCTGGCGCTGGGAATTGGGGCGAACACGGCGATTTTCAGCGTGGTCAACAGCCTGCTGCTGCATCCGGCTGGGATAGGGCATCCCGAGCGCGTCGTTGCGGTGCGCGTTCGCTACGAAAAATTGAACCTGAACAGCATCGTGATATCTGCGCCCGACTTCAAGTTGCTGCACAGCGGCAGCCAGATCTTCGACGCCGCGGCCATGGAAGATCCGGCTGACTTCAATTATGCGGGCGGTGCAATCCCTGAACGCTTGCGCGGCGCCAAGGTCTCGTCGCAGTGGTTTGATGTTTTCGAAGAGCGGCCCATGCTTGGTCGCACCTTCACTCCAGAAGAAGATCAGCCGGGCGCTGAACATGAAGTCGTGCTGGCTTACAACGCGTGGAAAGGCGTTTTTGGCGGCGATTCGGGAATCGTCGGCCGCACGATCATGCTGAATCAGCAAACGTACAAAGTGATTGGGGTCATGGGACGCGAGTTCGAGTGGCCCAATCCTGTGGATTTGTGGGCCCCGCTCGCGCTTCCTCCTGGCGCCTTTGCCGACGACAACATTTTCAATGAAGCGCACTTTGCCGTGGCGCGTCTGGAGCCGAGCGTGGCGTTTTCGCAAGCGGCGGCATTCATGGATGTCATCACGCAGCGCGTGGTAAACGATCCTCGCACGCGATATCCGAAAAGTTCGGGCTGGGGAATGTTCGCCGTGCCGTTCACCGAGTTTGTCTATGGTGACGTGCACGCGCCATTGCTGATTCTGCTCGCAGCCGTGGCTTTCGTACTTCTCATCGCTTGCGCCAACGTCGCAGGTCTTTTGCTCGCGCGCGCGACTGGGCGAGCGAAGGAATTTGCTGTGCGCACAGCTCTAGGCGCGGCGCCGTGGCGGCTGGCGCGACAGTTGCTCACCGAGAGCGTGGTCCTTGCTATCGCGGGAATGGCGCTCGGTCTGGTGCTTGGTTCTTTGGGAATTCAAGCGCTGCTATCACTCGCGCCTGGAAATCTTTCAAGCGGAATCAGCGTCGGCATGGACCGGCATGTCCTGTTGTTTACGCTGGCGATTGCAGCAGCGTCGGCGCTCATTTTCGGCGCAGGGCCAGCCTGGCAAATCTCGCGAATGGATCCGCAGCGGAATTTGAGCCAGGGACGCGGCAGCGCGAGTGGCAGCCGGGGTCATCACCGCATCCGGGATGTTCTTGTGGTGGGGCAACTTGCGCTCGCGCTCGTGCTGCTGGCGGGAGCGGGAGTTTTCCTCAAGAGCTTGTCGAAACTGCAGGATGTGAACGTAGGATTTCGACCGCATGGGTTGACGACCGCGGCGCTCTCGCTGCCCGAGCATCAATACGACACGCCCGCGAAGCAAGTTGCATTCGTGCAGGCTACGCTCGAGCAGCTCCGCAACGCGCCTGGCGTAACATCCGCTGCCGCAGGCATGCCCATTCCTTTCAGCGGTTTTGGCGGCTCGGCTTCCTTCGAAATCGAGGGCCGGCCGAGGCTGCCCGGTGATCCCGGTCCTCACGGCGATGTTCGCGAAGTCGGTTCCGCATATTTCGAGACCATGGGGATTCCGCTCCTTCGCGGCCGCACGTTCACCGAGTCGGACCGGGAAGGAACGCAGCCTGTCGTCATGATCGATCAAAATCTCGCGCGGCTGTATTGGCCCAACGTCGATCCCGTCGGCAAGCACATGAAGGTCAGCGACCATGACCCCTGGGCGACAATCATCGGAGTCGTGGCCCATGTGCGACACTCGCAAGTAGCAGGTGAAGAATCCTCTTCCGAAGGTACGGAAGGTTCCGGAAAAGGTGTGTACTACTTTCCGCTGAACCAGATGCCGATCTACCAGAACGACACTTCCGCGGTGTTTCTGATCGCGCGATCGAACGGCAATCCCGCCGCAGTTGCGACAGCGATTCGCCAAGCGGTTCGCGCGGTCGATCCGAGTCAGCCGGTCTCGGATGTGAAAACGATGGATCAGCGCATCGCGCTTTCGTTGGGCCCGCGCCGTTCGGCAGTGGCATTGCTCAGCGTGTTCTCCATCGCAGCGATTGTCTTGGCGGCCATAGGCCTCTTTGGCCTGGTGCGCTACAGCGTGGCTCAACGTACCCAGGAAATCGGTATTCGCATGGCTCTGGGCGCTCAACGCAGCGACGTGATGGCCATGATCCTGCGCGAAGGCGGCAAACTGGCGCTTGGGGGCATCGCCATCGGCGCAGTTTTGGCGATTGTGCTCATGCAAGTCGTCAAAACTTTACTGTATGGTGTAAGTGCGGCCGACCCGCTGACTTTCATCGCTGTTGCTGTTTTGCTCGCTGTTGTCGCGTTGGCCGCCAGCTATTTTCCCGCGCGGCGTGCGATGCGCGTCGACCCGCTCGTCGCCCTGCGTTACGAGTGAACGAACGATGTCGCCATGGTGAGGCAGTTGTGGTTGTTCATGGTTGGGGCGGGTTTTAAACCCGCCCGCAGGCTCGGAGTGTGGGTGAAGGAACAAACATAGCTGCGATTATGGCTTATGGCTTACTCGTAGCGCAGCGCTTCAACGGGGTCGAGGTGGGCCGCCTTCACCGCCGGGTACATTCCGAAGAACAGTCCGACGCTCATGGACACACCCACGGCCAGCACAATGGACCACAGGGGAACGGTAGAAGGCAGCTTGGGAAGCAGCGCATTGATCGTCAGACTGATACCTACGCCTGCAAGCACCCCGATGATTCCGCCGGAGCCCGTGAGCACCATCGCCTCCGTCAAGAACTGCCAGATGATGTCGCGGCGGCACGCGCCGATGGCTTTGCGCACGCCGATTTCGCGCGTTCGCTGAGTGACTGACATCAGCATAATGTTCATCACGCCGACTCCGCCTACCAGCAGACCAATCGAGCTGATCACAGCGATCAGCAGCGCCACAGACGCTGTGATCTGGCGAAACTGATCGGCGATTCCTTGCGCGGTGGAAATGCCGAAATTGTCGGCCTTGTCATAAGGCACGTGCCTTCGGCGGCGCAGAACGCCGCGAACCTCGTCCTCCGCCTCTGCGATTTGGCCCGGATAGGCAACGGCCCCGATGAAGTTATCATCGTCCTCAGGGTGCCGGTTCTGATACGTGCGGTAGGGAATCAGCACTTCCTTGTCTGCCGATTCGCCCTTCATGAGGTTGCCTTTGCGCGGTTCCAGCACGCCAATTACTTCAAACGAATCACCGGCGACCATGACCGTTTTCCCCAGCGGCTCCTCCTCGGGAAATAAAGCCTTGGCAATATCGGAGCCGATGAGCGCGACGTCGGAGCGGTCCATGTTTTCCGCTTCGGTAAAGAAGCGGCCTCGCCCAGGGTTCTCGTTGAACACCTCTTGTACAGACGGGAATGCCCCGGAAAAATCCACCCCGGCGACCTCCTTGTGGTGGTAACGCGCCACGATCGGGAGCACAGGGCCCATCAATTCGACACGGGGAAAGATCGTCGCGGAGACCCTCTTCACGGCTGGGCAAGATTGCTCGATGGCTAACGCATCGTCGAGAGTGAGCGGTTTGCGGGACAGCTCTTCGGGCGTAACTTTCATGTGCATGCCGGGATCGAACTTGAAGATGAAAAGAGTGTTCGGGCCGTAGTCGTTCATCACCGCGTTGAATTCGCTGTACACGCCCATCAGGATGGAAACGACGGCCAGCAGAGCCGTAATTCCAATCACCACGCCGAGCACGGTGAGAAACGAGCGCATCTTGTTTTCGCGAAGGGTGGTCAACGCCATTCCGACGTCTTCGCCGAAGTGGATTCGCATTGACTCTCCTTCTGTGCCTGGCTAAATCTCAAAGCGCAGCGCCTCGATAGGCTCGAGACGCGCCGCTTTTTGCGCCGGATACACGCCGAAAAACATGCCGACCGCGGCCGAAATCAGCTCGGCGATGATCACCGCCGTGATGGGGACGCTCATGGGGACGGAGGTCGTCGCATCCACCAGGCCGGCGATTGCGTACGCGATGATCACGCCGATTACGCCGCCGACTGCAGCCGTCACCGCAGATTCCGTCAGAAACTGCAGCATGATGTCCTTGCGGCGCGCGCCCATGGCCTTGCGAATGCCGATTTCGCGCGTCCGTTCGGTGACTGCGGCCAGCATCACGTTCATGATCACGACTCCTCCGATAACGAGGAACACAGAGACGATGCCGACCATGGCCATCGCAATCACACCCGTGAGCTGTTTCCACAGATCCATGAGCGTCGCTGAATCGATGATGCCGAAATTGTCCTCATCCTGCGGATGCAAGTGGCGCCGTGCGCGCATCAGCACTCGCGCTTCGTCCTGCGTGCGCTCCATCCAGTCCGCTCCATGCGCCTGAATGACAATGGCGATTCCGTCGCGAGCGCCGTAGATGTTCATGAACGCGTGGATGGGAATGTAGGCAAAATTGTCCTGCGATTGGCCCAGCACGGAGCCGATGGGTTTCGCCACGCCCACTACTTCGAACGGCCGTCCGTCGATCAGCACTTCGCGGCCAACCGGGTCCACATCCGCGAATAAGGTCGTGGCAACCTCACTGCCGATCATGGTGACCGGCGCGCGGTGCTCGTCGTCCGCCTCGCTGATGTAACGGCCGTCTGCCGGTTCTTCGATGTCGATTTCGCCCATGTTCGAGGTTACGCCGCGGATGTTCGTGTCCTGAATGCTCTGCGTTCCCGCGCGGACCCTTCCGACCGTGCCGACGTCCGCGCCGACGCGAAGCGGCGTCTTCAGATTGTCGCTAAGAGCTTCATAGTCGTCCCAGGTGATGATCTTGTTTCGCCGCAGGGCCTTCACGTACGCGTCCGCCTCGGTGATGATGGGGAACCGGAGGACCACGAACACGTTCGAGCCTAAGCGGGCCACGCGATTGGCGATGTATTTGTTCACGCCGGAAATGAGCGAAATCACAACGATCAACGTGCAGACGGACAAGATGATGCCCAGCAGGGTCAGGAAGGAGCGCATCTTGTGCGCGCGAAGCGTATCGAGCGCCATCCCGACTGGCTCTCGCAGCGTCATCCTGCGCTGGATGGGCGACAAAGGTTATGCCTCTCCTGATTGTTTCTACGCCTGGCGGCCTGAAAGTGTTTCTGCCTGATGGAATTTATACGCCCGGGCCCACCCGAGTAAACCAGTTGTTTATCAATGCCTGATGTAGCTGCATCGAAAAGGCACCGAGCATGCGGCGCTAGAAGTCGGTGGAGACGCGCGGGGCTATGCCCACTCGAACTGCGTTCAGCACCGCCAGCAAATCAATGATCTCTTGCGCGATCGCGCCTCCAATGGGCGGCAAATACCCAAATGCCGCGGCGATCATCCCGATTATGCTCAGGGCCATGCCGCCCATGGCGCTCTGTAGCGCGATGGTTCGCATCCGGCGTCCTATGTGCATCAATTCGTCGATGCGGCTGAGCGACGCTTCGAGAACTACTGCGCCAGCCGCTTCCGATGTGATGTCGCTTTTCGCCCCGAACGCCACGCCTACCGTCGCCGCCTGCATGGCCGGCGCATCATTGATGCCGTCGCCGAGGAAAAGCGTTCGCGCGTGGGTTGCTTCGGCGCGCACGATCTCGACTTTTTCTTCCGGACTCTTCGCGGCGTGGACCTCCTCGATTCCGACTTTTTGCGCGAGGTCGCGCACTTCGCGGTCACGGTCGCCGGAGACGATCAGGACGCGGTTCACGTTGTGCCGCGGCCGCAAATGGCTCACGAACCGCAAACTGTCCTTGCGCGGAGCATCATGGAATCGGACGGTGGCCGCGTAGCGGTCATCAACGAAGGCCAGGCACTCGAGGCCCGGCGCAACGGGCGGAAGAGGAAGGCCCATGTTCGTTACGCTCGCGCGCCCGGTGATCCACACTTTTCGATTGCCGGCTCTGCCGCGCAACCCTTGCCCGGGACGCTCGCTGATCTCCGACACTGGTTCCGTAGGGAGCTTGGCTTTCCGCGCAGCCCCCAGAATCGCGGCGGAAAGCGGATGCTTCGAGTAGCTTTCCAAGCTCGCCGCCAGGCTCAGAACGTCATTCGATCGGAATCCCGGCGCGCACAGGATTTCAAATAACGTGGGCTTCCCATAGGTCAGCGTTCCCGTTTTATCGAAGATCAGCGTCTGGCACCGGTCGACCTGTTCCAGCACCGCCGGGTTCTTGATGATGATGCCGCGGCGTGCAGAAACGGAAATCGCCCCGATCACGGCGACGGGAATCGCGATGAGCAGCGGGCATGGCGTGGCAACCACGACCGTGGCCAGGAATCGGTGCGGCTCGCCGCTGACGAGCCAGGCCAGGCCCGCCACCGCCAGCGCTATCGGCGTGTACCACGCGCCGAGTTCGTCGCCAAGCCGGCGCAGATGCGGCCGCCGCTGCTCCGTCTCGCGCATGACGCGCATGATTCGCGCGTAACGCGAGTCCACCGGAAGCCTTTCTGCACGGATGTTCAGCGCTGTATCTCCGTTGATTGAGCCGGACAGCACTTCGGCGCCAGGGGTTTTGCCGATCTCGAACGGCTCGCCCGTCAGGTAGGCCTCGTCCATTCGTCCTTGGCCGCCGACAACGACGCCGTCTACCGGGCAGATTTCGTGAGGGAAGACGACGAGTTCGTCGCCGATAGCGATTTCCTCGAGCTTGATGTCGCGCACAACGCCGTCGCTCCTGCGGTGCGCGATCAGCGGAACGCGCTTTGCCAGCGCGTCTAGTACAGACGACGCTTTGTGTGTGGCCAATTCCTCGAGAGCCGTTCCGCCCGACAGCATCAGAATCACAATTGCGCCCACCAGATACTCGCCAAGCAAGACAGAAGCGACGATCGAGATTCCAGCGAGATGATCCGAACCGAACTCGCGCCGCAAGAGCTTTCGCGCCAGAGTGGCCACAAGTGGGATGCCGCCGAGCACCAGTACTACAAACAGCGGAGCGTTCCAGGCAATTCCCGAGGAGTGCACGACGTACCGCAGGACCAGATGCAAAACAATGCCGAGCAAGGTTAGACCGGCAATCAGCGCCGATCTCCGAGTGGATGGAACTGGCACTGTACTTTCCTGCTCGTCGTGATGCGCGGGAGTGACGGATTCGGGCGTCAGGCCGTGGAAGGCATTTGAAGCCTCATGAGAGGCAACGTCTGGGGTATGACGTACCGGTGGTTCAAGAATTCCCATTTAGATAAGGTACCTCGCCTCAAGGTGACAGGCCGATGGCAATTGTCACGCCAGCATGTGACCTGCGTCACGTTTCTGCATCGGTAGCCCCTGCTTGCAGCCTTTCTCCGAATGTCCTTGCCTCGTGCATCTGCCTCATAAGAAACTACATGCGGCGAGCTGGTTCTGCGGGGTTCTGCGGTATTTTGCGCGCCCGACGACACTGGACCTACGAAACCCGCGAAAGGATTCTGCACACAAGATGAATTATCGGCAGCTCGGACGCACCGGCTGGAAGGTGTCGGATATCGGCTTCGGCGCATGGGCCATCGGCGGCGCCTGGGGGACGGTTTCCGACCACGATTCCCTTGCGGCGCTGAACAACGCCGTCGATTGCGGCGTGAATTTCATCGATACGGCGGACGTGTACGGCGACGGGCGCAGCGAGCGGCTCGTCGCACAACTCAAGAAAAGCAGAAAAGAAGAGATCATCGTCGCGACCAAGGCGGGGCGCCGCTTGCCGAGGCAGACCGTTGAAGGCTACTCGCGCACGAATCTGACGGCCTGGATCGACGACAGCCTCCGCAACCTTTCCACCGACTGCATCGATTTGCTTCAGCTCCATTGCCCGCCGACGGAACTTTATTCGCGCCCCGAGGCCTTTCAGTTGCTCGACGATTTCGTGAAGGCCGGCAAAATCCGGCATTACGGGGTCAGCGTCGAGAAAATCGAAGAGGCCCTCAAGGCGATCGAGTATCGCAACGTTCAGACCGTGCAGATTATTTTCAATTGTTTTCGCCAGCGTCCCGCAGAAGATTTTTTTCCGCTCGCCAAGCAAAAGCAGGTCGGGATTCTTGCTCGCGTTCCCCTCGCCAGCGGCTTGCTGACGGGGAAACTGCGGCGCGACTCGAAGTTTGCGCCAGACGATCATCGAAATTTCAATCGGCACGGCGAAGCGTTCGACGTGGGCGAAACTTTTGCAGGCGTTGACTACGATACTGGCCTCGCCGCGGTCGAGGAACTTCGCGCGCTATTGCCCGCCGGCGTTTCCATGAGCCAGTTTGCGCTGCGCTGGATTCTTATGTTCGACGCAGTCACTTGCGCCATTCCCGGCGGTAAGCGCCCCGAGCAAGTTGAGGAGAACTGTCGCGCCTCAGATCTGCCGCCGCTGGACCGCAACACCATGGACGCGGTCCGCCGCATCTACGACGCCAAGATCCGCCCCCTCGTTCATCATCGCTGGTAAGTTCGAGCCGCGCATCCCGCGCCGAAGTGGAACCCAGGACGAGAAAGCACTGAAGGAGGTTTGTGATTATTGGGGGAAGGCATGTCTCCTTCAAGCGAATGCTCGTCCTGTGTGGTATCCACGGCCGGGCAAACCCGCGGCTCGCTCAGATTTCGCGTTTTGCGTTGTCCGCTTCGTTGGCCAAATCGAACAGAATGTCCGTGAAACGTTTCGGCTGTCCGATGAAGAGCCCGTCGTTCACGAAGCCCTGAACCGCCGTGACGGCCCCCGAGTTCTTCGTGGAAGTCGGACGAACGATCGCCACCGGCCCCAGGTCATCATCGAGGAGGTGCGTCGGCTCCGGCATGATCAAGTTGGCCTGCAGCGTGTCGCCGTTGAGCGACTCGGGGTTGGTCTCGCCCTGAGCCTGCGACAACGTCGAGAAAGTCACGGTCGCGCCCGTTCCTATCCCCGGTATGTTGTCGGTGTCGGATATAGGGAGCGCGTTACCGGCCTTATCCTGCCAGGTCTGGAAGTGCATCGTTTCGCTTGGGCCGATGCTCAACAGAATGCGCAGAACCTCGAGATTGGTGACTTTCTGAGCCAGAGTCGGGTACAAGCTGCTGCCGCCTTGCTCGATAAACGCAAAGTGGAATCCGGCGGTGAAAGCGATGGCCTGCAAGTGCGTACTGAGAGTATTCGGGTTGTTGTTCGGGTCCGCGCTGATCACGCTCCCCGCTGTGTCCGCATTGCTTCGCGGAATGGCGGTGTGTTGTTTCATGTTCAAGCTGGGCACGGCTTGAACAAATGGGGCGTTGGGATCGAAATCGGGATTCGTGAGGCTGCGGTACCGCGACCAGAAACTCGTATCGATGGTGAGCTGCGTGAGATTTGTCAGACGCCCGATCTGCAGGGCTCCGTCCGCTTTGCTGCTGGGCAGGTTGGCGAAATTCTCGCTGAGATTGATGGTTTTGGCGCCCTTCGAAGCCAGGTAGTTGTTCAGAAAGCGATGGTGGCTGATTTCGTCATCGGTGTTGTCGTGGACGTACTGCGACATATCCCCGTCGAGAATCTGCAGAGCCGCCTGATAGAACGCATTGCCGCCATTGGCTCCTGAGATCTCGTTGTCCTGAGTTCCGCCAAGTTCCGAGTATTGGCGCCACAAATCCTCTTCGACCTCCTCGAGCGCACTAAGGAAAGTCAGGATCGCGATGTCCCCCTTGGTGATTGGCGCCCCGTCGTCGTCGCGGTCCCGACCGAAGGCTGACAGACTTCCTGGCGTGAGCGCAGCGGTAAGTGCCGCCGCGCCCGCCGCAATCATTCCATTTTTTACGAACTTCCGCCGGTTGGTTCGGCGATTGAACACACTACCAGCATCGTTCATGCATTCTCTCCTTTTTGGATCTGCCGCCGCTGGCGCCGTTGTGCGCGCGAGGAGCAAGCAGTTCACCTCTGTGATTCGCCCCTGTTTTGGTTGTCAGACGTGCTGCGGTTAAGACCTGTGGAAGTCCGCGCGTTCCTTAGGCCGGTTCACATCTTCAATAGCGCCGGAAATCCCCCCTGAGAACCTCCGCGCCCGGTCCAGCGTGATTCGAACGGAGATTAACCGCGATCACCGGCTGAGTTGTCATCTCCATGTCAGTTTTTGTTCGCAGGATGTAAAAAGATTAGTCGCGCGGACAAGAAAACTCGGAATTTGCCTCGCCTAACCAGAGTTGATGTGCCGGTGACACCAAAATGGGCTTAAGATTCCCTGTCCAAGCGCAGCGCCGAACGACTCTGCTAAGATGCGCGTTATGCCAGCCGATGGTGCAATCCAGCGCGAACAACTCGAAGCCGATGTGCTCATCGTGGGTGCTGGCCCGGCGGGACTGGCCTGCGCCTTGCATCTTGCCAATCTGATCGAGCAACACACGAACGCGAGTAAGTCGCCGCAACTATCCGTCGAAAACGTGTATGTGCTCGAAAAAGGACGCGAGATTGGCGCGCATCAGCTTTCCGGTGCGATTCTCGACCCCTGCGCCTTGCGCGAGCTTATGCCCGACTGCGAGAAAACTGCGCCGCTCGATACGCCCGTAACCGGCGATGCCGCGTACTATTTGACCGCGTCCGGCGCGTGGAAATTGCCCATCACGCCGCCACCCCTTGCGAACCACGGAAATTACGTTGTGTCGCTGAACAAACTGACCAAGTGGCTCGGCGGCCTCGTCGAAAAGAAAGGCGTCAACATCTTTACGCAATTCGCCGGCAGAGAGTTGCTCTACGAGGCCGATGGCGTGAGCGCTCGAGTCGCCGGCCTGCTGACCGAAGACAAGGGCGTCGGCAAAAATGGCAAGCCCAAGGACAACTTCACGCCGGGCTACGAACTGCGCTCGAAAATTACCGTGCTGGCCGAAGGCCCGCGCGGCTCGCTGACCAAAGCGATGGTCGACAAGCTGAAGCTCGACGGGCTCAACCCGCAAGTCTACGGCATCGGCATCAAGGAATTGTGGGATGTGCAACTTGGGCGCATCGCGACCGGTTTTGTCGCCCACACGCTAGGCTGGCCGCTCGACTCGAGCATGTACGGTGGCGGCTGGGTCTACGGCTTGGCCAACAATCGCGTTTCGCTCGGGATGGTCGTCGGCCTCGAATATCACAATCCCCTGTTCGATCCGCACGAAGCGTTTCAGAAGTTCAAAACGCATCCTTTCGTGAAGAAGATTCTCGACGGCGGCAAGCTCGTTCGCTACGGCGCAAAAACTGTTCCTTATGGCGGATGGTATGCGATGCCGCGCAGCTACGTTGACGGCGCGCTGATCATCGGCGACTCCGCGAGCCTGCTGAATTCGCAGCGGCTGAAGGGCATTCACACCGCGATCAAGAGCGGCATGCTCGCCGCCGAGACAATTTATGAGGCTCTCTGCAAGGGTGATACATCAGCGAAAACTCTCGCCGCCTACGAGCAGAAACTTCAGCAGAGTTGGATACAAAAGGAATTGTGGCCGGTGCGAAATTTCCACCAGTCATTTGGCGGCGGGCTGTGGACAGGCTTGATTCATGCGGGCGCGCAGTTTGTGACCGGCGGGCGCGGTCTTTCGGATCCGATGCACGCCGAACCCGGCTACGAGGAGTACACAAGGCTCAATCGGGAGCGCACGCTGGTCGATCAGTCGAACCGCTTCAAAGGCGACGGCAAGCTGACGTTCGATCGCCTCACTGACGTCTACCATTCCGGCACGCGTCACGAGGAAGATCAGCCCTGCCATCTCGTCGTTCTCGACCCCAATATTTGCGGCGACCGCTGCGTCCGCGAGTACGGCAATCCCTGCCAGTATTTTTGCCCCGCCGCGGTCTACGAAATGGTCATGGAAAAAGGCGCGCCGAAATTGAAGATCAACGCCTCCAATTGCGTTCACTGCAAAACCTGCGACATCGCAGATCCCTACCAGATCATCAACTGGGTTCCCCCGGAGGGCGGCGGCGGCCCGAATTACGAAGGAATGTGAGGGTTTCGCGAGATTAGGTGTTGCTGCTCGAGAAGAATCGCTTCAGTCTCGCCCAGAATCCTGATTTTTCGCCCGCTGGTTTAGGCTGGCGGCTATGCGAACGCGCCGCCTTCTGATTCTTGGCCGGCCCGTCGAGAGCGGGCGGGTTGACGTGCCCCTTGAATTCCCAGTCCGGCTGGACTTCGACGCTGCGAATCAACAGCACCATGTCGGCTGTACTATCGGGCGGAGGCGCCGGTGAAGACGCCGAGAACGTGAGCGGCGGCATCACGATTTTATAAGTGGGCGCTGATTCTGGAGGTGGCGCTGGCGTATCGGACTTGGGCCGTGGCGTGTTGACCGGATGCGCCTCGTTCGCGTGCGCCAACGTGCTGAATTCCACGTTTGGCTTCACCGCATCTTCTTCAGGTTCCGCTGCAGCGGCGGTTTGGGCCGGCGGCTCTGCGTGAGCGGGCGGCGCGAGCGGAAGGGTCGACCAGGACGGCGGCACGGACGGAATAAGATGCGCGTCGTTCATGACGCATTCGCATTTCGAGTCGGCTCTCGCCACTGGAACGAGTTTGCCTTGCGCCAGGAAAAACTCGCCCGACTGCGGCACCACCAGTTTTTCGCTCGAGAACTGATTTTCGAGCAGCAGCGCGCCGCTCGCCGCCTTGACGCACAGCGAATCGTCGAGTTCGAGCCCGATGGTCATATCGCGCGGCGTGCCGTTGATGTCGATTGGCGTGGCGATCACGGTGGGCGTAAATATCCGCAGGTTGGTCGACAGGGGAAGTTGCACGCGAATACTTCCGAAATCGAGCGCGACCGTGATCGCTTCGCCCGCCTGCAGCAGCGTGAACTTTGCGGGGCCGCAGACGTCGATCTCGCCGCCAGACGTCAGCATCAAGCGCGCTTGTCCTGAATGCACGGTGACGATGCTGCCATTCGCCACCACCGCGCTGGATCCGTTCTGCGGAGTGGCATTCGCGACTGCTCCGCCGGTCGAAACGGAAACGTCCGCTCCCTCAATGTTCCCCACAGCGGTTTGGGGCTGCTGAGCCCGAGCCGCGGTCGCGCAAAAACACATCAGCACAATCACAAGACACAGGATGCGCCATGTCGTAATCGAGATCATCAGATGGTTATAACGCGCGCACTGGACGCTGCCGCTCATGGGAGTTCTATACTATACAGCAGTGAGCCACCCTCCGACATCGGCCGCGCCATCCGCTAGTAGCGAGGACGCCAAGACCCAAAAGGCGATCCCCATGCCAAAGCTTTCGCTCTGGCGCCGGATGCAGATTCCGATCATAGCTGCGTGCGTCTACTGGGCGATTCGCCTGATTGGACCGACCCTGCGTTTCGAGGTAGTCGGCGTTCACAACGCCGTGCAGATCCGCGATGACGGCGAGAGGGCCATCGGCGCGTTCTGGCACCGGTGCATCTTCCCGGCCATATGGATTTGGCGAAATCGCGGGATCGTCGTGCTGAACACGGTGAATTTCGACGGCCAGTGGACGCGCCGCGTGATCGAGCGCCTCGGCTTCGGCACCGCGCAGGGCAGCTCGAGCCGCGGCGGAGTCGAAGGGCTGGCTGCCATGGCCAAGCGCCTCGAGGAAGGGCATAACGTTGCATTCACCATCGACGGGCCCCGCGGCCCGCGCTACGTCGCAAAACCCGGTCCCGTGATCCTGGCGCGGCGCACCGGCTCGCCGATTTCCGTTTTCCACATAGGACTCCAGTGGGCACACACGTTTAAGAGGTCGTGGGACCTGTTTCAGCTGCCATTCCCCTTTTCGCGAGCAGTGATGTTCGTTGCGCCTCCCATTCGCGTCTCGATGCATGCAGACAGCGAGGAAATCAAGCAGAAGCAAGCCGAGATGCAAGCAGCGCTCGAGCGCGTTCGCGACCTGGCGGAATCCTGGTTTCGCTTATCTGAGGGCGAGCGCGACAACTTGCGAGACGAATGGCGCGAGAAATGGCAAGAGTGATCTATGCAGAAAAGTGTCTAGCCAGAAGAGAAGACCGCGGCTTTTCTGTGCTGTCCTAACCCTCGCCCAATTTTACGGGCACGTTAAGCTTGCGCCCTTCGCGAATCACTGTCAGGGTGATCGTATCGCCAGGACGCTTGCGGTTAAGGATCAAGTTTAAGTCCGATTGGCTGTTCACTTCCTCGCCATCCGCCGCAACTATCACATCGCCGCCGATGCGCAGTTCGCGCAACCCCGCCAGCACCGAGCGGTTTCCGCCGCGAATGCCGGCTTGCGCGCCAGGCCCTCTGGGGTCAACGCGCTCGATCAGCACGCCATGTTGAACAGAGAGGCTAAGAGCCTGGGCGAGATCGGGCCACAATGTGCGTCCCTCTGCGCCGATCGTAGCGCGGCGCACACGGCCATGCGTGATCAGGTCCTCCGCAACGCGCTTCGCCGTGTTGATGGGAATCGCAAATCCGATCCCGGCGGCAGTGCCAGACGGCGAGAAAATCGCGCTGTTGATGCCGATCACTTCGCCGCGTGAATCAAGCAGGGGCCCTCCGGAGTTGCCGCGGTTGATCGCCGCATCGGTCTGAATGGCGTCGTCGATGAACGTGTTTTCGCCCGTCTGCACAGTGCGCCCAAGCGAGCTGACCACGCCCGTCGTCAGCGTGCTTTGAAAGCCAAACGGATTGCCGATGGCCAGCACGCGCTGCCCGACGAGCAGGTTTCGTGAATCTCCCAGCGGCAGCGGCGCGAGCTTCTTGCCCTTGGAATCGATCTGAATCAGCGCGATATCGTTCACCGAATCTTCGCCGATCATTCGCGCCTTGTACGTGCTGTGATCGCCGAAGGTCACTTCGATGGTCTGCGCCCCCTGCACCACGTGGTAATTCGTCAAGATGTGCCCGTCCGTGTCGATCAGGAAGCCCGAGCCCGCGCCTTCGACTGGCACGGGATTGAAGAAGAAATCGTATTCGACCGTGCGCGTAAGGATGTTGGCCACCGACGGCGAAGCTTGCCTGTAGATGTGGACATTTTCAGATTCTGTTGCGTCGAGCTTCGTTTCGCTCGTCACGTTTGTCGCAGGAATTCCTGCCGGGGGAACGGCGTTGACGGACTCAGGAGCGTGCTGGCCGTATCGCGAACCCGTCCAATACGCGCCCAGCCCAATGATCAGACCGATGGCCAGCAACCTCAGTGCCCGCCTATCCCTCGTGTCATAGTTCATATCGGCAACCTTCTCGATGCGCCACGTTTGTGGGCGCCCTGCGAGCCCACCTTCAAGAAACTACGCGGTTGGTTCCGGAAATGTTTCGTCCTACCGAGGCTAATTGTTTCAGCTTCTCAATTAACGAACCGATCTGCCTATCTGTTTCTTGCAACGACCTCGAGCAATCGATAACTTCGTCCGCGAGCCTGCGCTTCTCGTCGATGGGCATTTGCGCCGCAAGCTGCGCCTGCGCCTGTTCTCGCGTAAATCCTCGCTGCTCGAGGCGCGCGATCTGCTGTTCAGCGCGGCACCAGCAAACGACGTTTCGGTCCAACTCCTTGTTGTACCCGGATTCGAAAATCAGCGCCGCTTCGGCCACCGCAAATTCGGGTCCGCCCGGCCGGTCGAGCTCCGCGAACCATTTGCGCACCACCTCGAGTATTGGTGGATGCAGGATCGCGTTTAGCCGTTCGCGTTTGGCTGCATCTGCAAACACCACCGCACCGAGCTTGCCCCGATCGATAGTGCCGCCAGCGCCGAGAATCTTCCGCCCGAACTCGCGCGCTACTTTGTCGTAAGCGCGCTGACCCGGTTCCAGCAATTTATGGCCGATGGGATCCATTTCGAGGACCTTCCAACCGCGGTCGCGCAGCATCGACGCCACCGTCGATTTGCCCGATGCGATCCCGCCGGTTAGACCCACTTTGAGCATGGCTTCGTATCAGCGGCGCGACGCGCTTGCAACAGGCGTGCGGGTGCCACGGCGCATGCGCGCGGCTTTCACCGTGTTGCTCATGAGCATGGCGATGGTCAGCGGCCCGACCCCGCCCGGAACGGGCGTAACCGCCCCGGCTGTATTCACGACGTCAGGATGAACGTCTCCAACCAGAACGGATCCCTTCTTCCGAAATACTTCGAGCTTCTCCGGAAAATTCGCAAAAATACGCTCGGCTTCGTTTCTGTCGGCGATCACATTCTGCCCGACATCGATCACTGTCGCGCCGGGGCGAATGTAATCGGGCGTGATCATCGCGGCTCGGCCCATGGCCGCCACAACGAGATCTGCGCGCCGCGCTACATCCTTCAAGTCGCGTGTTTTGGAATGGCAGATCGTCACCGTCGCATTCGCGTGCATCAGGAGAATGGCCATCGGCTTGCCAACAGTGTCGCTGCGGCCCATTACGACCGCATCCGTGCCTTCGAGCGGAATGTCGCTGCGCCGCAGCATTTCCATCACTCCGGCCGGCGTGCACGCTACTAGTACAGGCCGTCCGGAGACGAGCCGCCCGACATTGAAAGGGTGAAAGCCGTCCACATCCTTCGCCGGATCTACTGCGTCCAGAATTTGTTTTGAGTCGATTTGCCGCGGCAGCGGCATCTGCACGAGGATGCCATCCACCTCATCGCGCTGATTCAGTTCCGCCACGATGGCCAGCAATTCTGCGGTCCTTGTCGACGCTGGCGGAGTAAGCAGGAAACTTGCCAGCCCAAGCTTTCCGCACGCGGCGATCTTGCTGTTCACATACAGCTTCGATGCGGGATTATCGCCCACCAGCACGGCGGCAAGCCCGGGACGCACGCCCGCAGCAGCCAGCGCCGCGATTTCGCTGCCAAGCTCCACATAAATCTGATCGCGGATCGCGTTGCCATTTAGAATGCGCGCCGCCAAAGAACACTCCTTCGTTCAGTTTTCTCCCGGAAACTAGCCATGATAGCACGCGGCCATGCTCAGCGATTGCCTGCTGCCCGCGGCGTTGGCCGCTGGACGCCTCACATAATCCTCGCTACAGTTTCTAGGTGCACAGCACATAGCGCAGGAGAAACGATGCAAACTGCAACCGTACGATGGGCGGGAGGCGAAAAGTTTCTGGCCACCATGCCTTCGGGCGCCTCGATTCAGTTCAACGCGGGCAGCACGCACAAGGATGGCCCGGGGCCAATGGAAACGCTGCTCGGCGCAGTCGGCGCATGCACGTCAGTGGACGTCGCCATGATCCTTGAAAAGAAGCGGCAAAAACTCGAGTCGCTCGAAGTCATCGTGTCAGGCGAGCGCGCGAGTTCGCCGCCCGAAGTGTGGACGAAAATCGAAATGGTCTACCGCCTCAGGGGTCGACTCGACGAGAAGGCCGTGCGCGACGCCATC
>Ga0187819_10000632_pt1 | contig 17740 bp, 13 predicted proteins | sample NC_wetland_sal_i_15_FD_132411 | JGI IMG/M metagenome (GOLD analysis project Ga0187819, IMG submission 132411) | Wetland sediment microbial communities from Neuse River Estuary, North Carolina, USA - SO4_4 | ecosystem: Environmental > Aquatic > Freshwater > Wetlands > Sediment | place: USA...
AGGTAATCCGCGCGCACCGCCGCGACCACCAGCGCCGCCGGGAGCTTGTGCGGGCCGGCCGGGACGGTGGCCGCCGCGTGCAGCGCCGCGATGAACGCCTCCCGCGCCCCATGGCCGGCGTCGATGTCCTGTGCGGTGAACACCTCCTCAAGCTGGTCGACCACCAGCACCAGGCGCGGCGGCACGCTGGCCGCGGCACCGGTCGGCCCGCCCGGTCCCGGGTCCGGACCGCGTCCGGTGCCGGTTCGCACCGCCTGCTCGGCCAGCATCGGGGCCTCACCCGGCGCCGCCTGCAGCGACCGGTACACCGACACCGGATCCGCGCCCGCCATCTCGGCCAGCTGCATCGCCAGCTCGCGTAGCGGACTGGCCGTGGGCCGGATCACCCGCCGCGGCCACCGCTCCGATCCCGGCCCCAGCGCGCCGGCCGCCAGCCGCGGCAGCAACCCCGCCCGCAGCAGCGACGACTTGCCCGACCCCGACTCCCCGGCCACCAGCAGTATCCCCGCGCCGTCCAGCCGCTCCGCCAGCCGCCGCATCAGCTGATCCGCCAGCTCGTCGCGTCCGTAAAAAAGCCGGGCGTCCCGCTCCTCGAACGGCACCAGCCCCAGGTAGGGGCCCGGCGCCGGACCTTCTGCCGCCGCGGCTGCACGCAGGGCGGCCAGCACCGCCTCGGCCGGGGCGTGGCCGCGGGCGGCCGACACGAACACCGGGCGCGCCGGCTCGGCCAGGCCCAGCGCGCCGGCCAGCAGCTCGGCGGTGTCCTTCCGGGCGGTGCGGTTGATGCCCCGTTCCAGGTCACTGACCGACCGCGGGCTCAGGCTCGCCGCCTCGGCCAGCTCCTCCTGGGTCAGCCCTGCCTCGGCTCGCAGCTGCCGCAGCAGGCCACCGAACCCCAGTGCAAGCTGCTCGGCCATGACCTGGCATCCCCTCCGCAGGTCCTCATCCCGCCGCACTACAACCCGGCACGACGCCGACAGGACCTGGACCAAGGTTAACCCGGGCCCGGCCGCCCCCATCATCTCGCCGCCAGCCAGCCGCGGATCCTGTGGGCCGTCCTGTGGCCATCCTGTGGGCCTGCATGTGTGGTGGTCAGCCGGGCCGCCGGACACCGTGAAACCAGTCGTCCGCGCACGCCAGCGCGAACCAGGAAGAAAGGAACTCTCACCATGTTCGATCGCCTCGCCGCACACTGGCCTCCGACGATCAGGAATCTCCCGACCCGCACCCGTTGCTACACGATCGGCGCCGCCGCGGTGATCCCCGCCTTGCTCATCGGCGTGCTCGGCAGTACCCACCACGGCGCGCCGCAAGATAGCGGCCTCGTGGCCTGCGCGTACCCGTTGAGCACGCAAGACGTCTCCGCCGCCGACTACCGGAAGATCCGCGCCGAGTTCGCCGGCTCACGCTGGCCGGACCTGCGCACCGATGGCACCGCCTACGTCGATCTGGCCGTGCAGCTGCTCACTGCGCGGGGTACCGACGGATACCAGACCGTCTGGTTCTACCAGCGGCTGTCCGACGCCTGCGCAAAGCACGGACGGTGAACGGCAGCACCTGGCCAACAGTCACGCGCGACCGTGATCTGGTAGCTGCCCGGCGGGATCAGGGGCTCTTGATGATCGGGGGGAGTTCGTACCGTCCGTCGAAGACGGCCTCGCAGGGTTCGTACATGCGCAGGATGGGCCGGAAATCCCCGTCCGGCGTCGGCAGCCAGTTGGCTCGTTCCCGCGGGCTCTGCGGCTCATCGCGTTGCATGAAGATGGTCACCGACCCGTCGTCGGCGGTGTGCAGCCCGGGCGTGCGGTCGCCGATCGAGTAACGCCCGATCGGGTTGGCAACAAGGAAGAAGTCCGGGGTGTCGTACATGGTCACCGACCAGAACGCGGTCACCGGCGGGGTCTGGCCGAACCGCAGCCGGTAGCGGGAGCCGCCGTTGAGCTGGTTTCCGTCGGCGTCCCGGTACGCCATGGCGTAGGCCGCCTCATACCCATGGTTGCCCCACAGGCCGCCGCGGGCCGCGCCTGCTCGCAGCAGGTAGCGCTGTTGCGGGCCGCCCGCCGCCTTCCAGGTCGGGTCATCGAGCGCGCCGATCTCGAAGAAGTCCAGGTTGTAGTCGAAGATGTGGTAGGTCAGGTTCCAGCCGTTCTGCTTCGTTCCCGTTGCGCGCTGGCCGACGTAGGCGAAGTTGTTCGTCCAGGCGTCGACGAACTGCAGAACGTAGTACCGGCCCGCCGTGTCGGGGACATCCAGGCGCACCGGCCCGCCGCTCAGATCGACCTGGGCGATCGAGTAGACGGTGTCATTGTTGATCGAGACGAACGTCGCCTCCGGGCCGGCCAGCTGCGAGGCGTGGCCGAAGCGGTTGAACGGCGCCGCCGGCACGCCACCGATTCCCGTCCGGGTAAAGCGGCCGACTTCGCCAAGATCGGACACCAGCGGGAAGCCGTAGATGAAAGCCTCCGCGGCCAGGGCCGCACGTTCCTCTGGCATCGATCCGCCTCCTCCTCCAAGGACCAGCGACCTCGGGATCACGAGGCGACCGGGGCCGGGTACCACGCCCGACTCATTACACCAGCGGCCAGGCGGCAAGCAGGCACCGCCCCATGACGTGGATGAGTGATGCATGGGTGTCGGTGGCGGCGCCAGGCACAATCACGTCTCAATCGTCGATCAAGGTTTGCGCTGGATCCTCCGTCTTAGAGAGGCGGCACTAGCCCGGCTCTGAGGAGGGGGACATTCAGATGAGCGCGACACAGGTCCGTGAGCGGCACAAGCCGGCTGGACTCACACCGGCAGCTAGGCGGTTCCTAGCGGCCAACCCGGAGCTGGAGACGCCGTTCCTCGTCTTCGACATGGATGTCGTCGAGGTGCGCTATCGCCAGCTGATCGCGGCAATGCCAGTGACCCGGGTGCCGGTCGAAGGTCACTTCACGGACTGGACGCCGCTGTCCGACCGGTCGCCGCTCTTCCCGGACGACATCGACGACTCTGATCCCTGGCAGTTCCGCAACGTGCTGGTCCACTGAGATGGCGCGCGCTCTGGGGCCGGGTGCCCGGCACTGGCCGCTCGCGGCTCTGGTGCTGGCGTCAGCTCTGTGGGGCGGCGCCGTCGCCGGCACGAAATACGCCCTGCGGGCATTCGATCCGGTGACCTTGCTGAGCGTCGAGCTAGTCGCCGCGACCGCCGCCCTGTGGGCAGTCCTGCTGATCCGGGGCTACCGGCCGCCGCCGTCCTGGGCGATCGCGGTGCTACTCGGACTGCTCGAGCCGGCACTCGCCTACCTCGGCGATACCTTCGGCCTGTCCCTGACCAGCGCTGCCGACGGCGCCATCATCTCCGGCCTGGAGTCAGCGCTGGTGGTCATCCTGGCCGCCGTCGTGCTCGGTGAGGCGATCAGCCGCGCCGCGGCCGTCGCCATCGCGCTCGGCCTCGGCGGGCTGGTCGTGCTGACCAGCGGGAGCGGCCGCGGCACGGCCGTCGGCGACCTGTGCGTCGCCGGCGGCGTGCTCAGCGCCAGCCTCTACAGCGTCGTGGCGAAGCGCTTCGCCGACGACCGCGATGCGCTCTCGCTGACGACCTGGCAGTTCACCGCGGCGACGGCCGTGGCGCTGGCGGTCGCCACGACGCGCTGGGTCGCCAGCCCCGGCCGCCTGCCGGTCTCCGTCGCCCCCCAGTACTGGCTGGCTGCCTCAGCCGTCGGAGTGGCCGGCTTCGGGCTGAGCTTCCTGATCTACAACAAGGTGATCTCAGCGGTGGACGTCGGCTGGGCGGCCATCGTGCTCAACCTCATCCCGGCCTTCGGCCTCCTGAGCTCCGTGATCTTCCTCGGCGAGGACCCGACCCGCACTGGCACCATCGGAGCGTGCCTCATCGGCGGCTCCGTGATCTACTTCACGATCTCCGACCGCCGGGGCAGCGAGACCGACCTGTCGCCGGCTGACGGCCGGCAAAGACAGATCGACGGCGCAGGTGCGCCGGCGGCTGAGAATCTGCCCGCTGCTGTCGGCGAGCTGGTCCGCTGACCGGCTCCTGCTGGCGGGCGTCTGCAGCCGGTGGGCAAGCGCGGTGTGGCGGCGGCCGGCCCCCTTGGTCCGGACGGCGGCGGCCAGGGCGCGGCGGGATCCGGCCAGGACGACCAGCTCCTTGGCCCGGGTGACTCCGGTGTAGAGCAGGTTGCGCTGCAGCATCATCCACGAGCCCATGGTGAGCGGGATCACCACCGCGGGGTATTCGCTGCCCTGGGATCGGTGGATGGTGACCGCGTAGGCGTGGGCCAGCTCGTCCAGCTCGTCGAACCCGTAGTCCACCTGCTCGTCCTCGTCGGTGCGCACGGTCAGGGTGTGCTCCTCCAGCGACATCCCGGTGACCACCCCCACGGTGCCGTTGAAGATGCCCGCGGCGCCCTTGTCGTAGTTGTTCCGCAGCTGGGTGACCTTGTCGCCGACCCGGAACACCCGCCCGCCGTGCCGCCGCTCCGGCGCGCCGTCGGCAAACGGGGTCAGGGCCTGCTGGAGCAGCAGGTTCAGGTTCCCGGCCCCGGCCGGGCCCCGGTGCATCGGGCACAGCACCTGTACGTCGCGGCGCGGGTCCAGGCCGAAACGCGCCGGGATCCGCCGCGCCACGATGTCCACGACCAGGTCGGCGGTCTGCTCGCCCTCCTCGCAGCCGAACCAGAAGAAATCGTCGAAGCCGCTGAGCGCGGGCATCGAGCCCGCGTTGATCCGGTGCGCGTTCACCACGATCCCGGACTGCTGCGCCTGCCGGAAGATCTTGGTCAGCCGCACCACCGGCAGCGACCCGGCGGCCAGCAGGTCGGCCAGCACCTCCCCGGCGCCGACCGACGGCAGCTGGTCCACGTCCCCCACCAGCAGCAGGTGCGCGCCCGGCGCGACCGCCTTGACCAGCTTGTTGGCCAGGATCACATCCACCATCGACGTCTCGTCCACCACGACCAGGTCCGCATCCAGCGGGTTCTCGGCGTCGAACGACGGGTCGCCGCCCGGCCGCAAGGCCAGCAGCCGGTGGATGGTGGCCGCCTCGTGGCCGGTCAGCTCGGCCAGCCGCTTGGCCGCCCGGCCGGTCGGCGCGGCCAGCACGATCTTGGCCCCCTTGGCCCGGGCCAGCTCCACCACCGACCGCACCGTGAACGACTTCCCGCACCCCGGGCCGCCGGTCAGCACCGCAACCTTCGACGTCAGCGCCAGCCGCACCGCATCGGCCTGCTCCGGCGCGAGCTGCGCGCCGGTCCGGCCGCGCAGCCAGCCCAGCGCCTTGTCCCAGTCGACCGCCGTGAACGCGCTCAGCCGGTCAGCCCGCGCGGCGAGCAGGCGGACCAGGGCGTGAGCCAGGGACCGTTCGGCCTGATAGAAAGGCGGCAGGTAGACGGCGGGGACCTGCGGTGCGGCCTCGGCCCGGGCAGACAGGGCCGACGCGGGCACCGCCTCGCGGACCACCCCCTCGGCCACGGCCAGTTCGTCCAGGCACGGGGCGATCAGCTCGGACGGGACGTCCAGGATCTTGGCGGCGTCGGCGACCAGGTTGGGCGCGGGCAGGTAGCAGTGGCCGTCGTCGGCCGCCTCGGACAAGGTGTAGGCCAGGCCGGCCTTGATCCGCTCCGGGCTGTCCCGGGCGATGCCGACCGCGGCGGCGATCGTGTCGGCGGTCTTGAACCCGATCCCCCACACGTCCGCGGCCAGCCGGTACGGCTCAGCCCGGACGACGGACACCGACGCGTCGCCGTACTTCTTGTAGATCCGTACCGCCAGTGACGTGGACACCCCGACGCCCTGCAGGAAGATCATCACCTCTTTGATCGCCTTCTGCTCGGCCCAGGCGGCGGCGATCATCGCGGTCCGCTTGGGGCCCAGCCCGTCGACCTCGATCAGCCGGCCTGGCTCGTCCTCGATGACGTGCATGATGTCCACGCCGAAATGCGCCACCATGCGTTCGGCCATCACCGGGCCGATGCCCTTGATCAGCCCCGAGCCCAGGTACTTCTGGATACCCGCGGCCGTGGCGGGCAGCACGGTGGCATAGGACTGTACCTCGAACTGCCGGCCGTACCTGGGGTGGCTGGACCACCGCCCGCGCAGCCGCAGGAACTCCCCCACCTGCGCGCCGAGCAGCGGTCCGACCGCGGTGACCAGCTCCGCGCCGCCCCGCTCGGGCGCGATCCTGGCGATCGTGTACCCGGTCTCCGGATTGGCGAACGTCACCCGCTCCAGCACCCCGTCCAACACCGCGCCGCCGCCCTGGCCCGCCACCGTTGCTGGCATAAGATAATCTTTCACCCGAACGGGCCGTGGGTGGGGGTCACTCTGGCCGGAACCCGGGCGACCTGATTTTCAGGAAGTTGGGTGGCGGCCGGGTAGGGCTGCGGCGTCCGGTGGCTGGCCTGATTTAGCTGGCTGGTCGTCGTTCCTGGACGGTGAATCCCAGCTTTCCGAGCACCCTAACGGCGCCGGCCTTCCCGCCCTCGAAGTCACCGGAGGCCAGCCGCTGGCCCGTGGCGAACTCATAGGCCGTGCCCAGGATCGCCTTCGGCGGGTAGCGGCGCTCGTCCCAGACCAGCTCGTAGGTCGTGGTCGGGGCGAAACCGTGCGCGGAGAAGAACGCCTCCGGCCCCAGCCGGTCGTACTCCTGTATCGCGTGCAACACCTCGGTACGGGTCACCTGGTCCCAGTTCGGGCTCATTCAACGTTCCTTTCGGCTGGGCGCGCGCGGTTAAGCCTGCCCGCCGCGATCCGGCCGCACATCGTCAGATCGGCTATCGCTGACGACCCTGCGCGGCCGGATCCCGCGGTGGGTGGCGGTGGTCGATGCCTCAGGTTAGGCCTTCGAGCAGGCGGAGCCAGACCTCGCTGATGGAGGGGAAGCAGGGCACGGCGTGCCAGAGCCGGCTGATGGGGACCTGGCCGGCCACGGCGATGGTGGCCGAGTGGATCAGCTCCTCGACGCCGGGGCCGACGAAGGTGACGCCGAGCAGGTAGCCGTGGTCCACGTCGACCACCATGCGGGCGCGGCCGGCGTAGCCGTCGGCGTACAGGCCGGCCCCGGGCACCGTCTGGCCGGGGTCGACGTCGACCACGCGGATGTGGTGCCCGGCGCGTTCGGCCTGGTCGGCGGTGAGCCCGACCGCCCCGGCCGGCGGATCGCAGAAGAACACCTGCGGCACCGCGCGGTAGTCGGCGGTGATGGCGTGGGGACCCCACGGGGAGGGATCGACGGGCTGCCCGGCGGCGCGGGCGGCGATCGCCGCCCCGGCGATGCGGGCCTGGTACTTGCCCTGGTGGGTGAGCAGGGCGTGGTGGTTGACGTCGCCCAGGGCGTACAGCCAGCCGCCGGTGAGGGCGCGGACCATGCAGGTGTCGTCGACCTCCAGCCAGGACCCGGGGACCAGGCCCACGGTGTCCAGGCCGATGTCGTCGGTGAGCGGCTGCCGGCCGGTGGCGAACAGCGCTTCGTCGGCCTCGACCTGGCCGCCGTCTTCGAGGGTCAGGGTGACCGGTCCGGCGCCGCCCGGACGGCGTATCCCGGTGACGGTGACGCCGATCCGCACGTCCACCCCGGCCTCGGCCAGGGCCCGGCCGACCAGCTCCCCAGCGAAAGGCTCCATCCGGGACAGCAGGCCGTCGGCCTGGGCCAGCAGGGTGACCGCCGAACCCAGGCCGGCCCAGGCGCTGGCCATCTCCACCCCGACCCCGCCGCCGCCGACGATGGCCAGCCGCCCCGGCACGGCGTGGGAGTCGGTCGCGTGCCGGTTGGTCCAGGGACGCGCCTCGGCCAGGCCGGCCAGTTCCGGCAGGGCCGTTCGGCTGCCGGTGCAGATCGCCACCGCGTGCCGGGCGGTCAGCGCCACCGTCCCGTCGTCTGGGGTTTTTACGGCAACGCGCCGGTGGCCGTCCAGGCGCCCGTGGCCGCGGATCAGCTCGGCACCGAGGCTTTTCAGCCCGGCGGCCTGCCCCTCGTCGTTCCAGCTGGTCACCCATCTGTCCCGGCGGCCAAAGACCGCCGGGGCGTCCACCGTCCCGGTGACCGCCTGCCGCGCCCCCGCGACCCGGCAGGCGTCGGCGACCGCGACCACCGGCCGGAGCAACGCCTTGCTCGGGATGCACGCCCAGTAGGAGCACTCGCCCCCGACCAGCTCCCGTTCCACCACCGCGACGCTGAGTCCGGCCGCCCGGGTGCGGCCGGCGACGGTGTACCCGACCGGCCCGGCACCGATGACGATCACGTCGTATGCGTCTTGCGCAGCTCCGCTCATGGGCCGAGCCTCGACCGGGGCCAGCCGCAGCACATCGTCAAGGCGGACAACTAAGTCGGAGCCTCTTACGGCTCGGGAAACCGTGCGAACAAGAGCGCTACCCGGCGGGATGACTCACCCCAGCAGCCTCACGCGTTCCAGGCTGGAACCAATGGGAGTGACAGCCTAACGGTTCTTACTGGTAGAGAGTGCCATCCATTGGTTGGCGGCGATGGAGCAGCGGGATGAGTCATCCGGCCCGGCGGGGGTCGAGCGCGGTCAGGCCGCCGACGTCAACACAGTTCACGCCGTGGATCTGCGAGATGACCATCAGCACGCCGGAGCAATTACGGCAGCGGACCACCGTCCCCGGCCCGCGTAGGTAGACGACCGTCTCGGCGAGCGGGCCGACCGCGCCGCATGTCGCGCACGTTGCTTCGGCGTCGGTCATCTCCGTTCCGAACACCTCGTGCAGCAGGCCGCCGATCGCGTTGCCATCCAGCATCATCAGGTCCCTCCGAACCGTTCGGTCTTGACCCGGCCCGGCGGGTAGCCCACGGCGACCAGCTGCTCGGCCACCGTCTCGACGAAGCGGGTGGGCCCGCAGACGAACGCGAGCGGATGCTGGCTGGCGGGCCAGGCGATCTGGGCCAGCATCGCGGCATCCACCCGGCCTGAGTAACCGGTCCAGCCCGGGGGCTGACTGCGGGTCAGCGTGTAGATGACCTGGGCGCCGTCCCGGTACTGGTCGAGCTCGCGGTGGTAGATCACATCGGCCAGGGTGCGGGACGAGTAGAGCAGGCGCAGCGGGACGTCGCTGCCGCTGCGCTGGCGATGCCGCAGGATCGCGCGGAGCGGGACGACCCCGGATCCGCCGGCCACCAGCAGCAGCGGTCCGCCGTCGCTGGTGTCCCACACGAACCAGCGGCCGATCGGGCCGCGCAGCTCCAGCTCATCGCCCGCGCGCAGGTCCGCGGTCAGGTAGGGCGAGACCTCGCCGTCGTCCAGCCGTTCGACCGTGATCGCGACCGGCTCGCCGTCGGCCGTGGCGACGGAGTAGGACCGTTCCGCGGTGTAGCCGTCCTCGGCGGTCAGCCGGACATCCAGGTGCTGCCCGGCCCGGTGCCCCGGCCAGCCGGGCACCTCCAGCCCGATCGTGCGGACCGAGTCCGTTTCCTCCGCCACGGAGGTCACGGTGGCGACCTGCCAGGTCAGTCGCCCGCGTACCGCTGTTCGCGCCATGGGTCTCCGTAGATGTGGTAGCCGTAGGTCTCCCAGAAGCCGGGTTCGTCGTGATCGAGCAGTTCCAGGCCCCGCACCCATTTCGCGCTCTTCCAGAAGTACAGGTGCGGCACCAGCAGCCGAGCGGGGCCGCCGTGCTCGGCTTGCAGCGGCTGGCCGTCGTAGTCGAAGGCCACCCACGCCCGGCCGTCGGTGACGTCCTTGACCGGCAGGTTCGCGGTATAGCCGCCGTCGCAGAACGCCAGCACGTAGGGGGCGTCATGCTCGACCTGGCCCAGCAGCGTGTCCACCGATACACCGCGCCACAGGGTGTTGAGCTTGGACCACCGGGTCACGCAGTGGATGTCCGCCGTGACGGTCTGGGCCGGCAGCTCCTGGAATTCCGGCCAGGTCCAGGACTTGAGCGTGTCGCCGCCCTGCCGGATCGAGAAGGTCCATTCCGGCAGCGGCGTATGCGGCGTCGGGCCGGCCGACAGCACCGGGAAGCCCTGGGTCACGTACTGACCCGGCGGCACCCGGCCCTCCTCGCCGGCCGAGGGGCGGCGCAGGTGGCGGAAGCCACGCGAAACCGGGCTGCTCATCGTCGGTCAGCTCCTTTCCTGCTGGTTTCCTGCTGGGCCCGGGACTGAGTCCCGTGGCAGGTTCAGGATCGTCGTGCCTGAGGGCGCTCACATCGTCAATGTCGCTAAGTGCGTCGGGCTGTCCGCTGCTTGTTTGATGACGATGCGGGTGAGCTCGACGCGCGAGGCGATGCTGAGCTTGCGGAAGGCCTGGCGGAGGTGATGGGCGACGGTGTGGGTGCTGATGTACATGCGGGCGGCGACCTGGTTGTTGTTCAGCCCCTGGGCGACGAGGCCGGCGACGGCCTGTTCGGTATCGGTCAGGCTGTCCCATCCGGCGACGGGCCTGGCCGAGGGCGTGCTCCAGTGGCGGCGGCGGATGCCGAGCCGGCGCAGCCGCCGCCGGATGCGGGCCTGGTCGCGATCGGCACCGACCTGGCGGTATCCGCCCAGTGCGTCCTTGAGGTGACAGATGGCCTGATCGCGGTCGCCTTGGCTGCCGTGCAGGACGCCGAGGTCTTCTGCCGCGGAGGCCCTGGCCCACGGATCGGGATGCTGCGTGGCGGCTTGGGCCAGGCGGGCCGGGTCGCGGCGGACCAGGCCTCCGCTGTGCGCCGCGGCGGCGGCCAGCGCCGGGAACCCCGGGTGGGTGTCCGCCAGATCCTGGGCGGTGCGGGCCGCACGGGCCGCCAGCTCGCCCTCGCCCGCGGCCAGCGCGGTGCGAGCCAGCCAGGCCGCCAGAGCGGGGTCGCCGAGCAGGAGCCCGGGCCGGGCCTCCAGGTCGGCGCGGAACTGGCGGAGGCGGCCGAGGGCAGCGGCCGGCCCGTCGCGCGCCTCGGTGATCTGCGCCTCGGCCAGGGTGGTTTCGGGGCGCGCGTAGAGGTCAGCGAACTGCGGGTTCGTGGCGGGACGGCTGGCGGTGTGCTGGGCCGCGGCCGCGATGTCACCGCGGCGTAGCGCGATCACGCTCAGCACGCTGTGCACGGTCGCGGTGTACCCGTGCGCGCCGAGGTCCCGGGCGATGGCCAGGGCCGCCTGGCCATCTTCGGCGGCGTCCGCTAGCCGGCCCGCGGCCAGATGGATGCGGGCACGCAGCAGGGACCGCGCCGCCTGCGCCGGGATGCCGTGCCGCGCCGGGTGGTCCGCGGCCAGGATGAGGTCGGCTTCCTCAACCTGGCGGAGGTCGACCAGGGCGGCGGCGAGCGCGAGCAGCGGCTGAGGATGGCGGGCATCCGCAGAGATCGCGGTGCCGTGCCGCGCCGCGTCGCGCAACAGCTCAAGGCCCTCGCTGATCTGGCCGCTGTCCCAGCTGATGGCCGCCCGCGCGAGCAGGGCCGCCACGGCGGCGTGGCTGTCGTGCTGGTCCGGGGCGGCCAGGATGGTGTCGGCTGCCTGGCCGGCGAGTTCGTCGCGCCGCCCGGCCAGGGCCTGCAGGTGCGCGGCCAGCGCCTGGTCCCGCAGGTCGTCAGGCAGCTGCGGCCGGGCCAGGACCAGCTGGGCCTGGTCGGCGGCGGCCCGGGCCTGGCCGCGGGCGCCCAGGACGGAGGACAGGGCGCACCGCAGCCGGTCCTCGGCCGCCGGCGGCAGCGGCTTGGCCAGCAGGTCATGGGCGATCCGGGCGGCCGGGTCCAGCCGGCCGGCCGCGGTCAGGGCTTCGGCGGCGGCCACCGCGCGGGACAGCGCATCCGGATCGGCCGTAGGGGTGAGCTCCAGCGCGCGCAGGGCCAGGTCGGCCGCGACCTGGGGTGCTGAGCGCAGCGTCTGCGCCGCCGCCTGGTCCAGGCCGGCCAGCGACGCGCGGTCACCTGGATGTGCGGCCTGGAGCAGGTGGCTGGCGGCCCGGAGCGCTGATTCGCCCCGGGTGAGCAGGAGCTCGCCGTACTGACGGTGCAGTGCGCTATGCGCCGGCCGCGGGATCATCTCGCCGACCGCGCGGCGCAGCAGCTGGTGGCGGAAGGCGAACGCGTGTTCCGCGGCGGTCACGATCGCGGCGTCCATCGCCTCCTCGACCGCGGGCAGCAGCGTAGCCGGGGTCTCGCCGAGCATCTCGGCCGCATCTTCCAGCTGGAACGCCGGGCCGAGCACCGCGGCCGTCACGAGCAGGTGCCGGGCCCGCTGGCTGAGGCCATCGAGCCGCCGCTGGGCAAGGCGGTGAATGCGCTGCGGCAGCCGGGCCGACGTCAGCACGGCACGCCCGCCGGTGACCTGCACGGCGTGATCGTCGCGGAGGCCACCAATCAGCCCGGCCACGAGCGAGGGGTTCCCGGCGGCGCCGCGGGCCAGATCGGCCAGGGCCTGGTCCGGCGGTGCGCCGAAGGCGCCGGTGAGCATGGCCGCCACCGCGTCCTGATCCAGCGGGGCCAAGGTGAGCCGGGCGGCACCGTCCTTCTCCAGCTCACCGAACAGGTAGTCCGCGGCCCGCTGGGGGGTGCTTGACCGGGCCAGGAGCCACGCGACCCGGTGCCGTTTCAGGTCCCGCGGCAACGCCCGCAGCGCGGCCAGCGTGGCCGGGCTGGCCCAGTGCAGGTCATCCAGGCAAACCAGCATGGGAGCCATCACGGCACGATGTTGGAGGTGTGCTCGTATTTGGGTGATCCACCACGCGGCTGTATCCGGCAGATCGCGATCGGGATAGTCAGTTGCTGGCCCGGTGAACGGCTCCCGCAGGGCCGCGCGCAGCGCGAAGAACGGGATCGCCTGACCCAGCTGGTCCGCTGCTCCCGCGGCCAGGGAAAAGCCCTGCTCCGCAGCCTCGTCTGTGGCGTCGCGGAGCAACAGGGACCTGCCGATGCCCGGCTCCCCGTCCAGCAGCAAAACGCTGCCCACGCCGCGCTGAGCACGCCGAAGGAGGTCACGGATGACTTTCTGTTCGGCCGCGCGCCCGTGCAGGACATCCCGGCCGGCCGACCGCTCTCGCGGCTTCGTCCTCCTGCCCGCTTCAGGGGAGGAGTCACTGATCATCGCGGTCATGTCACGCCTTACTCGCGGCCGCGGATCGGGCCGGCTCACGCCGCCCGGCGCCAAGTGTGCCTGACGTCTGCTCAGCGTGCAGCCGCGGACGGATGACCAGCCACCTGCCGGCATCCGCGCCGGCGCCGGGCTCCGGCACCGGATTGGCGAACGCCTCGCGGGCCACACCGCGCGCCCAGCGCATCCGGATCACTGCGGTCTCGGGATGATCGCCGAACTCCTGCGCCACCCGTCCGGCACAGCCCGAGCAGCCGAACGCCCGGATGGCCGCGGCGACGGCCTGCCGGACCTGACCCACGGTGAGTTCATCGCGACGCTGCAGCCCCGACAGGAAGACGGCGTCAGCCTGGACCGCACTCACGCTGGAACCGGCCGGTCGCTCCCGGGGCGAGCGGCCCTTGCTGCCAGCCAGGTCCATGGTCGTTCCTTCCAAGGTCAGGTGAGCGGTTCGCCGCCGTCGATGTGCAGGGTCTGCCCGGTCAGGAACGTGTTGGTCATCGCGAACAGGACCCCCTGGGCGATGTCCTCGGCGGTGCCGATCCGGCGGGCGGGGTTGCGGGCGGCGATGGCGGCGAAATAGTCGGCCTTGCCCTGGGCGCCGAAGTCGTCCCAGGCGCCGGTGTCGATCACGCCCGGCGAGATGGCGTTGACCCGGATGGGGGCCAGTTCCAGGGCCAGGGACCGGGCCAGGGTGTCGGCGGCGGCGTTGGTGATGGCCACACCCAGGGTGCCGACGGCGATCTTGGCCGCGGCGACGCCGGAGAAGATGACGAACGACCCGCCTTCGTTGATGCGGGGGGCCAGGTGTTTGGCCAGCATGAGCGGGCCGATGACCTTGGTGTCGAAGGACAGGCGCAGGGCATCACGGTCCAGGTCGGCGACGTGGCCGCGGGCCCGCGCCGACGCGGTGGAAACCACGTGGTCCAGGGTGCCGAGCCGTTCGCCGAGGGCGGCGATGGCGGCCTCGTCGGTCAGGTCCACCAGCTCGGTGCTGACGCCGGGCTCGCCAGAGTAGGCGGTGGGCAGCGCTTCGGCGTCCCGGCCGGCCGCGACCACCTGCGCCCCGGCCTCGGCGGCGGCTAGGGCGATGGCCCGGGCGATCCCGCTGCCCCGGCCGATGACCAGCACGGTCCTGTCTTTCAGAGAAGGCATCTATTTCTCTCCTTTGATGGCGTGGATTGAGCCTGGTCAGGTTATCGAGGGTGTTACGTAGTGTTTCTCGCGCTGCCTTTCAGGCGCCTCCGAATGGCGAATTTATACTTCGCTCTGTACGGTTGCAGCGACAGCTGTTAACCTCTTGGTAGGCGTCCCGCGGCCGGGAAACGATAGGTTCCGGCAGCTATCTCTAATGGGTAAAAACTAGCCTGACACATTACTAATACCCGCGGCAAGGGGTTCAAGGGACCGAAGGTTTCGAAGAATTCATGGCGCTTATCGAAATCCCTAATGTCTATAATTCCGGCACGCGGGACAGCGCTGCTGGCCGCGGGCGATTCGTGATAACCGCGAGCAGGTTGTCGCAGTGGACCTCATCAACACCTTCGCGCCGCCCGGATCGCCGGCCGGCGACGATCTCCTGGCTGCGGATCGCGGCGCGGAGGCCTGGTGGCGGATCGAACGGGCCCGGGAACCGGGTCCGCGTAGCCCGGCATCACCGTCGTGCAGGCGAGGCCTGATGGCGGTCCAAGCTGGCTGAGGTGCGGTGGGCACGATTCGGGCAGACCGCGCCGTTTCAGGTCGCCGACGAACCGCCGGAGCAGGTCATCGTGCGGCGCGGCGACAATCACGATCACGTCGCGCAGCTCGGGCGGATCCAGGGACCTGATCGTCGCGCCCGGCAGGGGGGTAAGCGCGGAGAAGGGCACGATCGTCACCCCCATGCCCGCCGCGGCCAGCTGCGCGGCGGTGCGCGGGAAACCTGTGCGCAACGCCGGCTGCGGCAGCACGACACCGCGCTGCGCCGCGAACTGGTCGACCCACACGGCGAACCCGTTACCGGGGTTGTAGTGCACGAGCGGCTCGGCAGCCAGCTCGGCCAGCGGCACCGCATCCAGGTCGGCGAACCGATGCTCGGCCGAGGCGACGACCACGATCTCCTCGCGGCCGAGCACCTCGGTGTGCTCATCGGTCCGCGTAGGCCGAGGCCCGACGGTAAGGTCCACTCCCCCGGCCAGTAGCACGTCCAGCATCCGGTCCGCGCTGGTGTACTCCGTCAAGTCCAGCTCGACATCGGGGAACCGGCGCCGCCACGTACGCAGCACCGGCACCAGCACCCAGGCCGTCATCGTCTCCGCGCAGGCAATCCGGATCCGGCCACCGGCCCCGGCCGCCACGCGGCGGCCCGCGATCAGGGCGCGGTCGGCCGCGGCCAGCGCCAGCCGCGCCTCGGCCGCGGCCGCCAGTCCGGCCGCGGTCGGCCTGATGCCGCGCGGCAAGCGCTCGATGACCGGGGTGGCCAGCTCCCGCTCGATCGCGGCGATCTGGTGCGACAAGGCCGGCTGCGACATGTGCAGGACCACCGCGGCCTTGGTCAGCGAGCCCTGCTCCGCGATGGCGACCAGGCACTCCAGCGCCCGCATGGAGATCATTAGCGTCGTCGCCTCCGCCCTGGTTAGTCTTCGTCCCCCATCGGCGTATAAAGTCTCCTGCTCGTCCGGATGAAGCCGCCTCGTACAATCCGGAGGATTCTCATCTGCAGATGGGAGCTCATCGAGTGGGCGGCAGCGGCGGACCTCGAGCAGCTCAAGCCCGAGGGCCTCGATCTCGGCCAGCACGCCGTGCAACGCGGCCTGGTCCGGTAGCGCCCCGGTCAGCACGGTGTCCGCTCCACGCGGCTGGGCCCGCAGCCCGGGGAAGGCGGAGCGCATGGTCTCGCCGAGGTGGCCACGCACCCAGATCTCATAGCGCCGCGGCTGCCGCCCGCCATGTGCGCTGGTCGCGTCCTCAGTAGTCACGAGACCGAGCCTGGACGCGGACAGGATGAGCGGCCAACGTACGATTCGGATGATTCCTGACGAGGCCTAGTCCCGGGCGCGGAAGGTCGCTGAGTCAGCGCTGGTGTGCGGAGGGTGCGAGCAGGTCCAAGGCGCGGGCGGACGCGACGGCTTCGGCTCGGCTGTGCGCGCCGAGCTTGGCGTACAGGTTGCGCAGGTGGGTCTTGACGGTGGTCGTCGAGACGGACAGTTCGGTTGCGATCTCCGGCGCGGTCAGGTGGGTCGGCAGGTAGCGCAGGACGCGGATTTCGCTCTTGGTGAGTGGCTCAAGCGGCGCCCGGGGCCGGGCGGGCGGCGGCGCGGGCCTGTTCCCGCCCAGCAGGTCGAGGATCTGAGCGATCAGGGCGGCGTGCGCGGTGCGCTGCCGGGCGTGGCGCTCGAGCAGGCCCGGCGTGGGATGCATCAGGAACCACATGAGCGCGCGGTCGGGTTCGGCCAGGTCCAGCGCGCGCTCGAGGGCGTGCCCGGCGGCGGCCTGGTCGCCGAGCGCGTCCCGGGCGATCGCCTCCAGCAGGAAAGCCTCAACCAGCCAGGACCGCCAGCCCACTTCGGCGGAGCCGTCCAGCACCGGCGCGAGCGCCACGGTCGCCGCGCGCGGGTCGTCCTGGGTGAGCCGCAGCACCGCGGCGGCGACGCGCATCTCCCCGCGGTCGCGGTCGCGTTCGCCGAGGCCAGCCAGGACCTGCTCGGCATCCTCGGTCTCGCCGAGCCGCACCAAGGCGTGCACAAGCCAGGCCCGCAGCGGCCTGGCGAGCGGGTGCGGCCCGGCCAGCCGCTCAGCGGCCCGGAACGCGGCCAGCGCGTCGGCGACCCGGCCGCGGCCCAGCTCGAGCTGGCCGCGGACGTACTGGCCCCCCATCGCCGCGGCAGGGTTCGCTTCCGCCCTGAAGATACGCTCGGCGCGCTGCACCCAGGCCTCCGCCTCGTCCAGCCGCCCCTGCCAGGCCAGCGCGGATCCAAGCGTCATGGAGGCGAAGCCCGCGAACAGATCGTCGGTCCAGCCGTGCCGTTCGGCCAGGTCGATCGCCTGCCTGCTGAGCTCTGCCGCTCGCGGGAACCACCGGTTGAGCTCCATCTCCGCCCGGTACGTCAGGCCCATGAACTCGAGATATGGCCGTCCGATCCGGCGCGCCAGCGCGATCGCCTGCTCCAGGTGCGACTCGGCCGGGTCGAGCCGACCGGTCCAGGTCTCGCTGTCACCGATTTCGACCAGCGCCAACACGCGCAACTCCTCGCCCAGGCCAGGCCGGGCCGCCTCCGGGGCCTCGGCCGCCGCCAGCAGCCGGTGCGCCTGCTCGACCCGCGCCAAAAAGTTGCCGCTCCGCGCAACCACCAGCAGCCGGACCACCCCGAGCAGCACCTGCGCCTGCCCGCGCAAGCCCTCCGGCACCGACGCCAACCCGCGCTCAGCCACTCCCAGGTGCCGCTCCGCCGCCTCCAGCGACCCCTGGGCCAGCTCGTCGGCCGCGGCCACCGCCGCCAGCTCGGCATCCGCCGCCGGCGCCCCGGCCGGGAACCCGGCCAGCAGCGCGTGCACCGTCGCCTCCTGCCCGCCCAGGTACAGGCCCGGCCAGTGGTCGGCCAGCAACCGGGCGGCCAGCACCCAGTCACCGGCGGCCTGGGCGTGCCGGATCGCCTCCACCGGGTAGCCGTGGCCCGCCAGCCACCCGGCCGCGAGCTTATGCAGCGCGGCGACCTCCGCTGGCTGAGTGCGGCGCAGTTCCAGCTG
>Ga0187819_10000634_pt1 | contig 17730 bp, 11 predicted proteins | sample NC_wetland_sal_i_15_FD_132411 | JGI IMG/M metagenome (GOLD analysis project Ga0187819, IMG submission 132411) | Wetland sediment microbial communities from Neuse River Estuary, North Carolina, USA - SO4_4 | ecosystem: Environmental > Aquatic > Freshwater > Wetlands > Sediment | place: USA...
AAAACTCTTACGCCAAACGAAAAACGGATCAGCTAAACGACAGCGCCCCACGAAACCATCCCGCAACTCCCAACTTGAACAAACTTCATTCACTTCTGCCAAGCTGTGAGAGATTGGGGTTAGATGAGGTTGGTAACCCCACGCGAATCCTAGCAACAGGTAAGGGAATTCCCCGATCCCCTCCACAATCGAGATTCAAGCACGATATTTCGACTTCAGTGTGTGCAACGCGAGAACAATGTTGCAAGGAACGTCAAATCTCACGGCGTGAACAGGCATCGTTCAGTCTGGGTTCCAGACACCTCGCGACGCCCTTTGTCTAAGTGAACGCCAAGGTCACCGAAAGAGGGTAGTGGTCGGAAGCGGACACGGCGCGACCGACCTGGGGTTGGCTGGCGCGAATCGGTCCCCGCGCAAAGATCCAATCGATCGTTCGTCCGGGATCCAGAAACGAGCCAGGCGTTGTTGGGATGTGATGATTCGCAAATACGTCCTGAAACTGCGCCTGACTGATCGATGCGAAGGCAGGCCCTGCGGACGCATCGAGATTGAAATCGCCGGCGAGCACGATCGGCGTGCTTGCGTCGTATCGACGGGTATCCTCCAGGGTTTCCATAATCTGGGAGCAGCGCAACGCGTCATCGCCCTTGCTTTCCAGGTGCAGGTTATAGGTGACTACCCTTCTCCCTGCAATGGCCGCTTCGCACACCAACGCCAGGCGCCCGCCGATTCTTTCTTGAAACGGTTCGATTTCGGGCAGGAACCAGCGCGGACGCCAGAAGTTCGATTGCTTGTGAAATCGCAAGATCCGTGAATTCGATAGCGGCCAGCGGGAGAGCGTCGCTTGGCCGTGGTAGGCAGGTGATGTGCGTGAACCCTGTGTTAATTCCTGGAACTCGCGGCCGAACACATAGTTCATCTGGAACTTCTGCGCGATTTCTTTTGCAATATTGAGGTGCTGGGTGCGACGCGCATTAAGATCAGCTTCCTGCAGAAGAATAACGTCTGCCTTTGCGCCGGCAAGGAACTCGATAACCTTCTGCAGTCGCAGGCCCCTATTGATATTCCAGTTGACCACACGAATGGAATCCGGAGGAATGAGGACCAGCCGCGGAGGTGAAAAATTGCCTGTTTCGATCTCCTGCATCGAGATCACAGCTTGCCACACCTCTTTTCTGCGCACACAGGGATGCTTCCCAACCAGGAAACCGATGGGGTCATCACTGGAGGATCAAAGCAAGCCAGCGGCATATTCACGCGAAGCGGCGCGATTTTCCACGTCCTGACTCTTGGGCCTGGCGAAAGCGCGAGAGGAGTAGAGCGCGATGGGCCAAACCAGATTTGCTCCGACCACGCTCAAAACGAAGGCCACGTTCATGAGATTAAAGAGTGCAAAGACGAGCAGGGCATAAGGAAAAAAACAGCGCCGGACGATGAACTCAAGACGCCGCCCAAAATACAAAAAAGGATTCGACGGCCGGCTCTCCGCATGCGTGTGCCAGATTTTCAATAACTGCTCAGGGCGTCCAGAGGCAAGGCGCCGCCGCTCCCATCCAAGGGCGAGGAAGCTTGCTAAGGCTCCAAAAAGAAGCAACCCGCCGTATACCAGGTAGGTGCTCGTTCCTGAGGTTCTCCACTGTCCTATGGTCATGCCCACGAGAAGAAACAGATAGAATGCGTAGTCGCATATTGTCTCAAGCCAGCAGCCAAAATCGGATTCCTGGAGTTTCAAGCGGGCAACCTCCCCATCGCTCCCATCCAGGATACTTGCGCACAGGCATAAGAAAGCACCAAGAAGTGTGCTCCAGTAACCGCCATAAGCGAAGAACGCCGCGGAGGCAACCCCAACTCCCAATGTGAATATGCTTACCATATTAGGAGTGATGGGAAATTTAATGAGCTGCCGGCTGATGGGAATGGAAATCCTGCGATTCAATCGCGCGTAGATGCCGTCTGTAGGTTTGACCAGCCAACGGTCCAGCTTTCGTTCGGCGGAGAGGCGATCTTCCGGAGTATTGACGCGCTGCCACTGTTCTTCCGGCACCGCCAGACTAGTGACCGAGTGCATCTCGGGGAGTGACGTGTGCAGTTCCTCGAGCGTTTCGGCTTGTATTGGGCAACGTTCCCCGAAAACGCGGGACATCTCAACAGGTAGCGCAATAATGCCGGCAAGTTCGTCGCCGCTCGTCAGCGCCAGCGTGGTACTCCCGTCGTTCCACTCTGCGGCCTTCTTGACCAAAGATGGATGATAAGTTCTATTTCCGTCTATCAGAACTAATCGCTGGCTGGGCGCCTTATTCGCAATGAGCAGCAATCGTTGGGAAAGAGAGGTGCCAGCGGCCGCCTCTATCCACTCGACAGATCCGGGAAGTCGCCCGGTAAAGAACAACGCGCGCTGCACTTTTCGCTTCGTGATGGGATCGGCCACCACCATGATGCGCGTCGCTCCGGCCTTTTGCGCTGCGAGTATCGTTCGCAAAAGGATCGGCAGCGTGCCTACTCGAGAGAGTGAAGGGCTGAATTTGCCGCCCCTGGCTTCTCCATCAGCGAGGAAAATGGCGAAGACGATTTCGTTTTCCGGTGAACGATTGCTCGAAGAATTCGCTTGGGCTCCTGAAGATGTCGCTGTCGTCGCGGTCGTGCTCCCAAGAATCTTGGATCCGCGGTGCTTTCTTGACCATGTCAGTAAGACGAAACAAATAGCGCCAACCGCGGCCCAGAAAAATGACCGCAAACGCCTTGATAGCCCCAGAGCCAATCCGGTCGCGCCGCTCAGTCCAAACATCTTGCCTATCAGCATGGTTCCACCCTCGTAGGTTCCAATGTTCCCTGGGTTGAAATTGCCCAGGACATTCACAAGCTTGGTCAATGCTTCGATGATCAGGGCACTGAAGAACCCCATCTTTACGCCCATCAGCCAGAGGACTAAACACACCTCTGATACAGCCAGGCACTGAGAAGCCAGATTCAGCGAAACACTCCCCCAAAATGCTCGGGGGGTCTTGTGATGGAAATCGAAGAGCGCATTCTCAACGGACTGCACTAGCACATATCTGTTTTCCATCCAGTTCTTGAAAGAGGGAACGAGGGCAATGATGCGGGAGCCCCTGGAAAGCAAAGGCCAGCGCTTTCGCACCGCCAACAACGTCAACATTAGAAAGGCGACTAGACCAAAAGCGAAGAGGCTCGCGTACATACGCAGAGCATGGGAAAGCGATACGAGTGGCAGGGCGGCGAGAATTCCTGCGATCATGGTCACGGTCGCCGTCACTACATAGAGGCCGCGATCGAGAGTCACCGAAGCGAGACCAGTGGCAATGGGTATTTCCGCACTCATCCGCGCGATTCGGACCGAATCTCCAAAGGTCTGCCCTAGGATTCCGAGCTGTCCGGCAGCTTCTGCCCCCAGTCGAAGCCCCACCATGCGCGAAAACGAGATCTTATGCTGGTCGTCACCGAGAGTAAGCCGCCAACCCCACGTCCTCGCAACGTGCGAAACTCCAGCCAAAGCAATCACTAAGATGATTCCCCAACCGAGTTCACTAAGGCTTTTCCACAGTTTGTTGGGGCCAGCTCGCCAGATAAGGTAAACGAAGAAGCCTGCGCTCATAGCGATGACGAAGAGGCGCAGCGGGAGTTGCGCCTTTGATGGGATTTTAAGCATTGACAAAACTCTCCGCGAACGGGTTTTCAGTGAAGTCAACATCAAAAATGCTTTCGGCATGAGCCAATGCTTCGGGGCTGTCGACGTCCTGCCAGTGCGCCTCGCCGATATTAAAGGCTCGCAGTTTCTGCTCACGCGCAAGTTGGCGCATACCATCCGACAAGGAACAGTTCCCGTCTTTTTTTGCTGATTCGAGCCTGGCGAAGAGTACCGGGCCGCACAAAAACATCCCTGTGTCGAGGGCGTCGTAATGAGCAAGATCCTTGCTGATATCAACGATGTGATCTGCTTCGCATTTGACCTTTGTTGCGTCGTCGAGGTCAAAAACGCGATCCACATTGTGGTCGACTGCAAGAATTACCTCGTCATCTGCCAGTGGTTGCTGCGCTAGGCCCTTGGCTGTTTTTGGCTCGAAAATGTGGTCAGACATGAGAAGTAAGAATGGATTGTGAAGTTCATCTTTAGCGGCCAAAGCAGAGACCCCGTTGGCTTTGTGGTAGTCGGGGTTCTCTATCAAGGTGACAGAAATGCCCTCAAACGACCGCTCGGCAAACCAACGGCGGATCTGGTCCGCGCGGTACCCGACGACAATCACAAATTTCGTAATTCCGGCTTCCTGACACGACGTCATCACGTGTTCGAGAAGTGGTATGCCCCGCAGGGGTACAAGAGGCTTGGGAGCTCCGCCGGACACCGATGCAATCCGGCTCCCATTCCCCGCGGCGAGAATCAGGCACTCATGGACAGTTGCGATTGTGTTTTTCATTGCTTCAGCATCTCCTTTGCGGACATAACGGAGTTGTCGGATGGGTGAGAAGTCTTGGGCGCGTAGTCGAAATATTCGATGTTTACGTCCGTGGTGCCAAAAATGTGGGCATCGGTGACGCTTTGCGTTGAGCGCGGAAACCAGAGAGGACCACTTTTTTGGTAGACCTGCACGAAATGAGTGCTCTTTGTCCAGAACGAGGGGTTCTTGGCAGGCTGGCCCTCTGCTCGGACCAGCGCGTAGTCCTCGGCGTCTACCCAAATACGGCCGCGGAATAGGTATTTCTCTTTGCGTTTGGGGCTGATTTCCAAAACATAAGCTGTTCGGTCGTCGACCAGTTCCGTTCCAGCGAGTGTGAAGTCATAGTTTTCGGAATTGATTCTGGACTTGGCACGGGCCTCCGGACGCGACGTTTCCGATTCCGTTTCCAGCATCTTTCGCAGAACGTGCTTGTGCGCTGCTTTCCAGCCTTCTTCCGACACGACCTCGAAATGTTTTGTTCCGTCTGGGTCACCTTGCACCTGCACGAGCATCTCTGCCCGCTTGTGCAAATGCTGATTATCGAGGACGTACCGCCGCATTCCGGCGTACCCTTCAATGGAGACCTGCCTTTGGAGATCGCGTGAACCCATGCGTGTCACGATTTCCGTGGCAGTCGGGAGCGACTGGGATTCGTCCGCCACAGCGGCAGACGCCGGAAGCAGAAACAAAGCAGTAAGCAAGAAGTGATTTTTCATCGTCAAAACTCCAAAACAAATTTTCCGCGGTATTCACGCCAAGATGAGTTGAAGAACTCCCCGAACCTGGCGCTGGTCAGGTTGTTCTGTACGTCCCGTGGATCGAAGCGGTTGAAAAGATTGAAAACACCGCCTCCGGCGCGCGCGTGTATGCGCTTCTCCCCAAAGTGCAGCGTTATCGGTCGCGTAACCTGCAGGTCAAACGAAGAGAAACGTGGGAAGCGATGTGCGTTTCGCGGTCCAACGTATTCGCGGAGCTCGTTTTCGACGGAGTAGGGAAATCCGGTGTGTAGGTCGTAAACGGGAACGAGTGTCAGTTTCAGCGGGCCAGCAAATGTGCCCCAGAACAAGAAACGGTTGGGTGCGTCAAACGACAGTCTCCCGCGGGCATTCGGCTGGATGACCGGCTGCGCGAGATTCCCGAAGAACTGATTGAGATCGTTAAGGTCGCCAAAAGCACGGGAGTGGACGTAAGAAGCGTTCAGCAAATGGTGGGCTAGCTGGTAGCGGGCTGTCACTTGGAACTCCCGGTAGGAATCGCTGCCACCGTTTGAGAGTTCAAGGGCTCCTGTCGTCCCGGAGGAGACCGGCGAAACGACAAAGTCGTCGGTGGTGTTGCGTTGTTCGTAGGCGATTCGCAGCAACAAGCCCGCAAGAATCTGGCGATCGAGTTCCAGATTCCACGACGTGCTGCGCGGGCTTCGGAGCTCGCCAATTATTTTGTTCTGATAGGACACCGAACTAAGCGTCACGCCGTTCTGGTCGAGCACAGTGACAGTGCGATCTGGAAGATCAGTGAACGTGGGAGCCATGAGCGGGACGCGGTCATAAAACCGGCCAATGCCGCCCTTCAGCAGCGTCTTTCCATCCCCGGTCAGTGACAGAAGAAATCCGGCGCGAGGAGCGGCATAGGTGGAGTTCGTGATCGTGTCGTTGTCGAAACGCAAACCGAAGCTCAGTGTTAAGCGTGAGTTGATCGCCCACTGGTCGCCCGCGAACCAGGCGGTCTCGTTTTGATTAATTCGGAATGAGGTGGGGGAAGTGAAGGAGATGCGTTCCACAGGTTCGTTCGACGCCCCATCAATCTCCACGGGAAGTAACGTCTGGCGGCCTTGGTATGCGGAGTGCTCGTAGCTCAGGCCCACTGTGAATTGGTGGGAACCTGCGAACAGCCAGGGCGCAAACTGATAAGTTTCCTGCAAGCTGGTGCGGGAAGTTCGACGCGCCTGCCGATTGAAGAAACCTCCTTCGGTGGTTTCGATCAGCATACGATAGGGATCGTTGCTCTGCGCGGTGACATCGGCATCAAAGCGCTTGTAGCTGAACTGGGAATTCAGCAGGCCTGCCTGGCCGACAACGTAATGATCCTGCACGTTGATTTGCTCGCCGCGCTGATGAAAATCCGGCGTCGACGCCTGAGGGGTAAAGGTGTTAAGGCCGAGGTAGTCGAGCTTCTGCGGATAGAGCGCAAACGAAGCCGTAGCTGTCTGCTTCGGAGTGAGGATGAAGTCGAACTGCGTGTAGGAATCGAAACTTTCGAGTTTCGTATCGCGCGCCAGGGGTGGAAGGCTGTTCACCGGAGTGCGCACAAAGCGGTATTCAAAGGACTGTGTAACGGCGATACGCCCCTTCACGATCGGCGCAGTGAACGTCATGCGTGGTGTGGCCGCGCCGATGCCGGCGATGATGCCGTCACGATCTCGTAGACGGGGTACGAAGTTCTGCATCGAGAAGTGAAACTTCTCATAATCGCTGGTTTTGGTAGAGACGGTGGAGACCGCTCCCGTGAACTTGCCGTATTGGGGATCATAGGGATTCGAAATGACTTGCACCGACGCCACTACATCAATCGGAAGATTGAGCGCTGGACCGCCAGTTACGGGGTCGGTGACATTTGCGCTGTTCACCAGCGCACCGCTCTGCGTATTGCGAGTACCTTTGAGATTGACGTGACCATCAGGCCCGCGAACAACCCCAGGTATGAGAGGAAGTGAACTTTCAAACCGTTCGTTCACATTGGGAGCTTCACGCAGTGTCTTCGCCGTAATGGTTTCCGAGGGAGTCGAGTTGGCGGACGCCTCCTGATCGGCGGTGACTACCACGGAATCGGTGACTGCAATGGGCTTTAATTCCAAATCGGCCTGGACTTGAGCGATTTCTACGCGTATCGACGCTACGGCTTTTAGACCGGGGGAAAGAGCTTCCAGCGCATACGTTCCAAAAGGCACAGCCGCAAGCGCATACCTTCCGTTCTCGTCTGTTTGCGTCTCACAAGTGACCGGGCCGGTTAGTTTGACCGTGGCACCAGGAACAAATGATTGCTTTCCTTCAGAATCCGTAACAAAGATGGTTCCTTCGATCTTGGCACCAACAATGTCAGTCTGTTTTCCCGAGGCCAAGGGCACGAAACACAAGGTTACTAACAACGGAAAGATGACAACCGCCGAGATAACACGTGCTCTCATGACGCGACTCCTAGCACGAACATCGGCCTTGGACTGCTCGACAGCCTATTGCCCTGTTCGCCACTCATTGTGTCTGCCCTATGCATGGTTCGAATTCCGTAAAAACACCGTTTTCGCTCTCCCTAATCACTTGCTGTCCGTAGGAGAAAAGTTTTCATAGGCGATACCGCTGGCCTTCTTTGCAAAATCGTAGGTAGCCCTGAGATTCCCCCCAAAGAATCGAACCTTTCCTGTCACATCGCGTTCGAGGAGAGGCTGTCCTTCCACATTCGTGAACTGGCAATGGACGCTGATCGACGTTGCGCCAGCTACCGTGGTTACCCGTCGAGCTTTTTCGCTTCCGGGTTTGAAGCCCCGTACCGTGCTATGAAGAACAACTAGGTCGGCCACGCTCGCGGCATTGCGGTCGCCGTCTCGGTAAACCTGCTGAAATCCGCGCTTCTCAAGCTGTCGAATCAGGTTCTCGTAAAGTGCAACCCGGAATTCCGCAGGAACCGGCGTTTCGTCCGATTGGATCATCGCAACTTGAATCGCACCTGCCTTGATCTTGGTGGGCTGGTTTTTTCCGCCGCACAAAGCAAGGCCACTCGAGAACACAACGGACATGCACAGAAGTGCTCCAACCTTTGGGAGATGTTTCATTGCTTTTGCTCCTTATCAGCCGAAGTGCTTGACAAAGTGTGAGCGCCTTGCGCAATCAGCTCTTTCTTAATTTCCTCTGCGGTGCCGACTGGCATCGTGAAGATCGCGCCGTGAAAAGCCCCATCGGCATCGCGATACTCCACCGTGAGCGTATCGATCTTGTTGCGGAATAAGCTCAGGAAGCGGCCGCCGCCATATGGTGCAGCCATGCTAATGATGCCGACCGTCTTCCCGACGGCCTCTTGGCTGTCACTCCCGGTGACGACGTCCTGGATCAAGCCGGCACTTACGTCCGAGATGGCTTTGGCGTGGACGAAGTGTAGGTTCCCATTCTCGACACTCAAAATTCCTTTTGCGTTTTCTTTCATGCCAGGAAGACCCGTGAGTTGGACCACCTTCACCGCTTTGGAGATTTGCTGTGGGGAGGCGGCGGTAGCCGCGATTGCCGCGGCCAACAGTGCAACTGGCACAAAGGTTTTCGTGCTTCTGGATGTCATGCGTATCTACCTCCTATTTGATTGCGAGCTTCATTGTTTGCTGCCGAACGATCTTTTTTCCTCACAAGCCCCATCGCAATTCCTTTCTGATTAGCAATGCTCCTTTCGGTGATGCATTCAAGTCGCCATCGAATTACCGCATCGGACTGTTCGCTCAAGTGCCTTCCCGTCAAGAACATAGGGAGAGTTCGCCAGATTTTGTCGCAGATCTTTTCGCATCACGAGGTAGGCAGATTCCGGGCGCGCTGCCCGCATTCGGTCAGAGCTGTCTGCGAAGTTTGAGTGTCTGAAATTTCGTGCTGGATTCTGACCGTGAGTGGTTGCTGTGCCCAAATTCACGCTGAGTCACGGTCACAAGGGCTTTTCGCGAATTGCACTCACGGCTGATTACATCACCGATTAGATTTTTGCAGCCGAATTTGCGACTAGAGCTGATGTGAAGCGACCGATCATGGTCGCCAACAAGGAAAGACAGATGCTTCGGACTTTGCAATCGTAGTTCGTGGCGAGACATCCTGTGCGGGTGATGGCGGCGAGCCGTCTCAGATTTCTGGCCCTCGGATTGCTCGCTGCATGGTAGTCGGGGAAGTAGTGCACAAACAGCAATACAGATGATCAACGAGGAGCGTCCCGGAATGCAAAGCCAATACAATGAGTTCCGCGTACCAGCCACAGAACGGTTGTTCCTGGCCGTCGTCAATCAGGCAATCTCTGATGTCCTGGAGAATGGGAAAGAGGCCAAAGAAGCAGAGCGATGGCTGCTCAGCAAGGATTTCGATACCTTGCACAAACTATTCGCGTCTCCTGCCAAAGCCAGTGGAATCGCCACTACTAAAAAGGAATCAGCGAGCCTCCTAGTCTGATTAACGAGGCAAGTCGGAGCCTCTGCCCGAGCGGCAGGTAATCATCGGTGTTGAGAGCAGCTTCCGGAAGAATAGCCGGCCAAGGCGGCGCTCCAAAGCGCCTCGGATTGAAACGAACAACACCGCAAAACAAGATGCGCGAGCGGCGACCAGTTCATGAGCTGCCGAACCGCTGTGTTTTCGAAGCGCTAGTTCACGGTCGAGGGCCAGTTAAGAACCACAGAGTAAGTTTCCAGAAAACCCTTGCGTGGTTCTAGCACCAGAAACTTAAGTCCATCGTCGGTGACTGCATACTGATTGATAGTGGGATCTGGTACGAGTCCCGTATCGAACAGCTTTCTCGGGACGCTGATCTTCGCAGGAGAGCCGCGCTCCACGCTGGCCGACATCAATTTTCCTTGGGGATCTATGAAGAAAAGTTCTCTGCCGTCTCCGCGCCAACGGGGCTGGGCCCCGCCTGCCAGCGAAACCTGTTTGATGTGGTCAAACGAAGGAAAGGAGGCCATAAAAACTTCCCATCTACCGGTGCGATTCTCCCCGTAAGCGATTAGCTGCCCGTCGGGAGACAGGTGAAATTCATCCTTTACGAAGCTTGATGAATATACTGCTTTAGGCTTGCTATCGCCTGTCACAGGTATTATCGAAAATGTTTTTGTGTCGTGCGTCAGCAGGAAGCGCCCATCCGAGGACCAGTCTTCGACCCAGTGCCTTTCGTTGTCGCCATAGATCGGCTGTGGCTGCTCATGTCCGATTTCAATCTTCTGTACCAGGAACGGCGGATCAGATCCACCGTTAGGAAGAAGATTGAAGGCAACATAGCGCGAGTCTGGCGACCAAACGGGGTCCGACTGCGCGTGGGGATCCGTCGTTAGAGGAGTCGTTGTATTACTCGACAGGTCTATGAGCCACAGACTGCCGGTAGCATGCTGGTGGAACGAGTTCAATGCCAAATGCTTCCCATCAGGGGAAAGCGTGAATTGCTGAAAGTCGATCACCGGTTCGAAGCTGCCAATCAAAGCGCCGTCTCGGGCGTACCAGTCGAATTGATCGAATGAGGAGCCTGTTGCGGTGCCATAGATAAGCACTCCGTTTTGCGATGCCGTGAATTCGGAAGTGCCCAGATAAGCCGGAGAGGCCGCGACGTTGCGGGCGAGCAACAACGGTTCGCCGATCTTTCGCACAGCTTTCCAGTCCATGCGTTGCGCGAAGAGAGTCTGGTCTTGCGCGAACAGCAGGTAATCGGGGACCGCTATGGCACGACTTTGGCTTGCCAACAGCAGCGTCGGAGGTCCGGCATCCAGAGACTGAACGTAGATTTTCGCTCCCGGATCGCTACTGGTCAGGCTTGTGCGAGCCAAATAGATAAAGTGTTTGCCGTCAGGCAGGAACTGAACCCACATTTGGCTGACTTGTCCAGGAAGCAGCGACGTCACAGGCGTGACAGTCCCATCAGTGGGCGAGAGGCGAAGAATAGGACTATTCACTGCTCTGGCAAAGAGAATGGTGCCGTCCGGTCCCCAGGCACCTTGTGCAATTTCCGGTACGCTGTAGATCACCTCAGGGACTCCACCCGACCGTTGAACCTTCTTCAGCTTGGCCCCTGCCCAGAAGCCGATGAACTGTGAGTCCGGCGACCAGAAAGGTAAGAGCGCGCCCTCAGTCTGGGCAATCCGTTGCGCTTCGGGCGAACTCAAAGCCCTGATCCACAAAAAGCTTTTGCCGGAAGCATCTGTGGCCGCGAAGGCCAACATCTGGCCATCGGGTGAGAGCGCGATGTGTTCGAAGGGATGCCAGTTCCGATGTAGCGTAACCCCCTCGGGCAGACCTAGCGAAAGACGTAACGTATTGACTGACTGAGCCTTCCTAGGAAACTGCAGCCAAATTATGAGAAACAAGCTGGCGCTAACTAGGAAGGCCGTAATGGCCAGCGCTGGCGCACGCCGCCATCGCGGAGCAACCGCCCGGGGAGGTACAGTTGTTCCAACCTCTTCGTTAACGCTTGACGGTAAGGACCAATGGAACTCAGGTATAGACGACCCAGGCGGAAGCTCGATTCGGACAACTGGGGTTATTGCGGCCTCTCTGTAATATTGCGCAAGCCTCTTTCGAACCTCTGTCACTCGCACGCTGACGACAGCGTCGTTCGAAGTGTCATAATCGGCGGGACGCCCAAACATTTCAACGCCGATCCTTCGTTCACACAGCGCATCCAATTCACCCGACAAGGCATGTTCTACCATGAGGCGGAGAAGATCCTGGCACTGCTTGCTTCCCGCGAACGCATCGCTCGAAATCACCAATTCGAGCGCACTACGAACCGAATCAGCCTGTTCTGCACTGATCTTGGCCGGGTTTTCGAACGGATGCCCAGTTGACATCTCGCCCTAATCGTACGCTTAGATTCCCTTAACGGCTACTGGCCGCGGTGCCATAACCTAGAGATCGACACTTCCTCATCTAAAAGGGTACACATCAAAGTACACTTCCCGGAACTCTTTTGAAAAGGTGTGGTTCAAGATAGACTTGAGGGTGAATCGCCAGCTAGATTTTCCTGTGCCGATTACTCACAGTCACCGACAAGGGGAGAGAATTGGCCATCAATTCCAGGAGAAAAATGTCGTGTTTTCGTGGACTAAACCTGTCGCCGCTTACTTTGCGGCACCTTTTGATTGCATGTATCCTTCTTTTTAGCATTTTTGCCCTAAGTTGCCATAGCGGCGGTCGTCGTGCTTCCGGGATCATCCTTACTATCATTGATCAGGGCTGGCTAGGTTCCGGCCCACGGCTCGGTCCAGAGCTGGAAGAGTTTACGAGACAAACCGGTATTCGAGTTCAGATCCTGCCCGCTCCGGAAGCGGCAGTGGAGCAACTAGCAACTTGGCGCGAGCTGCTCGACAGCCACGCAGAAGTGCCCGACGTTTACGCTATTGACATAATCTGGCCCAAGCTTCTGGCGGACAGTCTCATTGACCTGAGACCTTACGTGCTGGAGGAAGACATTGCTGCGCATTTTCCGGAGCTGATTGCAGATTACACCGCGGATGGCAAACTCGTAGCTCTTCCACACAACATGAACGAGGGCTTGTTGTTTTACCGCGTCGATCTGCTTGCAAAATACGGATATTCCGCACCGCCCAAGACATGGGAAGAACTCGAAGCCATGGCCAGACGGATTCAAGCTGGCGAGCGCGCAAACGGCAATAAGGATTTCTGGGGCTTCGTTTGGGAGGGTGCGCCGTCTGAAGCATTGACCTGCAATGCGTTGGAATGGCAAGTGTCCGAGGGTGGTGGAACCATTCTCGACGAGCACGGCAAAGTGACCATAAACAACCCGAATACGATCCGCTCGTGGAACATGGCAGCGCGTTGGGTGGGATCCATTTCGCCCCCCGGAGTCACGGCATATAGGGAGTGGGATGCGTTCAATATGTGGCAAGCGGGACAAACCGCATTCATGCGCAACTGGACTAATGCATATGTGGCAGCGCGTGTCGAGAACTCGCCGACAAGAGGCCACTTTGACATTGCTCCCCTGCCGCGGGGACACGCCGGCTTCGCGGCAACGTTGGGTGGAAACGGCTACGGTGTCTCGCGTTATTCGCGTCATCCGCGGGAGGCTGCGATGCTAGTCCGTTTTCTTGCCAGCCCCGAGGAGCAAGCCAGGCGATGCCGCAAACCCTGTGAGCCGCCTACGGTTCCAGCCTCGTACAAGAACGCCGACGTGTTAGGTGCAAATTCTTACGTTTCCCGTGTTCTGCAAGTGCACGAAGGGGCAGCATTGCGGCCATCTGTGCCAGCGGGCAAAATGTATCCGGAGGTATCGCGCGCGTATTATGAAGCGGTGCATGCCGTGCTTACTCAAAGGCAGAGCGCCGCAAACGCGGCAAGCGACCTGCAAGAGCAACTCGTGAAAATGCTCAAATCCTCGGCAGCCGACTCGAATGCCTCGCGAAGATAGCTTCGGCAGCAGCATCTCGCAGAGGTCGAGGGCAGCAACATGTCAACCGCTCTTCCGAACAGTTCAGGGGACGTGAAAAAGACCCCATACGCTGCAGGGGGCCTTTTCCGCAAGAATTCATTGAGCATCGGCAGACGTCTGACCGTCTGCTTTATGCTGATCATGGTGTCGATGATCGCCGCTGATGCCGTGGTTTTCTGGCAGTTAAGGCAAATGGTCACCCCCACTCGCCGTCTCAGCAGTGCCGACCAGACATCCCTTGCACTCGTCCGCCTCCGCCTGGATGTGGGCAGTTTCAGGAAAAACGTCGCTGCCCTGGAGAGCAGTCACGACACGAAACAATTCTCAACCGAAGCTGCAGAGTTTCGCCGGAGTTTCCTTCGGGATGTTGAAGAAGCACAGGAGGCACTGAACAGGGCTCCCGAAATTGCGCGAGAAGATCCGACTATCCCCGCCACAGTAAAGGTGCTCAAAGTCACACTTCCCTCTCAACTCGATACAGCAGTTCAGCTCGCTGATGCGGAAGATTGGGCTGCGGTTCGTCTCCGCCTCAAAACGCAAATACAGCAATTGATTGATCTTAGCTCCGCGCTCGTGACCAACGTCGAGCGACAGGCACAGCAGGAACAGAGCAAAGCAATCGAAGATGTTACAAGTGTGCAGAAGCGTCTCTCCTTGGTGCTCCTCATTGCTGGGCTGCTGACATCAGTGCTGGCTGTCGCCCTGGGTGCGTACGTCACTCAGAGCATTACGGTTCCGCTCGCCGAACTGGGGTCAGGCGCCGAGGCACTGGCGAGCGGCCATTTTCAGCACGAAGTCCATGTTGGTGGAAATGACGAATTGGGCGTCGTAGGCAGGGCATTCAACCATGCGGCCCGGCAGCTTCAGGAACTCTACGAAGAACTGCGGGAGCAAGCAAGCCTTCTGAGTCTCACTCACGACGCAATTTATGTCCGCGATGTGAAGGGAGTTATCCTCTATTGGAATCGCGGCGCGGAGGAGTTGTATGGATGGCCAGCGGAGTACGCGGTTGGCGAGGTTGCGCACGAACTGCTGAAGACGGTCTCGCCGCTGCCGTTTGAGCAGATTGAGACTGAATTGCTCCGTACGGGCCGCTGGCAAGGCGAGCTTTTGGAAACCAAGAAGGACGGAACGCAGGTGGTTGTTGCGAGCCGTTGCTCTTTGAAACGAGATGACCGCAGTGCGCCGGTTGCCACCATGGTTACCAGCAACGACATCACGGCACGCAAGCGTGCCGAGGACGCTGCCCGCCGTAGTGAAAAAGAGCTTCGCGACGTGATCGAAACGGTTCCGGCGATGTTGTGGAGCACCTTGCCTGATGGCTCACTTGATTTCATCAATCATCGTTGGCAGGAGTTTACCGGTTTAACTGCCGAAGACGCAGTGGGGTGGAATTGGGAAGCTGTGGTTCATCCAGAGGACCACGGAAGGTACGTTGCAGATTGGCGTGCAGCCTTAGCCGCAGGTGAACCAATCGAGAGCGAAGTGCGAGTGCGTGCGGCGAATGGAGAATATCGCTGGTTATTGGTCCGCAATGTGCCGCTCCGCGACGAGTTGGGCAAAATCGTCAAGTGGTATGGAACAAGCTTCGATATTCACGAGCGCAAGCGTGCCGAAGAAGCTCTGCATCGAAGTGAAGCGTATCTGGCTGAAGCACAGAAGCTAACCCATACCGGCAGCTATGCGTACGACGGCCGGACGAATACCTTTCCCTATTGGTCTGAGGAACATTTCCGAATCTGGGGCTTTGATCCGCAGCAAGGTCCTCCGGACGGTGAAACCCTGCTGCAACGTGTCCATCCGGAAGATCGCGAGATGGTGCGCGAGCTCTCCGTGAAGGCAATGCGTGAGCAATCAGACTACACCGCCGAGTACAGAATCGTTTTACCCGATGGAACCGTTAAATATATCGAGGCAATTGGTCATCATGTTTCCACGGAGCGCGGCGGGCCTATCCTCGTAATCGGTACACACGTCGATGTCACGGAGCGCAAGCGCGCCCAGGAAGCGCTGCGCGAGAGCGAGACGCGCTTTCGCACATTTGTGGACCACGCAGGGGACGCCCTCTTTGTCTACGATCTCGAGCAACAGACCGTTGTTGATGTGAACCGGTCGGCCTGCGAGAGCCTTGGTTACACTCGGCAGGAACTGATGGGGAAGACGCCGCTCGCCTTCCATCTGGATTCGTATCAAGCAGAGATGGAATCAGTCGCTGAGCGGGCGGCGGCGGGTGAGACCGTATTCGACACACACTCGCATCGGCGAAGGGATGGGACGGTGTTCCCTGTCGAAGTACACACCAGCCTGGTCTCGTATGGTGGTCGTCGCTTCCTGCTGATGGTAGCCCGGGATATCACTGACCGCTTGCGCGCCGAAGAAGCTGTCCGCCAGAGCGAAAAGCAGCTTCGCGAGGTCATCGAAACCATTCCTGCAATCGCCTGGACGAATAGCTCGGATGGATCGATTGAATTCGTCAACAAACGTTGGCAGGAATACACGGGTATCTCGGCGGAGGATTCGGTAGGCTTCGGGTGGCAGGGTGCCCTGCACCCAAAGGACGTCGACCGTTACATCGAGAAGAGACGTGCCTCGCTAACCAGTGGAGATCCATTCGAAGATGAGGTTCGCGTACGTTGTGGCGGAACTGGAGAGTATCGTTGGTTCTTATGTCGTGCAGTGCCGCTGCGCAATGAGCGAGGAAACATCGTCAGGTGGTATGGCACCGCGACGGATATCGAACATCGCAAGCGGGCGGAAGAAAGACTTCAACATGAGAACGTCGCGCTGCGTGTGGAGATCGAGAAAGCATGGATGTTTGAGGAGGTCGTAGGGGCCTCTCACGCCCTTCGGTCCGTTCTTTCCGCCGTCTCCAAAGTCGCCCCAACGGATTCAACAGTTCTCCTTACTGGTGAAACTGGTACAGGGAAGGAATTGATTGCGCGTGCTATCCATAAGAAGTCTCCTCGCGGTGAACGGGCCTTCGTAGCCATCAATTGTGCTGCGATTCCCCAATCGCTGATTGCCTCTGAATTGTTTGGGCACGAGAAAGGAGCGTTCACCGGAGCTTTGCAGCGTCGCCTAGGCAGTTTCGAACTGGCTGAAGGGGGCACCATCTTCCTCGATGAAATCGGAGAACTGCCCCTAGAGACGCAGATTGCTCTCCTGCGCGTTTTGCAGGAAAGAGAGATCCAGCGCGTGGGCGGCAGTCAACCAATTCGCGTCAATGTACGCGTCCTCGCGGCTACTAACCGCGACCTGCAAAAAGCGATTGCTGCAGGCACATTCCGCCAGGATCTGTTTTACCGACTCAACGTTTTCCCGATCCACGTCCCGCCTCTTCGCGAGCGCAAAGATGACATTCCAGTACTAGTGGAGTACTTCGTTGACCGCTTCGCGAGAAAGGCTGGCAAAAACATTCGCAGCATCGAAAAGCGGGCACTTGAGCTCCTGGAGTCGTATTCCTGGCCGGGAAATATTCGTGAGCTCCAGAATGTGATCGAACGCGCAGTCATTGTTTGCGAGACGGAGACTCTAACTATTGACGAAAGTTGGCTTTCCCACGCACCTTCGCATCCCCAGGGCCCGACTGGGGCACTGGGCAGGAAAAGCTCGGCAGAGGAAAAAGAGCTCATTGAAAAGGCGCTGGCGGAAGCAGAAGGTAGAGTTTCTGGTCCGTCAGGCGCAGCCGCAAAACTCGGTATCCCCCCGTCTACCTTGGAGTATAAGATCCGCCTTCTGAAGATCAACAAGCACCAGTTCAAAGGATACTTGCGGGAAAGCTAATCGCAACTCTGCAACTCGCCAAAATTGCGAATTCGCAGAACTTGCAACTACGCCTGTCAACCAAGCGACATGTTTTCAGTGACTTATAAGTGGCTACCGCATTGCTAAATCAAATCACAGAGGTAAAACCCATGACACCCGCCGTAAGGCAACAACTCGATCCCAGCATCCGCAGCGACGACACACGCGCTTTCGATCAGGCTCTCCGTGTGAAAATTGTGGGGCAAGAGGAGGGCGTGCAGGCCCTCGTCGATCTCTACCAGGTGTTCCGTGCAGGTCTGAACTCTCCCGGACGACCCGTAGGCAACCTGCTCTTTCTTGGCCCGACTGGTTC
>Ga0187819_10000635_pt1 | contig 17708 bp, 14 predicted proteins | sample NC_wetland_sal_i_15_FD_132411 | JGI IMG/M metagenome (GOLD analysis project Ga0187819, IMG submission 132411) | Wetland sediment microbial communities from Neuse River Estuary, North Carolina, USA - SO4_4 | ecosystem: Environmental > Aquatic > Freshwater > Wetlands > Sediment | place: USA...
AAACGAAACGCGCGCGCCCATGGAGGGCGGATGGAGCCCGTCGAGGGCCAGCAGCACGCCGGCTTTCTGCAGAGATTCGTTGTATTTCATCATCGCCGCAACCGCCTTAGCATCCGGCATGGCGCCCGGCTCGGCCTGTTCATAGCCTTTCGGCTTCATAATCATCATGAATCGCATGATAGTGTCTCCAACCTGGTGTCGAACAAGAGACAGTTAGATCGACCGTTTTCGTGATTTGTTGGAGGGTTTTACTACAGGGGGCAGACAGGCCGTCAAGGGGGGTTCAAAAGCGCTTGTTAACGGACGCGGCTCAGCCCGTGCTTGACTGCAGGGCTGAGCCGCGACATGCTACCGCTCCGTCGCCTGCTGCGTTTTATCCATCGCCGGAGCCGCGCTGGCCGACAGCTCCGAGTTCTTGTACTTCGGCTCGCTGACGTAGCCTTCGATCCGGTCCTTTTGAATCTTGTTCACCACCAACTGCACGGGCTGCGGCCGGTCCGCTAGCGTGATCCACACGGGCTCGAGCACGTTGACGTCCTTCTTGTCCACCTGCATGTCGTCCACGATCATGGCCAGGTTGTAGCGCTTGTGCTTTTCATTGACCTTGCGCAAGGAAACGTTGAGCGGTCCCACGCGCTGGAAGCTCTTGGATTTGTCCAGGTGGAACTCGTAGTAGTTGCGCTCACCGCGCTTCTGCAGCGCGACCACTTCTTCATGGGTGCGCGCGATCGATCCGTTGAGCTCGTCACGCGTGTGGGAAATGGTTCCGTTCAGCTCGTCGCGCGTAGAGTTCAGACGGCCATCGAGCTCGGTGCGATTCTTTTCCATTTCCTCGCGCGTGGCCGCCAATTGCTTCTGCTGGTCGGTGAGTTGGGACTGCACCTGACCCCAGCGGGGATCATCCGGCGGCGGCTCCTGCTTCTTCGCCACTACCACGCGATGAACCGGCTTCTTGTGCGTTCGCTCCCCCATGGCCGAGGGCCGCGCAGCGGATGGTTCGCTGGGCGCGGGCGGCGTCTGCTGTGCGGCAGTGAGCGCATTGAGCTTGTCCGTGAGCGACTGCAACTGGCCTTGCACCTGGTTCAAATTGGCAGTAAGCGCTTCGTTGGTGGAGGCCAACTGTAGAGCCTGCCGGTGCTCCCTGACGAAATAGAACGTGCTGATGCCCGCGATGCCGCAGAGCGCGATAACGAAGAGCAACAGGCCCGTCTTGGCGATTGGCGCTGAATTCTGGTTTGGCGTTTCCATTGTGAGAAACCTCCCGGGATCTCGAATGGCTGTTGAATCGCAACTCGGCTGCCATTCCACATTGGATGTAAGTACATGAAAGCGTGGAGAGTCCGTAGGCCGCGGCAGGGGGCTTATGGTGGGTTCGGTAAAAATTACTCGAATTCAGCCGGGAAGGAGTTTCCGCTATCCTTTGACAGTCTCGAGCTTGTTGAAAAACGGTGACACGCTTGGGACGGCGAAGCCAGTCACCCTTTTTCAACAAGCCCCTCGAGCGGGGTCACGGGGTCCAGCAGGAGCCAGAAGAAGCTGCCGCAGAAATACACCGCGGCGGAGACATAGAACGCCACATGCCAGTTGTTGTGTGTCCAGTGAAGGATGAAGCCGATGGCGGTGGGCGAGACCGCCCCGCCGAAGTTTCCCATCATATTCATGGTGCCGGAGAGCGTTCCTGCATACTTGCCGCCCACGTCCATGCAGGCACCCCAGGAGCCGGGCATGACCAGATCGTTGCAGAAGCTGGCAAAGCCCATGGCCAGCATGGCGGCCACAGGACTCGCGAGATGAACCGAGAGGATGAGCAGCAGGCTGGCCCCGGTGAAGCCGAGACACGCCATCAGCTTTCGAGTGGCCGAGACGCTGCCCGTGGCGCGAGTCACGCGCGTGGACACCAGGCCGCAGAATAACGATCCGAGACCGCCGAGGAACAAGGGCAGCATGCTGAGCACGGCGCTCTTTCCGATCTCCACTCCCCGCGATTTCTGCAGATAGGTGGGCAGCCAAGTGATATAGAAATACCAGCCGTAGGAGAGGCAGAAATACTGCGCGCAAAGCATCCAGACGGTGCGGGAGCGGATGAATTTCGCCCAGGGCACATGTCCGTGTTTCGCCGCCAGCTCGCGGTTGGGCCGCAGCAGTTCCAGTTCCTCAGCATTGATTTTCGGATTGTCGCGCGGATCGTCGCGAAACCAGCGGTAGAAGAAAATAGCCCACACCACGCCGATGAGGCCGAAGAGCATGAAGGCCTGCCGCCAGCTCATCACCTTGAAGATCAGAAACACGAGCGGTGGCGTGAATGCGCCGCCCCAGCGGGCCGCCAGCCACATGATGCCTTGCGCCCGAACGCGCTCCGGCTGCGGCAGCCACGTGGTGAAGGCCTTAGTGAGATTGGGAAAGCATCCCGCCTCGCCGGCGCCGAACAGAGCCTGGGTGGAGAACAGCGAGGCGAAGTTCCACGCACCGCCGGTGAGCGCGGTGAACGACGACCACCAGATGACGATCCGCATCAGGACTCTGCGCGGACCCATCCAGTCCCCCAGGAAGCCGCTAGGAATCTCAAACAGCGCGTACGCCGTGACAAACGCGGAGAACGCCATGCCCATCTGCACCTGCGTGAGGCCGAGATCGCGGGAAACCAGCGGTGCAGCAAACGACATAGCCACGCGGTCGATATAGGTGATTACCGCCAGGGTCACGGCAAATACGATGACCCAATACCGCACGTGGGTGGGACCCCGGGTAATGTGGACGCGGTCCTGGGCCTGCGTGGCCATAGCTTGGACATCACAACACGGCGGGGCCGCCAATGCAAGCTGGCGGCGGGCCCGCCCGAGGTTCAAGAAGGCTCACCGCCGAGACGCAGAGACGCCGAGCTACTTTGAAATTCTCGGGAGCAGGAAACTCGCCCTGAAGCAGAGCTTACCAAAGCACACTTCGCGAGACGCAAGACGCCGGGTTTTGACTTGGTGTCCTCTCGGCGTCTCTGCGCCTCCGCGGTTGGTTTGCCTTGAGTGTTGGCGCCGTTTGCCACCGCAACGCGCGATACTTGACTGTCAGTGGATTTCCAGACCGTAGAGGAAAACCTGCGCGAGTCGTTCCGGGTGCTGGCGGCGTCGCGGCCTTCAGGCGAGGTTCGCGAGGCTCCGGGCGTTACCATTGCGTCTGCGGGCGTGACTTTCCAAATGTTCAACGCGGCGTTTTTGTCAGGGCCGGTGGAGGACGAACAGCAACTCGACCGCCGCATTGCGCTCGCTCGCGTGCATTTCGCCGAGCGCCAACTGGGGTGGTCGTACTGGGTCTGTGAGGGCTGGCTCGACAAAAAGGCGCGCCGCCACGCCGGCGACATTTTCAAGAAGCACGGGCTCCGCCTGGCGACGGTGCTGCCGGGCATGGTGGCGGGAAAACTCGCCGACCCTGTGCGCCCGCTGCCGCGCCTGGAAGTGCGCTCCGTGGCAGACCGCAAGACCTGGACGCACTTCTGCGAGATCGGCGCACTGTGCTTCAACGTTCCGCTTGCCTGGTTTCAGGAGGTGTTCGACGATGCCAGGGTCTGGGAAAAGGGGTTCAAAGGATACGTCGGTTACTTGACGGGCGAGCCGGTTTCGACCACGGCCACGGTGTTCGCGGCCGGCGCGGCGGGCATCTATAATGTGGCCACTGTGCCCGCGCACCAGAGGCGCGGTTGCGGGGAGGCCGTGATGCGCTACGCACTTGATCGTGCCTGTGAGCAATACGGCACCGAACGCTCGATATTGCAATCCACGGACCAGGGATTCCAGCTATACCAGCGCATGGGTTACTCGGTGGTAACGCATGTGGCGGTGTACACGTCGTAGGGGGAGCGCAGGATCACGCCGGGTTCCTGCGGGAACCTGCACCTGGCCGCGTTCACGCGGTAACTTAGGGATACCGCATGAAACGCGTGTTCTTGTTTGCTGCGATGGCGCTGGTGCTTCTGTACGCCGGCGACTATCTTTCCGTTCGATACCGGATCCCGAACCGTGAGCCGCTGGGCACGGTGAAAATCCAGCGCTATTACGCGGTGCGCCAGAAGGACCGCAAGACCGAGTACTACTTCCTCGACCCCGAAAACCGGCAATGCGTTCACTCGCTGTTTCCGCAACTGGGTTTCAGTCCCTGTTGGTATCTCAGCCGGAAGGCGAAGCAAGAGATCGACATGTGATTTTTGTACCTTAGTACCATGGTACAATCACCACATGGGCGATCATCTTACCTTCATGACGCCGCGCCATCACGCGGTGCGAAATTTTGTGGTCCGGGAGCTGCCGCGGAATGGCGGCAGGCCTTTGAGCCTTGGGCAGATCGCGAAGGCGCTCCAGCTCGATCCTCAGCTCGTAACGGGTCTGCTCGACGACTTGGAGAAGCATTTGTTCTTCCTGGTTCGCAATGGCCGCGGTGAAGTGAGTTGGGCCTTCCCGGTAACCAGCGATCAAACACCGCATCGACTGCGCTTCAGCACGGGAGAGCGGATCTTCGGCGCCTGAGCGGAGGATGCCTTTGCTACGCCCTTCGTCGAAGGGCGCCTCAGACAGGAGCGGCTCACAGTGGAGATCTCAACCGCATGCGCGCACTGTGCCCGGCCCTTTCACATCCTGGTGGACGAGCAACTTCAATGGCGTGTGAGCGAGCCCGGTGCAGACCCGCGACTCTTCCTGCCGCACATTGACTGGCAGTCCTTCCGCGGCCGAAACATCATCGGTGACTATTGAACGAATTCCGTATTCTTCTGGTCAGAAGAACACGTGCCGGAGATGAGGGTGCAAGGTCACGCGCTGGATTTGAATGACGCGGCGAAAATCATTGCGCCGGCCCAGGCCGGATTGTTCGGGTTCTGATCATGGAAAAGAAGAAGCTGAAAGTGGAGCGCGTCCAGACAGGCGTGCGGATGGAGAAGCGGCTGCTCAAGGTGCTGAAGGCGCTGGCTGAGTATCACGACCTGACGCTGGGCGATTTGCTCGAGGGCATCGTGTCACACGCCTTCGAGGGCAAAGCTCCGTTCCGCAAGGAAAACCTGAAGCTGATCGCCGAGCTGAAGCGGATCTATAAGCTCGATCTGGACGCCAGCGCCAGCCACCGCATGGTGGAGGAGTAGAAGCTCAGTACGCCTTCGCGATCACCACGCGGCGGTCGACCGGCTCGCCGGTGATGATGCATTTGCCGGGGCCGTCGTAGTGATCGACGAGCGGAATGTTGCGGATGGTGGCCTTGAACTCCTTCATGCGGGCATCGCAGGCCGGGTCGTCTTTCACGTGGGCCATGACGAATTTGCCTCCGCCTTTTTCGGCGGTCACGTCGGTGAGTATCGATTCCACCTCGGCGATGGAGTTCGCCAGAACGGTATTGGATTTCAGGCGATCGAGCGCGCGGCTGTAGAGATCGGTCTGCATTTGCTCGAGCGCAGCGGCGAGGCGCGCCGCCAAATCGGCCTGGGGGAGTGGTTCTTTGACGCCGGTGTCGCGACGCTTGAGAACGATGTTGTTGGAAGCGAGATCGCGCGGGCCCAGTTCCAGCACCACCGGGATGCCTAGCCGCTCCCAGTGGAAGAATTTGGCGCCCGGCGACTGGCCTTCGCGGTCGTCCACCTTGGCGCCAACGTCCTTGGCGATGCGGTGCGCGGCTTCGAGCACGCGGCCTCGCTCTTCGTCCTTGCGGTAAATCGGCACCAGAACAGCTTTGACGGGCGCCATTTTCGGCGGGAGCACCAGGCCTTTGTCGTCCGAGTGGCTCATGATCAGGGCGCCAATCAGACGCGTGCTGACGCCCCAGCTCGTTTGCCAGACATACTCGAGCTGTCCGGCCTTGTTTTGAAACTGCACGTTGAAGGCTCTGCCGAAGTTCTGGCCGAGATCGTGGCTGGTTCCGGCTTGCAGCGCCAGGCCGTTTTGCATCATGGCTTCGAACGAATAACTTCGCAGCCCGCCGGCGAATTTCTCGGCTTGGGTTTTCACGCCCTTGATCACCGGCATGGCCATGATGTTCTCGGCCACGTCGGCGTAGATGTCGAGAATGCGCAGCACTTCCTCCACGGCTTCTTCGTGGGTTGAGTGTGCCGTGTGTCCCTCCTGCCAGAGGAATTCAGTGGTGCGCAGGAACATGCGTGTCCGCAGTTCCCAGCGGATGATGTTGGCCCACTGGTTCACCAGCACCGGCAGGTCGCGCCAGCTTTGTATCCACTTGGAGAAAAAATGGCCGATGATGGTTTCCGAAGTCGGTCGAATGACGTACGGCTCTTCGAGCTCCTTGCCGCCGGCCATGGTCACGACGGCGAGTTCCGGGGAAAAGCCTTCCACGTGCTCCGCCTCTTTTTGCAAAAAGCTCTGCGGGATCAGCAGCGGGAAATAGACGTTCTGATGGCCGGTGGCTTTGAACCGGTCGTCGAACTCGCGCTGGATGCGTTCCCAGACCGCGTAGCCGTTGGCTTTGATGACCATGCAGCCTTTCACGATCTCGGCGGGCTCCGCCATGTCGCCTTCGATGACCACGTCTTGATACCACGCAGCGAAATCCTGGGCGCGCGGTGTGATGGGAGATTCGGGCATGAATTGACTAGGTTACGACATGCGAGCGGCTGGAATCGACTGGAACGAAGCACTAAACTAGCGAAACGAGGGGAACATGATGCTTCATGTGACGCGAAGGAAGCTGCTACAGGCTGCGGGCGCGACGGCGTTGGCGGCTCCGGCCGCCGGACAAATTCCCGGGCCGCGCGCAGAAAGCAGCGATACACCCAAGATCTGCCTGCAAGTGGGAGATAGCGGTTTAGCGGCGGGCAATTTCGGCCAGGCCGGCATGCGCCGCGTCAAACAGCTCGGCGTGGATCATGTGCTCATGGGCGGCGGGCCCCGCATTCCGTGGGAGGAGAGCTGGATCAAGTCGAGAATGGACAATCTCAAGTCGGGCGGCCTCACCTTGGGGAACATCATGATCTCCGGGTTCCCGAATACGCTTTATGGAAAGCCGGGGCGGGACGAGGAGATCGACAAGGTGCAGCAATCCATCCGCGCGGCGGGCCGGGCTGGACTGCCGGTCATCGAGTATAACTTCTACGCGCACCGGATTGTCGAAGGATATTACGAAGAGACCGGGAGGGGCGGAGCGGGGCTGACGGCGTTTGATTACGACCGTGTCAAAGACCTGCCTCCGCTGCCTCAGGAGGGCGCGCATTCGCTTGAAGAGATGTGGGCGAACGTCACCTATTTCCTCAAGGCGGTGGTGCCCGTAGCTGAGGAGAGCGGCGTAAGGCTGGCTCTTCATCCCAACGATCCGCCTGCCCCTCTCAGTCGCGGGTCGGGCCAAATTATGGGAACCGTCGAGGGATGGAAACGTCTGGTCGGCATCGTTCCCAGCAAGTCAAATGGGATCACGTTCGACTGCGGCGTTACGCGCGAAATGGGCCAGGACCCGGTGGAAGTGTGCCGCTACTTCGGAGAGCGAGACTGCATAAATCACGTGCACTTCCGCAATGTGCGGGTGCGGGTTCCCTACGAGAAATATACAGAGGTCTTTTTGGATGAGGGCCAGATCAATATGTTCGCGGTGATGAAGGAGCTGGTGCGGCAGAAGTACCCGCGGCTGGTCTACCCCGAGCATCCGCGGGCACTCGATTTTGATCGGGAAGCTCCGGGCTTCCACTCCTACTATCCCGGCGGCGGCGGATACGCGGCCTTCGCCTACAACGTGGGTTATGCAAGAGCGATGCTGCAGGCCGCGCTGTCATCGTAGATTTGACATCGGACAAGATTCTGACAGAAGCGGACTGCGTAAACCGCTGATCTCGCGCGGCGTTCGCCCGGACGAACTTCGGTCTGCCGGTTGCATACACACTTCGGCCCACGCGGTTCAGCGGGCCGTGGCGTAGGTCTGCCACCAAAATCGAGTTTCGGAGGAATCTTGATGCAGTTGGAAACGTTCATGTCGTGGTTCTCGGCGCCCATAGCCACGCGCCCGCAAGTCGTGCCAGATCGCAGCGAGGCCGCCGCGACCGGCAGGGTTGACGACCGCCGTTATGTTCGCTCGCCGATCAATTCCAAAGCCACCGTGTGCTGGGAAGACGCTCGGGTGGGAAAGAGACAGGTTGAATGCCGGGGGGCGAACACGAGTATCGCCGGCGCGATGGTCGTTTCGCCGGAGCCGATCCCCATCGGCGAACCCGTGTACATCTATTACAAGGACCTGCGGCTCGTCAGCAACGCCGTCGTCCGTCACTGCACGCAGCGGAAATCCAGGTATCTGATCGGCGTCGAGTATCGCGGTTCGCTGGTCCGGTCTTTCTAGGGTTGCTTGCCGAGCGCCGATTCCAACTCATTCGGATCGTCCAAGATCAGCCACGTCTCGACGGAGAGCGGCAGGCTTCCGTTGCGCAGCAGATCATCGTGAAACTGCTTCAAGTTGAATCGAGCGCCAGCATGGTCGCGATATCGGCCTAGCAGGCGCAGGATCTGAAACTTTCCCGTGAGATACGTCATCTTTTGCGTTGGCTCGCTGGCTGCGCCGGCGGCTTCTCCGGTGGCGGCTTCACGGTCCAGGCCTCCAGCATTCATGAAGTAGGTGACCGCCTGATCGAACGTCCACCGCCCAGTGTGCAGGTTCACGTCCACGCCCACCCGCGCGGCGCGGTAGCGCGATAAGCGCAAAATCTGTCCTTCGGCCGCGGAGCCCGGCGGGTAGAAACCGCGGCGCAGCAGCATCTCCTCGGTGTACAGGGCCCAGCCCTCGATGAACACGTTGTCGTCGTGATGCCGGCGAATCTCATCGGAAAGATGGTTGGCAATGGAGATCTGCAGGAAGTGGCCTGGAATTCCCTCGTGGCCCAGAATCGGCCGCGGCTCTTCGATGGCTGCGCGGATATAAAAGTTGGGACTGTCCGGCGAATAGGTGGGAATGAAGTAGAACCCGCTGTTGTCGGTGTCATAAACACCCGGCGGATTCATGAAGCCTCCCGGACTCGTGGGCTTGAAGGCCTCCGGCAACTGGCGGATGGAGAAGCGCCCGATGTAATCGGGAATCGTGATCAGATTTTGATCCTGGAGGAAGCGAAGGATATCCTGTTCGCGGCCTTCGTACGCCTTCAGGAACGCTTCCTGGTTCTTTGGGATCTCCTTGCTGCGCGAAGGATCGGGGTTGGCCATGGCGGGATCCGGCAGCAGCGCCTCGAGACCCCGGTAGCGGGCCAGTTCCACCTCGGCAAGCGTGGCCAGTTGGGTCGCGTCGAGCGGCAGTAAGTAAACGTGCCGGAGCAGGTAGTTGTAGTTCTCCTCGCCCATGGGCCGGAATGGCGGCATCCCGTCGAGCCGGTGCTCCAGGTCATCGGCGAATGCGTGGATGGCTTTCAGCGCCGCATCGCGCGAATGCACCAGTTCAGTTCGCTCTGCCGGCGGCAGTTCATCAGCCAGCGTCATGAGGCTCTCTTTGAACAGCGGGTCTATGCTGCGCGCTGACTCGGCGGCAAGCTGAGCGTACAGCCGCACCGGTTGCGTCAAGTTCTGCTTCGCCGTGTTCAACAGCGCCGGCATAGCGCGCATTCGTGCGGCGGCTGCGAGTGCGCGCTGGGCGCGCGGCGCGTAGTCCTTCTTCAACAGAGAAAAGATGGCATCGCTGCACTCGCGGATGTAGATGAGCGGATTGGACTCCTCGGAGCGCAGCACGCGCACATCGAAGTCGGGCCATTCGAGTTGTGCCTGGAACAGAATGCGGTCGATGCGATCATCCTTGGCCCAGCCGCCCGTCTTCATGCCGCGCACGCGCTCGAGCAGTTCGTGGACGTGCCGTCTGCGCCGCTCGATCGCTGCCGATGAGAAATCGGTCAGCCGGTCGTCCCAGGTGTGGAGGCCCTGATCGCTCGCGCCAACCGGATACTCCTGCGCTTCCCACGCGTAATACTCATGCGCCATCTGCCGCAGCGCGGCGGGAGAGTCCTCGGCGATTGCAATGGAGCTCAGCATACATAGAGACAAGAGTGCGTTCAGAAGCGTGGCGCGCATCCTTCTACTGTACGTGCCTTCGCGGCCGTCGCGCTCGTGTGTACTGACCGTGGCATGTCGCCGGCGGGACGGATTTCGAGGAGTTCGAAACGGAAGGGGTAAGCCTCCCTACGCCATCAAAAACTCCATCGGCTTCCCATTATTTCCGATCTTCACCGGGCGGCCGATGTTGCTGATGTATTCCTTGTCCGGGTCGATGCCGAGCTTGCGGTAAAGCGTCGCCGCGAGATCGGCAACTTGCACGGGGTTGTCTTTGACGAAGCCGCCCTTGTCGTCGGTCGAGCCGTAGAAGCGGCCTCCGGTGATGCCGCCGCCGGCCATGGTCAGCGAAAAGGCGCTGGGCCAGTGGTCGCGGCCGCCGCCAGCGTTGATCTCCGGCGTCCGTCCGAATTCGCCAGTGACGATCACGATCGTTGAGTCGAGCATCCCGCGTTGATGCAAATCTTCGAGCAACGCCGAGTACGCGCGATCCAGCTCCGGCAGGAAAACATTTTGCAACAGCGGAAAGATGTTCTTGTGATGATCGAAAGCGTTGAAGCCGCGGGACACCGTCACAAAGCGCACACCCGCCTCCACCAGGCGCCGCGCCAGCAGCGAGCCCTGGCCCAGCGATGTGCGGCCGTACCGGTCGCGGACGCTTTCGGGCTCGTTCTCGATTTGAAAAGCTTTCTTGGCCTGCGCCGAATGCATCAGCGTGAACGCGGTCTGGTAATAGGAATCCATGCTCTCGCTGATGCCCGTGGTATCCATGCGCCGGAATTCTTCGTCGACGACGGCGAGCAACGACCGGCGGCGATCCATGCGCGACCAGTCCACGCCCATCGGCAGATCGAGGTCGCGGACCTTGTAGTTGCTCACGTTCGGATTCCCGGCGTTAAACGGGTTGTACTTGGTGCTTAGAAATCCGGACTTCTCCCAGCTTCCGGTCACGGAGGGAATGGAAACCGCGGGCGGCAGGTCGGTCTTGGGACCGAGTTCTTTGGAGATCACCGTTTGCATCGCGGGAAACTGGATGGTGCCGAGAGGCTCGTGCCCGCTGCAGATCAGCGCCAGCGCGGATTCGTGCGACACCAGTTTGTGCGTCATCGAACGGATGATGACGAACTTATCGGCGTTCTTCGCGGTCAATGGCAAGTGCTCGGAGATCTGGATGCCCGAGACGTTGGTTTCAATCGGCCTGAACTGGCTGCGGTACTTGGAGTCAGCCTCCGGCTTGGGATCCCAACTATCCATCTGGCTGATGCCGCCGCTGAGCAGCAAATGGATCACGGCGATGTCCCGCTTGGCAGGCGCGGGCGATTGCGCGCGCAGCCGCAGAATGTCGCCGTAGCCCATGAATCCGAACAAGCTCAGCGAGCCGACCTTCAGAAATGCGCGGCGATCAAAGTCTTCGTACATAAAAACCTCAATGGTTAAAGATGAATGCCTTCGAATTGAAAATGGTCCAGAGCACGTCCTCAAAGGCCTGGCGCCGGGCTTCCGGGCCGCCGCCGCGCGCCTTAATGGACGTGACCACCTGCGATACTTCGCGCTCGTTTGGTGGATGGACCAGGGTCGCCATAAAGAGCCGCCGCGTGATTTCTTCGTCGGTCAATGAAGAGTCCGCCAGCCAGTGGTCAAGCGTGCCATCTTTCCCGGTGATCTGATTCTGGATGGTCTGCCCGCTGATCAGGTGCATGGCCTGAGCGACGTCGGGCGAATTATCACGCTCGCAAATCACTTCTCGCGCCTTCAAACGGCCGAACGTCGCCAGGAAATAAGTGGGCGCGCCCTGCGGAATGGTCATGGCGCGTGTGCCCAGCATGTAGCCCGGAAATTTCTCGGGCACGCCGGTGACTTCGCTCATGGAGTCGATCAGCTCCTCGGCCAGCAGGCGTCTCACGTAGTAATGCGAGTAGTTCAGCGCGTCTGCCCGGTTGGTGTCATTCGGAATGCTTGATAACTGGTAAGCGCGCGAATTCAGGATCAGCCGGATGGTGTGTTTCAGGTGGTAACCATTCGCCACGAAGTCCTTGGCGAGCGCGTCAAGCAGGGCTTCATTTGTAGGCGGATTGGTCACACGAAAATCGTCCAGCGGCTCCACGATCCCCCGCCCCATGTAGTGTTTGAACACGCGATTGACGATGGCTCGGGCGAACCAGGGGTTTTCGGGCGCCGTGATCCACTTGGCGAGTTTCACACGGATGTCTTCATCGAGGCCCTCGGTTTCGGTGGGTCCATCGAGATATTTGGCATCGACGCGTTGCTTGGTCTTGGGGCTGATCACTTCGCCCGCCGGCTTCAACGTGATCTCGCTCTCATCGTTTTCGTAGGTGTCCTTCACGCCCATGCGCCCGAAGAAAGCCGCGAAGCCCCAGAAATCCTCCTGCGTCCACTTCTCCCAGGGATGGTTATGGCAGCGCGAGCACTCGATACGCACTCCGAGAAACACCTGGCTCACGTTGGTGGCGATATTCTCCGGCTCCGAAAATTCCGTGATGTAGTAGAAATTCGACGTGGGATTGAAGTACAGATTGCCGGACGCCGTAATCATCTCGGTGGCCATCTGGTTGTACGGCTTGTCCTCCATCATGGCTTTGCGAAGCCAGCTATACATCAGCCGGCCGCCTTTGGAGCGCTGGTCCAGCAGACCGACGCGCAACAGGTCACTGAACCGCGTGGCCCAGACCTCGGCGAACTCCGGACGCGCCATCAACTCGTCGATGAGCCGGGCCCGCTTGTCCGGATCGTTCGATTCCAGAAATCGCGCGCTCTCATCGAGCGTCGGCAGCAGGCCGATGGTGTCGAGATAAACGCGCCGCACAAATTCGCGATCCGTGCTGAGCGCTGACGGCACGATATTCACGCGCTTCAGCTTGGAGAAAATCAGCTCGTCGATGAAATTGTTGCGGGCCACCTCCGGGTAGTCCTTCATGGGCGGCGTTTCAATCACCGCGATGCGCGCCGCCACAGCTTTACCCAGCGTGCGCACCATGATGGCGGTTTCGCCCGCGCGCTTGGCCGAAATCTCACCGTTCGGGCTGATGTCGACAACCGATTCATCGTTCGCCGTGTACTGCACCTTGCGCGTCAGGTCTTCGGCCGAGCCGTCGGTATATGTTCCGGAGACCCAGAGCTGCTGTTTAGAATTCAGGCCGACCAGCGTCACCTCCTCCGGCGTGACGCGAATCGTGCGCAGCCGCGGCGAGCCGGCGCTGTCGTAGGTCGCCCCGTCCTTGATCCAGTCCAGAATCGCCTCATACTCGAGCGATCCCACTTTGAAGCGCTCGCCGCCGCCATGCGGAATGCTGAACGTGGGCTTCATCAGGATCAGGCTCTTGGCAGGATCGGTTCGGTTGATACGTCGCCCATCCTGCGCCTTCACGATGGCGTTGTAATCCAGGTCCGGCTCATAGCCAAACAGAGACAGCTTGAATCCCGCCTGCCCGCGAATGGACCCGTGGCAATTCGAATTGGCGCATCCCGACTTGGTAAAGATGGGGACGATGTCTTTCACGAAACTCAGCTTGGGTTTTTCGCTGGGAGCGGCGGCAAGCGGCACGGCCAGCGCGACAATCAGGATTGGGTACCTCACTGCTCATCCTCCTGCGAGGTCTGCAACTTCAATTCAATGGGCGGAGAAACCGACGAGCCCGCGCGCAGCTTGAACCAGCCGGGTTTGAACGAACCGGTGGCCGTCAGTTTCAGCTCGGCATTCGGCTTACCGGGCGGCAGTTCGTTGTTTTCAAATTTCACGCCCTCGATGGGCGCGTCCGGCTCGATTCGCAACGTAGATTTCCCGTCGTCGTACCGCCTGACCAGGAACTGCAGCCGTGTCACCTTGCCCGGCGCAATCGCGACGGCTTCAGGCGCCTCAAACACCACGGCCGGCAACTCCGTCACCGTGGCGATCACCTTCTGGTCTTCCACCGCGCCAGTTACTTTTCCGACGTGCTCCCACCAATAGAGAATCTCGGCGGTGTGCTCCACCACCTTCCCGTCCATCACGCCACGCGCGTGCAGCCGAATGGTGAAGTCACCCGCCGGCGCATCCGCCGCCACGCGCAAAGGCAGGTATACATTCGTTCCGTCGAGCTGGCGGTCGAGCGCGCAATTGTCCTTTACGATGGTGTCCTTGGGCGCGGCAGTCATCTTATCCGTCGTAACTCCCGCCGGCAGATTCTCCGCCCAGACTTCAACCGGCGTCGACCAGCCGCCGAACCTCCGCACGCGCACGGGCAAGGGCACCGTACGGCCGCGGAACAGCGTCAGTTCAGGTGTGAGTGACTTGAGGTCAAAATCCGCGTGCGCAGGATAAATGGCAAGACGGTAAACGTAATTCGGATTGCCGCGTTCCGCGCAGTCGCGGATCATCGCGACGTAGCGGCCGGCTTTCTCGAACGTATAAATAAGGTAGGAGTCCAGATTCGGCGGCTCGTCGCCGTTCTGCTGCAGCCGGTCGTCGTGCGAAGCCAGCAGCTTGCCGTCCGTTGTATAGAGGGCCACCAGAGGATCATCCAGGAAACCCAGCTTCATGGAATCCACATCGAAGACCAGGCGCTCGCCGGCGCGAACGTCAAACGCGAAGAAGTCGCGCGCTTTCGGTTGATCGAAGACGCCGCTCAGCGCCACCGGGAAATGAATGCTCTGGGGTCTCTCGCGAGACCGCGCCGGCGTGGCCAGCTTTTCTTCCAGATCGGAAACCACCAGTTGAATTTGCAGCGGTGCTTCCAAAGAGCCCGCGAACGCCCGCAGCGGATACCGTCCCGGAGCGACCGCCGGCGGCACTGGCATGCGCACGGTCAGCGAATCGGCGGTCGCGCTCACCACTTTGCCTTCGGCCAGCGATTCGCCGAGCACCACGCGGTCCACCTTCTCCAGGTTCAGCCCGGAAATCTTAAACTCGCTGGTCTCGCCGCGCCGCACCCCCGCGGGCAGCACATGCAGCATGTGAGGCACAGCGCCCGCCACCAGGCGATAGCTGCTGTAGCGGCTGCCGTCGAACAGTGTCGCGATGGGCTCGGTGGCTGCCGCAATCCGCACGAAGTAGTCGCCCGTCTTTTTCACCGGGAAAGACAAGTACGGATCTTTATGGATGTAGTAGTCGTCGACGAAGTCCAGCTCGGCGCCACGCTCGTCGAGAATCGTGATCGTGCTGTCCAGGCGCGAGCCGGCGCGTGTCGCCATCACGTCGAAAATCAGTGTCTGGCCCGCTTCGGCATGGAAGCGGAAGACGTCGTAATCATCGCTGTCCACCACCCCGTCGATCATCACTGGCAGCGTGACACTCTGCGCGTGCTTGAGATCATTGTTCGGCTCGACTTCGTTCAGGCGCGGCAGCGATCCGACGTGAAACACGCCGACGTGCGTGCCGCTCGGCGTGCGCAACCGGTAATCATGCAGCCCCACCGGAACATTCGCGCCCACTGAAATCCGAGCTTTCACCGAAAAGAAATCCGAGGAAAGCAACTGCGCCTGAATGTCCGGCCGCGCAAAGGTGAGTTCCCGGGTGTCGTTGAGATTGCGCCCCAGGATCTGAACTTCGAGAGTTTCCCCCTGGCGGGCCCCCAACGGAAAAACCGAGATCACTTGCGGGCCGAGTTCCGGGAGGTTGGCATCGCCGCGGGCACCCGCAGCCAGCAGTACGAGCGAGGAAAACGCAACACCAACGGTTCTCATCGTGAGACAGCGCTCCCCCGGCTGTCAACAAACGACAATCAGCCGTATTTTACAGAAAACGTGCGAGATAAGCCAGCGCGCGACGCCACGCGGCGCCCGGTGCCATCCGGAGCGCCGCGCCCGCGTGATTGATTAGAAGGGGAGGCCCGGCAATTCCGGCGTATTCTCCATTTGCACGGCCTGCAAGCTCTTGGGGTTCAGTCCCAGCGCCGACAGGATGGTGGGAGCGATTTGGGTGGTCTGGACCGAACCGGCGACAACACCCTGCGTTACCGTTGGCCCCGAAACCAGCAGCATGACGTGCGTATCGTCTTCGGCGAAGCCGCCGTGCTCGGCGACTTTTTTCTTGCCGCCCGTGTAAACGACTCCGACATTTGGCGCAACAATGATGTCCGGAACCCGAGGATCGACCGCTGGATCACCGAAGAACAGATCCAAAACCTGCCCCGCAAGGATCTCCCCGCCTCCGGTCAGTGCGGCGTTGGCTGGATCGGAGAGCTTGGCAATCGAAGCGGCTGTCTGTGTCTGATCGGTCAGCCAGAGCAGAGATACATCGTCCTCGAGGGCTTGAGCAACATTCGAGCCCAGAATCGCACTCGGCGGCATCAGCGAGGCATTGTCCGCGGGAATACGGAGAACACGGTTGGGATCGATGGCCGACTGGCCATGCTTGGCACTGATAATGATCAAGGTCGAATTGGCAAGGCCCTGATTCGACAGCGCGGTAACCATCTGACCGATCGAATTATCCACGAACTGAATTTCGCTGAGCAGCGACGGGCTGGGGGTGCCCACGGCATCCAGGTAGCCTCCAACAGTACCGTGCTCCACCAGTTTCTGGCCAACGCTGACTGCCTGGAAATTCATCCCAAATAAGTTTGGAACGGGCGCAGTTGATGATCCATCATGCGTCGAGCCGTTGATCTGATTCAGAATCGCCTGAACCTTCAGACCGTCGTAGCACTGAATATTCTGAAAGCTGGTGGTGTAATCGTCGCTCGAAGTGACCGCGGCCTGGTCGGGCAACGGTGTGCACGTCAGATTCTTGATGTTCGGCAGGTTCACCGGAGTCGAGTTGATCTCCGGTCCGAAAAAGTCGTTGACTCCCTGGCCGCTCGGTCCCTTGGAGAACTCATAGGCGGGATGCTTGTCGGTCCACGCGGTGTAGCCGCCGGCACCTTTGACCACCTCGAAGATCGTATTCACCTTGAGATAGTTGTGCGGCCACACCGGTGCGCAGCCGTTCTTGGGATCGCGCGGCAAATAGTCGGTATTGATTCCGCCGCCCCCGTTGAGCTTGGTCAGGTCATTGTCAATTTCTTCGTCGAAACCGACCTGAGTGCCCACGGTGCCCGGACACATGTCGCGTCCGCCCGTGATCCCGTAGGGGGTGGTTACAGCGGGCGGCGAAAGCGCCCGATTATAGCTGACATCGTAATAGAAGCCGGTGGTACGCGAGTGGCCACCGGTGAATTGTGCGGCCATACCCGGAAACGAATCCGATGGCTTGGTGGTGTAAGCTTGCACATAGGTAACGCCTCTGCCCGCCAAGCCGGCAAGGTTCGGGCAATAGGGGGCCCCGTTGTTCACCGTGCTGAGACCTTTCGAGCAATTGGCGAAATCAAGCGCGTGCATCCCGTCGATGCTCAGTAGCAAAACGTGTTGAATCTGGCTGTTGAAAGTCGTCGTGTCCGCCGCAAGGGCGTACGGCGCTAACGCCAGCGTGAAAGCGCCGGCGAGCGCGCAAACTAAGTTCTTCGTCATTCATCCTCCCAAATCGTTGAGCGATAGTATTCGAGCGTGCGCCGGACAAACCTCCTGACCAGGCGCAACGGTGTTTCGATGACCTACCGATGTGCTCCGCAAACCGGCCGGGCTGATCCCGGTCAGGCGCGGTTTAAATGGGGTTTGAGTTGCGTCGGGTCTGGCTCTAGGCGCTAGGTCAGACTGACAGACGATTGTGAACGCTTGATTACTCGACGGTAAATATGTGGTAACAGCCTCGGTAGGCGCACCGCGCATAGCCAGCAGGACGAAGCGTGT
>Ga0187819_10000636_pt1 | contig 17707 bp, 14 predicted proteins | sample NC_wetland_sal_i_15_FD_132411 | JGI IMG/M metagenome (GOLD analysis project Ga0187819, IMG submission 132411) | Wetland sediment microbial communities from Neuse River Estuary, North Carolina, USA - SO4_4 | ecosystem: Environmental > Aquatic > Freshwater > Wetlands > Sediment | place: USA...
GCACATTGAAACCCTGCACGCCGTGGAGCAGGGCCTGCGCGCGCATCACCTCTACCACCGCGACGTGGAATACGTGGTCAAGGACGGCGAGGTGATCATTGTGGACGAGTTCACCGGCAGGCAGATGCCCGGCCGGCGCTGGTCCGACGGCCTGCACCAGGCGGTCGAAGCCAAAGAGGGCGTCAAGATCGAGCGCGAAAACCAGACGCTCGCCACCGTCACCTTCCAGAACTACTTCCGCATGTACAAGAAGCTCGCCGGCATGACCGGCACGGCGGCAACGGAAGCCGCCGAATTCCAGAAGATCTACAACCTGGACGTGGTGGTCGTTCCCACGAACAAACCGCTCCTGCGCCTCGAGCACCCCGACGTGGTCTACCGCACCGACCGCGAGAAGTTCGAAGCGGTGGCGAACGGGATCCTGCAGGAGGACAACAGCCTCGACTCCGGCATCAAACAGCTCCACGCCAAAGGCCAGCCCATTCTGGTGGGCACCGTATCCATCGAGAAATCGGAAATGCTCAGCGAGATGCTGAAGCGCGCCGGAGTCCGCCACGAGGTGCTCAACGCCAAGCAGCACGAGCGCGAGGCCCAGGTGATCGCCCAGGCCGGACGGAAAGGCGCCGTCACCGTCTCCACCAACATGGCCGGGCGCGGCACGGACATCCTCCTGGGCGGAAATCCCGAGGCCCTCACGCGCGAGTACTGCCTCAAGGAGCGGCTCGCCATTCCCTACGCGGCCGCCGCCCCGCTGGTCTCCGGCGAACCGCAAACCGGCTCGGCCATGGTCCTGTTCCAGTACGAGGGGCGCATCTACCAGGTTCCGGGAGAAACCTGGAAGCCCATCTACGAGCGGTTCGCAAAGGAATGCCAGCAGGAACACGACGAGGTGGTGGCACTCGGCGGCCTGCACGTGCTGGGCACCGAGCGGCACGAGGCGCGCCGGATTGACAATCAGCTCCGCGGCCGCGCCGGCCGCCAGGGCGATCCCGGCTCCTCGCGCTTCTTTCTCTCGCTGGAAGACGAGCTGCTCCGCCTGTTCGGCGGCGAGCGCCTGCAGGGGCTCATGTACCGCCTGGGCATGACGGAAGGCGTCCCCATCGAATCGAAGATGATCTCCAACCGCATCGAGCACGCCCAGCAGGCGCGCGAGGCGCAGTTCTTCGACATGCGCAAGCACCTACTCGAGTACGACGACGTGATGAACAAGCAGCGCGAGACCATCTACTCCATCCGCCGCTCCATCCTCGAGGGCAAAGAGCAGCGCGACTACGTGCTGGAAATCGCAGACGACATCGCCCTCCAGCTCACCGACACTTATTGCCCGCGCGACCAGCATCCCCAAATGTGGAATACCACCCAGTTCGCCGGCGAGGTGCTCAACCAGTTCGGCATCGACGTGAAGGCCGCGGCCATCGACACCCAGAAAATGTCCCACGACGACATCGGCGACGCTCTCGTGGAACGCGTGAAAACCCGATACGAGGAGAAAGAGAAACTGTTCGGCGCCGAGGCCATGCGCTTCCTCGAGCGCCGCATCATTCTGGACATCGTGGACGGGCAGTGGAAGGACCACCTGCTCTCCCTCGATCACCTCAAGGAAGGCATCGGCCTGCGCGGCTACGGGCAGAAGGATCCGCTGGTGGAATTCAAGAAGGAAGCCTTCACGCTGTTTGAAGACATGATGGAGCGCATTGACTCCGAATCCGTGCGCTTCCTCTTTCTCATGCAGCCCGCCAAAACCGCCGAGCAGGAAGCCCGCGAAATCGAAGAGCGCCACCGCCGCCAGCAGGCCCAGATCAAATTCTCCGCCGGTCCCGCGCAGGCCGAGCCCCCCAAGCCAGTGCGCTCGGGCGCCAAGGTCGGGCGCAACGACCCCTGCCCCTGCGGCTCCGGCAAGAAATACAAGAAGTGCCACGGAACAACAAATGCTTGAGGGCGCCTGAGCGTCCGGGCCGGTGAGATCAGGTGATCCGGCGCGTCGTAGGGGTACGGCATGCCGTGCCCCATCCTCCTCCCAGTGTCACTCTGCCAAGTCATTCCGGGCGGTCATCCCCGCAGTTCCCCACTCGCGGCAGTATTAGACGCTCCTGGTAATAAATCGTAGTTCGAGTGAATTAAATATTTGCTTGACATGTGTAGGCGAACATTTTACAAGTGCGCCAATTGCGACCGCTGAGGTTCGCCAGAGATGCTTTCCTTTCTTCCTCACGCAGCGGAAAGACCGGAGGCTCGGCTTCCTGGGCCTTAGGGGGGAACCCATGAAATCTTTCAGAGCGGCACGCGGATCCGTCACGGTCCGTGGTCCCATCGTCTTTGCGAGCCTGCTCTGTGGGCTCTTTTTTTGCTGCGCAACCTCTCCCACGATCATGGCGCAAGCTTCCAAGCAGCCGGAGCCTGCGCCCGCGGCGCAGAATGCCTCTCCTTCGCAGGAGACCACGCAGCCGTCAGCCGCGGAGGCCGCCCACCGGAAGGCTTGGCGAAAGTCCATGGTGCGGCTTCGTTTGCCGAAGAAGGGATGCTTCACGGCGTCCTATCCAAGCACCGAGTGGAAGGAAGTTCCGTGCTCCATCCGGCCGGCACATCCGCAGGCGCCCCGCCGAGGAGGGGAAAAGGGGTCAGGGCCGAGTTACGTGGGTGGGGGGAATAACGGCAGCGATTTCTCGGCCGTGGTGCCGTGTTGCATATCCTCGGCGGAAGGGTCGTTCCCGTACGTCACCCCGGGGATTACCGAAACTGGAACAGACCCGGGTCCGAACCCGCCGCAAACGGAGGTCCCCGGCGTCTCCAACGTCTTCACGGTCCAACTCAACTCGAACTACTTCAACCCCCCGGCCTGTAGTAAGGCTACGGTTACCAACCCTCCATGCCAGGGCTGGCAACAGTTCGTGGTCGAAAACGACCCCAACAACGGCGGGTCCTTCGACGCCTACATGTACATACAGTACTGGCTTTATAACTACGGACCAAACTGCCCAACGAGCCCGGTAAGCGAGGTGACTTGGAAGACGGGAATGCAAAAGAACAGTTGTTTCGCACAGGTTAACGGCCCGGATTTTAAAACCCTTACGCTCGGGGACCTGGCCAACCTCACTCTGACGGGCAAGACCGAGTCGGGCACGATTGCGGTCGGGTCGGATGCGCTCTTTGTGTCGACGCCGACGAGCGGCGGTAACTGCGCGATTCGGTCGGCGCCGAGCGGCGATCTCTGCGCAGTGGGTTTCGACAGTCTTCTCAATCTAGCGCAATACTGGAATAGTGTCGAGTTCAACGTCTTCGGTGACGCTGATGGAACCGAGGCAGAGTTCAGCCATACCTTCAAGATCTGGGGCCGCCCCACGCGACTCGGCGGCCCCGACACGACAATCGTCGTCAGGACGAGCGTGCTCACCGACCATCCGCTGAGCCCCCTGCCCGCCTGCGTGAACGAGAGCTTCCCGCTCGAGACCAACAACCTCAACCTGGTGCCACTCGGGGCGCCCCTTTGCTGTGTATACGGTGCACAACTCCTCTTGGAATGGCCGGCGATCGAGTTTGTGGAGACGACTGCCACCAATGTCACCTCGAGCTGCGGCTTCACGGGGATTGAGCACAAGGTAGTGGAGCCGGTCCCCGTCGGCTCAACGACCATAGGCTTGACCGACGACCCGGAACCTTCACAGGACGGAGAACGCGTAATCTTCACCGCCTTTGTTGCTCCAAACGGCTCAGCGGCCCCACGGACTCCGAGCGGGAGCGTTCAGTTCGCCGTCGACGGCTCGAACGTAGGAGAGCCGGTCAAAGTCGACGCCACGGGGCGGGCAACATGGGGAACATCGCGGCTCAAGGTCGGTACGCATCCGGTGACGGCGCGCTACGTGCCCAGCGCGGACACCCTGTTTCTTCCCAGCACCAGCCTGGAAAAGCTTCACACCATCCGACCCTGACTTTGTGACGCGGCGCCCCAGCCTCGAATAAACCCAGTCACTTTCGCCATTCACAAAAGACCGAAAGTCCGGGCCACTGAGATCAGGTGATCCGACGCGCCGTAGGGGCAGGGCATGCCGTGCCCTAATCAGTATCAATGGATCCGCTCACCTGAGAACCCCGCAATCGTCCAACCCCCAGAAGACGCATCTCAGGGAACCTGGCAGCCCCGGGCTGCGTATGCATAGATACAAGGGGGCAGAACATGAGCGCAATACCCGGCATTCGCACCAAAGCATTCCTGACGGCCGTTCTCGCAACCACCGTGGCTGCGGCGGCATGGGCCGCCCCGCGCAGCAGCGCGGAAGGCTCGTTCGACCGCACGCTAAAGGTCTCCGAGCCTGTCTCGGTGGATGTGCGCACCGGCTCCGGCAACATCCGCGTGAGGCAGGGCGAATCCTCGAGCGTGGTCATCCACGCGGAGATCCGCAGCGGGCATAACGGATGGGGCGGGGATTCCGACGCCGAGCAGCGCATCCGCGAAATCGAGAAAAACCCGCCTGTCGAGCAGGACGGCAATACCATCCACATCGGCCACACCAACGACAGCGAACTCTACAGAAACATCAGCATTTCCTACGAAATCCGCGTCCCGGCGCAGACGCGCCTTGACGGCCAGACCGGCTCCGGAAACTTTACCGCCTCCGGCGTGCAGCTCGAAATCAACGGCCGCACCGGTTCGGGCAACGTCCGCGTCGAAGATACGGCGGGAAGGGTGGAACTCACCGCCGGCTCCGGCGACGTCGAACTGCGCAACGCGCGCGGCGGCGCCCGGATCTCCTCCGGCAGCGGCAACGTCACGGCGGAAGCTGCCGCCGGGCCGGTGAAGGCATCTTCAGGCAGCGGCACGGTGCGCCTCGAGCTGAGCGGCCCGGGCGATGTGGAGGCATCTTCCGGCTCGGGTAATATCGTCGTGCATGGCGCGAAGGGCGCTGTACGCGGCACCACGGGCAGTGGCGATGTGGAAGCCCGCGGCGAGCAGCGCGGCGAGTGGCACCTGCGCACCGGCTCCGGAAATGTCACGGTGGAGTTGCCGCCGGGCGCTGGCTTCGAGTTGGACGCGCACACCGGGTCCGGCACCATCCAGACCGACCGGGAAATTACTGTGCAAGGCACCCTCAGCCGGCGCGACATACGCGGCCGAGCCGGGAACGGCGGCCCGCTGCTGGAATTGAGAACTTCTTCGGGCTCGATCTACCTGCGCTAGTGCGGCATTGACATCTCCGGGCCGGAAAGGACGCTGATTGCCCCAGCGTCTACCAGGCCCATCCCTTTCCAGCGGACCTCTTCCGATCGTTCTTAGGGATTCATCAGAACTGGTCTCCAGGCAGCCGTACGCGTCTGCAACGCCGCGCCCCTTCCCAACTGGGCACTTTTTCACCCATCAGCCTGTTCGCGAAATCCATTAGTACTAGAACTAACGATACGGCTCTTTTGTTTTGAATAACTTACGGACGTGTCGCCGCGGCCCCCGGCGTGCCCTTCCCCTCTTGAATGCGGTTCTCCTGGAGGATGACATGATGTACCGCCCAGCAAAGATGTGCCGGATTGAAGGCTGCAACCAGCATATCCCCGCTTCGCTGGAGCAGGACGGGCTTTGCCTGGACCACTTCGTGGATGGGACCTATCGTCGGGCGCGGCGCGCCGTCGAGGCCGCTCAGAAAGAGCTGCCACTGGAAGCGGGTGCGTTCGAATGGATGTTTGAGGACGCCAAACTCGCGCTGAAGGCGCTGGTGCGTGGTTCGGAAGCGCCCTACCGTGAGGGCGTGACAGAACTGATCACCGCGCTGGCCAACGTGCATGAATTTCTCCACCAGCAAACCGTTGCGCCTTCGCCGAGCCAGAACCTCGCCGCGGATGCGGCTGTTGGCGAGTATGTGGCGCGGCGCGCCGCCGGCATCGGGAATGCCTGACCGCTGTACAACTGGCCATGGCCTGTGCCTCTTGTTCACTCTCAACCCCTTGGCACCGTGGTTCGGGGCTGCTGACCGATTCGCCAATGCACCAACCTTCGTACCATTGTTCCCCACAGGCACAAACGCCTATCATGGAACCTGCGCGCGGGGCTGAGGGTTGTCCTGTGCCGACAGCGAGTACTCGAGTGCCCCCGTCTGCCCACACCTTCCGGGAATTTGACGCGCACCGGCTGAACCGACGCCTGAGCGCCGTAATCGCCGCGGATACGGACGCCATCGCTCTGTTCATTGACCAGGTGATGGATCTGTTGCGCGAGCGGCAAACCGCGGACGGCAAGGAATTCGAAGTCGAGCTGGCGCTGCGCGAAGCGCTGGCCAACGCCGTGCTCCACGGGTGCAAGTCGGATCCGGATAAACGCGTGGAATGCACAGTGGCCTGCGAGGAGCCTGGCGGCATCCTGATCATCGTGCGCGACCCGGGGAACGGCTTTGACCCGCTGAGCGTGCAGAGCCCGCTGGTGGGAGAAAATATTCTGGCCGACCACGGCCGGGGCATCTTCCTGATGAACATGCTGATGGATGAAGTTCGTTGGGAGCGCGGAGGAACGGAGATTCATCTGCGCAAGCTGTAGGGGCGGAAAGTGGGGGAGGTATGGCCGACCCGCCTGAAAAGGTCAATCGCTTCAAGCCTTCGCAACCCTCCATTCCGGGTGTGCCCCAGCGCCCGCCTGAAGAGAAGAAAAAAGAAGAGCCGCAACCCCAGCCTTCCAAGGCCGCCGGGGCGAAGCCTATCTGGCAGTCGCGGCGCGTGATGGCGGGCGCGGGGATCGGCGCTTTCGTCCTGCTGGCCGGCGTGGCACTTGCCTGGGAGGCTATGAAGCAGGCCCCTCCACCGGTGCCGGTGATGATTACAACCCCGGATGCTTCTTCAAATCCGGAGAATTCCGCAACGGTAGTCAGCGTAGCCCCTCAGCTTCCCCTCGCCCCCGGCCCGGTAGCCACCGTGGAACAAATGTCCAAGCCGTGGAGCGTGGTGAAATTCCAGTTTCACAGGATGACGGGAGAGACTGCGAACGCCATGGTCATCCGCCTGCCCGCCGCTCCGGGATATTGGGGCCTGCTGTCGGTAGCCCCATACGGGCAGTGCGACCTGCAACTCGAGCCCGACCCCAAGAAGATTCGCGAGCAGTACGGATTTGCGGCATCTCATCCGATGGTTGTGGATTCCTGCTCACAAGTTGTATACGACCCGCTTGCGCTCGGGAGTTCCGGCCACGTGTGGGTCCGCGGGAGAGTCGCCGCCGGACCCGGAATCCGCCCGCCATTTGAAGTCGAAATCAAAGTCGAAGGCGGCAACGTAGTCGCTTCCCGTTCGGAATAATCCTTTCCAAGCGATTCCCTGCGCAGCAAACAAGAGCTCGGGCAACTGACCTTGGGAGAGCGGGTCAAGCACGGAGTGTTGCTCGAACATCTCCGAAATCGAATGCCGTCAGGACGCGGCTTCCAGAGCCGCGCGATCCGCTCAGCATGCCGCGGGCGCGGGCGGAAACCAGTGCCCTTCGGCGCGTGGAAAAAATCACACGCGGCGCCGTCTTTCCAGGCGGCGCCGCGTGTGAGCGGGGGCTTCGAGGAAAACCGGAAGCGTTACGGAGTATAGACTCGATTCGCAACCAGCACCGGACCGCCCGTGGCCGGATCTTGCAGCACCAAACCGACCACATGAAGGGGAATGGCCTGCGTGCCCGTGAGAGCGCTCAGACCGCTCAGGCCATCGAATTCTGTAGCGTTCGAGGTCAGCACGGTAAGGGGGCCGTTCAGAAACACGCCCACGATGCCTTTTTCATTGATCTGGAACGATCCGGTGTTGCCGTTCTGGATCATCGTGCTCCCGGTCACCCACGGGCCGTACACTCCCTGGCGGTGGAGGACCACGCGTTTCACCGTCAACGCGTTGTCGGCCAGCGATCCGCCGACGGTGACGCTCTGCCCCGTGATCAGGCTCGAGCTGTTGAACAGGAGCTGCGTGATGGGCAAATTCAAGTGGCAGATCAGGAATTTCGCGCTGCTGGTCACGTCGAAGCTGGAGATCGTATCCGGCGGAAAGGCGGGATTGGCCGGAAGCGCCTCGCGCACGAAGAGATCGAATGGAGTACCCTGCGCGGTGGGCGCCTGCACGTATGTGATCAGGCCCTCCGCGGCAAAGTGGTCTTGCGAGATGACGGACACCTCGTCCGCATCCAGCACCATGCTGGTCCGGTTCAGCAGGCCCGAGACCTGAACGATGGTGTTCGAAGTAAATGTGCTCAGGTCGTCGCCGGTGTCGGTCGTCGTGCTCGCACCGATCTGCACGGTGATCATCTTACCGTTCGGAATCTGCATGACGAAGCTGTTGTCGGTCACGTCCGTGGACACCACTCCCCCGCGCAGTTCGTCGATCTCCGCTTCGGCGTTCGCGGGATTCACCTGATGAATATCGAAGGTCGGCACGACGGTCCCGGTGATCTGGCCGTTCAGATTCACCTGGAGCGACTGGCGCACGTCAAAATCCACGTGGAGGCCGTTCAGGTCGTCGCTGGTCAGCACCAAGGGCGGATTCATGAGCACGGTGATGCTTGAGGTGGTAAGCGTGCCGTTCAGCATGGTGATCGTCGGCGGGTTGCCGTTCGAAATATCGATATAGCCGATCACCGGGTTCGCGATCGTCAGCGTGATGCTGGTGTAGGAGCCCGGGGGCGCGGAGTTCAAATCGAGCAGCGTGCGCAGGCCCGTGAGCCGAGCAAAATCCACCGTTTGCGGCATGGAGAGCAGGGTCGTGGTGTTCACGCCGTCGGAGGCGGTTAGCCCCGTAAGCGTAAGCTGGAACGTGAGCACATTGGCGAGCGGAGCATCGCCGCCGTAGACGGCGATGCCCGCATTGCTCGCGGGCGGAGGAGTCGTAGTCTGGTTGGAACTCGAGTTACTCGCGCAAGCGATCAGCCCTGCGCCGAGGAGCAGCACGCAAAATCCTGCCAAGAGGTAGCGCGATCGTTTCATTGCTTCCTTCCCCGCCGGCGGTTTCCGCCGGCCATGCGTCACCCTGGGCGCGGTGCTTGTGTATGGATGAAGGGCCGTTTGACCGGCCCCGCTGATGGAAACACGCCCTTGCCGTAAAAGTTGCGCAGAAAGTAGAGCCGCAACTCGGCCGAGGTCCAAGCTGGCCACAGCTCCTCTGCCTTCCAGCCGGCGGAGGGCGCGCTGCGCATGTCCCGCCGGGGCGCTGCTGCTCCTTCCTTGACTTCGCCGCGCCGCACCATTACAACCTGTGGCGCACGCTGGGAGGCGCATCTCATGAAAATATCTCGCCGCCGGTGGATAGGGACAAACCTGCTGGGCCCCGCAGTGGCAGGCGCGCTCGGCGCACTGGGCCTGGAGGCTGCTCCGCAGGAGCCCGCGCCGCGCAGCCTGCCGAAAGCCTTCGACGCCCTGCGGCCGCTGGGCGCGCGCGTTCGTCCCATCACGCCGCAGGAATTTGCCGCGCGGCGCGAGCATGCGCAGGCCCTGATGGCGTCGGCCGAACCATCGTTTGACGCCATGTACATCACCTCCGGCAGCGCGTTGTACTACTTCACGGGATTCCATTGGGGCCTCAGCGAACGCCTGATGGCGTTCGTGCTGCCGCGCCGCGGGGAGCCGCTGTTCGTCTGCCCCGCGTTTGAAGCCGCCCGCCTGCGCGAGCTGGCCAAGCCACCCGCGGAGATCCGCGTCTGGGAAGAAGATGAAGACCCCTACGCGCTCGTGGTGCGCGGGCTGGCCGACCGCGGCGTGCGCACCGGACGAGTGGCCATCGAAGAGCGCGTGCCGTTTTTCTTCTACGACGGCCTGCGGCGCGCCGGCTCAGGACTGGAATACGCCTCCGCCGATCCGGTGACCATCGGCTGCCGCGGCGTGAAGTCCCCGGCTGAGCTCGACCTGATGCGTCTGGCCTGCGCCGCCACGGTGGATTGCTACCGCGCGGTCTTTGCCTCGCTCCACGAAGGCATGACGGAGCGCGACGTGAACGCCTTGCTCCGCGGCGGCTTCGAAAAAATGGGCCTGCAGGGTGGCGCCCTGGTGCTCTTCGGCCAGTGGGCTGCGCAACCCCACGGCACCACCACCCCGCAGAAGCTGCGCGAGGGCGATATCGTGCTGATCGACGGCGGCACGTCCGTTGAAGGCTACCAGTCCGACGTCACGCGCATGACCGTGCTCGGCACGCCCGCCGAAAAACACCTCCGCGCCTTCGACACAGTCCATCACGCGCAGGAGGCCGCACTCGAGGCCGCGCGCGCCGGCCGCCTTTCCGGCACCGTGGACGATGCTGCGCGGGCGGTCATCGCAGGCGCCGGTTACCCCGGCGGATACCAGGTGTTCACGCATCGCCTGGGCCACGGCATCGGCCTCGACGGGCACGAGCATCCTTACCTGGTGCGCGGCAGCCGCACCGTGCTGGCTCCCGGCATTACCTTCAGCAACGAGCCCGGGATTTACCTGAAGGGTGACTTCGGTCTTCGCCTGGAAGACGACATGATGATTGCCGCCGGTGGCCCCGCTCAATTGCTCACGCCCGGCCTGCAACCGTCGCTGGAAAAACCCTGCGGATAGGCCCAACGCGGGCAAAAACAGGTCAGTCTTTTCTCTCTGTCCCTCCCTGGCGGCCCGCCGCGGCGGGCGATCACCGAAGATGGCGGGCTAAACCCGCCTCTACAGCAGTTTCGACTGCGCTGCACAAAACTCCACAATCCTGCATTCCGCCCAGAACCTCTCGTCCCCGCCGCCGTGGCGCGAAATGAACGCGCAATGCCCGCCGTGCTCGGGGTCCAGCAGCGTGAAGCGCGCGTTGGCCACGAGCTCCGGCCGCCGCACGGATTCGTGGGGCACCATGGGATCGTCCTGCGCGGTGATCACCAGGGCGGGCACGGCGATCGAGTCGAGCACGTGCTTTGCGCTCGCACGGTCGTAGTAGTTTTCCGCGTTGCCGTAGCCGCAGTAGGGCGCGGTAATCCAGTCGTCGAATTCGCGGATGGTGCGCACGCGGTCCACACCGTTGAGCTTGAAGTGCTGCGGGAAAAGGGAGACCTTGCGGCGGTACCTCTTGATGAGGTTGCGCACAAAGTAGCGCTCGTAGAAAAAGTTGCGCGGCTCGTGGATCGCATCCACGCAGGCGGCCAGGTCGAGCGCCGGACACACCGCCGCCACGCCCGCAAATGCGGCCAGGGGCACGAACTCCCGGCCGAATTCCCCCGCGGCCTTCAGCACCAGGTTGCCGCCCATGGAAAATCCGGCGAGAAAGACTTCGGTGAGGCCATCCGCCTCGGCCAGCGTGCGCACGACGGCGCGGTAGTCGCCGGAGAGGCCGGAATTGTAGAGCGTGGGAGCGAGCGCCTCCGTGCCGCCGCAGTTCCGCTGATTCATGCGCACCACGTGGAAGCCGGCCAGCCAGGCTTTTTCCGCGGTTCCCAGCAGGTAGCGCGAATCGCTCGAGCCTTCCAAGCCGTGTACGAGCACCAGCGCCGGCCGCCGCACGCCCTCCTCCTGCCAATGGCAGTGCGCCAGCAGGCGGATGCCCTGCTCGACCTCAAAGTAGCGCTCGACGGCAGGCGGCAGCCGCGTGAGGCTGCGTGGCCAGAAGCGCCCGGCCAGAGTCATCCGGTTCGGATTTCTCAGCCAGGGATGCGGCTCAAAGGGAATCACCGATTGACTGTAGCGAACCCGTAGGCCGGGTCGCAAGGAGGAGTGGCGAGCGATCCCGCTTGGCGGGAGCGAGTGGCGAGTGCGGGGGAGGAATGATGGTTGCCCGAAGCCGTTCTGCGGGCCTTCGCCGCGCGAGCGGCGGTGCAGGGTACTGCCGGGGAGAGAGCTGGAAAGTGGGATTCGACGCGAGGAAGTAAACAATATGACCCCCTCCCCCAGCCCCGTTTTTACGTAAGTGCACATTCCAAAGGGCTTACGGCAAATGGAGTGCTGGAGTGATGTAACTGCACATTCTGAAGGAGTTGGGGAGTGAATGAGGTCCCACCGCGCTCGGATTGGTCTGACACGGTCCATAAACAGTTATGGCACATATAGTATACTATACGATTACTGGTCTGTCAAGGAAGAAGTGGCCCCCCTACGCCCGCCGCAGGTGGGCTTCGGAGGGTAGACGGGGGGAATGAAGCAGTGGCGAGTGACGAGTGGCGAGTCCCGACCGAGTCGGGATCTCCGGCCCGCAGCGGGCCTACGATGGCCAGCGCCGAGCGGGGATAGATGCGATAGGATAGGCTACCCGCCCCGCAAACAAATGACGGCGTTCGAAGCGGAGAGTTCACATGGGCAAGCGTCTGAGAAAGCGTGAGCTATTTCAAGAAATCAACGTGGAGCGGGAGGCGCTCAACACGCTTCTCAAGCAGATCAAACCCCGGCAGATGACGCGGTCGGGTGTTACCCCGGGCGGATGGTCTGTCAAAGATATCCTGGCCCACGTCGTAGGCTGGCAGCAGCGAATCCTGAAATGGCACGAAGCCGAGCGGCGAGGTGAAACCCCGGCCGTACCAGCACCCGGAATGACGTGGGGGGATTTGAAACGCTTTAACGAGATGATTTACCGGGAACACCGCCGCCGCTCCCTCAAAGCGGTGTTGCTGGACTATGAGGTTTTTCATAACCGCATGATCGATCTCATCGAAGCCACTCCCGAAGCAGACTTGGTGGCAGTCGGCCGGTTCAAGTGGATGGGACCGACCTGGACCCTCAGTGACTATTGCCGCGCGGAGACTGCAAGTCACTACCGCTGGGCGCGCAAGTGGATTCGCCGCTGGAAACGTGCACAAGACCAAATCTGAACATCTGTGAGATTGCTGATCTTAACATTACATCTCCCCTGAGAAAAGTAGCGCTTCGCTATCGCCACCGCGAAGAACTCCCTGCCCAGGGACACGGCCTTGAACAAAACGCTCCACGCGAGCTTGCTAACCAATTCAGAACTGTCTCGAGATTCCTCCAACAAGTCGCCAAGAGGCGACGGAAGGGATGCGGCGGGTCTAGTCCTTCTTTTTTTCCTCGAAAACGCTTAGCTTGCATTTCGCCAGACCCTTCTTGCCTTCCTCATCATCCAGAAGCTGTAAATCCGTCTGGGCCTTCACCCATCCCGCCCTGATTTTCTGCTGGAGGTAGTAGGTTTTGCCCGCTTCCACCACCAGGCTGAGCAGACTGTGATTCTCGGCCTGGGAACAGAAGTAGTGTGGGCCCGGCTCCAGCGTGAGGTAGAAATAGTTATTCGCCTTATTCACGCCCACCCACTTCCCGTCCACCGCAAGCTTGGTCTGAATCGCCATGCCGATGTGGGTCGGGCGGATGACGTAGATCAACGCTTTGTCTGCCGGCTGGGTGGGGAGCGTTTGGGCTTCATCCACCGTATGCACGGTGTGGTGAACGTCGGAAGGTCCGCAGGCCAGATCTTGCAATTCTTTCTTGGTTTCTTTCGTGGCTCTGGGCTTTTCCTGGTCCGCGGGCGCCTGCGAAGCGGGAGGAGGCGTCGGAGCCTGCTCCTGGGCGTACATCGCCGCTGGAAGAATCAGGAGTGATGCACAAACTGCTCGTAGAGAGTTCATTTTGACCCGTTCCGATGCTGCGGAACGGCCTCCTTTGGGGCAGGCTGCGACGCCGCGGGAGCGGAGGGCAGCTTTGCCGGATCGAGCGATACATCGCCGTCGACGTACGCGGTAATTTCGGTTCCCTTCGGGACCACCGCATCCTTTCCGGGCACCATGAGGAGTAAAGGTGCGGCGGGGAGTAGCACCAGCCCCGTAGCGATCATACCTCCCACCATTGCGGCTGTGTGTCCTCCGCCCTTTACATCTTGGATCATCCGCAGCGGAGCCATTTCGCCGGTGGCAAGGCGCACGGTCTCGATCTTCATCTGCAGGTTGCCGCCGCGCGCCATTCCGCGCCTCGCCTGGGCCATCGTGACCATCGCCTGCGCCAGGCTGTCTTTGGGGATCACGATGCGATCGCCCACGCGCACTTCTGTCGCGACCTGCAAATCCACTTTTTCGCCGGCAATGACCTGTGAGGAAACAACCGCGCGCGCAAATTTCAATTGGACCGGGGTGCCGTCCTTAAGAACGAGCCTTGACGTGGCCGGGGGAGTTGCCACAGGCGCGTCTTGTGACGGCGCGGGCGCAGACGAACCCGATAGAGGCGGTTTCGGAGCTTCCTGCTGCTGTAGAGGCGCTACCTGCGCTGGAAGAGCTCGCACCGCTCCTTCGTTTCCGCCAATCGCGGCGGCGAGAACAATCATCGCGATTTCAGGACGTACCACGTGGTCTCTCCGGAGAGGAGCCAGTCTTGGCGGCCTTCACTATCTCGGAAATTGCGTATTGAGTTTCCTTTCGCCGGGAAGCGTAGTCCTGGCGCCCTATCGTGTCAACCGCGAGTGGCTCGTTGCGAGCGGGGACGGGAACGACGTCGGAGAGGTATTCATCACGGAGGGCACAGAGACACGGAGGACACGGAGAGGAGGGGACGCAATCTCAATTCACTTGAGGCTGTCCATCTCCGCTTTCTTGTTTTCTCTGTCTTGGAGCGCTTCGAGGTACTCCGGGAGAATCAGCCACAGGACCGCCAGATCCTTCTCCACGGTCAGCCGCTGCGCGGAGAGGCTGCTGGGCTGCGTTTGGAGCTGTTTTCCCAGCTCAACGAACGCCGCCCCGATGCGCTTCAACTCCGCCTCGGTGGAAGCCACTTTGCGCCGGCACTCCTCGTATTCGCCGGCCAGGCGCGCACGAGCATCCTGCTGGTTCTCGCTGCTGGTCATGAAATCTCCCGTCCTTCCGGGCAGTCTACCACGGGCCCGCGGGCAGGAATTTCTCCCTGGCATTCCTCGGAGCTGCGGCTCGCAAACGAAAGCATCGCCGTCGCATAAGCCGCTCCATTTCCTCTCGCACGTTATTTATTGGATTTTTAATACTGGTTATTTGACGTACAGGATAAATGAGCATATATTAGTGAGGTGGGTTCGGTAAGACCTGCTCTCGCCAGAATCCATGTCCCTTCCTGATTTCGCGATCGAGAACAACCGACGCTCGATCGTGCTGCCTCTGGATGTGAACTTTCTGATTCCGGCAGCCAGCAGAAAGGCCTACTTCCGTGAAGACCCTGTGTCAACTTTCGAGGAATCAACGCGGCACGCATTGCGCATCGGCGCTGCGGATGCTTGTGGTGGCCGCTTCTGTAGCCGTCGTTGCAAGCTGCGGGAGTACGGCAAGTTCGTTCCACCCGGTACTGCCGCCCCCAGCCGGAGCCGACAGGGTTACGCTCCTTCTCTCAAGCACGGCAAACGACAAGTTGTCCGAATTTGAGCTGACCCTTACAAGCATCACTTTGATGAACGCCTCGGGGACAGCAGTCGCGGTCTACAGCAATTCCAACCTTGAACAGTTCGCCGAACTGATCCACCTGAATGCCGGTTCCGAGCCGTTGATCACGACAAGCGTCCCCCAAGGCGTGTACACGTCGGCAGCCGTCCTATTCGCAAGGCCGCAATTTTCCTGTGTGACCGTGAATCCGTTCGGCGGACTCGAGGTGAGCACCTATCTGAGCAATCTCGTGAGTCAGTCGGCGACCGTCAATTTGCCTTCGCCAATCACGGTTGGGAGTTCTCCCGTTACCCTGTCTCTGGATCTGCAAGCCTCGCAATCGAGCGCCTTGTCCAGTTGCGCCGCGGAGGCAACCTATTCAATCACGCCGACCTTCAACCTCACGGTGGTTCCGGTCTCTTCCCAGCCGACGAACGTCCGCAATGGCCTGGTGGCCGGAATTGATGGAAGGATTCTCTCGGTTGACGCCGCCGGCCAGAACTTCACCCTCGAAACTCCTGACGGCGCCAGCCTGACCTTCCATTCCGACGGGGGCACCGTTTTCCAGGGCGTCAATACGTCTTCCGCTCTCACTGCCGGGATGTTCGTAGATATGGACGGGGCCGTGCAACTCGATGGTTCGCTTGAGGCCACGCGCATTGCGGTGGAAGACGCCACGGCGCATGACGTGATCATCGGCCCGCTGACGGAGGTAGTCAGCCTGTCGAGCATCCTGACGACGATGGGGCTTCAGCAGCAAGGGGATGACATCTCGTTTCCCGTGCTGGGCTTCGGAGCGTATTTCCAGTTCAGCAGCGCCACTGCGTTTCAGATTTCCGGCAGGTTCTCGAACCTAGCAAGCCTCCCGTTCCCGGCGAAGTTCGACGGCTCCAGCATCGCTGTCGGCCAGAATGTTTACATCTCCACACCAACCATTGTGCTTTCTGGAGGAACCTACACGCAGGCGACCACGGTCACGCTTATGCCGCAGACGATCAACGGAACCATCGTCTCGGCCACGAGCAGCGGCAATTTCCAAATCTACACCTTGTCGCTGGCCCCGTATGACCTGATCCCTCAGCTCAATGGCGCGACCAGCGTCGTGGTTTATGTGGACGGCTCCACGCAACTGCTCAATTCGGCGCCACTCGCGCCAGGCCGAGTGGTGCGCTTCAACGGTCTGATTTTCAATGACAGCGGCACATTGCGAATGGACTGCGGGCAGGCGAACGACGGAGTAGCGGAGTAGCCCGGGGACGCAGGATGATCCCGCGGCTTCTCAGTGTTGGTCATGAATCCCCGTCCTTGGTGGCAGTCTACCACGGGCCTGCGGGGGAGGAATTCCACCGGGCATCCTCGGAAGCGATGCGAATGTAGCCGCCCCACGCTTCGTAGTTTCAAGGGTGGGGTTCCCTCCTCCCTCTCCCCGGCAGGGGCGTATCCTAGGTCACATGCAGGTGTGCACTGGCTCACAGTAACGGGCCGGGGTTCCATGCTAACGGGTGCAGGTGTAGAAGGTGAGTATGCGAACGCACACGTTGCTTCGCGGACCCGTTGATTCCTGCGTTGACTGCGTGGTCACGGTGGACTGTCCCATTCAGCAGGCCAAAGCCGAGATCACGGTTGCCAGATGGAAGGCCAGCAACGGTCTGTACACCCCATGGACGGTGGTGGATTGCTCGTTACTCCCCGCCGGCGACATTCACTGTCACGTGGACTGCATGGCACAACTTACCGATAGTTCGAGATTAGGATGGCGCAAACGCGGGCGTGCGGCGTGATTTCGGACTCGCGCGGCATCCCCGCCCCGCGGCGGGGCTACGATGCCTAGCGGGAAAGATGACGGAGGAGGCGTGCGCGTGGCTTGACCATGCCGCCCCTCCCGCATAAAATACACACTTCAACTTGTGAAGCGCATTTCTCTCCAATTTTATTCTCCCGTCGCCCAGCGGGTCCCGCTGGGCCTTTTTGTTTCAAGGAATCTGCTTTCACGGAGACTATATCGATGATGGACGGATCGATTCCGGAAGCGCTGACCTTTGACGACGTGCTGCTGGTGCCGGGGCAATCGGCGGTGATGCCCACGCAGGTGGACACGCGCACGTGCCTGGCCAAGCAAATCTCCATCAACGTGCCGATTTGCTCCGCGGCGATGGATACGGTAACGGAATCGCGGCTGGGGATCGCCATCGCGCGGCAGGGCGGGCTGGGGTTCATCCACCGGAACATGACGGTGGAGCGGCAGCGGGAGGAAGTGGACCGGGTAAAGCGCTCGGAAAGCGGCATGATCGTGGATCCGGTGACCATCCGGCCGGACATCACCATCCGCGAGGCGCTGGAGATCATGCGGAAGTACCGCATCTCCGGATTGCCGGTGACGCGCGGAACGCGCCTGGTGGGCATCCTGACGAACCGCGACCTGCGCTTCGAGCAGAACCTGGACCAGCCGGTGAGCAAGGTGATGACCAGCGC
>Ga0187819_10000637_pt1 | contig 17704 bp, 18 predicted proteins | sample NC_wetland_sal_i_15_FD_132411 | JGI IMG/M metagenome (GOLD analysis project Ga0187819, IMG submission 132411) | Wetland sediment microbial communities from Neuse River Estuary, North Carolina, USA - SO4_4 | ecosystem: Environmental > Aquatic > Freshwater > Wetlands > Sediment | place: USA...
CGCCGGCGATGGCGGTGAGCCAGGTGGACAGGTTGAAGAACCCGTTCAGGGTGTGGACGTGGAACAGGCGGGTGGCGGCCCAGCCGCCGCCCAGCGCCCCGGCGATGCCGATCACGCAGGTCAAGATGAGGCCCTGTGATCGTCTGCCCGGGATCGCCATGTTGGCCAGCAGGCCTGCGCCCAGGCCGAGAACGATCCATGCGATGATGCCCATAACGGCTCCTTAGTCAGTGAGTTGTGCGGGATAGCAGGTGGCCGGGGTTACCTGGCAGATCACGGCGGGAGGGGTGCTGGTGCGTCCGGCCCCTGCCGGGTACTGCCCGGGTATCGGGGGGAGCGGTCATCTCGGCTGCTTAGCCGGTGCGGCGTTGCGCCGGTCGCGCCGGATGATCCGCCGCAGCTGGGTGATCCGCGCGGTTCCCGCGGCGGCCATCGCCAGGGCGCCTGCGATGGCGGCCAGGAACAGGGCCACGGCCAGCGGCAGCACGAGGTGAACTCCCAGGAAGCTGATGTTCACGGCGTGCGGGTTCTGGATGGAGAAGATCACCACCACGATGAGGGCGGCGAAGCCTGCGATCAGCCCGGTGCGCGTCGCGCTGATCCGGGTATGCAGCCGCCCGCGCCGGGGCGCCTGCGGTCCGGGCGGCGGGCTGGAGCCGTTGGCTGATGGCGGCGGCAGCGTGCTGGTTGTGCCGTGTGGTGCCGCTTGTTCGGTCATGGCGTTGCTTCCTTCGCGAGTGGGATCGGGGGTCGTTGCGACCGTGCCCGGTTCCCTTGGGCCCGGGTACCTCGCGGCCTTCGGCGGCTGTTTCCCGGTGCCTAGCCCCAGCCTACATCGGAAACAGAAAACTAGCAATATTTTTCTAGAAACTGGAGTAGCTTCTTAACGGGCGGAGAGCCTGGTCTCCCCACAGATACTCACGCGTAGAAGGGCACTATACGGACATGACGGCACTGCTGGTCAGCGGCTGGTCTGCTCCTGCAGCATGATCACCCGTTAAAGGCCCTGGCGGGGTGACCTGGGTGTCCCGGGCGGACGCCTACGTCCCGGCCCAGGGGGAGACCGCCTTCGGGCTCACCGTGGCCCGGCCCGGGTCCTATCTTGCCTCCGATGATGACCGGCCGGGCAGCGCTGCATGAGCCGCGGCCGGAATGGCGGTGCCGAGCTGGTCGCCGTAGGCGTTCAGCGGTAGTCAGCATGGTCGTTGCTCCTTCATGCCGGGCGCCGTTGCCGGACCTGGCCAGTGCGGCGGCGCGCGCTATATTCGGCGGGCCGGGCCTCGCCATGGGTATAGATATCGGAGCCGCCTGCGCACGCGGGAGAAGGCGGCCAGGCCCCGGCAACGCTAGCTAGTAACCGGTGCGCTGGGTGTCACGGCATCGTCGTCAGATACCGGTTGCGCCCGGCGGAGGATGGGAGCGCTGATGGAACAGCTCAGCCTCGGCATGTTCGGCACCTCCCGCAAGGAGAACGAGCACCGGCTGCCGATCCACCCGCTGCACCTGAACCGGATCGACGCGAACTCCGCCACCTGGGAGATCAGCGAGGCGCTGATTCCGCACCTGCGTACCGTGATGGACGGGCCCGGCGCCTGGGACCGCGACCAGACCATCGGCCGGGCGATCCAGATCCGCGACGGCGTGATCCGCAATCCGAAGATTGTTTCGTTCCAACGGCGCTCCGCCGAGTTCCCGCACACCCCGATGTAAGCCCGGCGGAAGTCCAGGGCCGGCCTGGACGTGCACCAGGCGGTGGCCGGCTGTTCCCGCGGTTGTCGGCGGGCCCGGCGTTTCCGCCGATGCTGACGGCGCTGTCCGCGGAAGGTGTGCTGAGCGTCAAGTCCGGGCGCGGGCTGCTCGGCCGCTACGACGAACAGCAGGTGCGGTCGGTCATCGAGCTTCGCGCGCGCGTGCTGCACACGCTCGAGGGCATCCGCCGGTGAGGCCGGGCGGGCCGGACTAGAGGTCCGTTCGCCCGCGGCGGGACCAGCGTCAGGCGGTACCGGCCGCCAGCTCGGCGTCGGCGAGCTCGAGGCCGTGGTGAAGGGCGTCGAAGATCACGGCGAGCTCAGTGTCGGAGACGATCAGCGGCGGGGCGAGGAACAGCGACGTCTGCTCGCCGCTGGTAGCGATCAGGGCTCCGGCCGTCAGCGCTCGCGCGACCACGCGGCTGGCCAGCGGATCGGCCTCTTCGCCGCGCCAGCTGCGCCAGTCAGGACCGTGCAGCTCGACCGTCCAGTGCAAGCCGCGTCCGTCGATCCGGGCTACGCTCGGGTGCTGGGCCGCGACCTCCGCCAGCCGGTCATACATGACAGCGTCGAGATCGCTCGCCCGCTTGCACAGGCCTTCCCGGCTCGATACCCGCAGGTGGGCGCGGATCGCCGCCATTGCGACCGGATGCGAGCGGTAGGTCGAATAGCTCTGCCAGCTCGTGCCTTCGAGCCGGTCGAGCATCCGCCGGGACAGCACGACCGCGCCCGCTGCGGCGCCACCCGCGCTGAGGCACTTCCCCATCGTGACCAGGTCGGGCCGGGTCTGGCCGTGCTGGAACTGGAACCACCCGCCGACCCGGCCGAAACCGGTCACGGTCTCGTCGGCTATCCAGTACGCGCCTTCTTCGGCGGCCAGCGCCGCGACCCGGTCCTGGTAGGCCGGCGAGTGGTAGACGCCGCCCTGGCTGTAGTCGAGAAGGACGGCGGCGCTGCTGGCGAGCTGCGCGCGGGCGGACGGAAGCCAGTCCGTTCCCGCGGTGGGGTCTGGCTGCCCGGTCACCCGGGCCCCGGCGGGCGCGGGCAGCTCGTGCACGGTCGCCAGCCGCGGCGGAACCGCGCTGGCGGACCCGGCCGGTCCGGAGCCGGCCAGCCCGCCGTGCCATTGCGGCTGCACGGTCAGCTCCCGGGCTAGGCCGGCGCCGCCGTGGTAGGCCCGCTGCCTGGTGGCAAGGTCCTTCCTGCCGGTCAGCGCCTGGCACAGCGAGAGCGCGGCGTCATTGGCCTCGCTGGCGCTGATGAAGAACCGGACCGCGCCGGCCCACTCTTCACCGGCGAAGGCGATGCGCAGCAGGTCCTCAGCTGCCTGCTCGCGCTCGGCCCAGTGCCAGCCCTCGTTGATGACGGGCGCGCCGGCGGCGCGCCGGACCGCCTCGATGACCTCGGGGTGACAGTGCCCGAGCGGCGCCGCGGTGTTGCTGGCGTCGATGACCTCACGGCCGTCGGACAGCCGGAACCAGACGCCGTGGCCGCCGACGATCTGGGGGTTGGCCGAGTCACCTGTGGTCAGGCTCGTCGATAGCAGGCTGCCGTCGGAGCTCATGACGCCGGCTTGCCTGACAGGGGCTTGCCGCCGATGCCCCACTGCTGCGCGGGGACGCTTTCCACCACCACCCACATACTGGGCCGGGAGTCTTCGCCGAAGACCCCGCACGCCGCATCGGTGAGCGCGGCGATGAGCCGCTCGCTGACGGCCGGATCACTGAACCGGCGATCGATGGCCTTCACTTCTATGTACGGCATCGCGCACCTTCCTTGGTCTGCGGCATTCATACGTCCCAGCCGGCGTCGACGGGCATGTCGTGACCGGTGATGTTCCCGGCGCCCGGAGAGACCAGGAACCTGATCGCCTCCGCCACGTCGGTCTCTTCCACGAACCGGCCGAGCGCGGTCTGCGCGGCGAAGTCCGCGTACACCTCGTCCGGCGACCTGCCAGTCACCCTGGCCTTCTCGGCCACGATCTTGTCCATCCGGCCGCCGTGGGTGACATTCGGGCAGACGTCGTTGACGGTGATATCGTGCCGGCCAACTTCGAGCGCCAGCGTCCTGGTCAGCCCACGGACCGCCCACTTGGAGGCCGAGTAGCCGCTGCGGTTCCGGTAGCCGCGCAGCCCCGAGGTCCCGGCGATGTTCACGATGCGGCCGCCGCCCCGGGCGATCATGTGCGGGATGGCATGCTTGCACGGCAGGAACGTGCCGATCACGTTCAGCTCCAGGATCCGCCGGAACTCCTCGACCGGGTAGTCCTGCGCAGGCGTCTCAATCGGCCCGGTCCCTCCGGCGCTGTTGACCAGGATGTCGATGCCGCCGAACCGCCTGGCGACGGCCGATACCATCGCCTGCACCTGCTGTTCATCGGTGACGTCGCAGCGCACGGGCAGGCTGTCCCGGCCTCCGAACTCCTCGTCCAGGACCGCGGCCCTGGCCCGAAGAGCATCCTCGTCGCGGCCCGCGAGCGCGACGTGAGCACCGTCCTGGGCCAGGTACTGGCAGACGACGGAGCCGATTCCCTTGGCCGCGCCGGTCACGATCGCGACCTTGCCGTGCAAGGGCAGCGTGCTGGTCATGTTGGACTCCCGTCCGGTGACCCGGCCACGGTCTTGGGGTCCCGGCCGGCGTTGGGGTTCTTGAGGTCCGGGCCGATGCGGGCGTCGGAGACCGTCACCGGCGGCGTCCTGAGCCTGAGCGCCCGGCTGATGACGGTGGCCGCCTCATGGATGAGCTGAACGTCCCGGCGTACTCGCTCTGCGGTCAGCCGCGGGCTCGGCCCGGCGATGCCCACCGCGCAGACCACGTCGTCGGCCGACAGGACGGGAACCGCGACACCCCAGACGCCGATGTCGGTCTCCTCGTAGCTGCTCGACCAGCCTCGCGCGCGGATCGCGGTGAGCTCACGTCGCAGCGCGGAGCGGCTGGTGATTGTGGCGGTGCACAAGCGCTCGAGGGGCTGGGCGGTCAGCCTGTCGATTTCGTCGGCCGGCATGAAGGCCAGCAACGCCTTCTGGGAGGCGCCAGCGTGCAGCGGAAGCTGCCGTCCGGGCTGCACTGACAGCCGGAGCGGCCGTGACGTCTCCACCCGCTCCAGGCATACGCTGCGGTCCCGGGCGGGGCTGAGCACCGTCAGCAGAGCTGTCTCGCCGGTCGCGTCGGATAGCTGGCGCAGCGGACCGACGGCGACGGGCCGGAAGTCCGCTTGGCCCCGGGCCCGCTCGCCGAGGCTGACGGCCGCCAGGCCAAGGCGGAAGCGCCTGGTCTCCTCGTGCTGGCTGACGTAGCCGAGGCGCTTCAGCGCGGCCAGGATGCGGTGCACGGTCGGCACCGGCAGGTCAAGCTCACGGGCGATGCCGGTGGTGCTCCATTCGGGCTGCGACTCGGTGAAGACCTCCAGGATGCCGAACGTCCGCTCCAGCACCTGGAAGGCAGGCCTGGCCTCGCTATCGGCCATCGAGCGGGACAAATACGCAGCCCTCCGGGGTCAGATTCACCAGTCGCCATGTTAACATCCCGATACCGGCTGACGAAATGTCATCTCGGACAATGAAATAGCAGGGAAGTGAGCGAGCGTGGACCGACCCGACCTCGAACTGCTGCGCGGTGCCATCGACATGCACGCGCACACCGCCCCTGCCCTGTTCAAGCGGCACATCGATGACGCCGCGCTGGCCGAGTTCGCCATCTCCTACGGGATGCGCGGCTTCGTGCTCAAGGATCACGACGCCTCGACAACCGGCCGCGCCTACTACGTCAACCGCATGCACCCCGAGGTCTCCTCGTTCGGAGCCGTGGTGCTCAACCGGTCCGTGGGCGGGCTGAATCCCTATGTCGCGCAGGCCGCTATCCACTACGGCGCCAAGGTCGTCTGGATGCCGTCCAACCATTCCAAGTACCACTCCGAGTTCTTCAACACCCCCGACTACCCGCAGTTCGGGCGGCCGAAGCGGCAGCTGCCAGGCGAGGGCGTGACGGTGTTCGAGGAGGACGGCGCCACCCTGACCAAGGACGCCCGGACCATCTGCGAGGTGGTCGCGGAGAACGACGTGGCGCTGGCGACCGGGCACCTGTCCCTGCCGGAGATCCGCGCCCTGCTCGACGTGGCCACGCAGGCCGGCGTCACCCGGTTCATCGTGACCCACGCGAACTGGTCGCTGTGCAAGCTAGACCTGGACGTGCAGCGAGAGCTGATCGCCAAGGGCGCCACCATGGAGTACGTGGCCTGCTCCTGCGTGTCGCCGATCTTCTGGGAGCAACAGCCGGGCGAGCTAGCCGAGTGGATCATCGCGCTGCGCGGCGAGAACATCGTCCTCGGCTCTGACCTCGGGCAGTTCGCCGGGCCCCCGCACCCGGAAGGCCTGCGGATGTTGCTGGCGGCGCTGATCGATATCGGCGTGCCTTACGAATACCTGGAGAAGATGGCCCAGCAGACCCCGGCTCTGCTGCTCGGCCTCGACCCGGGCTGGTCGCCTCCCGGCCACGGCGCGGCTGTTGCCGCGGCAGGCGGCCGCGAAGGACCGTGATGTTCACGCGGCCATTCCAGTTCGAGCGAGCCGACCAGCTGGCTGATGCCTGCGAACTGCTCCGCCAGCACGGCGAGGGCGCGAAGGTCATCGCAGGCGGCCAGAGCCTGATGCCGCTGGTGAACCTCGGCCTGGTACAGCCAGAGGTCGTCATCGACATATCGCGGGCGGCTGCCGAGCGGCACGTCAGCCTGGTGGACGGCTTCCTGACCGTCGGCGCCCTGATGACCCACGCCCGCCTGGCCGCCGACTCGCTTGCCGCCGACACGCAGCCGCTGCTCGGCGCGGCCGCCAGGAAGATCGGGAACGCCAGGGTCAGAGGCCGCGGCACGCTGGGCGGTTCCCTCGCGCACAGCGACCCCGCGGCTGAGCTGCCGCTGGTGATGGTGGCTCTCGGCGCCGCGTATGAGATCACTGACGGCCGCCGGTCGCGGGAGGCGAAGGCCGAGGAATTCCATCTCGGCTTCTTGACCACCACGCTAGCCGACGATGAGCTCGTCGTAGCGGCCCGGGTGCCCAGGCTCGGTCCCGGCTGGGGCTGGAGCTTCCAAGAGGTGTCCCGCCGCGACGGCGACTTCGCCCTCGCGGCCGCCGCCGTGCTGGTCAGGATCGCGGGCGGCGTCATCGTGGAAAGCCGGGTGGCGGTCGGCGGGGTCAGCGACCGGCCCTTGCGGCTGGCAGACGTGGAGATAGCGCTGACCGGCGCGACCGTCAGCCAGATCAGCGACCGGCTCGGCCCCATCCACGGAATCCGGCCCATCAGCGATACCAGCGCCAGCGCCGGCTACCGCGCACACCTGTGCCGCGTTCTGGTGGCGCGGGCGCTGGCTGAAGCCGGCCGCAGATCCGAGGAGGCCGCATGACAGCCGAGACTGCCATCACCCTGACCGTCAACGGCCGCGAGGTGTCCAGGACGGCCGGGGCGCACCTGACCCTGCTGCGCTGGCTGCGGGACGTGGCGGGGGTGACGGATCCGAAGTACGGCTGCGGTGAGGGCATCTGCGGGTCTTGCACGGTGCTGGTGGACGGGCAGCCGGTATCCAGCTGCCTGGTGCTCGCGGCGCAGGTGGACGGCGCGACCGTCACTACCGCGGCCGGGCTGCTGGAAGCCGACGGGTCACTGGGCGTCCTGCAGCGAGCCTTCCACGAAAAGCACGCCGCGCAATGCGGCTTCTGCACGCCTGGCATGCTGATGACGGCCGCGGCCGCGCTGGCCGACGGGCGCCGCCGTTCCCGCCAGGAGATACGCGAGGAACTGCACGGCAACCTGTGCCGGTGCACCGGATACGGGCCGATCGTGGACGCGATCGAGATGGCGCAGGAAGGGGCGGGCCGGTGACGGGGGCCGGCGCCGGGCCGGACGTGCGAGCCGGGATCCGGACGTCCAAGGAAGACGAGCTGCGGGTCGTGCGCCAGCCGCTGCCGCGGCATGACCAGGCGGAGAAGGTGGCCGGCAGCACCAGATACGCGGGCGATCTTGCCTTCGCCACCATGCTGCACGCCCGGCTGGTACGGTCGCCGGTGCCATCGGCGCGCATCACCGAGCGGGATGCCAGTGCGGCGCTTGCGGTGCCCGGAGTGGTCGGCGTGCTGTTCGGCGAGGACGTGCCGCACAACCTCATCTGGGTCGACGTGCCTGGCCAGACCGTGGAGGTGGCCGCGTTGAAGGCCAGCATGGAGGTGCTGGCCACCGACCGGGTGCGCTTCCACGGAGAACCGGTCGCGCTGGTGATCGCGGAGACGGAAGACGCGCTGGCCGAGGCCTGCGACCTCGTGGCCATCGACTACGACGAGCTGCCCGCGGTCTTCGAGCCGGACCATGCCCTCGCGGAGGGCGCCCCGGCCGTGCACGCGACGGGCAACCTGCTCGGCGAGTGGAACATCGACCGGGGCGACGTGGACGCTGCCTTCGCGGCGGCCGCCGTCGTGGTCGAGGGCAGCTACCAGACCCAGACCGTCGATCACGCCTACCTGGAACCCGAGGCGGGCGTCGGCTGGCTGGACGACGAGGGCGTGCTGACCCTGCGGGTGGCCACCCAGGTCGTGGAGCATTACCGGGACGTGGCGCGGATACTCGGGATCCCGGAGGCGCGGGTGCGGGTGGTCGCGCCCTACGTCGGCGGCGGGTTCGGCGGCAAGGAAGACATGACGGTCGAGCCGTATCTGGGACTTGCCGTGTTGCGGACCCGGCGCCCGGTGCGGATGCAGTGGACCCGCCAGGAGTCGCTGCTCGCCCGGCCCAAGCGGCACCGGATGCGGCTGCGGTACCGGACGGCTGCCGCCAGGGACGGGAAGATCCTCGGCCAGCAGGTCGACATCACCGCGGACTCCGGCGCCTACGCCTATCTGTCCGCTCTCGTCCTGCTGTACTCCTCGGTCCACGCTTGCGGCCCGTACCAGGTGGGCAACGTCCGGCTGCGGGCCCGGTGTGCCTATACCAACAACCCTCCCACGTCGGCCTTCCGCGGCTTCGGCGGCATGCAGGTGGTGTTCGGCTACGAGGCGCAGATGGACCTGCTGGCCCGCGAGCTCGGGCTGACCCCGGCCGAAGTCCGCAAACGCAACGCGCTGGCCCGTGGCGACGTCCTGCCGGTCGGCCAGACCATCGAGACCGAGGTCCTGCTGGCAGAGACCATCGACGCGGTGCTTGACCGGGCAGGCAGCAAGCCGCAGGTATCGGGGCCGCGCAAGGCCGTAGGCAGGGGCATCGCCTGCAACATGCAGTCCTACGGCCGGCTCGTCTGGCTGAATGACTCGGCCGCCGCCTGGGTCGGCTTCCAGCTCGACGGAAGCCTCTCGGTGCGGTGCGCGGTCCCCGACATCGGCGGCGGGCAGGCGTCGTCGCTCGCTCAGATCGCGGCCGAGATCCTCGGCGTGCCGATGGACCGGATCACGGTCCACTTCGGCGACTCCGCCCTGAACCCGCTGGCCGGCACGACCACCGCGACCCGGCAGCTGCTGATGTCCGGCAACGCCGTCTATGAGGCGTGCGAGCAGCTGCGCGACGGCGTCCTGGCGGCCGTGGCGGCGGCCACCGGTGAGCCCGCCGACCGCCTGCGGCTGGAAAAGGGCATGGTCAGCGGGCCAGCGAGCGGCATGTCCCTGCAGGATGCGCTGGTGGTCTGCCGCAAGCGCAACGCGCCGATCGAGGCGCTTGGCACGTTTTTCGGCCCGAAGGGCAAGCCAGTAGTCAAGAGCCTGCAGTCGGACCGGGTGTTTCCCGACTTCACCTTCGGCACGCACCTGTGCGACCTCGAGGTGGACCTCGACACCGGGCAGGTGAAGCTGCTCGGCTATGTGGCCGCGCACGACGTCGGCCGGGCCATCAACCCTCGGTCCGTGCAGGGCCAGATCACCGGCGCCGTGGCCCAGGGGCTCGGCATGGCGCTGCTCGAGGAGGTCGTGGTCGCCGACGGGATGAACCTCACCGGCGGCTTCTTCCAGTACCTGATCCCGACGGCGACCGACGTGCCCGAGATCGACGCCGTGGTGCTCGAGTCGGGCGAGGGGATGGGGCCGTTCGGGGCTCGCGGCATCGGCGAGCCGCCCATCGGCCCGCCGGCCGCGGCCGTCGCCAGCGCTATCCAGGATGCCCTGGGGGTCAGGCCGGTCAGCTTGCCGATGACGCCCGAACGGGTGCTCGAGTGCCTCGACGCCGCGCCATCAGCGTAACTGCGCCTGGGTTGGCTACGCCTGGAAGGCGTCGAACAGTTCCGCGCCGCACCCGCTGCACCGCTGCTGTGACGCAGGGGTGACCGCTTGGCAGTGGGGGCGGCGACGCGGTGCTCGGGCCGGGCGGCGAAGGCCCTGGGGTCGTCCGCGGTACGCCAGAAGGTGACCGGGCCAAGCTGCATTGAACGTTCGAGGTGAAGTCGTCTGCATCTGCCGCACAGGGCTCGTCACCTTGGCGGCGACGCCGGTCGTGGGTCACGGCGGAGCGGGTGATCGGCAGGAACCTCGACCAAGACGATCCGGATGCCGTCGGGGTCCTCGATCCACATCTCGGTCAGGCCCCAGGGCTCCGCGGCGGGCTCCCGGATGACCGGGACGCCGGCCGCGACGAGCCGGGCGTGCTCGGCGCGGACATTCCGTATCTGGATCCAGATCATCACCGAGCGCCCGGCAGGGCCGGCGCTGTGCCCGGAGACCTCGAGCAATCCCGGGCCGAGGAAGAACACCACGCCGGGATCTTCCGGGGGGCCGAACTCCCGGTAGATGGCCAGGCCAAGTACATCGCGGTAGAAGCGGCGGCTGCGGTCCAGGTCGCTGGGCCGCAGCAGGATCCGGCTGCTCAGAACGTCCACGCCACCATTTCAGCATCACAGAGGCGCATACTCGGCGATCGCGAGTTGCGGTTTCCCCCCGGGTATCTCCTCACGCCGTGCGAGTGCGGGTGGGCCGGTGGCACGTGTCCTATCCGTCGGCTGCTGGAGACGGGTCAGCAGTGCTGTATTACGGTGATTCCCGGAGGGCTGGTATGGATGTGCTGCGGAGTGTGCGCGTACGCAGGCCGCTCCCGCGCGAGGTGCCCGGGCCGGGTGCCGCCGGTCCGGCGCTGAGCTGGATCGGGGACGAGCGCATCGCGATCAGCGGCGTGCCATCGGCCCGGGCGGTGGCACGCCTGGCCGAGCAGGGCGTGACGCACGTCGTCAACTGTCGGCCGCGGGTGGAGGTGCGGTGGTCCGGGGATCTGGCGGCCGAGCGGGCAGCCTTCGGCCCTGGGCGGGTCGCGCACGCGCCGATGCAGGATCACGGCCTGCGGCAGCGGCCCGCGGTGTGGGCGGCGGCGGCGCGCTTCGCCGCCCAGGTGCTGGACGATCAGCCACAGGCCGGAGTGCTCATCCACTGCACCGCGGGCAGGCGCCGCTCGGCCATGCTCGCCTACGCGGTACTGCGGCTGCGTGGGCACGATCGCACCCGGGCGGCGGCGCTGGTGCTGAGCTACCGCACCGAGGCAGTGCTAGTCCCGGCTTATGTGCGCAGCGTCGAGCGGTGGCTCGCCACGGCGGCCCGGTGACGTCAGCGACCGCGACCTCCTGGCGCGGGCCTCCAGCCCGGTAAGGCCTGCAACCGAATCGGCGCGCCCGCACGAATACCCGCCGAATTGCGGCCTGGTGGTCGACCACCGTGGCCGTCCGCGGCGCTCCCGAACGAACGTTCTGTCTGTCGCGTCGGCAAGCCCACGCGCATGCTCAAGATCATTGCGCAAAGCCGCCATCGATTGAGAGAGGGTTCGGCCCGACCGCAGCTGGGCAGGCCACCTTGGCCGAAGAGTAGGGTCACGGCGCGCCCCGGACCGTAAAGTGTCTCTCTCCTGGCGGGCGCCATAGCTACGCGTATATTTTCGCCTCAATAATCATCCGAGTGCTTGTTTGAGCGCAGCAACCGCGTCGGGGTAGCCGGACAGCTGGTAGGGCTTGCTTCCGGGCTCGGGTGGGCCGGAATAGGATTTAATGATAGGCGGGTTCGGAATGATGTCGACGCTCAGAACGAGCTGGTAGCCCGCGTTTTCCCACGGAGCCAGAACAGGCTGCGCCGTGGCATCCGAGATTGTCTCCTGGTCATTCAGGTAGACGCCCGCGTACTGCAAATGTCCGCCCAGCAGCTTCCCCATGCCGTTGACAGCACCAGGGGTATTAACTTGCGCCGCTGCGCCCTGGTTAGCTATCAGCGGGCCGCCGGGCCATCCGGACCAAGTAACGTGGCCCTGTACCCAGTAAAGGCCGATAGCATGATGAGCCTTCAGCCAAGCCGTCATGCGGGTAAGGAAATACGTGTCGTCTTGCCCGCCGAAGGTGTGGAAGTCCAGACCCCACTCAGGGATGATGATGGGCTTGCCCGTAAGCTCGGAGAACCGGGCCGTCCAGTCCAATCCGCCGGGGCTGGCGGTCAGGGTTTGCTGCCAGTGAAGAGCCCAGCCGAGCGCGCCCGATGCGGTATGAGGGTACGTGCCGTCAGGGCCGCCGTGCCAGTCGAAGATATCGGTTCCCACGTAGTCCACGTAAGCGCTACCGGGCCAGCACTCCGTCACCGTTGCCCCCCGAGGATAAATGGTCCACAAGAACTTGAAATGCTCACCGGGCACCGATCGCATAGTCGTAACGACTTGCCGCCAGGCAAGGATAAAAGCATCGAGTTCAGATGACGGCGCGTGCCACTCGCTCCACGCGTACCACCAGCCGTTCATCTCGCGACTGAGATTGATAATGGTGTCGGAAAGTCCATCCCGTACCAGCAATTCGCCTAGCCGGTAAAACTGCTGATTATCAGCGCCCGCCGCTGCCGTGACCAGAGCAGAGCTGTTTGACTTGTGACGGGCGGACGTGGCGGAATTTGGCCCGCCATCGTTCAAGAGCGCTTCTAGCCCGGAATCCACAGCGCCAGACGCCATGATGCCTGGTTTGCCCGGGCTGGCCGGCACTGACGATTCTTTCCATGCAGGCTCGGTCAGGACAGTAATGCCGACAATGACCGCAAGGCAGGTAAGGCTTACTCGCCACTTTGCCTTAGGCATCTTCAGCTTGGTCATCATCTGTAACCTGAGTTGGGCCAGATCAGTGCGCACTTGAGTGCCGGCGGATGCGGTCGAGGGCGTCGCTGACGTCCTTCCCCGCGCCAAGGTCCTCGACTTCCATGCGACCCCAGGAAACCTGGGCGATCCGTGATACCCGCTTATCTGCTTCACCACCGGCTCCATGCCATCCAGCGTGCCCAGCAACTGCTCGGGCTATTCCGCCAGGTAATCCAGGCATTCGGGCGGGCGCATCCGCATCTGCCGCATGGCGCTCGGTGGCAACGCACGGACCTGCCGGTCCGGGGGGACCGGTCCGCTCCCCGTGGGTGCGGTCGGCCGAGGTCGATGCGCACGTCCAGGCTCAGGTGCTCGGCCGGGAGGTGCTTGAGTTCGCCGCCTGGACGTGCGGGCCGGCGTCGGGCTAGTTCAGGTCGGCGCTCGTCGGCCCCGTGTGATGCGGCTGGATGCCGCCCTCCGGCCGCCTCTATGCCACCAGGCCCGCCGCCTGGGACCTGGCCCGGTCACCGTGGGGTTGGCCTGGCTCAGGACAGTGACGTGAGGAAGGCGCGCAGCGCGATCACGTCGGTGAAGAGGTGGCCGGTGATGCCGAGTGCCTCGGCGCCGCGGACGTTCGCCGCGCGGTTGTCGATGAACACGGCCTGGGCGGCGCTGATGCCCAGGTCGTCCAGCACGTGCTGGTAGATCTGGGGGTGCGGCTTGAGCAGGCCGAGCTCGCCGCTGACGTAGCACGCCGCGAAGAAGTCGCCGAGCGGGCCGTGCCGGAAATAGCTGCCGAAGTCCGGGCCTGCGTTGGACAGCAGCGCCAGCCGGGTGCGGCCGGCCTTGAGGTCGGCGAGCACCTCGATGGTGCCCGGGTTAATGGACAGCCAGCAGCGGAAATCCGCGGCCCACAGCTCGTGCACCCGCGCGTCGTCCCAGCTGGCGCCGACGTCGCCGGCGATCGCCCGCCAGTACGCCGCCACGCCGGCGCGGCCCTGGTCCAGGCCGTTCCGGTGGGCGAGGTAGGCCCGCCAGAACGGCTCGCTGTCCCGGCCGACCCCGGCCAGGCCGACGATCACCTCCCGGTCGGCGGCCGACGGCGCCAGCGAGATGACCTCCCCGTAATCGAAGATGACGGTCCGGCCAGGAAGCGAGATGGGGGCACGGGTCACTCAGGGAACGCTACCGCCCCGTGCCGCGCGCCTGCCGGCCACGCCGAGGTCGCCGGCGGTCACCATGAGCTGCGTGTGGCCTCTGGCGAAGCCGGCGCAATGAAGGGATCACCAGCGGGCACGGGTCAGGCACCTGCCAATCCACCTATCACATGGGGTAGTGGCCGCTGGTGGTCACGATGCCTGCGGGCCGGGCCGGTACATGAGCGGGGGGGGCAGGCTCATGCGACCGGCCCGTCCGGATCTGCCGGAGCCTACGAAGGCTACGCCCGGCTGCCCGGGGGCGGCAACGGTGGCGAGCCGTAGCTGCCCAGGGCCTGCCACCAGGTGCGGCGGATCTGGTGGGCGCCCCACGCGTTGGGCTCGATCAGGCCGCAGTACCACAGGTCCCGGTTGGCGGGCCGGGCCAGCACCTGGGACGGGTCTCCGGCGGCTGTGCCGTGGCCGAGGAACCGGCCGTGGACGTCAGCCACGACCGCGCCATGATGCCCGGCCATCTCGGCCAGCGCGGTGTTCAGCTCCTGCACCACCATCGGGCCATCCGGCCACGGCGGCACCATCCCGCCCGGCCCCGCCACGCCGGTGCCATCGCTGGGGTCATACACCGTGGTGACCACGATCCGGCAGCCACCACCGCCGGCCTCGGTCAGCCGGGCCAAGATCTCTTCACCCAACGCGGTCACCCGGGCGATCGCAGCCCGCGCGGCCGCGCTGTCCCCATAGGCAGCCATCAGGTCGTTGCCGCCCATGGTCACAGTGACCACCGCCGGAGGTCCTTCGAGCAACGGGAGCTGGCACTGCAGCACGTCGGCTGTGATAGCCCCATCCCAGGCAAGGATCTGCAGGCTCAAGCCGGCCGCAGCCAGGTCACGGCCCGCCCAGCCGGGGAAGTCGGCATCACGGTTGCGGTAAAGCAGGCTCGCCGCGCCCCGGCCAGCCCCGTCGGCGTAGTCGTCGATGGACATCGAGTCGCCAAGCGCGACATAAACACCCGACACGAGTACCGATTATCCACGGCACTCTAGCCACTGACCACCGATCTGCCCGGCGCCGCCTACCGCGAACGGCGCACCGGTGTCAACACGCTCACCGACCCACCGCCACGCGTCGCGCTGCGAGCGAACCAGGCCCCGGTCACCTGCCGCACCCGCCGCCCACTTGAGGGGATCTGGCACGCATCACAAACGCACCGACGTGCCGCGTGGCCCGTCTGGGTAGGTCAGTCGGGCTGGCGGTCGGTCATGGTGGCGACGGGCGGGCCTGCTCGCGCGAGGGTGTGTCAGCGCGGCGCAGTGCGTCGGGCAGCCGGTACCGGCCGGCCATGCGCCGGGCCAGGTCCGCCGCGCCGCCTGCGGGATCCGGGCCGCGGTGACGAACAGCGGGCGCACCGAGGATCCGCGCAGGACCGGCACCGCGTGGGTAGCGGCGCGGAACCGGGTGATCCGGTAAGTAGGCTGGCGGCATGCGCGTAGTGATCGCGGGCGGGCACGGGAAGATCGCGCTCCTGCTGGAGCGTCTCCTCGCCGAGTGCGGCGACCAGGCCGTAGGGCTGGTCAGGAACCCGGCCCACGTCGCCGATGTGCAGAAGGCCGGCGCCGAAGCTGTCATCTGCGATCTGGAGGCGGCCTCGGCCGATGATGTCGCGGTGCTGCTGGCCGGGGCTGACGCCGTGGTATTCGCGGCTGGCGCCGGTCCGGGCAGTGGGGCACCTCGCAAGGACTCCGTCGACCGGGCTGCCTCGGTGCTAATGGCCGACGCCGCCGAGCGGGCCGGGGTCCGCAGATTCGTGCAGATCTCCTCGATGGGAGCCGGCAGGCCACCGCAGCCCGGCAGTGACGAGATCTGGGCTGCCTACATCACAGCAAAGACCGCTGCCGAAGCCGATCTGCGCGCTCGGGACCTGGACTGGACCATCTTGCGCCCAGGCGGCCTCACCGACGCCCCTCCCACCGGCAGGATCCGGCTCGCACTCCCGCCGGTCCCCCGTGGCACGGTCTCCCGCGCCGACGTCGCCGCGGCCATCGCCGCCCTGCTCGACAATCCGCGTACCAGGCACCAGACGCTCGAGCTGGTCGGCGGAGATACCCCGGTCACCGTAGCCGTACGGAGCATTTCCTGATCACGGCGCCGGGACCCCGCCACTCTCATCGCCCCCACCCCGCCCTGGACGCGCTCGGCGTATCAGCCAGCGCCGCCAGACGGACCTCATGACACCCCGCGCGCTGGGGTCCTCGCGAACGCCAGGTGGCAGCGGGCTTGCCCCAAACTGTTATGTGAAGTCCTCGCGGGCACGCCGACCGCCACCTGAACAACATCCTGGCCGCCTACGTGGTCTCCGGCACCTGACCGAGTCTGCGTCTCCCGCAGCTCCACCCTCGGGAGGCGCCCGCCATTGCCAAGATGAGCGTGGTAGCGATAGCCATCATGCTTCGGTTATTAGACGGTATGGCGAATATTTTGGACGTCCGCAAACAACCGCACTCAAAACCTTACTTTTTGAGAGCATGTCCCGTCTTTATCCTCGCCGGTCCAGACATGTACGGCCGGTTGCCGCTCGCTCCGGCGGGACCCGGCATATGAATGCTCCTGGAGCCATGCGGCGAGGTGGCACAACCGGACCCGATCAGGCACGCTGGGCGCGTGCTACCCGGTTGCCGATTGGAGGGCCCGTCTCCGTAGGGGATTGCCCCGTGGACCGAGCGAAGGAGATTGTGCCATGCCAGACGACGGAGACACGCAGCCCGGACGGCAGTTCCTCGGTACCGACCGGCTGAAGGCGTACAGCGACGGCGTGTTCTCCATCGCCGCCACGCTGCTTGTGCTGGACATCGCGGTTCATCCGCCGGGCTATCTGTCGCAGATACTTCATGCCTGGCCTGACTACCTGGCCTACGTCGTCAGCTTCCTGACCATCGGCGCTGCCTGGATGGCTCACACCGCGTTGACCGACCGGCTCACGCGGTCAGATCCGGTCTTCCTGCAAATCAACTTGCTCGTTCTGCTCGTGGTGGCGTTCCTGCCGTTCCCGACCAAGCTCGTCACAGACGCCCTCGCCGTGCACAATACGGACGCGGAACGGGCGGCGGTCACGGTCTACGGGCTGACACTGCTGGCTATCCGCGCCCTGGGGTCCGCCCTGGATGCCTATGCGCGGCGCGCGCATCTTTACTCGCCGCAAGGAGTTGGCGGAGACGGCGATGCGGTCCAGGGCCCGCGACGAAAACTTCTGCCCGTGCTGATCGCGTACGTGATCGCGATCCTCATCGGGCTCGTTCTGCCGGAAGTGGCGGTGGTGTTGTACTGCGGTATCGCGGTGTACCTGATCGTGCCGTTCCGGCACGTCGCACGGCTGCTGTTCCGGCGCTCATAGCCTCCGCACGAAGCGGACCTGCACGTCCCTTCTACGGTGCAGGGGACCGGCATGCCGCCCGGTCAGCCGCCATCACCGGATACCACCAAGAACAATGGTCATGGTCAGGGCGATAGGACCAGCATGCGCAATGGGCGGGCCTTGGTCCTCGGACACAGTCTCGCCTGGGATCCTGACGGTCAGGAACCCGGGGCGTCGCCATGTCCGAAAGACGCCCGCAGCGCATCGGTTAGCAATGCGACCAGCGCCTCGAGCTGCACGTCGGCCGGCGAGGAGGCCTCTTGGTCCGCCCCGTCCAGCGCCCGGGCGGCAAGCCCCGCCTTGCCGTCGATCAGCCCGGCGATCCGGGCGTCGATGGTCTGCGC